>JACDJA010003502.1_pt1 | contig 10119 bp, 7 predicted proteins | sample 7449241 | NCBI WGS metagenome assembly JACDJA01 (sample SAMN14253289, study PRJNA609438) | sludge metagenome | isolation source: initial anaerobic sludge | collected 2018-12-20 | reverse complement strand
GAGCGCTTCGTGGGAGTAGTCATCGCCAAAGCGTGCCAGATTTCAGGGCGCCGCTGAAGCCCGCCAAGCCTTGCTATGCTTGGCCTACGCCGCGATCACCGCAAGTAAATCGCCCACACATTTCCACGAAGAGCCGTTTTTCTGTCTGACCAAGTGGCCGAGTATGACAAGAAGCGTGCCCAAGTCGCCCAGGCGCCGCAGATGGATCTGTTTGTTTCTGACGAGCGGAGCGCCATCGACTGGTTGACCGACTTCCTGAAGCGCCGTCCATCGACCTATCAAGAGGTTCACCCAGAACTTACTGCTCAACTTGGCGCCGGTTGGAAGAAACACGAAGCCAAGCCAGAGCTGATGGCACTGCTGGAAAACAACTTTCTCAAATACGACGGCACAGGTGAGGTTCCCAGCCAGATCCATAGCTACCTCTCCACCAACCACAAGGATCTGCGTGGCCTGGAGAAGAGTGATCCGCGCCTGATCGCCAAAGCCAAAGACCGTTGGTTTGTGCCCGATCCGAACAAGGCACAGGATCTGGAGAAGAAACGCGAAAAGGCACTGCTCAAGGAGTTTCAGGTGTACCAGGCTTTCACCGGCCGCCGCCTTAAGGAATTCCGCCTGGAAGTGCTGCGCGCCGGCTTCAAAGAAGCCTGGGGCAAGAAGGACTACCAGACCATCATCGCCGTGGCCAAGAAGATCCCCGACGAGGCGCTGCAGGAAGATGAAAAGCTGTTGCTCTGGTACGACCAGGCGATGACTCGTACTGAGGATGGCCTATGAGCACTTTTCAGGAAGTCAATGATGCCTCGCTGATTCATTTCATCAGCAAGGCGCGGCAACGGATTGTGTTTGTAGCGCCTGGTGTGCATCAGCCGGTGGCTGAGGCGCTGGGCAAGCGGCTGTGCGAAATTGATCACCTACAGGTTACCGTGGTGATAGACCCGGATGAGGATGTGTGTCGGATTGGCTATGGCGACGCAAAAGGGTTGGAGCTGTTAAGTGGTTACGCCGAGCACCAGGGTTTTGCATTGATGGCGCAACCGGGACTGCGCGTAGGGGTGTTGCTGGTGGATGGGATTACTTTAGTGTGGTCGCCAACGCCGCGCTCAGTTGAATCCGCCCCATCCGCAAGTGCTGCTACTTCAACGGTATCGTCGACTCCCAACGGTTTATTGCTCGGCACCAACCCCGGCGAGCAGCTGGCCCACGCCGTGTCGGCCGCGGGGACTGACACGCTGCCGCTTGACGCAGAAATAGGTGCTGAAGTGGTGACCAAAGAGCGCGTGAAGAAAACGCTGGAAGCTCTGGCGAAGAACCCACCCATTCCAGTGGATCTGGCCCGTATCACCCGAGTGTTCAGTACAAAGTTGCAGTTCGCCGAGTTTACTGTCAGAGGAGCCAAGTTCTCCAAGCGTGAGCTGAAAGTTTCCAGCGACTACATGAATGCAGATATCCAGGGCGAGCTGAAGGGGCTTGTTGACTCAAGACTGCGCGCCTTTGGTGACTTCCGTGATGAGGAAGTGGAAGTACCAGCGTTTAGCAATGGCATAGAGATTTTTGACCAGAATGGGGAACGGCTGAAGGAAAGAGTCAGCGAAGCCTCTCTGCAGCGACAGCGCAATGAGCTGGAGCGTCGTTTTTTGTTCAATGTGCCTGGCTTTGGCCGTCTGACTGCCAAGGACGACAAGCAGGAGCTGGAACGTTTGGTAACGGCTTACCGCGTTCAGCTGGAAGCCTACTCAGAAGCGATTCGCCAACGGTTGGATGAGCAGGCCGGCAAGATCATCGACGAAGCGGCCAAACTGATTGCTGATCGAGCCTCTCGGTCGGGCACCCAACTCGATGAAAAACAGCTGCGCGAAAGTATTCAAAAAAACCTGAATCGCACCAGGGATGAGGTGCCCGAGGTCAAGCTGGTGTTCAAGGATGTGACTTACGAGCAGACAAAGAACCCAGAATTCCGCGCGAAAGTCGACAAGGCCTTGCCCGCTTCCAAGCGCAAGCAGCTGGGCGACTGGAATCAGGACTTCGATGCGGCCAAAGCAGCAGAGTCACCGACACTACAGTCAGATTCTTGAGCGGAAGGTACCAATGAACCAGGACGAATTGCTGGCACGGCTTAACGGCATCGAATGGAATGATTTCGAGTGCAAGCGAGCCCAGCGTGGTGTGCCAGAGGACGCCTACAAGACAGTGTCCGCCTTCGCCAATACGGCGGGCGGCTGGTTGGTGTTCGGTGTCAGTGAGGCCAACGGTCAGCTGGAAGTAACCGGCGTCGCGGAGCCGGATAAGGTCCAGAATGATTTCCTGGCTGTGCTGCGCGGCGGGCAAAAGCTGAATCGGGTGATTGCGGTCGATGCGCATCGCTTCGAGATCGACGGCAAGCATGTATTTGCCTTCCATGTGCCAGAGCTATGCCGGTCTGAAAAGCCTGTCTACCTCAAGGGCGACCCCAGGCAGAGCTACATTCGCCGTGCGGCGGGAGATGAACAGGTTACCCAAAGTGAGCTGGAGCGCTTTCTGCGTGATGCCGCGCAGAACAGATACGATGGCGTGGCTCTGACCGATATCCCGGTCGACCAGTGCTTTGATGAAACCACGGTGCGTTGGTACCAGGAGCAGTTTGCCCAGCGTAATCCCGAGCATGTGGAGATCACTGATCCGATTGCCTTTCTGCTGAACTGGAATTTTGTGGTTGAACAAGGTGGCAAGACATTGCCAACCCGTGCTGGCGTTCTGCTGTTTGGTACTGGCCGCTATGTGCGCCAAATTTTGCCCCGTCCGGTGCTCGACTATCAGCGCATCGATACCAGCTTCGACAACTGGTCGGCCGATCAGCGCTGGCATGACCGTTATGTGTTTGAAGAAAACATCTTTCAAACCTGGCAAGGGCTGGTTGCCCGCTACATGCGTATCGCAGAGCACCCCTTTTCGCTCGACCCGGCAACACTGCGCCGCAATGACGATCCGCCGGACTATGTGGCCTTTCGCGAAGCGGCCATCAACCTGCTGATCCACCAAGATTATGGCGATCACGGCCGCAAGGCATCCATCAAGCTCTTTACCGACCGCACGGTGTTCTGGAATCCCGGTGATGCCTTTGCCACCGAGGCGGAGCTGCTGGACCCGACCGAGAAAGAAGTGCGCAACCCGGCCATCGTTAAAGCGTTCCGCCGTATTGGTTTATCAGACCAGGCTGGCACCGGGATTCGCGCCATCTTCCGCAACTGGCACGAGCTGGGGCGCACGCCGCCACGACTAAACAACGACAAGGCACGCAAGGAGTTCGAGCTGGAACTGATCAATCAGCCGCTGGTCACCGAGGCCATGCAGCGTTTTCGTGCAACCCTGGGCGCCACCCTGACGCCGGAGCAGGCCGACGCGCTGGCCTTGGCACTGACCCTCCCGCAAGGCGAACCCTTGTCTCTCACCGCCATCCGCAGCCTGGGCATCAGCACTACCCAGCAAGCCCGGGCAGTGGCCGACCATCTGGTACTGCAGCAGCTGCTCGACAAGCTCAGTGATATCCAATACCAAGTGCGGGACGAGATCCGTCAGCGTTTTGCTCGTGAGGCAGATGTTCAGGCTGGGGACCAAGTCAGGACCAAGTCGGGACCAAGTCGGGACCAAGTTGGGATCATGTCCGGACTCAGTGCTGAACAACGCACGGTGTTGATGCGATTAGAAGAGGAGCACGATATCGCCACCCTAATGGAATGGGCCGGACGCAGTAATCGCAGCAAGTTCCGGGAGGCGGTGCTGACCCCCTTGCTGGAATTGAACCTTGTCGAAATGACCCAGCCGGACAAGCCACGCTCCAGCAAACAGCGCTATCGACTCACCGAGCAAGGCGAGGCGCTGCGTGATGGTGACGGCGAATGACACGGCGACCAAACGATTACACCATTGGCGATTGGTGCTGGTTCGTCCGGCAGGCGACCCCATGCCGAGTGGTTGAACGCCAGGATGTGTGGGGCGAGGTGGCCTATCGCGTATGGCTGCCGGCCAAGAATACGGTGGTGCGTGCCCGTACCCAGGATCTCGATGATCTGGCAGCGGTGCGCCCGGCGGTTGAGCAGATCCTGCATACGGCGGCATCCGCAAAGCTGCTGGATGCTTTGGAAGACAACCTGCTGCTGGCCCCCATCCAGTCCAGTGTGGTGCCACTGCCCCACCAGCTGTACGCGCTGAACCGGGCCATGAGCCGCGACCGCATTCGCTACCTGCTGGCGGACGAGGTGGGCCTGGGCAAGACCATTGAGGCCGGCCTGATCCTGCGCGAGCTGAAACTGCGCGGCATGGTGCGACGGGTGCTGGTGGTGGCCCCCAAAGGCCTGATTCGGCAATGGCAGGCGGAGATGCGTTTGCATTTCGGCGAGCACCTGCGCTTTATCGAAGCCACCGAGCTGGCCGCCTTTCGCGCCTGGCGCGCTGAGGGCTCGCAGAACGACGACAACCTCTGGACAATGCACGACCAGGTGATTGTGTCGCTGGACTCGGTCAAGCCCATCGAAGGCCGTCGGGGCTGGAGCCAGGAACAACTCAACAGCTACAACCGCGAGCGTTTCGAAGATCTGGTTTCCGCCGGCTGGGATCTGGTGATCATTGACGAGTCCCACCGCATGGGCGGCAGTACCGACCAGGTCGCCCGCTACAAGCTGGGCGCTGCGCTGGCCGAAGCAGCGCCCTACCTGTTGCTGCTGTCCGCTACGCCACACCAGGGCAAGACCGATCAATTTTTGCGCCTGATGCAGTTGCTCGACCGCGAGGCCTTTGTTGATGAGGGCAGCATCCACCGTGACCGGGTGCAGCCCTTTGTCATCCGCACCGAAAAGCGGTCCGCCATCAATGCCGATGGCCAGCCATTGTTCAAGCCGCGCTCAACGCGGCTGCAGGCGGTTGCCTGGCAGGCACGGCACACCGCGCAGAAGCAGCTGTATGACGCAGTCACCGACTATGTGCGCCACGGCTACAACCAAGCCATGGCCGCCAAGCAGCGCCACATCGGTTTTCTGATGATCCTGATGCAACGGCTTGTGACCTCCAGCACCGCAGCCATCCGTGCCACGCTGGAGAGACGCCAGGCCTTGCTGGATGCGCCACAGCCACAGGCCAACCTGTTCGATAACGTGGACCTGGACGAATGGGCAGAGCTTGACGGGCAGTCTCAACTGGACGTGGCCCTACAGGCCAGCAACTGGGAGCAGGAAAAGGCCGAGGTCGAGATGCTGCTTAATCTGGCCCGGGAAACCGAACGGCAAGGCACCGATGCCAAGGCCGAAGCGCTGCTGGAACTGATCTACAAGCTGCAACAGGAAGAGAACGACCCCGAGCTGAAGGTACTGGTGTTCACCGAATTTGTGCCCACCCAGGCCATGCTGGCCGAGTTTCTGGAAAGCCGTGGGTTTTCCATTGTCCTGCTTAACGGCGGCATGGATCTGGAGGCGCGCACCCGCGCCCAGCAGGCATTTTCTCGCGATGTACGGGTGCTGATCTCCACCGACGCCGGCGGTGAGGGCCTGAACCTGCAGTTCTGCCATGTGATCATCAACTTCGATATGCCCTGGAACCCGATGCGCCTGGAGCAGCGAATCGGCCGCGTTGACCGCATTGGCCAGCCCCATGTGGTGCGTGCCATCAACTTTGTACTGGAAGACACGGTAGAGCACCGGGTTCGCGAGGTGCTGGAGCAGAAGCTGGAGATCATTGCCCAGGAGTTCGGTGTTGATAAAGCCGCCGACGTGATGGACTCCGTGGAAGTCGAGCCGCTGTTTGATGAGCTGTTTGTGTATGGCTTGCAAGACCCGGAATCCATCGACAAGGAGTGCGACGCGGTCATCAACCAGGTACGCGAGAAAGTGGCCGCGAGCCGCGCTGATACGGATTTGCTGACCGATGATCACCCGCTGGAAGCGGTTGAGTCCCAGAAGTGGCGGGACCACCCGGCGCAGTACTGGCTGGAGCGTGCGGTAACAACCGGCTTGCCCACCCGTGGCGGCGCAGCGGAGCAGTCGGACCATACCTGGCGTTTAACCTGGACCGATGGTAGTGAATCTTTCCCGGTCTGCTTCGATGCGCGAACCGCTGAGCAGAACCCTGAGATGGAGTGGATCACGCTGGAAGATCCCCGAGCCCGTGCGCTGATCGGCGATCTGCCGCGCTGCGTGGCCGGCCAGCCGCTGCCTGTCGTACAGGTAACCGGTCTGCCTGACACCGTGCAGGGTACCTGGTCGCTGTGGAGCGTGAGCCTGACGGCTTCCAACAGCTCGGCCAACTTCACCCGGCGTCGTTTCCTGCCGGTCTTTGTTACCGATGATGGCCGCAGCTTTGTTCCCACCGCCAAGCGGATCTGGGATCTGTTGCTGACCGAAGAGGTGCGCCTGACGGCGGACCCGGACAGTGAGCACGCAGCCGCACTCTTTGAGCAATCGCTGACGGCAGCCAAAGGTCAGGGTGAGCGGCTATTCTCCGAGCTGCTGGAAGAGCACCGAACCTGGCTTGCCGAGGAACGTGAGCGCGCCCGCTATGCCTTCGAGTCGCGCTTTCAGGCCATTGGCCGAATCGGCCTGCCTGCCGTCCGCGAACACCGGCGTAAGCGTCTTGAAACCGAGCATCAGGCCCGTATGGCAGATCTGGCGGAAGCAGAAGCCTGCACGCCAGAACTGAATGCCGTGCTGATACTGCGCATTGGCTCGGCGGGAGGGGCCGCCGCATGACGTACTTATCCATGGACAACGTCGCCCATCGCAGCACGCTGCTGGCTGATCGCATTCTCAAGGAGTTCCCGTCCGACCTGGCCCGGCTGTGGATTGTGGCGGACCCGGACAACGTGCTGCTGGACGAGCAGGTACTGGCCGGACTGCGTGAACGTGGCTTCGAGGTGCTGCCGTTTGAGGACAGTGTCGCCTTTCGTGCCGAATACGAAGAACGCTACCGCGCTGCCTGGGAGGCTGGGGAGCCCAATGCACCCAGCGCCCTGGTTATCCAGGTGCGCGATTCCAGCACTGCGGAGCTGCCCTGGGATTACTTACGCCAGGCGCGCAAGGTCAGTCTCTCGCTCGCAGAGCTGTTTCCAAAGCTCAGCTATACGGTGCTGAGGCAGCTGGGTAGTGAGATCCTGCCGTCGCTGTTCGAGGTGCAGGCGCGCCACGCGACTCAAGCGATGGGTGAAGCTGCCACCAAAGAATTTGTGCTGACGCATATCTACCGGGTAAGCCCCCACCTGATTAGCAGGCCGGAAGACTTATGGCGTGAGCTGCTGCGTCTTCACTACCGCGAGACGCTGTTGCCTCAGACCCTCGCCGAGCACATTCACCAGGTGTTGGCCGACCGGCCGGTGTTTGCCAGCAGCCCAATTGCCGAGCTGTTCTCCAACAGAAGTTTTGCGCTGCGTGTGGTACAGGACGCCTGGTACCGCTACCTCAACAAACTGGGACTGATCGGCAGACGCACGGCGGAGCCGGTAGCGCCGGACTACATACCGCAGATCGACATTCCCTTCGAACATCACGACATCCGCGTCATCGTTGACTCGATGTTCCTGGACGGCACGCTGCACCCGCTGGCCATTCAGGGCGTACCGGTCAGCTTGCCGGAGTGGGCAAAAGCCGGGGTGGTGCAAGACCCCGCAGCGATGCGCAACCTGGTGCTGGAGGGCATCAAGAGCCTCAGTGAAGAGCTGCCTGGCGCCACATCGTCTCACAGGGATTGGACCCACTTTGCGCGGCGGCTTGGTGAAGTGATCTCGCGCTTCCACAGCCTGGATGCCTTGCGCGCAGAAGGTTTGAAGGCGGACATGAAGGATCTGGTGGCTCGCGCCGACAGTGAGCTGCAAACCTGGGTTCAGGCGCACTACGCTGACCTGCCTTCCCTGCCCGCTGCCAAGGGGCCAGTGATGGTGCATCAGGTACCGCGCTACCTGGCGATGCGCCGAGCTAACGGTGAGGAAAAAATAGCGCTGGTCGTCTTCGACGGATTGGCTCTCGATCAGTGGACACAAATTCGCGAGAACCTTATCCAGCATGCGCCGCGTTTGATGTTTGATGAAAACGCCTGCTTTGCCTGGCTCCCCACGCTGACGTCCATTTCCAGGCAGGCGTTGTTCTCCGGCCTGCGCCCTCGGGAGTTCGCCGACCACATCGAAACAACCTCAAGAGAACCTCAGCATTGGACCCGGTTCTGGCAGGACCAGGGATTGCGTGCCAATGAGATCCTCTATCGGAAGGCGATCAAGCGCACTGATGAGCTGCCGGAGTTGCAGGAGCTGCTCTCGAGTCCGGCCCTGAAAGTCGCCGGCCTAGTGGTGGATACCGTTGATGAAATCATCCACGGCGCTGTGCTCGGCAAACGCGGCGTGGCTGCGCAGATCAACAGCTGGTGTGAGTCGGGGTTTGTTGATCGGCTTTTTGCGATGCTGCTCGACCAGGGCTTCCATATCTACCTGACTGCCGACCACGGCAATGCGGAAGCCGTGGGCATTGGCCGCCCAAACCAGGGGGTCGCTTCGGAGCTGCGCGGCGAACGGGTGCGCACCTATCGCAGTGAAACCATGATTGCCGAGACAGCAACTGCGATACCGGACAGCTTTCGTCTCGATATCGCTGGCTTACCGGCTAATTTCATGCCGCTGTTTGCAGGAGAGCGCGGAGCCTTTGTTCCAAAGGGTGACCAGGTAGTGGTCCACGGTGGCATGTCCTTGGAAGAACTTATCGTGCCCTTTGTGAAAGTGAGTTACGTCAATTGAAAACGACCAATCCGCCTGCCCCAAAAATCGGCTTCGACCGCTACATAGCGCTGGAGTGGGCGTCAGCAGCTTTACGGGTGCGTGCCGGCCTGGCTGAACCCGATGACTTGAATGCCCTGCTGGATGAGGCCGGACTCGGCGTGGCGGCGCGCAAAAAGACGCGCACCGTACTGAATCGCTTATGGCTCGAACCACGACCGGAACTGGCCAGCTTCGCTGAACGCGGTATCGCCCTCTACAAGGCCAACCCTGGCGTTCCAACCGCTGCCTTGACCTGGGGAATGGCCATCGCCAATTACCCATTCTTCGGCAAGGTCGCTGAACTGGTGGGCCGCTTGTCCGCACTCCAGGGAGACTGCGCCTCGACAGAAGTCCATCGCCGCATGAGCGAAGTCTATGGTGAGCGGGAAGGCACCTACCGCATGACCAACATGGTCCTGCAGTCGCAAGCCAGCTGGGGTGCCATCGAGCGCGTGGAAAAAGGCAAGCGTCTGGTACGCCTGAAACCCCTGGTGCTCAATGATGCCGAAACCATCGCCTGGCTGATTGAGGCTGCCTTGCGCTACGGCGGTAAATCGGTGTCTGTGGCGGCTCTGTCGTCCCTGGCCGTGCTTTATCCATTCGTTCTCGATCAACCGCTGGGCTACCTGGCGTCACAAAGCCCAAACCTGACGCTGCACGCCCAAGGCCCTGGCAGCCAGGTAGTCGGCTTGCGGACAGAAGACTAAGACCGGCCTCAGGCCCGATGAACACACAAAAGGAGCTGACAATATGAGTGCCGGTGAGGACGAAAACCTACCGACTCAAGAAAATGGTCAACTTGAGCCGTTCTTCATCACCGAAGACGTTGAAGCCGAGCTTGTCGCCACAGGCTATGAGTTTGAGCCACCAAACCATGTGCGCACGACCAGCACCGCCTGCCTGAGCCAGACTACCGGCTCTTCGACGCAGTAGCCTGAGATCGAACCACGCCATCCAACTGTCAAGGAATCCTTGTCAGTTGGATCTGAGCATTCCGAGGGCAGTAGTCAAGGAATCCTTGACGACTCAAATGGCCACCAGCGAAGCGCGGCTGACTGTACTGAAAAGCAGGTGAAATCAGTACAGTAGCGGTACACTCACCCGTTCTGTCCGCCTTCGCAAGATTACGCTAACCTACTGTTGTATAAATACTTTTATCTTATATAGGTTACGGTGGGCTATCCTTGATTTTGCTGGGCTTGCAGCGTTGCTGGCAAACTCATAATCCTTTGGTTCCAGGTTCGAGTCCTGGTGGGCCCACCAGTTAGCAGTCCAAACAAGTCTGTCGTGGCTGAAAGCATAAGTTGGCCAAATCGGCCAACTTATGCTGGACTTGGCGGCATAACCTGGCCGCAGCT
>JACDJA010003497.1_pt1 | contig 10125 bp, 26 predicted proteins | sample 7449241 | NCBI WGS metagenome assembly JACDJA01 (sample SAMN14253289, study PRJNA609438) | sludge metagenome | isolation source: initial anaerobic sludge | collected 2018-12-20 | reverse complement strand
TTTACGTCCAGCGCTTTTGAAAAACCTACTGACTTTTGACATGGTGATGCCTCATATATCTATATGAAAAATTAGTTCACCCTGTTTATCCTTTGGCTTCTTATCTTTGCCGATAGCCACTTTGACTACCTTGGTACCTACTAACTGAGCTTTAATTTCATCCAGCATCTTTTCCAGAGACTTTCTCATAATCCATTTCCTTTACCAAGTCCCGAGCATTTTGAGCAATCATCAAGCATTTCTCACAGTAAAAAGCTGCTGCTCTTTGATTGTTTGCCTGCATTACCCATTGTGAGACAACAAACACATGGTTGCACGTGGAACCTTTTTGTTTGCTCATGCTGAAGCCCTTGGCACAACGCTTGTCTTAATGATGCCCTTTTGGCTCATTTCAGTTGTCGACATAGCGAATGGATTGTTGGCGCCTGATGAGCAATAACCTACAACGCAAGACATTTTGGGGCCGTTAGCTACACGAACAAAGCACCATGGCGTTTGGTTTTTACAAAGCTTTAATGCGTCGCGGTCTAATTCATTGTCGGGATTTAAAGGAATGTGGATATCGATAGAGCCGGCTAGTGAGCCGATAACTGTATGGAATGTAGGCCACAAGTCGTAACCGCATTCACTAATAATCTTTTGGAGCTTGAGCTCCATCTCGTATCGATTGTGATAAACGAATCCATGAGAGCCATAAGCTTCTGAGAGCTTCTGTCCAATAGCATTGCTTCTATGGAAGTAAAATATGCTCATAAGACTCCTTAAGTATTTCAACTAGTTTACAGTAATGAGGTATAATCGGCAAACTCCAGCGGAAACTGGAGCCTGCCTAACACATCAATCTGAAAGAGAGACTGACATGCGTGACCACAAATTAAAGCACTTACAAAACATTGGCAAAAAATTTAACAACCTAACCGTTCTTGATGTTATTCATGGAATGTTATTTTCTGACAAAATAACCAGGTTTTATTATATTTGCCTGTGCGATTGCGGAAATAAGAAAACTATACGAGCAGACTCTGTTCGGTTATCAAGCACACGCTCCTGTGGCTGTTTATGGCTGAATAACCACCGTAATAAAACGCACGGTGGATCTCATGGCATTGGCATAATGGCTGAGTACAAAGTTTGGACCAGCATGAAAATGAGATGCAGCAACCCAAAATTTACCGGATACAAAAATTACGGCGGCCGTGGCATTTCTTTTTGTGAACGATGGAAACTGTTTGAAAACTTTATTGCGGACATGGGGCGCAGACCATCTGACCAGCACAGCATTGATCGCATTGATAACGACGGCAATTACGAGCCATCAAACTGCAGATGGGCAACAAGACAGATCCAAAACAACAACACGCGAAGACAAAAAACTTAGTCAGTTCCATATCATATGTCCGTACATATTTGCGATTTCAAATTGCTTCTTCAGTGATTCGTTTTCAAATGACTTCATCCAGCCCAAGCAGCCTGTTTGCAGTGCGTCAGCGGCATGCGTAGCAGAGTTGCGCTTAGGCTCTAATGAGTACACATCATCTTTTTCGTTATAGGCGGACCGATATTCGGTAAGATGCTTAAGGCCAAGCTTGCAGGTCGCTTCATTAAAGAACAGTCGCGGGAACATATGTCTAACCACATGGATACCGTGGATTTTGCGAGCAGGCCTGGCCACCGTGTTATATCTAACGCCATGCTGCAGGGCAATAGACTTTCTAGACTTGCCAGGACCCAGGTCATGGTTCTCAATGTCATGAGGCGCCCAGTTAATCGCATACCTGCCACCCCAGTCTGTAATTTTATGCCGCATAATCGCGCAGTAGAACGGAATGTCTTTTTCCCGGTTCTCATAGTAATCAATCATAAACAGCGCGCCATTGTAGTGCTGGAAGAACCATATAACGAACGCATCGTCATACCCTAGGTCACAGCAGGTATAGACTGGGTAATGAGGGTTATATGGGAAGTGCCCAATTCGCCCCTGCTTTCTTGCTTCGGTAAGCTGACCGCTAAAGTACGCCCCTCGCACTGCAGCATCCCAGGAGCCATAGTATTCCTGCAGGATAAGCTCTTCAGGCATGCCGGCTCGACGCTCAGCTTCTATATCCTCAGGTGTAATGATTCTCTTGCCATGTTCATCGTATGTATCATCGATGGTTAGATTGGTCACAAACCATTCTGGGTCTTTCTCATGTTCGAAGTAGAGCTCTTTAAAATGATTGTATGCCCTTGGTGTTCCCAAGAATTCTTGAAAGCCTTTGTTGCGGCGAATCATTGGTCTGAATGCGTCAACCGCAGCAGGGTTGGTGTCTTGGAACTCATCCCAGACGAGGTAGCAGAAGTCCATCCCGATGTGTCGCTTGTAGTTATCGGAGCCGGAGACGTAGATAACGCTCCCGTTAGCCATGTTGATGCGCTGCTCGCTGTTGTTAAGGTCTGAGGACATAAGCGCTCGAGGTATTCTATCGATGAGCTTCGTGCCATCTGAGCCTACTGTTTGCCATATAACGCGGCGCGACTGGCCAATAGTGGGAAGGAAATATCCGTAGACACCACGTCTGTGGAGTGCAGCGCACCACATCATGGTGAATGCTTCCATTCCCTTCCCAAACCTTCGATGGGCTACGCGACATACGTTCTTGATGCCTCTATTAAAGTAAGCATCAAACAAGTCGTATTGTTGCGGTCTTAATCTTACGTAATCACTTAGGCGAAAGATGGCCATGCTTGCGGCGTAACCTCGGCTTTGGTGCTTCTGGATGTTCTGCCTGGTGCTTTTTAACGTAATTCCAAGCTTTGGTATAACTTTTGTTCTCTGGCATGTCTTTAAGATATGCGGCAAATGCCATGATGGATTCCATGTCTTTCTCAGCGGCAGTTTGCGGCTTCGGACTTTTTTTGCGACAAGCGATAAAAATGGCAGCTGTTGTGACCGCTGCGATTGTAAAGGCTATCCCAGCTTCAATGTACATTTGGTTACTTCATGCCAATCCTGGATGTAGCCTTTACCTTCAACGAAGACAGGATGAGAAGGCGGTGCGCTCTCAGATAACTTTCGGCTATTTTCGACTAAGGTTCGATAATATTTGCAGAAATCCGCATACGAAAGACCGCGATCACTTTTCTTCTTCATACTCTGGCTCATCTGCTATTTGTGTTTTAGGTTGCATAGACGTCTTCATGGAGTCCAACTGGGCTCTCATGGCTTCCACTTCATCCATGAGTCTCTTGTCGCCCATGTGACCAAAGCGGCCACCCATGATGAATTTGTATAAATTTGTATCGAATCTTGTGGTTCCAGACTCTTTAGAAGAGTGTGTTACCAAATGGTCCCGTCCTTTTTGAAGCCACCATCCCTCGGCAAGAATCTTGCCGGATTTTTTGGCTTCTTTCATTTGAGGGTAAGTGTCGCACCATGTATCAAAAGTAGTGCGAGAAATCATTTTGTGTAAACAAAATTCAGGGACACTACCTCCCATGGCGCAATGATCTAAAAATTCTTGAGGGGTAGTTCCTGTAAACTTTGTGTTAGTTTTGGGATTAACAGTTTTCCCCATTAACAGATCCATCCCTTTTTCAATTGACTCTTATATTAGTACTTTAACTGTATCAAGAATACTATGCAATTTCAGTTGCTTTGCTTATCCACCGTTGTAGCCGCCAATAATGACGCCAACAAAGCGATCCACACGCTCGCCCCATTCCTGCGGTAGAGACCCATAGAAAACCTCTTCGCTTTCAAAGCTGTTCACGATGCCATCATATTCGGTACAACACTCAGCATCGCCATGCTCAGCTTTTAATAGCTCGAGTTTAAATATTAATTCGCTAATCTTCATATTTCACCATTGGTTGGTAATGATGAAACGAGTCAGTTTCGTTTCGAGGCAGCTCCATTGACGGGACGCCATAAGGCTGCCAACCGTCAGCTATGAGCTCAGATACTTTGGTGCTTAAGTCACATATATATTCATGCCTGCAAATGTAGTAATCAATTATCTTTTTCATACTTAACCATAACCTGATACAAATTATTATTGTTATTAACGGTGCAGCAGGCGCATAGACCCCCTAAAGGTTGCCAGCCTTCGTCCATCAGTTGTTTTATACCTTCGTATCTTACGTTTCCATATCGGTCCGCTGGTTCGAAAATCATGTAATCAATTATCTTTTTCATACGTTATCGACCGCTATTTTTATTTCAACCGCTCTTTTTAGTGCATTGATGTAACCAATTAATCCCGCAACGATAGGGCCCGGATTGTCTCTAAGGTCTGCATATTCAACAATAACGCAATCAAATGGAAAAACTATTTCCACTCTATGGGGTAGGCAATCATCTTCTTCCATTTCAAAGAAGCATACATTTGCGCCGCACAAATCAAAGTGCCCATAACGATCGCTCATAATGGTTCGTTTAATTTCTTCGATGATGCGCAGAGACTCTGGTCCGGTTGATTCAATAGGCACTGTCATTCTAGAGCTCCCGGTTCTGTTGGGCTGTAGATATATTGACCCATTGCTTCTACGTGGACGGAATCTTTCAAGTAATTAAAAACAGTATCCATGGTGCATAAGGCTCGAGCTGCCAATGTAGCTCTTTGTTCGTCGTCATGTCTTGATGTCAAAGATATGCCAATCAAAATGCCGTGGATTTGACCCATGGCTAGCATGGCGTCATCTCGTGTGGTTTTGCTCATCCTATCCTCTATTGCTGCTGAAATTCGTGAATCATTACGCTCATGCCGTGGTCAAACAAAGCGCTGTCTAGGGCTACCTTAAGGGCAGCCTTAGCTTCTTGTGCAGGTAAATTAGCTTGCATGACCTTCATCAGCATGTCGGTTAAATATAAATTTAATCGACATACGGCGAAGGTTGCTTCCTCTGTGCTCTTACATTGGCAAATAATTTTGTCATTAAAGACATACAAAAGGCTATTAATTTTCTTCTCTATCGCTGCTTGCTTTTCCGGCTTCATTTTCCATATCCAATAAACGGGTATAAAGATTCTCAACAACATGGCGGTAGGTTAACCCACTACCCTCGATGGTGTCATGTGGAATTGTCACCATAATGGGCTGGTCATAGCCGATAGCATACACATGGTTCGATGCAGCAATATCAAACGAGTGTTTTAGATTGTAGTAGATGAGCTTTTTAATGATGTCTGTGGCCGCTTCCAACTTAACTGCTGCAGCCAGACGTCTCTTTTCCTCAAAGTGCTCACATAGGGCGTCATCATAATCATTTTTCACTTTGATAATAGACATCAGTTTCTCCCTTCTGCGTCGGTGATTATAGTTTGCTCAACTATCTCTTTTTTAACACGAAGTCTTTGTAGGATTAGTCGAGCGGTTTCGAGTCGAAACTTATCGACTAAGCCATGGATTTCATTTGCAATGCTTTGCGTAAACATTTCTTCTCTTGCGGCAAGTTCGGTCGCGGTAAGAGAAGGCCAAACTTTTGCTGAGTCAATTTCTTTTAGTGCGTCAGTCATCCATCCAATCCTTATAATGTTTATTTAATGCTACTGGCTCTACAAGCGGTCTTGGGTTTGCTTGTTCGCTTATGTACTTTGCTATCAGGTTGCTCTCTTTCGTTCGATAGCTGGTTACACGATCGTAGTTTTCTTCAGCTGTTAGAGCTGAGTCATACTGTGGGAAAGTTATTCCCTGTACTTTTAATGTCTGTTGAGCCCGCTCTATAGCGACATCCATCTGTTTTTGATTCTGTACCCTGTTGTCATGTTGAGACATAGCTCGCTCCCTCAAATCCAAAATCTTTTCGGGTAATTTCTCTCATACGATCGACAAACTCTCTCATCATAAGATTTATGAAGTCCAATAAAGGTTTGCCAGTTAAACCGCGTTGCTTTCCTTCTTCAAAGTAACCAACAAGCAATACGCCTTGCGGAGTTAACGAATAATCATCGAAAGAACAATCTGGATAATCTGCACATAGATGCACGAGCGCCTGTAAAGTTTTTAGAGGTGGAATTGATACAACTTTTTTAAAATATCGTTTCTTTCCGAGGCTGTCCAACATGATTCTAGCCGTCTCTATACACTCTGCAGTAGAGAGGTCGCACACATCGATAACAGTGCTCATTTTTTCTAACATGGTCTTATTCATGCATTGCTCCACCAATAACAATCATCTGCTTGATTCTTTTTCTGTTCTTCAAAATGCTGGTTTAGTTTTTCTTCGTTGAAGATGGCCGTAAATATGTAATTACGAAGCTGTTCAATCGATTTTTTCTTGTCTGCAGCTATAACCCTATGCATCAACATTAATTTCTGCCCTATCGAAAGATTAGACAGGCTCAGTGCTGTTTTAATTTGCTCTCTGTGCTGAAACATCACTCCTTTTATTTGAGTTAATCTATTTAGCTTTAATTCTAATTCGACTTCAGGCTCAAGTTCTCCACAGTTTTGATCGTCTTCAAGACTCAGATAGTTATCCCTTTCTTCTTCTGAGAGAGATATATAAGGAGTATGCGAATTATAGTGTAGCGTATAGTGTAGCTGTTGGCTTTCTAACCAAGAATACGCAGCAAGAGTTATACACCGCTTTGATGGGTGACCTTTGCCTCCTAGTGAACTTTTAGTAAATCCAAGCTCCTCTAAAAACATCCATGCCTTGCGCACCGTTACTGCATGACAGTTAAAGCGTCTAGCCATCTCCTGCGAGGTTCTTTGGGAGAATCCTTGCCGATCATGGTCGGAAGCCATTACGCATAAAAGATTGTATGGAAGGCGAGGAATATGAGTGGGAAGCTCATGATGTAAAGATGGCTCACTGGTTAGGCGAGATCCATTGGTCGGATAGCTTGAAAAAGTGTTGTGCTGCGAAACTTGGTTTGGTATATTTCCGTTCATCGCGTTTCCTTGCGTTGGTTTGTGTTGGGAGCGTGAAGTAAGTTAAACCTTGCTATCTATGCGAAGAGAACCGCCTCAGTCCCAAAATCCGGGGCGGCTTATCTTTCAAGCTGACCAAAATACCAATCTTTTAATCAAATTAAAACCCTGTTAGTCTGGACTGGCTTATCTTCCATCCTTAGGTAAGTCCTCTGAGCTCGCAGAAGAGTCTCTTTACACCCTGTTTAGAGACTCCGATGCCTTCAGGCTCTCCACCATACTCTCAACATCGCAATCAAAAATATAAGAATGAAGAAGCCACAAACAAAGGTCATGACAATCCCGCCGTCTCTCTCACCTATCATTTTTTCCTCAGCCTTCGAGCAGTCGTAAACCAGACCTGTGCAAATATTGTTCTCATCGCACACAGGGATGGGCTTGCAGTAGTGCTCGAGGTAATTTCTGTGCTCTTCAGTGTGGTGCGGAACAAATACTGGGACAGCTGTTGTCATTCTAACGCCCCTTCAGCGCAAGAAGCTTTCTTTGTGCGCCAATCATAGAATTATATAATTCTTGCGCGAAATATGAGGTCACCTCATCAACCACTTGGTGAGCCGATATTTTCCCGTCTATAAACGCATGCCTTTCAAAATTAATTGAGGACAAAATATCGGTCTCATGTAACAAAGTAAAAATAAGTCTATATCCGCAAAAATCTTGCGAGACCCCTACGTTCAATTTACACAAAATCATTTGTCTAATTTTTTCAATGAGTCCGCACCTAAGGCGCTCCATAAGTTCGTGGTCGTTCATATTTTATACGCCACAGCAATCAGGCCTAAAATCAACCCAAACTCTATAAGCAAAACAACAAGAAAGAACACCTTTAGCGTTCTTACCACATCAATCAGGTCGTTAACCTTGTTAACACACCTTTCTATCATAGGAGCATCTGTGAAACTCATCCGTACACACTCCAAGCCAAAGCAACGTAGCTGCCGATTAAAGCAATCCATGAAACGGCAAGAGACATTTTTAGCGTGCTTAGCTCATCTCTCAAAGAATCTCGGCACAAGCGGTCAAAATCCATCATTGACTGTATTTTTTCATGAACTCTTCTTAGCTCTCGTATCTCGATGTTTATCAAAGCTATATGCTCATGAGTCTGCAAGTTTGTTGGATCTATTTTTTCTCCATACAGATACCCAATCTCTACGCTCATATCACTTCCTCCTGCTTAGGCGTCTCAAAGTAACAACTCAGCGTTGTTGTCTCTTCGATCTTTTCGTAATTATGTGAAATTCTAATAAGATTCAATATGTAAAGCCCAGGTTCCTCCACAGGGTGGAACCTTTCTTTACCGTCACCGTATATGATGTGAATGCCAGGATTTATCATCATTTCAAAAGCTCTGCTCTGATTGTTTGCGAAATGTAATGCTGCATATGTCTGTCGAATTTCTTTAACGAGCTCTCAAGCTCCAATCCAACTATATGCTCAATACGGCAAATAGTTTTTTCGAGCTTGACCTCATCAATCTTTTTTTGAATGCCCAATTTATGCGCTAGCTGAACTACTTTATCCTTAATGTAGTGCTCTTTCATTTGTAGCCCTCTTGTCTAAAACGACGCTCTAAAGACTCTTGAATTATTTGAGATATCGTAACGTTATGCTTGGTTGCTATTTTTACAATACATTCTTTTTGCTTAGCAGTAACTCTGCATCTAATAAAATCCAATTTAGGCTGTGATTTTTTTTTCATAACTTCTTTATTCATTATTACCGTTCCCCTTGAGAACAAAGCGCCACACCGGACGATGAAGGTATCGTTCTTCGGGAGCTACCCTAGATGTGACACATACGAAAATAATAACATTGAATTTTTGGTAGCACAACCCTTGATTATTTGTGGCACGATTGGTACAGTGGTCATGTATTTCAAATAAGGATGGATTACATGCATAAACGTAAACTAGATTTAGATTTAGCCGACTTTAATACCTTGGTGTTTTCGTTGCAGCTATACTTGAAAGAAAAGATTGGTGGGTTAGGGCTTGATGATAGGTCAATCAAAAGGTTTTTAGATTTATACAATAATGTCTGGGACGAACGAGAAGTATTAAGGGAGCAAACAAATGAAGCCATTTGTAGTGAACAGTCACATTCAGGAATGCCTTTCTAAGATACGTGAGATTAAAGAGCAGATTGCTGAGCTAGTTAAAAAAGAAGATAAATATAAGCAGCAGCTATATAAAGAAGTTGGCGAGAACGAAGAAATCATCACCGATGATGGCGAGATTCTTGCTACATGGAAATACTCTGCTGATACACAGGTGTTCGACACTAAAGAATTTAAAGAGTCATCACCTGAGATTTATGATTTGTTTTTAAAGACAAGGCCTGGAGCGAGGAGGTTAGTAATAAAATGACACTTGAAAGCATCAAAGCCGAAATGGATGGGCATCTTCAAATTCGGCTGCATTTAAGCAAAATACAAAAAGAATTGAATGCGCCAAAAAATCAGCTGAATAAGTTTGGTGGTTACAATTATAGGTCGTGCGAAGACATAATTGAGGCTGTCAAAAAGTTGCTGCCTGCGGGGGCGGTGGTTTCCATGAGCGACGAAGTCGTCATGATTGGCGATCGCTATTACGTGAAAGCTACAGCTACATTTATGCTTGGTCACGCGATCGTTTCTACCACTGCTTACGCTAGAGAGCCGCTAGAAAAGAAAGGTTCTGACGCAAGCCAAATCACAGGCGCCGCAAGCAGCTATGCTCGCAAATACGCTTTGAACGGTTTGTTTGCAATTGATGATGGTAAAGATTCAGATGCAACTAACGAACATGCAAAGCCAGGCGCTACCAAGACAGATATATTTGCTACACCTAAACATCCTGACACTGCAAAGATTGAAGGATGCTTTAAAGCAAATGACATGTTAAGCGCTCAAAGCTTATGGGAGCGTCTTACCGATGATGACAAAAAGACTTGCTGGAAAGGTTTGACCGCTAATGCTCAAGCATGGTTAAAGCAACTAGTTAAGAATAAACCTAAAGAAGCTGTTGAATTTTAATAACGATAAGGATGAAGATAATGAAAAGTAGTATCAACGCAGAAAAAGAAGCTTATATTGCATACTTGATGGCAAACGGTTTTGGTTTAGACAAAGTGAAAAAGCTGATTGTTACCATAAAAGGCTCAAAGCTTAGCTTTAATTCTCGCATAACAAAAATGGATAACGATTGGTTTATGGTTGAAAAAACAGCTG
>JACDJA010003493.1_pt1 | contig 10136 bp, 8 predicted proteins | sample 7449241 | NCBI WGS metagenome assembly JACDJA01 (sample SAMN14253289, study PRJNA609438) | sludge metagenome | isolation source: initial anaerobic sludge | collected 2018-12-20 | reverse complement strand
CGGCCGGAGCCTTCGAGCACGAACCCGAAGTTCGTCCTCCAACCAGATACAAATGGACGCCAAGCGGCTGGTGGCAGTTCAGTGGGTTACCCTGTGGCGACGGCACTGAGGATGTCAGTGCGGGCCGCGCGTCGGGCGGGCATGAGTACAGCGCCGACGCCAGCGATCGCGGCGATCGCGGCTTGCGCGTTGATGGGCGTGGCCGTTCAGTCCCGAACCCGGGCTGTGTGAGTCTCGATCGCGTCCCAAAGGATCGGCCAGAGCGGCTCGGGTCGGTCGTGGCCCATGTCTGTGACGATCATGAGCTCGGCACCGGGGATCAGCTCGGCGGTTCGTCGTCCGCCGCTTGGGGTGATGAGCGTGTCGTCGGTGCCATGGATCACCAGCACCGGGAGCCGCAGCCGTGCGAGGTCGCCCTCCAGCGACCCGGTCGCGAGCACGGCCGCGAGCTGTCGGGTCGTTCCTGACGGGCAGAGGCCCCGGTCGTAGCTCGCCGCTGCGAGAGCGGACGCAGCGCTCTCGTCGAAGTAGCGCTTCGACGCCCACACGCGAGAGCTCGCAACGGAGTCGGCGACGTAGCCGCCGCGGTCGGGCGCCATCGGCTTCATGAGCGCGGCGAACGCCTCAGGGGTCGACTGCCCGACGTCAGGCGACCCGGTCGACGACATCATCGAGGTCAACGTGGTCACGAGCTCCGGGTGACGGATCGCGACGAGCTGGGCGACCATGCCGCCCATCGATGCCCCGACCACGTGGACCTGGTCGAGGCCGAGCGCGCGAGCGAGGCCGGCGCCGTCATCGGCGAGGTCTGCGAGGCGGTAGGCAGCAAGTGATCGGACCGTCTCGAGATCGCCGATGGACGCCGCTCCGATCAGGTCGTGCAGGTCGACCCGGTGTTGCTCGAACTTGGTCGACAAGCCGGTGTCTCGGTTGTCGAAACGGACCACGAATCGGCCGCGTCGGGCAAGCCCCTCGCAGAAGCCGCTGTCCCAGGAGATCATCTGAGCGCCGAACCCAGCGATCAGCAGGATGGCCGGGTCGGCCGGCTCACCGAACGTCTCGTACTCGAGGGCGGTGCCGCCCGGAAGGAGTGCCCTTGGCATCCAGATCCTTTCGAACGGATCGAGGACCGTACCGGTCGGCTCTCCTCCACCCTAGTGAGTTCGGAGTGTCCCCGAACGAGCGCCCCCGAACGGGCAAGCCTGTGGCCCTTGACAAGCGATGGGCCTGGGGAGAGCCGATCGGATCGCGTTGGCGCTCAGCGGTCCGAAGGTCTCAGTCGTGGAGGTGGGTACGTTCGCCGTGGGCCCCAAAGACTGCGATGAGTTCGACTGGCCCGTCGATCGCGCCGAACCAGTGGGGTGCGAGGGTGCTGAACTCAACTGCTTCGCCTGGCTCGACGATCAGATCCTGTTCGCCAAGAATCAGACGCATCCGCCCGTCGAGGACGTACATCCAGTCATGCCCGTCATGGACGCGTAGCTCGGAGCGGGGCGGCGGCCGGCGGCGCTTGCTGGTGATCCGGATCTTGAACGTGCGCAGCCCACCCGAGGCGCGGTTCGTGAGCGGCCACATCGTCAGACCGTCACGAGTGATCGGCTCACCGCGAACCCGTGGATCGGACGCCGGCGCACCACCGAGCAGATCATCGGCCGTGACACCGAGCGCGGCGGCAAGCCCAGGGATGTGATCGAGCGCGAGTCGCCGCTTGCCGGACTCGAGTCGGCTGAGCATCGAGATGTCGATGTTCGCCCGGTCACTCACCTCTTGCAGCGTGAGGCCTTGCTCGTGACGGAGCTCACGGAGCCGTCTCCGCACTCGTTCATCGATCGCTTCTGGAGTCGGGTTTGCCTGCATGGCAAGAAGAGTTGCTCACAATGGCGCCTGCCGTCAAGGTCAATGTCATGAACAGACACTTCCCACACAGGGCCGGGTCCCGAGTCGGTGACGAACCGACAACCGCTCCAGGCAGATTCGCTGCCTTCGGCAACCGGAACTTCCGGCTGTACTTCGTCGGACAGACCATCTCGAGCATCGGCTCATGGGCGCAATCGCTCGCCGTCACCTGGCTCGTCCTCGACCTCACCGACCGCAGCGACCAGCTCGGCATCGCGCTCGCCTTGCAGTTCCTGCCGATGCTCATCCTCGGCGCACCGGCCGGCGTGCTCGCCGACCGCCTCAACAACCGGCGACTGCTCCTCGCGACCTCAGCGGCGTCCGGCGTGCTCGCGCTGACGTTCGGGATCGTCGTGAGCACCGGGCACGCCACGATCTGGTGGATCTACGCCCTCACCTTCGCGCTCGGCCTCGTCCTCGCCGTGGAACGACCGACCATGCAAGCCATCTTGTTCCAGCTCGTCGGCCGTGACCTGCTCTCCAACGCGGTCGCCGCAAACGGCACGATCAACTCCGTCTCCCGACTCATCGGACCGGCGATCGCCGGCGGACTGATCGCCACAGTCGGCGTCACCGTCGGCTTCTACATCAACGCCGCCTCCTACCTGGTCGTCATCGCAGCGCTGCTGGCGTTGAGGGCGAGCGAGCTCGTCGCCCGGCCGATGATCGGCCAGACCAAAGGCAAGCTCCGCGAAGGGTTCGCCTACGTGCGCAGCCATCCCGAGGTCGCCCGACCGCTGGTGGTCATGTCGATCGTCGGTGCCATCGCCCTCAACTTCCCGACGACGTTCCCGTCGATGGTCCGCTTCGGCTTCGACCGTGGGCCCGGCTCGGTCGGCGCCGCGATGAGTGTCAGCGCGATCGGCTCGATCATCGGTGGCATCTACATCGCCGGCATCAAACCCGACCCTCGCCGCACCCTGGCGATCGCTCTGGCCGGCTTCGGCGCGGCCATCGTCGCCCTCGGCGTGATGCCGACCTATGCGACGTTCGTCGCGATGAGCATCGTGCTTGGCTTCGCATCGGCGTCGTTCCAATCCGTGAACACTGTGGTCGTCCAGCAAGCGACCGAACCGTCGATGCAAGGCCGGGTGATGGCGCTCCACCAGACAGCGCTGTTCGGGAGCACACCGATCGGAGCGCTGTTGATGGGCTGGGTCATCCACGTCAGCTCACCCCGGCTCCCGTTTCTCCTCGGCGGCATCGCAGCGCTGCTCAGCGCCGCCTACGTCATCGGGCGCCGCTCACACCAGGTGGTCACGGCCACCGCTTGAACAACTCCGGCGCGGCGCGACCCGCCGTGCCGGAGCACCCGATGCGCAATCACATCGCCAATCACCACTTGATGTGAGGCGCAGTCACACCGCCCCTTCGTACGTTGCTCCCGTCAACCGAACATCAACATCCGGCCCATCACGCACAACAAGGAACACTCATGATCTACACCTCAGTCCCCACAGCCGATCTTCGCTTGGACTCTCCACGCGAAACCCAGAACTGGCGGCCGCTCGTCAACTGGCTGCTCGCCCTCCCACACCTCGTCATCGCCAACGCCCTCAGCAGCGTCGCGAACGTGTTGTCGATCGTCAGCTGGTTCAGCATCGTCTTCACCGGCCGGATGCCTGACGGCATCGCCCGCTTCCAATGCATGATCCTGCGCTACGAAGCCCGCGCCTACAGCTACCTCGCGTTCCTCCGCCAGCCCTACCCACAGTTCGAGTTCGACATGGCCAACGGCGACAACGGCACCGATCCGCTCCACGTCGACTTCGCCCCACAAGTCACCGAGCGCAACCGCCTCACGGTCGCATTCCGGCTCATCCTGGTCGTCCCCGCCCTGATCTACACGCTGCTGATCGCCGTTGTGGCAGTCATGGCAGTGCTCGTCGCCGCCGTCGCCGTGCTCTTCACTGGTGTCTGGCCACAAGGGCTGCGGACGTTCGTCCTCAACGCCGCCCGCCTTTCGCTCCGAGTGAGCGCTTACGGACGCCTGCTCACCGACACCTATCCGTCCCTCAAGCTCACCGGAACGAACCATGGCTGACCACGAACCGCACCCGGCAGCTACCACATCGACGGTACTTGCCAATACGGCAAACACCCTTGCGCAATCGGAACCGCCACGTAACGTTGCCGGCATGAGTGAACACGGACCACGTCTCGTCGAGCGACACTGCGATGTCGCCATCATCGGCGGGTCCGCCGCCGGCCTCGCCGCCGCCCTCCAGCTCGGCCGTCAACGCCGATCGGTCATCGTCATCGATGCCGGCGACCCACGCAACGCCCCGGCTGCACACATGCACAGCTACCTCGGCCACGAAGGCCTGCCGCCAGCAGAACTGATCTCGATCGGACGAGAAGAAGTGCGCAGCTACGGTGGCGAGATCCTCGCCGGTCGCGCCGTCGACGTCACCCGCCTCGCAGACGGCCGCTTCCGTATCGAACTCGTCGGCGGCGGAGCCATCGTTGCTCGCCGCGTCGTCGCCGCCAGCGGACTGGTCGACGTGCTCCCCGACATCGAAGGTCTCGCTGGACACTGGGGCGGCGATGTCATCCACTGCCCGTTCTGTCACGGCTACGAAGTCCGCGAAAGGCGCGTCGTCCAGATCGTCACTCACCCGATGGGCTTTCATCCGGCCGGGCTGTTCCGCCAACTCACCGCCCACCTCACGCTCGTGTTGCATGACGGCGTCGCCACCGACGACCCGGGACTCGACACTCTCCGCGCCGCCGGTGTCCCCATCATCGACACGCCCGTCCGACGAATCATCACCGGCGACGACGGGCATGTGTGCGCCGTCGAACTGACCAACGGCGACCGCATCGACGTCGACGCCGTCGCAGTCGGCGCACCGTTCCGGGTCCGCGCCGAACCATTCGCCGCACTTGGCCTGACCCCGGTACCGCACCCGACCGGGCTCGGCGACTTCATCGAGACCGATCCGATGGGTGAGACGTCGGTCCCGGGACTCTATGCAGCCGGGAACGTCACCGACCCGAGCCAACAGGTGCTCCAGGCGGCAGCGAACGGCAGCCGGGTCGGTGGGATGATCAGCTTCAGCCTCGTCAGCGAAGACATCGCTGCGGCGGCCAGGCCGTTGAGCAACCAAGCCGACTGGGAACACCGTTACAGCGGCGACCAGATCTGGTCCGGCAACCCGAACGGCACCCTCGTCAACGAGATCGGAGCAGCCGTCCCCGGGCGAGCCCTCGATGTGGGTGCCGGCGAAGGCGGCGACGCCGTCTGGCTCGCCGAACACGGTTGGGCCGTCACCGCCAGCGACGTCTCCCAACGCGCCCTCGATCGCATCGCGACCGTCGCCAGTGAGCGCGGCCTGACGATCGCCTGTCATCACGCCGACGCCAACAGCTTGGACGCGTACCCGACCGAGTCCTTCGACCTCGTCTCTGCGCAGTACGCGGCGATTCCGCGCACACCGGACAACCGTGGCATCACCAACCTCCTCGCCGCCGTTGCGCCGGGCGGCACCCTGTTGGTCGTCGGCCACGACCTCGAACCGATGCGCCGACCAATCGACCTCAGCGTGGAAAGTCAACGCTTCGACCCGGATGCATACGTGCGTGTCGACGACATCGCCCGCGCCGTCTCGAACACTCCGGGCTGGCAGATCGAGGTCCACGAGACGCGACCACGTCCCGCCGGCGCCGCCTCCGGGCACCACGTCGACGACGTCGTGCTCCGCGCCCGCCGCAACGGACCTCCCCCGAACTGACCGCACCACCGCGACGGCCGCGCATCACCGCCGCCTGACCGCCGGAGGTGGTGCAGATCCGTGGCCGTTCGCGCGGTTCGTAGACTTTGGCTGTGCCGACGCTGCGACATCCTCACCGCCACGCAGCCCGCAACGGCGTCAACCCGGCACGGCGAAACGGTCAGCGATGACCGCAGCTGAACCCGCCGCCCGGACTCCACTGCTGGCAACCAAGCTGCACGCGCCCCGCCGGCGCCGCGAAGTCGTGCGCCGAACCCGTCTCACCGACCGGATGACCCTCGAGCACCAACCAGCGCTCACCTTGATCTCGGCTCCAGCCGGGTTCGGCAAGACCACACTCTTGACCGAATGGTTCGGGCACAACGCGGACAATGAACGTCGCGCCGCATGGTTGGCGCTCGACGCAGCCGACAACGACCCTGCGATCTTCGGCGCATATCTCGTCGCCGCACTTCGATCGGTCGCACCAGACGTCGGTGGCGCCGCCGAATCGCTCCTGCAAGCATCACAACCGCTCCATGCGGTGACGGGATCGCTGATCAACGACCTGGAGTGGCTCGACGCCGACGTCGCCCTCGTTCTGGACGATTACCACGTGATCGACTCGGCCGACATCCACGACGCTGTCTGCTTCCTCGTCGAACACGCCCCGCCGCGCTTTCATCTCGTGGTCGCCACCCGGGTCGATCCGCCGTTGCCGCTCGCCCGCTGGAGGGCCCGTCGCGACCTGCTCGAACTTCGAGCCGTCGACCTTCGCTTCACCGCTGACGAAGCGGCGAGTTACTTCGCCGACTCGATGCATCTGCAGCTGTCCGCGGCAGAAGTTGGAGCCCTCGAGGCGCGGACCGAAGGTTGGATCGCAGCACTCCAACTCGCAGCGCTCTCTCTGCGCGACCGGGACGACGTCGGCGCGTTCATCGACAACTTCGCTGGCGACGACCGCTTCGTCGTCGACTACCTCGTCGAGGAAGTGCTTGACCGCCAACCCGACACAATCCGATCCTTCCTGTTGCACACCTCGGTGCTCGACCGGCTGACCGGGGGACTCTGCGACGCCGTCACCCTCGGAACCAACGGCCGCGCAACGCTGGAACAACTCGATCGTTCCAACCTCTTCCTCGTCGCCCTCGACGACCGACGCCACTGGTACCGGTATCACCACCTGTTCGCCGACGTCCTCCACGCCCGATTGATCGACGAAGACCCCGACCTGATCGACGAGCTCCACCGACGGGCGAGCAACTGGTACTCAGCAAACGGGGAGCCGGCCAAAGCGATCGATCACGCTATGGCCGGACACAACCCTGACGAAGCAGCACGCCTGATCGAACTCGCCGCCCCGGCGATGCGTCAAAGCCGACAGGAGGCGGCGCTCGGACGGTGGCTCGAAGCGCTGCCCGACGAACTCTTCACCAACCGACCGGTACTCGCGATGGGTCTCATCGGGGCGCGGATGGCCACCGGAAACACGACTGGCGTCGAACCATTGCTCCAACTGGTGGAGGAGTCGGTGCACCGCACAGACCTGTCGCCGATCGTGTTCGACACTGACACGTTCGAACACCTACCCGCCCAACTCCTCATCCAACGTGCCGGCCTCGCCCTGCTCTCTGGCGACCTCAACAGCGCCAGCGCACACGCCGTGGACGCTCTCGAGCTCGTCGAACCGGACGACTACTTGCGACGCGGCAGCGCGACAGCTTTGCTCGCGCTCGCCCACTGGGCCGCCGGTGACCTCGACACAGCCATCCATCGCTACACCGAAGCGATCAACGAGCTCACCACAGCCGGCCACCTGGCAGACATGCTCGGATGCTCGCTCGCATTGGCCGACATCCAGATCGCGCAAGGCAAACTCACGGACGTACAGCGGACCTTCGACTCCGGGCTTCGCTGGACAGCCGAACATCCCGGACTCCGCGGCGCCGCCGACATGCATGCCGGGTTGAGCGAAGTCCTCATCGAACGCAACGACCTCGATGCCGCCGCCCACCACCTCGAGACGAGCAACGAGCTCGGCGAATCAGCCGGCCTCCCACAGCACGCCTACCGCTGGCGCGTCACCATGGCCCGACTGCAACGCGCCTGGGGCAACGTCAACGGCGCACTGGAACTGATCGACGAAGCCGCACCCCTGTACAACACCGACTTCTCACCGCCAGTCCGTCCCGTCGGAGCCATAAGGGCCCGGGTTCAACTCGCGCTTGGCGAGCTCGACGCTGCGCTCCGCTGGGTCGCCGAACGCGGACTCACCACCGACGACGAGCTGAGCTACATCCGCGAGTACGAGCACATCACGCTCGCGCGGGTCCTCATCGCCCGCCACGCTGCTGTGCCCGACAGCCACGAGCTCGACGACGCCACCCGTCTGCTCGAACGACTCCTCCTCGCCGCAGAGCACGGCGGCCGCACCGGAAGCGTCATCGAAGTCCAGATTCTCCTGGCCAGCGCGTACGACGCCCGCGGCGACACCGCAGCGGCGATCGCTGCGTTGGACGACGCTCTGCGACGAGCGGAACCCGACGGTCACATCCGTCTCTTCCTCCACGCCGGCCCATCCGTCACCTCACTACTCCGTTCGGTGGCATCACCCGATCACGCAACAGCTCACGCCCGACGAGTGCTGGCTGCCATCGACACGACCGCTGCGGCCACGACTGGTGAACGATCCGACGGTACGTCTCCAGTCGTCGCCACCCGTCGAGGACTGGTTGACGAACTCAGCAGCCGCGAACTCGATGTGTTGCGCCTGTTACGCAGCGACCTCAGCGGCCCGGAGATCGCTCGCGAGTTGCACGTGTCGATGAACACGCTGCGCACTCACACCAAGAACATCTACACCAAGCTCGGCGCCACCAGCCGGCGAGAAGCGACCCGCCGCGCCACAGAACAAGGCCTCTGAACTGGCGCAACGCGCAATCACATCGCCAATCACCACATGATGTGAGGCGGCCTCACACGGTCCGTTCGTACCTTGCACCTGTGACCGCAGACGACCGCAACCCTGACACCACAACCGGGACACCGGCTGCCGGTCACGACCTCATCCCGCACTACGAGATCCGGGTCAAAGGCCGCCTCGCGGCCCGCTGGTCGGCGTGGTTCGACGGGCTGACCATCGACACCGACACCAACGATGGCACCACCGCCATCAGCGGCCCGATCGTCGACCAATCAGCACTCCACGGACTCCTCCAAAAGCTCCGCGACGTCGGCCTGACCTTGGTCTCTCTCACCGAACTACCCACGGACACACCGGACGAGATGCCCGCTCACCCACACCAGGAGAACAACTGACATGAACACCACACGCACACACACGTCGGACACCACCGCGATGACAGCGCAACGTCAATCCGGTAGCCGAAGGGAGATCAGCGACACGGGCGATCCTGTCGTGGATGTTCGCCGAACCGGACGCATCTTCGGCTGGCTGTTCATCGGCACGTTCGTCACGAGCATCCCAGCACGCCTGCTCTTCATTCACGGACTCGGCGCAACCTGGTCTGACGTGCGATTCCTCCCAGGCGACACGTCCAGCGCCAGCCTCAAGTTCGGCGCCGTTCTGGAGTTCGGCCTGATCGTCACGCAGTTGGGAACCGCCCTCGTCATCCATTCGCTCGTCAAACGACAAAGCGAGACCCTGTCGCTCAGCTACATCGCCGCTCGCACCATGGAATCCGTCTTCGCCGCCATCGGCATCATCAGCATCATCTCGGTCATCAACGTCGCAGATGCGCTGTCCGCAGGCGGCGATGCCACGGCGCTCACGGTCACGGGCAACTCCCACGCCAGCATGTACCAATGGGCATTTCAGTGGGGTCCCGGACTCGTCGCGGGAATCGGAAACGGCGTGATCCTGGGCTACCTGATGTACCGGTCCGGCCTCGTACCGAAGCGCATGGCCATGATCGGCCTCATCGGTGGCCCTGTCCTCATCCTCTCGCACGTGCTCATCTTGTGCGGTGCGTACAAGAACGGTGAGGGACCGTCTGGACTGCTGACACTGCCCGAGGCCGGATGGGAGCTGTCACTGGGCATCTACTGCGCCTGGAAGGGATTCAGGCCCGACAGCCCGATCGCCAGGACGACGGCGTCGCCTGCAACCCGCTTGTAACCCACATCGGAGCCCGGAGCGGTCATTGTCGGTTCATAGCGGTCACTCACGATCCGGCAGTCAGGCTGCTCACATCGCATGAACGGTCAGATCGGACAATGGCGGACAACCAGGCCGTCTCGCTCATCACCCGAAGGTCGCAGGTTCAGATCCTGCCCCCGCCACTAGTGCCCCGCCACCAAGAAAGCCCTGGTAGATCGCAAGATCTGCCAGGGCTTCGTTCGTTCACGCGGGATCTTGCCCGATGGTCGTCGACCTGCCATGTGCAGTCCGATGTCGACCGATGTGGGTCCGCGTCGGCCGTGGAGCCGACTTCACGTCGGCATGCGGCGGACGGCTTGGGCCGCGAGCTCCGAGCGGCTGGTCACGCCGAGCTTGGTGAAGATGTG
>JACDJA010003492.1_pt1 | contig 10137 bp, 7 predicted proteins | sample 7449241 | NCBI WGS metagenome assembly JACDJA01 (sample SAMN14253289, study PRJNA609438) | sludge metagenome | isolation source: initial anaerobic sludge | collected 2018-12-20 | reverse complement strand
CGGCCGATGAACATACCGTTTTCTTTCAGGATCGTGGCCCACAGACCCAACTCAGGATGCCTGGGATGACCATTGAGGAACCACTCCAGTTCTCCCCTCGTCTCTTCATAGGTCAGAGTCCCGTCAGGCGACGCGCCTTCAGGCGGGAAGTATTGCCGCATTTCGGGGTCGCTATAGAGGGCATACAGCGCATCGAGATCACCGGGAACAAGACGGCGGAGCAGAAGGCGGTCGGTTTCCAGGATTTTCATAGTTTTTTATGTGTGTCAGCTTTCGGTGGATGGATCACTTTGCAATACTGAACAATTCGGCCAACTTCCTCAAAGCCCAGGCGTTCATGAGAAGCTTGGCTATCGAAATTGGTCAGATCAGTATCTGAGGCCATTTCCCGGCAACCCTGTGTGTAGGCCCATTCTTCGGCGGCTATAACCAGCGCCCGCCCAATCCCGCGGCCGCGCGCATCAACATCAACATACCACGCCTCCAGATAGCCAACGTTATCAGCCTCGCATCCGTCGGCATAGGGGCGAATACTCACCTCGACAAACCCACACAAACCGCCATCAAGGTGTGGACAGACAAAGGCGGCGTGCAAAGTTGGAGGCATCGCACCGGAGAAAAAGCATCCGATTTCATTCGCATCCTCTTCGGGCACGGCATCCGCAAACAGAGCCGCGCGCATTCGCAACCATTCTGTAGTGTCTGATTGTTCTACGGGGCGAATTTTCATAACGTATCTTCGTAGAATCACGATATTGTATCATACCTGCCCCAACCATAAGAGGCTCGCGGCTCAATCGGCCGCAAGATTTGAACCCGCTCCAGGTATAATTGCATCAATGGGGTGTGCTTATAAAGCCTGGGTCGATGATTGACTATTCCCCTATTTGCGGTTATATTTCTCTCATGTTGAATTCGCCGTTCTTGCACTCCCAATCCGCCGCCGCCGCCCAGACATCCAGTCTGGTCGGAGACGTTGCTTGACGCGAACACAACATCAAACGCGAAACGGCAACCGCCAGACTGAGTGATTGGTCTGGCGGTTTTTTGTTTGTAGAGACGACGGACGACGGACCACAGACCACAGCAAGAAAGGAAATAGACACAGGAACTATGAGCAGCGATCGGCAACCCATTATCAACGACGTGAGCCACCTTTTGTGGCCCGTGGTCTGTCGTCCGTGGTCTGTGGTCGCTCACAGCCATCGGCATCAACACACGTTTCTGCTAGAATTCGCCCGGAGACACCATGAGACCGACAACCAGTAACGAAATACGCAAAGCCTTTCTGGATTATTACAACGAGTTGAAGCACGAAGTGGTGCCCAGTTCGCCGCTGCCGCAGCGCGACAACCCGACGCTGCTGTTCACCAACGCCGGCATGAACCAGTTCGTCGACGTCTTTCTGGGCAAGGAGAAGCGGCCCTACAAGCGCGCCGCCACGGCCCAGAAGGTGATGCGCGTTCAGGGCAAGCACAACGACCTGGAGAACGTCGGCCCCTCGCCGCGCCACCACACCTTCTTCGAAATGCTCGGCAACTTCTCCTTCGGCGACTACTTCAAGCGCGAGGCCATCGATTACGCCTGGACGTTCCTCACCGGGGTCATGGAACTGGAACCGGAGCGCCTCTTCGCCACCGTCTACGAAGAGGACGACGACGCCTTGGAGTTGTGGACGCGCTATCTGCCGGCCGAGCGCATCCTCCGCTTCGGCAAGGATGATAACTACTGGTCGATGGGCGACGTCGGCCCCTGCGGCCCCTGCTCGGAGATCCACTACTACTTCGGCGATCTCAAGAACATCGACCCGGTGGGCGTCAACAACGACGATTATCCCGACTACGTCGAGGTGTGGAATCTGGTCTTCATGCAGTTTGACGCGCAGCCCGACGGCTCTCTCATCCCCCTGCCGCGGCCGTCGGTCGACACCGGCATGGGCATGGAGCGGCTGGTACGAGTCATTCAGGGCGTCGGCAGCAATTACGAGACCGATCTGTTCACACCGGTCCTCGACCACGTCCAGCAATTACTGGGCGACAACGACGCACAGCGCGCGGAGCAATACGTCGGCTATCGCGTCATCGCCGACCACGGCCGCGCGGCGACATTCCTCATCGCTGACGGCGTGCAACCCGGCAATACGGGCGCGGGCTACGTGCTGCGCATGATCGTCCGGCGTGCGGCGCGCTTCGGCCGCAAGATCGGCTTCCACGCGCCGTTCCTGGGCGAAGTGGCCCAGGTCTACATCAATCAGATGGGTGACGCTTATCCCGAATTGCGCCTGCGCCGCGATCTGATTCTCCACACGCTGCGACGCGAGGAAGAACGCTTCAATCGCACCCTTGACAACGCGCTGCTCCATTTGGATGAATTGGTGGACGAACTACACAGCCGGGGCGAGACACAAATTCCCGGCGAAGTGGCCTTCAACCTATACGCCACCTACGGACTGCCGCTGGAGATCACCCGCGACGTGGCCGGGGAGCAGCACGGCATGACGGTGGATGAAAAGGGTTACAATGCCGCCCGCGAGGCTCACGCCCGCGCCAGCGGCAGCGGCGCCTTTGCAGGTTATGAGGTCGGCCAGAATGTTTACGGTGATCTGCTTATGTCGCTCATCTCGACCGGCCGGCTGGACGAGAGCGGCGTCGATTACGATCCCTATACCGGCGCGTCACTGCAATCAATCGTGCTGGGTCTCATCAGCGAGGGTAAGCAGGTCGAGGTCGCCCGCGCGGGCCAGGCGGTGGAGATCGTCGCCGCGGCCACGCCGTTCTACGTGGAATCGGGCGGCGAAGTCAGCGATACGGGGCGCATCACCAACGCGTTCGGCGGCGAAATGGAAGTCCGGGACGTGCGCCGGCCGGTTGGCGGCCTGATCGTCCACAGCGGCGTCGTTGTCGCCGGAGAGATCAAGGAAGGCCAGGTCGTATCGCTGGAAGTGGACCGCGAGCGGCGGGCGGACATCCGCCGCAACCACACCGCCACCCACCTGCTCCACCGCGAACTGCGCGCCCACCTGGGCAACCACGTCGTCCAGGCCGGCTCGCTCGTTGCCCCCGACCGGCTGCGCTTCGACTTCACCCACGACAAGGCCGTGGACCGGGCCATGCTGGATCGGATCGAGACGGCCGTCAACGACGCTATTCTGGCGAACTACCCGGTTCACGTCGCCCACATGGGCCAGAAAGAAGCCATCAGCGGCGGGGCCATGGCGCTCTTCGGCGAGAAGTATGGCGACATCGTGCGGACCATCACCGTCGGCGACGGTCCGGGATCGACCAACGGCAACGCGCCTTATAGTTTCGAGCTGTGCGGCGGGTTGCACGTCTCCGAGACAAGCGAGATCGGCCTATTCCGGTTCGTTGGCGAGGAAGCCGTCGGCGCGGGTGTGCGGCGGGTCGAGGCGGTGACCGGCCACGGCGCGCACCGGTTCGTGGCCGACCGTCTGAACCTGCTCGACCGGCTGGCGAACAAGCTGAACACGCCCGTGGCCGAGCTGGAGCATCGATTGGAGGCATTGCTGGAGCGCGATCGGGCGCAGGAGCGCGAGTTGGATGCGGTCAACCGCCGGCTGGCGCGCGGACAGTTTGACATGCTACTCGGCGGAGTGATGAAGGTGCGAGACGTAACTGTGCTGGCCGCCAAAGTGGAGGTACAGACCGTTGAGCAACTGCGCGAGATGACCGACTGGTACCGTGACCGCGTGAAATCAGGCGTGGCCGTGCTGGGTATGATCAGCGACGGCAAGCCGGTCATCATCGCCGCGGTGACCGAGGATCTAATCGCCCGGGGCCTAAAGGCGGGGGATCTGGTGCGGGAAGTGGCGAAGATCGTCGGCGGCAGTGGCGGCGGGCGGCCGAATCTGGCCCAGGCAGGCGGTCACAATCCGGAAAAGCTGGGCGAGGCGCTGGCCGCTGTGACCCAGATGGTTGAGGGCGCTCTCAAAGACTGACGTGGCGGGCAACAAACAGCGTTGGATATATTCCATCTGCCGCCTGTGCAACCCGTGTTTTTTCTTGCGGAGTGTTTATGCCGTTGCGGGTGATCGAGATCGACTCGGCCGATAACTTCCATTCGATTCGCCATCGGCTCCTGTTCAACAGGGGCGAGCGCGCGGTTCTTGTTTTACCTGAGCGCGACGCGCCCGTCAGCGTGGTCGATCTGGCCCTTCTGCGGCGGCTGGCCGACCGCGAACGGCTGGACGTAGGTCTTGTGACCGGCGACCGGCGATTGGCGCGCGACGCGCGCGCGCTGGGTCTGCCGACTTTCTCCAGCCTGCTACTGGCCGAGTATTACCGGCCGGGCTGGTGGCGTGCGCGGCGACGGCCCGAGCGGATTGGATTCGCGGCGGGTGAATCCATGCGAGCGCCGGTCGTCGCGCCACTATCCGGTGGCATCTGGCGAAGGGTGCTCCTCGGTCTAATCGTCGCAATACTGATAAAAGGTGTGCTCGCCGCCTGGTTCCTGCCCGCCGCCACTGTCACCCTGAAGACGCGCGCCCTGCCGGTCCAGGCCATCTTCACCTTGACGGCCGATCCGGCGACGACAGTCGCCTCAGATCAAGTCATTCCGGCGCGCTTGTTGACGGTAAACCAGGCATGGGAAGCGACAGGCCCAACCACGACCGACGAGGCCGACCGGCAACGGATCGCCGCACAGTCGATGCAAAGCCTGGGGGCGGCCGCGCCCGGCATCCTGTCGGCCCGACTCGACCGGGGGGAGTGGCTAATTCCTTCGTCGGTAAGCGTCGAATCGCACGCCCAATCGTTTGTCGCTGCGGGGGACTCCGCAACACTGCAAATGGACGCGGCGGTGACCGGCCTGGCCGTGCGCGAGGCAGATTTGCGCCCGGCGATCATGGCCGAACTGTCGAACGCGCTCACCGGCGACTACGCCCCCGACCCGGCCGGCATTCAGGCGCAAATCGAGTCATTCGCGGGAGCGGAGCCGGGACAATTCCAGGTCACCGCAACGACCGTAGGATACCCAACGATCGACACATCAATACTCGTGGAGGAGATACGCGGCCGACAAGCCTCGGATGCCGCACGTCGATTGTCGGCCTCGCTGCCGTTGGCCGAGCCGCCGACAATCGACGTGCGCCCGGCCTGGTGGTGGGGGTTGACGCGCGGCCGCCTGCCCTTGCGCGCCGAGCGCATCCGGATCGAAATCGTCCCATAAACCTCGCGCAACGACACTACGGTGCGCGTCACACACGGTGTATGCTTACCGTAGGGAAACCATCCGGGCAAAAGCGACGTCTACAGGGATAATGAATGAAGCGGCAAACGCTCCCGCCGCGGAACGATCATGACGGAGACGAATCATCAGCAGGGCCGGATCATGGCTCTCGATCTGGGTGAAAAGCGCATCGGCATTGCCCTCAGCGATCCGACGCGCACCATCGCCACACCCCATTCTGTCCTGATGCGCAAATCCCGCGCCGAAGATTATGAGCGCTACGCGTTGCTAATCCGCGAGCACGCCATCACCTTACTGGTCATCGGACTACCCATCACGCTCGGCGGTCGGGAGGGGCAGCGCGCCGCCTGGGTGCGCGATTACGCCGAGACGCTTGGCGATCATATCGACGTGCCCATCGTCTTTCAGGACGAGAGCCTGACGACGGTGGAAGCCACGGCCGCCCTCCACACCCAGGGTCGTCGGGGCAAACGCGCCCGCGAGCGCGTGGATGCCGTGGCCGCGACGCTCATTCTGCAATCCTATCTCGACGTCCGACACGAGGTCTGATGCTATGAGCGGCGAGCGTACTACAGAAAGCTTGTCCCCCTTTGGCCTCCTCATCCGCGTCGTGATTATCGGCGCTCTGCTCGTCGGATTCATCGCAGCAGGGCTGACATTCTATCGCATCTGGCTGGGCGATGGGCTGGATCGCTCGGCCGTGAATCCCAATCTGAGCCAAAGTCAACGCCTCTATCTGGAATACTATTTCACCCGGAACACCGCTCGACTGGCACAGCCCGCGGGCGCGGGCACGGAGCCGGTATCATTCACCATTTCGGCCGGCGAGGGCGCGGCGGCGATTGCCGAGAACCTTCGGACTGCCGGAGTACTCATCGATACCGAACTGTTCCTCAACTATCTGACCTACTATGGCCTGGACGGCGGGTTGGTAGCCGGCGAATACCGTCTTGATCCACGCCAAACCATCCCGCAATTGGTGGAATCACTTGGCGCGGGCGGAGCACGGGCGCTCGAGTTGCGTTTTCTGCCCGGCTGGCGCAGCGAGGAGATGGCCAACTACCTGCGCGTCGTGCAGCCCGCGCAGATCGACGCGGATGATTTCCTGACTATCGTGCAAACCCGGCGCGGCCTGGATGCAAACACCTTCTCTTTTCTTGCCGCCTTGCCGGAGGGCGCGACGCTGGAGGGCTATCTGTTCCCCGACGCCTATTCCATTGAACCGACCACCGACAGTGGGACGTTGGTGTCACTGATGCTGGCAAACTTCGACCGGCAAGTGACGCCGGCGTTGCGTCAGGCTTTCGGCGCGCAAGGGTTATCGCTGCGCGACGCGCTGATCCTGGCCTCCATCATCGAAAAAGAGGCCGCGCTGGCTGACGAAAAGCCGATCATGGCCGCCGTCTTTCTGAACCGGTTGCGGGCCGGAATGCCGTTGCAGGCCGACCCCACGGTGCAATATGCCGTGGGCTACGACGCCGCGGCCGAAACATGGTGGAAATCACCCCTCACCCTGACCGACCTGGAGATCGACTCGCCCTACAACACTTATCGCGCCAACGGCCTGCCGCCCGGCCCCATCTCGAACCCCGGTCTGACCTCGCTGGAGGCGGTGGCGGCTCCGGCGGCCGTCGATTTTCTGTACTTTGTGCTCGACTGCGCGGCCGACACGCCGGGCAGGCACGTTTTCAGCGTCACCTATGAAGAACACGTCGCCCATGTGGAGCGCTGTCGCTAAGCTCGTTGTCCTGCTCTGGGCAGTGCTGCCGGCGGCCGGGTGCGCATCCGTCGATCCGGTGGTCAAGATCGGGCTGGTTGCGCCCTTCGAGGGCCGGGATCGGGCCATAGGCTACGACGCCATCTACAGCGCCCGGCTGGCCGTGCGCGAGATCAATGCCGCGGGCGGCATCGGCGGCTATCGCGTTGCTCTGGTGACGCTCGACGACCGGGGAGATGCGGCCAGGGCTGAAGAAGCGGCCGCGTCGCTCGTCGTCGATTCGGGCGTGGTGGCTGTCGTGGGGCACTATTTGCCCGAAACAACCAACGCCGCCGCGCCCATCTACGCCGGGGGGGGGCTGGCCTTGCTGCCCACGGGCGCGCCTCCATTCACCGAAAGCGATCCCGCTCAACTCCCGGCCGAGTTTCTCGACGCCTACGCCGCGGTCACGCCGTTCGACGAAACCGCGGGGCCGTTTGCCGGAGCCACCTACGACGCCTTCGGTTTGCTGGGCCAAGCCTTAGCGATGGCTGAGGAAAGCACCGGCGCCATTACACGCGCCACTGTCCAGGATGCCCTGCATGGTTTAGAATATGAGGGACTGACGGGCGTTGTCTATTTACCCTGAACGCCCGGTTCCCATATGGAGTAAATCAGACGTGGTCATACGACGAATCCTCGGCTTCATCATGTTACTCACCGGCCTCATGCTGCTCGCGCTGTCCTTCGCCGGAGCTTATTTCGCCGGCAGCGTCATTGGCGAACTGAATGAGAGTCTGACCAACGCTCTGAGCCTCGCCTCACAGGGTCTCGATTCCGCCCGAAGCACACTGAATTTGGCGCACGACACCATCAATGACGTATACGGTGGGCTGGACACGGCCGTCGGCGCAACCGCCAATGCCTCGCGGACCATTGCCGAGACCCGTCCCTTGCTCGATAACACCACCGTCGTCATCACCCAGGAGGTGCCCGAAGCGGTGGAAGGCATCCAGGCCGCCCTGCCGAACATGATCCAGGTCGCGGGCGTCATCGACGATACACTGACCACGCTCAGTTCGGTTGGCATCGACCGGGATATTCCACTGCCGTTCGGCGGCTCGATCCCGCTAAGCTTCGACCTGGGTATCGACTACGATCCCGAGACCTCCTTTGATGACTCCCTGCGCGGCTTCGAAGGCAGCCTGACGGGCCTGCCGGAGAGCTTGCGCGGGTTGGAGAGCGACCTGCGAGCGACAAACGACAACCTGGCCTTGTTATCGACCGACCTGCAAGCCACCTCGGACAACCTGACGACAATTAACACGCGCATCAGTGAGATATTGCCGCTGCTGGATCAGTACGGGGTGTTGCTCAACGATCTCGGCGCCACGATAACTCAGGCGCAGTTGGGATTGGGCGACCGTCTGGAGGTGGTGCGCATCGCCGCCATCGCGCTGCTCGTGGCCGTCGGCCTGTCGCAACTGGCCCCAATTTACCTGGGCTGGGAGTTGCTGACCGGGCGGAGAAACACAACGAACCAGCCGCTTTACTCAACTATCTCGCAACCGGCGGAAGCGCCTGTTGTGCAGATGCCTCTCCCGGAGCAAGCCGAATACAAACCCCAGCCGGAACAACAACCACCGGATCGCGAGCACAATGCGCAGACCTGACAAATCGTTCCCTTTCGCAACGCCATATCTGGCCGGCATCGCCATTCTGGGAATACTGTTAGCCGGTTGCGGATTGGCCGAAAGATCCATTTCCACAGCCGGGCGCTCAACAAACGAGGCGACGCCCGCGCTCCTGCCCACGCCGACGCTGGCCGCGCCGGTTCTCCTGGACCCGTTGCGGCCGCCGACGCCGAACGTTCTGCCCTCTCCCACCTCATTACCGGGAGCAACCACGGCCGAACCTGCGTCGGCGGAACCCGTCGAGTTGCCCGCGGTCGAACCGCCGCCGGCATCGCCGACGCCAATCAGCCTGCCTGAAGGGGCAACGCCGGAAGAGCTTCTGGCGCTGGGCCGGCGTTCGGCCGATGAGGGCGATCAGACCACAGCCGCGGCCGCCTTCCGCGCCGTCCTGGATGCACCCGGCGCGCTCGATGACGCGCAGATCGCCGAGGCGCGGTTAGGGCTGGCTGTTGCCTTGTTGGCCGATGGGCAAAATAGCGACGCGGCTCTCGAATTGGAAGCGCTGACGGCCGCGCCGCAAGATCGGGCAGGCGTATTGGGCGATCGGTCGTCCAATGGGAAGCTGCCGGTCGCGCAGATTGCCGCCTTTCATCTGGGGCGCGCTCGCGCTGCGACGGGAGATCATGCCGGCGCAATCGCCGCCTATGAAACGTTTTTAGCGGCCAACCCGGACATGGCCGCCTACATCCAACCGCTCATCGCCGACGCTCGCGCGGCGCTGGGCGACGACGCGGGCGTTGTCGCCGCGCTGGAGGGCGCGCTCGACGCCCCGGCCCAGCGATTCAAGGCAGTCGCCAATCGCAGCCGGCTGGCGTCGCTCTACCTGGCGCAAGGCGATTATACCGCCGCCATCGCCCAATACGACGCTATTCACGACATCGCCCGCACCGAAGCGACCAAGGGCCAGATGACCTATCTGGCCGGTCAGGCCGAACTCATGGCCGGCAACGTCGAGGCGGCGCGAGAACGGTTCCGCTTTGCCGTCGAAAACTACCCCCGCGCCGCCGAGAGCTACCATGCGCTCGTCTATCTGGTGGATTCGGGCACGCCTGTCGACGACTATGGGCGCGGCGTCGTTGATTATTACGCGGGAGCCTACCTGCCGGGTGTCGAGGCGCTACGTCGCTACGTCGCTGTCCCGGCGGAGGATTTCAGAAACGACGCTCATCTCTTCCTCGCGTGGAACCTGGAAGGCACGGGGGATGTCGATGGCGCGCTGGCCGCGCTCGACAGTTTTGCCGAACTTGAACCGTCACGCGCAGCTTTCGAGCGCGCCGAGTTGCTGCGTCGCGCGGGTCGCGTCGAAGATGCTTTGGCCGCCTATGACGCCTACCTGGCCGACTTCCCCGACGGAGACCAGGCCGCCGCGGCCGCCTGGTCGTCGGCCGTGCTGGCCGACGAGCACGAACGGCCGGACGCCGGCGCGCGATACCTGGCCATGGCCGACGCCTTTCCGTTTGATCCGAACACGCCCGCGGCCCTCTCCCGCGCCGCAGAGCTGGCTGCCGCGGCGGGCGATTCGGCCGCGGCCGACGGGTTGCG
>JACDJA010003489.1_pt1 | contig 10139 bp, 11 predicted proteins | sample 7449241 | NCBI WGS metagenome assembly JACDJA01 (sample SAMN14253289, study PRJNA609438) | sludge metagenome | isolation source: initial anaerobic sludge | collected 2018-12-20 | reverse complement strand
GCGAACAAGACTCTCACGATGAATTTCGGGCCGCCGCATCCGGCGGCCCACGGCGTGCCGCGCCTGGTCGTCGAGATGGCTGGCGAGATCGTCGAGCGCTGCGATCCGCATATCGGCCTGCTCCATCGCGGCACCGAGAAGCTGATGGAGACGCGCACCTATCTCCAGAACCTGCCGTATCTTGACCGGCTCGACTATGTCGCGCCGATGAACCAGGAACACGCCTGGTGCCTTGCCATCGAGAAGCTGACCGACACGCAGGTGCCGCGCCGCGCCAGTCTGATTCGCGTGCTCTATTCGGAAATTGGCCGGTTGCTGAACCATCTCCTGAACGTGACCACGCAGGCGATGGACGTGGGCGCGCTCACGCCGCCGCTCTGGGGGTTCAATGCGCGCGAAGAACTGATGGTCTTCTACGAACGCGCCAGTGGGGCGCGGATGCATGCGGCATATTTCCGCCCCGGCGGCGTGCATCAGGATCTGCCGCCGCAACTGATCGACGATATCGAGAAATGGACGGAAAGCTTTCCCGAGCTTATCGATGATATCGAGTTGCTGCTCACGGAAAACCGTATCTTCAAGCAGCGCAACGTCGATATCGGCGTGGTGACCGAGGATGACATCCAGAAATGGGGCTTCTCCGGCGTGATGGTGCGTGGCTCGGGCCTGGCCTGGGACCTGCGGCGCGCGCAACCCTATGAATGCTACGATGAATTCGACTTCAAGATCCCCGTCGGCAAGAACGGCGACTGCTATGACCGCTATCTCGTCCGCTTGGCCGAGATGCGCGAGTCGAACAAGATCATGAAGCAGGCCTGCGAAAAGCTGCGCGAGTCGTCGGCACAGACCGATGTCCTTTCGCGCGGCAAGATCTCACCGCCCACGCGCGGTGACATGAAGACTTCCATGGAAGCGCTGATCCATCACTTCAAGCTGTATACCGAGGGCTTCCACATCCCCGCAGGCGAAGCCTATGCCGCCGTCGAGGCGCCCAAGGGCGAGTTCGGCGTCTACATGATCGCTGACGGCACCAACCGCCCATATCGTGCCAAGCTGCGCGCACCCGGCTTTCTGCATCTGCAGGCGATGGATTACATCTGCCGGGGCCACCAGCTCGCGGATGTCTCGGCCATTCTCGGCTCGCTCGACATCGTTTTCGGCGAGGTGGACCGCTGATGCCCCGCGCCGCCCTTGCTGCCTGCGTCCTTGCCATATCCCTTGGCGGTTGCGCGCCCATGCTGCCCTACCTGGACGGCGGCCCGGTTGCCGGTGCGACCCCGGTGACGACACCCGCGCCCGCCACCCCGCGCGCGCGTCTGGTCGCCGCCATTGAATCCAGCGGCTGCCTGCTGACCGCCGACAATGCCGCCACGATCCAGATGCGGGCGAATCTTGGCCGCGAAGAACTGACTGCCCTCGTGCAGGAACTGCGCGAGAGCGGACAGGTCGAGGCCGCGGCCCCCGGCACGATCCGGCTTCTCTCGCCCAATTGCATCTGACCTTCACCAGCCGCTCGCGCACTCTAGTGTTGCGGGCGCGAGACACCGGACACTGACGATGCTGCGAAGACTTCACCACGACCAGCCCGCCTCCTTTGCCTTCACCCCTGCCAACCTGGCCTGGGCCGAGGCCGAGACGCGCAAATACCCCGAAGGGCGGCAGGCGAGCGCCGTGATCGCGCTGCTGTGGCGCGCGCAGGAGCAGGAGGGATGGCTGACGCGGCCCGCCATCGAATATGTCGCTGACATGCTGGACATGCCGCGCATCCGTGTGCTCGAGGTGGCGACATTCTATTTCATGCTGCATCTTCACCCGGTGGGGACGGTCGCGAATGTGCAGGTCTGCGGCACCCTGTCCTGCCTGCTCTGCGGTTCCGACGACCTGATCGCCGTCTGCAAGAAGAAGATCGCACCCGAGCCGGGGCAGGTATCCGAGGACGGGCGGTTCTCATGGGAAGAGGTTGAATGCCTCGGCGCCTGCGCCAATGCGCCGATGATCCAGATCGGCAAGGACTATTACGAGGACCTGACCGCTGAACGGCTGGAATGGCTGATCGATGAACTGGCCGCCGGGCGCAAGCCGCTGCCCGGCCCGCAGAATGGCCGCTATGCCACCGAGCCGCTGACGGGGCTGACCACGCTCAAGGAATACGAAGCGGGCAGGGCCGAACACAATGTCTCGGTCGAGCTGGCGCTTGAACTTGGGGACGGGCTCAAGCGCATCGACGGCACCGAGGTGCCGCTGTTCACGCCCTGGATTGCGAAGGGCGCGAACCACAAGCCCGGCAAGCCCGGTGCTGCGGAACCTGCTGCTGCCGCCCGCGCCACGACACCCGCGCCGCAGCCGACGGGCGAAAGGCCCAAGGCAGTGCGCAAGCCCGGCCCCACGCCCAGGAAGCACGCGGCACCGATTGCCGCCGCCGAGGATGGCCGCAAGCCCGAGGGGCTGCCCGGCGCCCGCGACGGGAGGCCCGACAATCTGAAGGAGATCGAGGGGATCGGCCCGGCCCTTGAACGGCTCTGCAACGAGATTGGCATCTTCCATTTCGACCAGATTGCCGCCTGGGGGCCCGAGGAAATTGCCTGGATGGACAGCAATCTCAAGGGGTTCAAGGGTCGCATCACCCGTGACAAATGGGTGGCGCAGGCGAAGATCATCGTAACCGAGGGGCTCGAGGCGTTCCGCATTCGCGCCAGGACAAACGATTACTAGAGCCATGGCCGGTCGCAGCGAAGACGACATACGCGACGCACGCGACGGACGGCGGGTGATGTTCGTTCTCGCCGGGACGGGGATTCTCTGGATCCTCACCACCGAGATCGGCCGCACCTATGACTGGTCCCAGCGCGTGCTGGCGTTCTGCGATCTTGCAGCGCTTGCGGGCTTTGCGCTCGGGCTTTGGATGACGTATCAGATCTGGCGACGGCGGCGAGACCGGGACCGGAACGACCAGGGGTAAGACGCAATGCTGAGCGATCAGGACCGGATCTTCACCAACATCTACGGGATGCATGACCGCTCGCTCAAGGGCGCGCTGGCCCGCGGGCATTGGGACGGCACGAAGGACATCCTCACCAGGGGCCGTGACTGGATCATCAACGAGATGAAGGCCAGCGGCCTGCGCGGGCGCGGCGGAGCAGGTTTCCCCACCGGCCTGAAATGGTCCTTCATGCCAAAGGAAAGCGATGGCCGCCCGGCCTATCTGGTGGTGAACGGCGACGAATCCGAACCCGGTACCTGCAAGGACCGCGAGATCATGCGCCACGAGCCGCACACGCTCATCGAGGGGAGCCTGATCGCCGGCTTCGCCATGGGCGCGCATGCGGGCTACATCTATCTGCGCGGCGAATTCATCCGCGAACGCGAAGCCCTGCAGATCGCCATCGACGAAGCTTATGAGGCCGGGCTGATCGGCCGCAACGCCTGTGGATCGGGCTGGGATTTCGACCTCTACCTGGCCCATGGTGCGGGCGCCTATATCTGCGGCGAGGAAACCGCGCTGCTGGAAAGCCTTGAGGGCAAGAAGGGCATGCCACGCATGAAGCCGCCATTTCCGGCAGGCGCGGGGCTATACGGTTGTCCGACCACGGTAAACAACGTCGAATCGATTGCCGTCGCACCGACGATCCTGCGCCGGGGTGCCAGCTGGTTTACCCAGTTCGGACGGCCGAACAATTCGGGGACCAAGCTTTTTGCCATTTCGGGCCATGTGAACAACCCTTGCGTGGTTGAAGAGGCGATGTCGATTCCCTTCCGCGAACTGATCGACCGGCACGCGGGCGGTATTCGTGGCGGCTGGAAGAACCTCAAGGGCGTGATTCCCGGTGGCTCTTCCGTCCCGGTGCTGCGCGCCGACACCATGGAAGACGCGATCATGGATTTCGATTGGCTGAAGGAGAAGCGCTCGGGTCTGGGCACCGCCGCAGTGGTCGTGATGGACCAGTCCACCGACATCATCAAGGTGATCGCCCGCATCTCGCGCTTCTACAAGCATGAGAGCTGCGGCCAGTGCACCCCCTGCCGCGAGGGTACGGGCTGGATGATGCGGGTCATGGATCGCTTTGTCGAAGGCAGGGCCGATATATCCGAAATTGACTCGCTCTATGATGTATCGACCCGGATCGAAGGCCACACGATCTGCGCCCTTGGCGATGCGGCCGCCTGGCCTGTGCAGGGCCTGATCCGCGCCTTCCGCGACGACATCGAAGAGCGACTCAGGGGCGGCGCAGGCATGGCAGTCGCCGCGGAGTGACGCGGTTCGCTGGCCGGGCCTTGCCCCGGCGCATGGTATTGTCGGACAGACCAAAACGGCGCCTTGCGCAACCGGGGGCGCCGTTTGCTATTGCATAGCGATGCCCGCGCGCCGACATGATCGGGAGCCCGGGTGGCGAGCAGCGCCCGGGCAAAGAGCCCGAAGACCGATCAAGAGTCCGCCATGCCCCGAATTTCCGCCCTCTTCCCCGTCCTGGTTGCGGCCACGCTGCTTGTGCCCACCCTTGCCGAACCCGCCATTGCCGAGCGCGTGCCTTTGTCGCAGCAGACCGCGATCAGCGACGGGCTCATTGCCGCCGCCATCGCCTACGAGATCGGCGAGCGCTGCGCCAATGTCAGTACGCGCCTGGTGCGCGGATTGTCGTTTCTCGCTTCACTGCGCAGCGAGGCGCGGCGACTGGGCTACAGCGCCGCCGAAATCGACGCCTATATGCGCGATCGCGCCGAGAAGACTCGGCTCGAAGCCGCCGCCTGGGAGCGGTTTGCCGCACTGGGCGGCAATCGCGCCGATTCGGCCACGTTCTGCGCCGTGGCCCGGTCCCAGATGGCCGCAGGCACCCAGATCGGCCAGCTGCTGCGCTGAAGGCAACAATTGCCGCAGCATCGGCATCAACGTCTGGCACATCCGGCGCACTCGGGTTAGAACCCCGCCCAACAGCCCGGGGTTCGCCTCCAGCCAGCCGCTCCCCGGGTCACGCGCTAGACAAAGGGTGGCAATATGGCCGGACCGGGGGCGGACCTGAGAAAGATCAGCATCGATGGCACTGTAATCGAGGTGCCGGGCTCGATGGTCCTGATTCAGGCGTGCGAAGTTGCCGGGATCGAGATTCCTCGATTCTGCTACCACGAGCGCCTTTCCATCGCCGGTAACTGCCGCATGTGTCTGGTCGAGGTCGTGGGCGGCCCGCCCAAGCCCGCCGCCTCCTGCGCCATGCAGGTGCGTGACCTTCGTCCCGGTCCCAACGGAGAACCGCCGCAGGTCAAGACCAATTCCCCCATGGTGCGCAAGGCGCGCGAGGGGGCCATGGAATTCCTGCTGATCAACCATCCGCTTGACTGCCCGATCTGTGACCAGGGCGGCGAATGTGACCTGCAGGATCAGGCCATGGCCTATGGCGTGGACTTCAGCCGCTACCGCGAACCCAAACGCGGTTTGCCCGATCTGGATCTCGGGCCACTCATCGCGACCTACATGACCCGCTGCATCTACTGCACGCGCTGCATCCGCTTCACGACCGAGGTCGCGGGGCTGGATGAATGGGGAACGCTCGGCCGTGGCGAGGACATGCGTGTCACGACCTACGACAACGAGATGAACGAGATCGAGCGCGACGGCGAGAACGCGGTGAGCGCCGCGCTGCGCGCCGTCGTCGATTCGAACCTTTCGGGAAATGTCATCGACCTGTGCCCGGTGGGGGCGCTGACATCGAAGCCCTATGCGTTCAACGCCCGGCCGTGGGAACTGACCAAGACCGAATCCATAGATGTGATGGATGCGCTGGGATCGAATATCCGCATCGACACCAAGGGACGGCAGGTCATGCGCATCCTGCCGCGCAACCATGACGGCGTGAACGAGGAATGGATCGGCGACAAGGCCCGGTTCGTCTATGACGGTCTGCGCCGCCAGCGCCTAGACACACCCTACATTCGCGAGGGTGGCCGCCTGCGCAAGGCTACCTGGCCCGAGGCTCTTGCAGCGGCGGCTGCAGCGATCAAGGGCCGCAAGCTCGCCGGGCTGGTGGGCGATCTGGTGCCGGTCGAGGCAGCGTTCAGCCTCAATGCACTGGTTGCGGGGCAGGGCGGCCATGTCGAATGCCGCACCGATGGCGCGCGGCTGCCTGCGGGCAATCGCTCGGCCTATGTCGGCAACGCCCGTATCGAGGAAGTCGATTCGGCGAAGCATATCCTCATCATCGGCAGCGACCCCCGTGTTGAGGCGCCGGTCCTGAACGCGCGTATCCGCAAGGCATGGCTGGCTGGCGCGCGGGTCTCGGTGATCGGGCCGGCGGGCGACCTGACCTATGATTACGATCACCTGGGCGAGGACCGCGCCGCGCTGATGAAACTCGGCCTTTCGGACCTTTCCGACTGGCACGGCAAGGGCGGCGTCGTCATCCTTGGCCAGGGCGCGCTCTCCGAGGCCGATGGCGAGGCAGTGCTTGGCCATGCGATGCAAATCGCCGAAAAGGGACAGGCCAAGCTGCTGGTCCTGCATACCGCTGCAGCGCGTGTCGGGGCGATTGATGTGGGCGCGGTCACCGAAGGCGGCCTTGCGGCAGCGACCGAAGGAGCCGAGGTGATCTTCAACCTGGGCGCCGACGAGATCGATATCAACCGTGACACGGATGGCGGCCCCTTCGTCATCTACCAGGGCAGCCATGGCGATCGGGGCGCGCATCGAGCCGACATCATCCTTCCCGCCGCCGCATGGACGGAAGAGGGCGGCATCTTCGTGAATACCGAAGGGCGCCCGCAACTGGCGCAGCGCGCGGGCTTCCCGCCCGGTGACGCGCGCGAGAACTGGGCCATCCTGCGTGCGTTGTCTGGCGAGCTGGGTGCGACCCTGCCATGGGACAGCCTTTCCGCCCTGCGCGGGGCGCTCTTTGCCGCGCATCCGCACCTGCAGGCGATCGACACAGTGCCTGAAAACGACTGGCAGCCTCTGGGCGCGGGCTCGCTTGGTGCGGCCAGCTTCAGGTTGGCGCTGGCTGACCATTACCTGACGAACCCGGTGGCGCGGGCGTCGGAACTCATGGCCGAACTCAGCGCCACGGCGCAAGCGCGCCACCAGGCGCCTGTGGCGGCCGAGTGATCCGGGTGGCCGCCGCCATGACAGCCGCGCTGGCAGCGCTGGGGGCCTGCAACGGACCCGCACCCGAACCGGGCGCCGTGGAATATCTGGGTATCGAGACCCTGTTGATGGACGGTGACCTTGTGAATTTCCAGGTGCGGATGCGGGGCAGCAACGACGCGCAGGACGCGGTTGAATATGCTCGCTGTGCGGCCGCGGGCTATACGCTGATCCGCGGATATGGATTCGCGCGCCATGTGCGCACGCTGACTGACCGGCGCTCTGGTATCCTCAGCGCGGATGCGGTTTACACCATCTCACCGGCGCTGCCGCGCGGCAGCCGGACAATCGACGCAGAAGTCGTGGCACGCGCCTGCCGGCAGGCCGGCATTCCGACGGTATGACAGGGGCCTAAAGAGTCATGGTCGCATTCTTCACCCAGAACCCGTTCGGCATCGTGCTGATGATCCTCGGTCAGGGACTTCTGATCCTGGTGCCGCTGCTGCTTGCGCTGGCGTTCCTGATGTATGCGGACCGCAAGATCTGGGCCGCCGTGCAGATGCGGAGGGGCCCGAACGTGGTCGGGCCCTGGGGCCTGCTTCAGAGCTTTGCCGACTTCGTCAAATATATGGTGAAGGAAATCGTGGTGCCTGCAGGCGCCGACCGGATGGTGTTTTTCATTGCACCGATGGTCACCTTTGTCGTGGCGGTGATCGCCTGGGCGGTGATCCCGTTCAATCCGGGCTGGGTGCTGGCCGATATCAACGTGGCGGTTCTCTACGTCCTCGCGATCTCGTCGCTGGGGGTTTACGGCGTCATCATGGGCGGCTGGGCGTCGAACTCGAAATATCCGTTCCTCGGCGCGTTGCGCTCGGCGGCACAGATGATCTCTTACGAAGTCTCGATGGGCCTCATCATCATCGGGGTGATCCTGTCCACGGGCTCGCTCAACTTCGGCGAGATCGTGCGCGCGCAGGAGGGCAGCTATGGCCTGCTCAACTGGTACTGGCTGCCACATCTGCCGATGGTGGTCCTGTTCTTCGTGGCCGCGCTGGCCGAGACCAACCGACCGCCATTTGACCTGCCGGAGGCCGAGACCGAACTGGTCGCGGGGTTCATGGTCGAATACTCGTCGACACCGTTCCTGCTCTACATGATCGGCGAGCTGATGATGGTCGTGCTCATGTGCGCGCTGACCTCGATCCTGTTCTTCGGCGGCTGGCTCTCGCCGATCCCCGGCCTGCCGGACGGAATCCTGTGGCTGATCCTCAAGATGAGCTTCTTCTTCTTCCTCTTCGCCATGGTGAAGGCCATCGTGCCACGCTACCGCTATGACCAGCTGATGCGGCTGGGCTGGAAGGTCATGCTGCCGATGTCGCTGGGATGGGTGGTGATCGTGGCATTCCTTGCCAAGTTCGAGATATTCGGCGGCTTCTGGGCCCGCTGGGCTATGGGGGCCTGAGATGACGCAGATCGACTATACCCGCGCGGCCAAATACTTCCTGCTGTGGGACATCTGGCTGGGGTTCAAGGTCGGGATGAAGTATTTCTTCCGCCCCAAGGAAACCGTGAACTATCCGCATGAACGCGGGCCGCTCAGCCCGCGGTTTCGCGGCGAACATGCGCTGCGTCGCTATCCCAACGGCGAAGAGCGCTGCATCGCCTGCAAGCTGTGCGAGGCCATCTGCCCGGCGCAGGCGATCACCATCGACGCCGAGCCGCGCGAGGATGGCTCGCGCCGCACCACGCGCTATGACATCGACATGACGAAATGTATCTATTGCGGCTTCTGCCAGGAGGCCTGCCCCGTAGATGCCATCGTGCAGGGCCCGAACTTCGAATTCTCGACCGAGACTCGTCAGGAACTCTTCTACGACAAGGACAAGCTTCTTGATAACGGTGATCGCTGGGAGGCCCAGATCGCCCGCAATATCGAACTGGACGCCCCCTACCGCTGAGCTTTGCTTCCGGACGAGGACAGGATCGCATGACCGCCGCAGTCTTTACGTTTTACCTCTTCGCGCTCTCGGTGCTTGCCGGGGGTCTCATGACCGTGCTCAGCCGCAACCCGGTTCATTCGGTGATCTGGCTCATCTTCACCTTTCTCTCGGCGGCCGGGCTGTTCGTGCTGCTTGGCGCCGAATTCGTGGCGATGCTGCTCGTCATCGTCTATGTCGGCGCGGTCATGGTGCTGTTCCTGTTTGTCATCATGATGCTCGACGTCGATTTCGCGACGCTGAAGGGCGAGATGGCGCGTTACATGCCACTCGCCCTTTTCATCGGGGTCATCATCCTTCTGCAGTTCGCGGTGGCTTTCGGCGGCTGGACCGTCATGCCCGGAACAGAGGGCCGGATCGCGGCACCGACCGGCACGATGGAAAACACGCGCGCGCTTGGCGTGCTTATTTATGACCACTATTTCCTGCTTTTCCAGCTGGCGGGCCTCGTGCTGCTGGTGGCGATGATCGGGGCCATCGTGCTGACCCTGCGTCACCGCGTGGACGTGAAGCGGCAGGATGTCATCGCGCAGATGATGCGCGACCCCCATACCGCCATCGAGATGCAGGACGTGAAGTCGGGGCAGGGGCTCTGAGAATACAGGCGGGGGCCTGTCCCCGCACCACGACAAACGGGCAGGATCGCCCGGAGGGACAGTGATGATCGGACTGGAACATTACCTGATGGTGGCAGGCGCGCTCTTCGTGATCGGCGTCTTTGGCCTGTTCCTCAACCGCAAGAACGTCATCATCATGCTGATGTCGCTGGAACTGATCCTTCTGGCGGTGAACATCAACCTGGTGGCTTTCTCCTCGTTCCTGGGGGATCTGGTCGGGCAGGTGTTCGCGATCTTCGTGCTCACCGTCGCTGCGGCCGAGGCCGCGATCGGGCTGGCCATCCTCGTTATCTTCTTCCGCAACCGCGGCACCATCGACGTCGAGGACGTCAACATGATGAAGGGTTGAGCGCGTGGCGGTGAAGGTGGGCGAAGTGAACCTTTTCGGGATGCGGGTTGCTGCGGTCAGGGGCCGCCAGATCGATCTCGTCTGCGAAACCTGCGGGGCCGAAGGCTCGG
>JACDJA010003487.1_pt1 | contig 10141 bp, 7 predicted proteins | sample 7449241 | NCBI WGS metagenome assembly JACDJA01 (sample SAMN14253289, study PRJNA609438) | sludge metagenome | isolation source: initial anaerobic sludge | collected 2018-12-20 | reverse complement strand
GGTCCTGTACCTGTGTCAGCGGCTCGTCACGTGGTACTCCACCAACTTCGTGATCACGACCGATCGGTGCATCTACCGCGAGGGGATCATCTCCAAGCGGGGCATCGAGATCCCCCTCGAGCGGATCAACACCGTGTTGATGCGCTCGAGGGGGATCTCGATGCCCCGCTTGGAGATGATCCCCTCGCGGTATATGCAGCGGTCGGTCGTGATCACGAAGTTCGTCGAGTACCACTTGATCAGCCGTTGGCACAGGTAGAGCACGCTCACCACGATGGCGAGGATCGCCAGCCACTTGGTGCCGGTACCGAACCAGCCCTCCCAGCCCTGGGTCAGCAGGTAGATGCCGAGGGCGATCGACAGCACCACCCAGACCACCGACCACATCAACATGATCCAGTGCGGGTGCTCGTCGACGACGACGTGCTCGTTCGCGTGGAGGTTGCTGCGGTCATAGGCCACCTCGACAGCGTAATGGCGTCCGGGCTGCGGTCCGCTGGATCGGCTGTCACGGCGCGCTGGTACGTTCGCCGCGGTGGCTCCCGAGACCCAACGGCTCCTGCGCGGCATGAACCCGGCCCAGGCGGAAGCCGTGGTGTCCGAGGCGTCACCCCTGCGCATCCTGGCCGGTGCCGGATCGGGCAAGACCAGGGTCCTCACGCATCGGATCGCGCACCGGGCCGAGGAGGGCACGCTCGACCCGGCACGGGTGCTGGCCGTCACCTTCACCCGCAAGGCCGCAGGCGAGATGCGAGAACGGCTCGCCAGGCTGGGCCTGCGCGACGGCGTGCACGCAGGGACGTTCCACGCGATCGCCTATGCGCAGCTCCGTCAGCGGTGGGAGGAACGAGACGTGACGCCGCCCGAGCTGCTGGACCGCAAGGTCGGCTTCGTGGCCCGGCTCCTACCCGGCCGTGGCGGACGCAACGACCGCACCACACCGCTCGACGTCGTCGCCGAGATCGAGTGGGCGGCAGCGCGACGGATCACGCCCGAGCGCTATGAAGCCGAGGCGTCGCGGGCCCGGAGGCGTCCGCCCCTGCCGCTCGGCACCGTCGCCGGGGTGTACGAGCGCTATCTGGAGCAGAAGCGCCGCAAGCGACTGGTCGACTTCGACGACATCCTCCGGCTGGCCGCCCGCGACCTCGAGGCCGACCCGGTGTACGCATCGGCTCGGCGCTGGCGGTTCCGGCACCTGTTCGTCGACGAGTTCCAGGACGTGAACCCGCTGCAGTTCCACCTGCTCCAGCAGTGGCTCGGCCCCGACTCCGACGTGTGCATCGTCGGCGACCCCAACCAGGCGATCTACGCGTGGAACGGTGCCGATGCCCGCTATCTGGTGGACTTCGGGCACTTCTTCGGCGAGGGTGCGACGATCACCCTGGAGGACAACTACCGCTCGACCCCGCAGATCCTGGCCGTCGCCAACGGGGTGCTCCAGCAGGGTGCCAACGTCCCGATCAGGCTCCGACCGCACCGACCGGCCGGCGCCGTCCCCACGGTGCGGACCCACGCGGACGACACCGCCGAGGCTCGGGCGATCGCCCGGTCATGCCGCGATCACCACCGCCCGGGTGTCCCGTGGTCCGCCCAGGCGGTGCTCGTCCGCACGAACGCGCAAACGGCGCTGTTGGCCGAAGCGCTCACCGCGGCGGGCGTGCCGCATCGTGTCCGGGGCGCCGGCCGCCTGCTCGAGCAGCCGGAGGTCGTCGATGCGCTGCGCACCCTCCGCCAATCGGCGACGCTCGAAGTGGCGCTCGCGGACCTCGACCACGACGCCGCCTCCGGCACCCGCCTCACCGAGGAGCGCGCCGCCAACGTCGCCGAGGTCGTCCGACTGGGCCGGGAGTACCAGGCGTTGGAGCCCGCTGGCGACATCGCCGCGTTCCTCGCGTGGCTTACCACGACGCTCCGCGACGAGGACCGTGGCCGCGGCGACGCCGTGGAGGTCGTGACGTTCCACGCGGCCAAGGGCCTGGAGTGGTCGGTCGTGCACCTGGCCGGTTTGGAGGAGGGCTACGTGCCCATCCACCACGCCGAGACGGTCGAGGACATCGACGAGGAGCGCCGATTGCTCTACGTGGCGCTGACCCGCGCCCGCGACGAGCTCCACTGCACGTGGGCCCGCAAGCGGACGTTCGGCTCGCGGACGATGAACCGATCTCCGTCACCGTGGCTCGAATCGATCGAGGCCACGCTCGACGTCGCTCCCACCCAACTCAGCCGCACCAAGGGCGCCGAGCGCGCCCGGGCGGCGCGTTCCACGCTGCCCAGGACCCCCGCCGAGTCCGGCCCGGAGCGAGCGCTGTTCGACGCCCTCCGGAGCTGGCGGCGAGACCAGTCCCGCGCCGCGGACGTGCCGGCGTTCGTGATCTTCAACGACGCCACGCTGACCGCGATCGCGCGACGTCGACCCCGGTCTCGTGCCGAGCTGCTCGCTGTGTCGGGCGTCGGTCCAGTCAAGGCGCAGCGCTTCGGCGACGACGTGCTGCGCATCGTCGCCGCGGTGCGCAGCGACTGAGTCAGCCGTCGCGCTCTTCGACCAGCTGGCGGAAGAGCTCTGGGTCGAACGCGATGAAGAGGCCCTCGGCCTCGGCGCGCAGCTCGCCGTCGGCGACGATCGTGCCTTTGGCCCAGATCTTGCGTCCGTCGCGACGGTCCAGCCACCCCTCCATCTGCAACGGGGCGTGCAGCGGTGTCGGACGTCGATAGTCCACGCCCAGGTGGGCGGTCATCCCCTGGGTACCCGACATCGACTGCGCCGCTCCGAGGAGCTCGTCAAACGCTGCGGCGACGTAGCCGCCGTGCACGCAGCCGGGCGGACCTTCGTACGCGGCGCCGAACGTCACATCGCAGAAGACCCTGTCGCCGTCCTGGTGCAGATGCATCGGCGGCGACATCGGGTTGGCGAGTCCGATGAACGGGCTGTAGTCGAACGCCGATGCCCACCGTTGCTGGCCGCCGGGCATCTCGCCGGCGATCGCCGCCTCGGCGAAGCCGTCGTAGGACTGACCGGACGGGAGCGCGCCGAGCACCGCCGCCAGGTTCTCCAGGTCGTCGGCGGCCGATGCCAGGTCCTCGGTCGTCGCCGTGGTCGACACCAGCGACCCGATGATGTCGCGCATGGCCTGCGCCAGGCGTCGCACCTCCCGACGATGCGGCGTCTGCTCCAACGTCGCCAGACCCTCGATCCGCGGGCTCATCGGCAGGTCGTCGCCGGAGTCGCTCTCTGCGCTCACGTCGGATCCAGCTCGTACACCGCCAGAACCGGTGCGTGGTCCGACGGCTTGGAGCCCTTCCGGGCGTTGCGGTCGATCAAGTCGACGGCCGCCCGCTCGGCCAACGACCGAGACGACAGCAGGTAGTCGATCCGCATGCCGCGGCGCTTGTGGAAGTCGCCGTTGCGGTAGTCCCAGTAGGAGTAGATCCCGTCCTCTGGGTAGCGCTCCCGCAGGGTGTCGACGAGCCCCCATTCGACCACACCGGCCAGCGCGTCGCGCTCCTCCGGCGTCACGTGCGTCGATCCCTCGAACGCGGCCGCGCTCCACACGTCCTGGTCCGTCGGCGCGATGTTCCAGTCGCCCAGCAGCACGAGCCGCTCTTCCGGCGAGTGGTGCGCGTCGAGGTGGGCCCGGAGCCGGCCGAGCCACGACAGCTTGTAGAGGTAGTGGTCCGCTCCGACCTCCCGGCCGTTCGGGACGTAGAGCGATCCCACCCGAACGCCCCCACAGGTGGCCCACAGCATCCGAGCGTCGGGGTCGGGCGCCTCACCGTCGTCGAACCCGGCGACGACGTCGTCGATGCCCACCCTGGACAGGATGGCCACGCCGTTCCAACGTCCCTGGCCGTGATGCACCGAGTCGTAGCCCAGGCGTTGGAAGTCCATGCCCGGGAACTGGGCGTCGGACATCTTGGTCTCCTGGAGGCACAGCACGTCGGGCCGCATCTCGGTGATCCACTCCTCGACCCGCGGCATCCGGGCGTTGAGCGAGTTGACGTTCCACGTCGCGATCAGCACCGGCGGCAATCTATGCCATCGTCCGCACCCGTTCCGGGGGCGCACGCAGCGGCCTGCCGAAAGGGGGCGATCACGTGCGGATGCCTCCGGGCCGGCGCGCTGACGCCGGTAGGCTCGGAGCCGTGAACGACTCCCCCTCCCCGGCAGGATCGCACCCATCGAGCGTTCCCGATCCCGCCGCCTCGGAACCTCTCGGCCCCAACGCGTGGCTGGTCGAGGAGATGTACGAGCAGTATCGGTCCGACCCCACATCGGTCAGCGAGACCTGGCGCGACTTCTTCACCGACTACACCCCACCGGGTCGCCCGACGCCCGTCGCCACACCGCCCGTCGCCACAGCGACCGTGGCCACCCCGGCGGCCACGCCCACACCCACGCCCGGTCCCGCCGTGAACGGCAACGCCGCCGCGGGGACCGCGCCGGGAGCTGCGACCGCACCCGCCGAAGGTGCAGCCGAAGACCCCGGTGAGCCGATCCGCGGCGTCGGTGCCCGCATCGTCGCCAACATGGAAGCCAGCCTGGAGGTGCCGACCGCCACGTCGTTCCGGGTGGTTCCGGCCAAGCTGCTCGAGATCAACCGCAGCGTGATCAACGGCTACCTCGGACGAACCAGGGGTGGCAAGGTCAGCTTCACCCACATCATCGGCTACGCGATCGTCCGGGCGATCTCCGGCCACGTCCCGGTAATGAACAACCACTTCGCCGAAGGCGCCGACGGCAAGCCCCGCCTGGTGCGCCAGGCTCACGTCGGGTTGGGCCTCGCTGTCGACATGGAGAAGTCCGACGGCTCCCGCACGCTCGTGGTGCCGGTCATCAAGGACGCCGACACGATGGACTTCGCCGAGTTCAGCGCCGTGTACGACGAGCTGATCCGCAAGGCCAAGACCAACAAGCTGACCGTCGAGGACTTCCAGGGCGCCACGGTCACGCTGACCAACCCGGGCACGATCGGCACCGAGCGCTCCGTCCCACGTCTCATGCCCGGACAGGGAGCGATCGTCGGTGCCGGCGGGCTGGACTTCCCCACCGAGTACGCCGGAGCCGACCCCCGCACGCTCGCGGATCTGGGCATCTCCAAGGTGCTCACGCTGAGCTCCACCTACGACCACCGCATCATCCAGGGTGCCGAGTCGGGTCTGTTCCTCAAGAAGATCCATCAGCTGCTGCTCGGAGAAGACCGCTTCTACGACGAACTGTTCAGCGCGATCGGTGTGCCGTACGAAGCGGTCCGCTGGCGTCAGGACGTCGTGGGCGACGAGGGCCGTGAGACGTCCCAGGTCGTCAAGCAGATGCAGGTGTCGACGCTGATCAACATGTATCGGATGCGGGGTCACCTGATCGCCGATCTCGACCCGCTCGCGGCGAAGCCGCCGGAGATGCACTCCGAGCTCGACCCCGCGACCTACGGGTTGACCATCTGGGACCTCGACCGTGAGTTCCTGACCGGCAGCGAGAACGGGATCTACGCGCCGGTCGGCGGCGTGCCACGTCAGCAGCTCGGCGACCTCCTCCGTGTGCTCCGCGACGCCTACTGCCGGACGATCGGCATCGAGTACGGACACATCCAGGAGCCCGAGGAGAAGCGCTGGATCCAGGAGCACGTCGAGGGCGGCTCGAACCGCCTGGAGGTCGAGGACCAGCGCCACATCCTGGGTCGACTCAACGCCGCCGAGGCACTCGAGAAGTTCCTGGCCACCAAGTACCTGGGCCAGAAGCGGTTCGGGTTGGAGGGCGCCGAATCGTTGATACCGATCCTCGACGCGCTGCTCGAGGAGGCGGCCGACGGCGACATGGACTCGGCGGTCATCGGCATGCCGCATCGCGGCCGCCTGAACGTGCTCGCCAACATCGTCGGCAAGTCGCTCGACCAGCTCTTCCGCGAGTTCGAGGGCTACGTCGACCCCGACTCCATCCAGGGCTCCGGCGACGTGAAGTACCACCTGGGCCAGGAAGGGGAGTTCGTCAGCCGCAACGGCGCCGAGCTGCCCGTACGGCTGGCTGCCAACCCGTCGCACCTGGAGGCGGTCGACCCGGTCGTCGAAGGCATGGCTCGGGCGCGGATGGACGAGATCCCCCACGACCGGACCCGCCGGTTCCCTGTCCTGCCCATCCTGATGCACGGTGACGCGGCGTTCGCCGGCCAGGGCGTGGTCGCCGAGACGCTCAACCTCAGCCTCATCAAGGGATACCGCGTCGGAGGGACGATCCACGTGATCGTCAACAACCAGCTCGGCTTCACGACACCACCGGAGTCCGCTCGCAGCTCCGAGTACTCGACCGACGTCGCCAAGGTCGTGCAGGCCCCGATCATCCACGTGAACGGCGACGACCCCGAGGCGTGCGTGCGCGTGGCGCGGCTGGCGTTCGCCTATCGCCAGCGGTTCCACAAGGACGTCGTGATCGACATGGTGTGCTACCGCCGCCACGGCCACAACGAGGGCGACGACCCGAGCTACACGCAGCCGATCATGTACCGCACGATCGACGGGCTGCGCAGCGTGCGCAAGCGCTACGTGGAGACGCTGGTGCGACGAGGCGACCTCACGCTCGACGAGGCCGAGCAGGCGCTCGCCGACTTCCACGCCCGCATGCAGTCGGCGCTCGACGACACGCGCCAGTCCGCTCCCGACGAGGAGATCGTCGCCGCACCGCACCCGCCGAGCCCGGGCGTCCTACCCCACATCGAGACCGGTGTGGCCAAGGCCGAGCTCGACCGCGTGTACGCGGCGCTCGACACCGTGCCCGAGGACTTCACCGTGCACCCCAAGCTGGCCAAGCAGCTCGAGGCGCGAACCAAGCTGTTCCAGGGTGGTGAGGTCGACTGGGCGCTGGCGGAGAGCCTGGCGTTCGGGTCAATCCTCGTCGAGGGCAACTCGGTGCGTCTCGCCGGGCAGGACTCACGCCGCGGGACGTTCTCTCAGCGGCACTCCACGTTGTTCGACTTCGACACCGGTGCCGAGTACGTCCCGTTGCAGCGGCTGACGAACCCTCCGGTCACGGAGCTTTGGATCTACGACTCGCTGCTCAGCGAGTACGCGGCGCTCGGCTTCGAGTACGGCTACTCAGTGGTGAGCCCGAGCACCCTCGTCATGTGGGAGGGCCAGTTCGGCGACTTCATGAACGGTGCGCAGATCATCATCGACCAGTTCATCGTCGCCGCCGAGGACAAGTGGGACCAGACCTCGGGTCTGGTCATGCTCCTCCCCCACGGCTACGAGGGCCAGGGTCCGGAGCACTCCTCAGCGCGTCTCGAGCGGTTCCTCACGCTGTGCGCCGAGGACAACATCCAGGTGTGCATGCCGACCTCGTCCGCTCAGTACTTCCACCTGCTGCGTCGCCAGATCCGTCGTAACGTCCGCAAGCCGCTGATCATCGCCACGCCCAAGTCGGGGCTCCGGGACAAGCGGTGGCGGTCTTCGGTGGACTCGCTCGTGCACGGCTCCTTCGAGGAGCTGCTCGGCGACTCTTCGCCGGGGCTCGACGCGTCCGATGTCCGGCGTCTGGTGCTGGCATCAGGCAAGATCGGCGTCGAAGCCCAGACGTGGCGCGACCAGGCCGGAGCGCAGGTCGCCGTCGCCCGGGTGGAGCAGCTGTACCCGTGGCCGTTCGAGGCCATCGCGAAGGAGCTCAGCCGCTACCCGAACTGCACCGAGATCGTCTGGCTCCAGGAAGAGCCCGAGAACATGGGTGCGTGGAACACGATCAAGGGTCGCCTGTACGAGGCCCACGGCGACTCGTACGAGATCCGCCGCATCAGCCGGCCCGACGAGGCGTCACCGGCCACCGGCAGCCACGCGATCCACATCCAGGAGCAGAACATGATCCTGGCCGCCGCGTTCGCGCCGCTGGAGCAACGCAGCCACTCCGACTTCCACTAGCCATCCGCACCCATCGCGCCCCCACCCCCGGTTCTGTTCGTCCTTCCACAAGGAAAACGTTGTGAAACGCCGAACAGAACGAGCCGGGGGCCGAACAGAACGAGCCGGGGTCAGAGCTGCAGACCGAGCAGGGCGCCGAGCTCGTCGAGCGCTGCGTCGGGATCGGTGACCTTGATCGTGGTCATGCCCATGGCGCGGGCCGGCTTGAGGTTGACGCCCAGGTCGTCGAGGAACACGGCTCGCTCCGCGGCGACGCCCAATCGCTGCAGCGCGATCTCGTAGAAGCGCGGCTCAGGCTTGCGGACGCCGACCTGCGACGACTCCACCACCACGTCGAACAGCTCGATCACCGCAGCGAACGAGCCGCCGCTCGACCACGACGGATCTCCGGTGAGGAAGTTGTTGGTCAACAGCGCGGTGGCGTGGTGCTGCCCGCACGTCCGCAGCGCCGCAACCATCCGGGGGCGCAGCTCACCCTGGAGGCATCTCAGGACCTCCGTGCCGTCGACGCGATGGCCCAGCACCGCGGCCTCGGCCTCGAACTCGCGAGCGAATGCGGGGAGATCCGATTCGCTCCGCTCCAGTCGTGCCCATGCGTTGTCGTGCGGGTTGGTGGCGTTGATCGTCCGGATCAGATCCGGCGGAAGACCGGCCCGTCGCTCGTAGTCGGCGAACGCCTGGAACGGGCTCGTGAGGATCACGCCACCGAAGTCGAAGAGCACAGCGTCGAACATCGGGCGATCGTACGAGCGGCCGCGACCACGCGCTCGCGCCGCAGCCGATGAGTGCCTGCGAGGGAGCGACCTTGGACCATCGCGAGGCGACCGCGACAAGAACGCGACGGTCAATGCGCCGCTCCGCGGGATTTTGCTGCTTCACTAATCAGCGACATGTCCACAGATCACCTCGTCGTCGACGGGTCCAACATCGCAACCGAAGGTCGGACCGCGCCGTCGCTCGCCCAGCTCAACGATGCCGTCACCGACTTCGTGAGGGAGCATCCCTTCGACAACGTGGTCGTGATCGTCGACGCCACGTTCCCCAACCGGATCGACGAGTCCGAGCGCACCGAGTACGAGGAGGCGCTGCTCGCCGGCGAGCTCCTCACGCCTCCCGCCGGTGCGGTCGGTCGCGGCGACGCGTTCGTGCTGCAGATCGCGGATCGCACCGGAGCGACGATCCTGTCGAACGACTCGTTCCAGGAGTTCCACGCGAAGTACTCCTGGCTCTTCGCCGAGGACCGGCTGTGGGGCGGCAAGCCGGTCCCGGGTGTCGGATGGGTGTTCGTCCCCAGGGTCCCGGTCAAGGGCGCGGTCAGCCGGCGATCGTTCCGCGAGGCCAAGAAGAAGGATGAGACCACCGACGGAACCACGTCCGCGACGGCGCGTCGAGGGCGTGGCCGCTCTGCCGGCGCGTCCCAGGAGTCCAGCTCAAAGCAGTCAGGCTCAAAGCAGTCAGGCTCAAAGCAGTCAGGCTCAAAGCAGTCAGGCTCAAAGCAGTCAGGCTCAAAGCAGTCAGGTACGGAGAAGGCGGACGAGGCGACGACCGCGAAGCGGGGCCGTCGCGGCCGTCGTAGCTCGGTGTCGGCAGCGGAGCCCACCGCGAGCGGGCCGAGAGCCGTTGCGACCGACCGCAAGCGCCCGGCGGGGGAACCGATCAACACGCCCCCGGTCTTCCTGGCCTTCGTGACCGAGCACCAGGTCGGCTCGACCGTCGACGCGACCATCGTCGAGTTCTCGTCCCACGGTGCGTATGCCGAGGTCGACGGTGCCCGCTGCTACATCCCGCTGAAGTCGATGGGTGATCCGCCCCCGCGCAGCGCCAGAGAGGCGTTGACGATGGGAGAGGTCCGCCCCTTCACCGTGCACGGATTCGACACCCCACGTCGGGGCATCGACCTTGCACTCCCCGGAACCGACCCTGTCGGTGCCGGTTCGTCCGAGCCCTCGGTGTCGCGGCAGCGCAGGCGTCGCCGCACCTCCGACGGGACGGACACCCCAACAACCATCCTCTCCGAGGACATCGCCGAGGAGGCACCAGTGGCAGTGAAGAAGAAGGCCCCGGCCAAGAAGGCCCCGGCGAAGAAGAAGGCACCCGCCAAGAAGGCCCCGGCCAAGAAGAAGGCACCCGCCAAGAAGGCACTAAAAAGCTGATCAGAAGTGCCTTTGACCTCGCTGTAGACGCTCATAAAGAGCAGCGAAGAAAAAGTGGGGAAGCCTATATCTTTCATCCCATTGCCGTTGCG
>JACDJA010003486.1_pt1 | contig 10142 bp, 8 predicted proteins | sample 7449241 | NCBI WGS metagenome assembly JACDJA01 (sample SAMN14253289, study PRJNA609438) | sludge metagenome | isolation source: initial anaerobic sludge | collected 2018-12-20 | reverse complement strand
TTGTAGTGGTATGAGGTGTATTACTTTTTGTATTATTACTTAGCATTATACTAGGGCAGATAAATAATTATTTATATTGTTATTTATCTTAGCAAAAATAGAAGGGGGCATAAAGCCCCCTTCATACTCTACCCTTACTCTACAACTTCTCCCTCTTTAACTTCACCCTCTTTTTTAGAATCTTTATCTTTCTTCTCCTCTCCCTCTCCCTCTGGTTTAGATTCTTTAGAGGCTTTCTCATACATCTTCTTACTTACCTCTTGCATTCTCTTCGTTAATTTCTCTACCTCTTTTTCTAATACTTCTTCATCGAAGTCTTCTTTCTCAATAATCTTCTTTACCTCATCAACACCCTCCTTTAAATCTTTCTTCTCATCTTCTTCTATTTTATCTCCGTTCTCTTCAAGAAGTTTTTCTATATTGAAACATAAAGAGTCTGCATTATTTCTCTTCTCTGCTCTTTCTCTCTTCTTCTTATCTGATTCTGCATTCTTAGCAGCTTCCTCAACCATTGTTTCTATCTCTTCTTCCTTAAGACCAGTAGATGCTGTAATAGTAATCTTCTGTTCTTTGTTAGTTGCTAAATCCTTAGCATTAACATTCAAAATACCGTTAGCATCTATTGAGAATACTACCTCTATTTGAGGAACTCCTCTTGGTGCAGGTGGAATACCATCTAAGATAAATCTACCTAATGTTTTATTATCAGAAGCCATCTCTCTTTCACCCTGTAAGATATGAATCTCAACACCTGGCTGATTGTCTGCTGCGGTACTAAATATCTGTTTCTTCTCTACAGGAATTGTTGTATTTCTATCAATCAGTTTCGTCATAACTCCTCCTAGAGTTTCTAACCCTAAGGAGAGAGGTGTAACATCTAGTAAGGTAATATCTTTAACATCTCCACCTAATACTCCACCTTGAACTGCAGCTCCTATTGCTACAACCTCGTCAGGATTAACACTCTTGTTAGGCTCTTTCTCAAATATCTCTTTTACCTTCTTAATTACAGCAGGCATCCTTGTCATACCTCCTACTAGAAGTACTTCATTTATATCCTTTATATCTAACTTTGCATCTTTAAGAGCCTTCTTACATGGTTGAGTAGTTTTATCAATTAAATCTGCAGTCAATTTCTCTAGATCGGATCTAGTCATAGAGACCTTCAAGTGCTTTGGGCCAGTTGATGTAGCAGTTATGTATGGAATATTTATCTCTGTTTCTTCAGATGTAGATAGCTCTATCTTTGCTTTCTCAGCAGCTTCTTTTAATCTTTGAAGCGCTGTCCTATCCTCTTTAAGATCTATACCCTCTTTATTCTTAAAATCCTCTGCAAGTTTGTTAATAATCTTCTGGTCGAAGTCATCACCACCTAGGTGAGTATCACCATTTGTAGAAAGTACCTCAAATACTCCATCTCCAATTTCTAATATAGAGATATCAAATGTACCACCACCAAGATCAAAGATAGCGATCTTTTCATCTTTATGGTTATCAAGACCATATGCTAGTGCTGCTGCCGTTGGCTCATTAACAATTCTTTTTACTTCAAGACCAGCAATCTTACCAGCATCCTTTGTAGCCTGTCTTTGAGAGTCATCAAAGTATGCAGGAACTGTAATAACAGCCTCTGTAACCTTCTCTCCAAGAAACTCTTCTGCATCTTTCTTCATCTTAGCTAATATCTTTGCGGATATCTCTTGAGGTGTATACCATTTATCTCCCATTTTAATCTCTATACCATCACTCTTTGATTTCCTCATTTCGAATGGTAATAGCTCTCTATCCTTCTGTACTTCAGGATCTTCCCAATTTCTACCTATTAATCTTTTAACAGAGTAGACTGTTCCTTTAGGGTTTGTAATCGATTGATTTTTTGCAGGAGCTCCAACTAAGGTTTCTCCTTTATCATCTATAGCTACAACAGATGGTGTTAATCTCCCACCCTGAGTATTAGATATGATATTTGGTTTACCACCAGACATATATGCCATAGCACTGTTGGTAGTTCCCAAGTCTATTCCTATTATTTTTCCCATAATATTATTTATTTAAAAATTTAATTCTTTTTAGTAACAACCACTCTAGATGGTCGTATAACTACATCATCAAGAAGGTATCCTGGTTGTATTACATCATATATAACTCCAGGTACTTTACCTTCTACTACTGTTAGAGCTTCGTGCAAAGATGGATCAAATTGACTATCTTTCTCTGGCATATATTTTTTCAATCCAATCTCTTCAAGACTCTTCTCTAAGTTTCTTAATAGCTCTATAACACCATTGGCCCACGATTGTGATTTTTCATTAAACTCTATTCTCTCCTTTACCTTTACTGCCATTTCCATATCATCAACTATCGGTATTAATTCCTCTGCTAAGGATTTTCTAGCCTGTAAATACATCATATTTAAACGTTTCTGAGTATTACTCTCTAGATTTTGATAATCAGCAAGAGCTCTTTTTAGTTGATTTATTACCTCTAATTTTTCATCCTCTACTTTATCTATTATAAATGCTAATTCTTGAATCTTACCCTCTAACCTAGCAATCTCATCACGTAACTGCTTAAGTTCTTTGCTATTAAATTTTTCTACACCTTTTGTGTTTTTTGTATTTTTCATAATAATAAAAGAGTATTAAACTAATTCCACCCCTTCATAGCATTACGCATTGAAGATTGTACTTCGCGAAGAGCTGGTACACACTTAGCATAATCTATACGCTTAGAACCTATGATTCCTACATGCGAGTCACTACTACCCCAGAAAGGTAAAGTAGTAAACAGTATAGAACAACCATCTAAATCTTTAATTCCAGATTCCTCACCGATTAGAAGAGAAACTCCAGATCCACTATATTTACTCATCATAGCTTTAAGAAAATCTTTATCTTCAAGTATATTTACAATCCTTCTAATCTTGTTACAATCATTTAACTCTTCATATTTAAAGAGATTAGAAAGTCCCCAATATCTACATACTCCATCTACGATTACAAAAGATATTGAATCTGTCTTTTCAGATATAATCTCTAATATTGAGGTTAGTACAGAATCCTTAGAGAACCTTTCTCTAAATATCCCTTGTCTAATCTCAACAGTCATTAATGGATTTAAAGAGTTACTACTTAATATCTTACTTACATACAGCCTTAATGCTTGATCTGTAGGGAATCTCCCAGATGAGATATGACTTTTCTCAAGTAAGCCAAGATCCATTAATATGGCCATTTCATTTCTAATTGTTGCAGAGCTTACTCCAAGGTTATGCTTTTCTGATAGTGATAGTGATCCTACTTCTTCCGCACTAAGCATGAATTCCTCTATTATTGCCGTTAATATCATTTTTTGTCTTTCTGTAATATTTTGCACTTTAGCACTCTTAAAGATTACCTGCTAAAGTATATGGGTAAAAACAGAAAACGTCAAGATATTTTAAAGAACTTTGTAATTGCAAAAAGCCATCAACTTTGCTATACTTTCACTCGTTATGATGGAAAAACTAAACCTACAAAAAAGAAAAGTTACAGGAAAGAAAGTTAAGACTCTAAGAGAGAAAGGCTTTATACCTGTAGTTGTATATAATACAAAGACTGAGTCATACAATCTTTCAATATCTGAACCAGATGCTCAAAAGCTCTATAGAGGGGCAACCTCTACTACAATTTTTGATGCAGAGGTAGATGGTAGAGAGATTAAATGTCTTGTGAAGGGTTTTGATATAAACTCAGTAACAGGAAGTATTAATCATATCTCTCTTTTTGAAATAGATGAGAATGCTCCGATGATCTTTACAATACCTTTCACCTTGGTAGGTACATCTCCAGCAGTTAAAAATAATCTGGGAATATTAGTTAATGCTTTGGATAGTATTGATGTGAAATGTCAATTAAAGAAATTACAACCAGAAATTATTATTGATATCTCAAAATTAACAGAACCAGGACAAACTATTAGTGTAGAAGATATTACCTTACCAGAAGGAATGACATTGGTAAATGATGATGTTCTTACTACAGCCATTGTAACAATAGCTGACTCTCAAAAAATTGAAGATGCATTAGAAGCAGAGAAGGAGGCAGAAGAGGAGGCAGCAGCAGAAGCCGCTGCAGAAGAAGGAGAGGCAGTAGAGGGAGAAGGGGTAGAGGGAACAGATGAAGTTGCTACAGAGGAACAAGTAACAGAGTAAAGGTATTACAGATTCTATAGAGGGAGATATGTCTCCCTTTTTTTTTGCAGTATTAGTATATATAATCAGACATGACTACAATTATTATTACTTCTTGGAAAGAACCAAAAACCATAGGGAAATGTATAAAGTGTATTGCAGATAGTGAATATTCCGGTATAAAGAGACCATTTGAGATATTACAACTCTCCCCTGATGTAGAGACTTTAATTGCAGGAGACTTTGCTGCTAAAGAACTAAGGCTTTCTAATAGTGAATATATACAAATACAGGACCCTAGAAAGGGAAAACCATATGCTTTAAAGCTTGCTATACAGAAAGCAAAAGGAGATATCCTTATTTTTACAGACGGTGATACATACTTTGGAAGAAACGCTATTAAATATCTACTAGAGCCATTCTCAGAGAAGAAAATTGGAGGAGTAAGTGGTAGACCTATATCTTCAGATATAAAAGATACGGTATTTGGATATTGGGGACATCTTCTTTCAGACTCAGGGCATCACAGAAGAGTAAATACTATTACAGACAAAAATGGTAATTACTATATTAGTGGTAAAACTTTTTACCCAATGAGTGGGTATATTATGGCTACACGTAATTATAATTTCAACATACCAAGCAATGTCCTCTCTGATGATGCATTCATTTCGTATACGATTAGGAATATGAATAAACAGATTGCATATGCTCCTAAAGCAAAGTGTTATGTTAAGTATCCTACTAATTTAGCTGACTATTATAAGCAGAAAGTACGCTCTTTAGGAGGCTTTATACAGTTAGAAAGATTTGGAGTATTTAAGAAGGATAAACAGAGTAGAAGTTTTTTTATAGAGTTAAAATATGCTTCTTTTGTATTTAAATATGCAAAGAATCTTAAAGAGTTATTCTGGTCTTTGATGCTTTTCCCCGTTCGTCTTTTAACATGGATAAAGATATTTTGGGAGAGAGGAGTACTTAGAAAAGATATGCCAGAGGGTGGTTGGGAGAGAATAGAGAGTACTAAATAAAAAGGAAGGGTTTCCCCTTCCTTTAAGAATCCAAATCTACATAAGTATTACCATCTGAAGTGTGCAAATGCTTTATTAGCTTCTGCCATTCTCTCTACATCTCCTTTTTTCTTAATAGCGTCTCCCTCTCTATTGAATGCATTTACCATTTCAACTTCAAGTAGCTTATCAAAAGATTTACCAGTTTTAGATCTTGCATAGTCTACAATCCATCTAACAGATAGTGTCTCCTGTCTTCTTGGAGTAACGGGAACAGGTACTTGATAGTTCGCACCACCTACTCTTCTAGACTTAATCTCTAAAGCAGGTCTAATATTGTCTATTGCTGTATGAACGAATTCAATAACAGGGATCTTGCTCTTCTCAGCTCCAGATTCTATTGCACTGTATACAAGACTTTCTGCTTGAGATTTTCTCCCTCCTTGCATAACTTTGTTGATAAGTCTTCCAATGATCTCATCATTGTATTTCCTATCTTTAACAATTAATCTTTTCTTTGCTCTCTTGCCTCTCATTGATTATTTCTTAATATATTATTGATTTTCAGGTCTTTTAACTCCATATTTGGATCTAGCCTTTTGTCTACCTTTAACACCTGCAGTATCATATTTACCTCTTATTACAATATACTTTACACCTGGCAAGTCTCTCTTTCTACCTGCTTTTACAAGTACTACTGAGTGCTCTTGAAGATTATGACCCTCTCCTGGTATATATGCTGTTACTTCCATACCATTTGAAAGTCTTATTCTAGCTACTTTACGTAAGGCTGAGTTAGGCTTCTTTGGTGTCATAGTTTTAACTTGCAAACATACTCCTCTTTTAAAAGGATTGTTTATCTTCTTATACCTATTCTTAAGAGGATTGAAGTTTGTACCCAAAGCAATGTGTGTAGCTTTGTCTCTCTTCGATACTCTTGGTTTTCTTATTAACTGGTTAATTGTTGGCATGGTTCGTATTATACAACAAATTCAACTAAAATTTAATCTCTTCAAGACTATTTATATCTTTTATATGTGCCTCTTCACCAGAAGGTATCCTTCTACCGATTATGACATTCTCTTTCATACCTCTTAGGTAATCAGTCTTTCCAAGAATTGCACTGTTTGTAAGTACTCTTACTTGCTCTTGGAATGACATTGCAGAAAGGAAACTCTCAGTGTGCAATGCTGATGCCTTGATACCAAGTAATTTAGGAACAACTAGTGTCTTTCTTTTATCTTTAGATAGGAGACTCTCATTCTTAGCATGTGCTATAAATCTATTTACTAAAGATCCTACTAAGTATTCACTATCACCTGTCTCTAGAACTTTACCAAGTCTTGCCATCTGTCTAATGATTGTTTCAATATGGATATCTCCAATTGGAACACCTTGCTCATTAAATACCTTTTGAACTTGATCTAAGATATATTTCTGTGCTTTAAGTATTCCTGCAACATCTGCAAGTTTCTTAGGATCTATAGAACCTTCTGTAATTTGATCTCCTGCTTTTATTTCATCTCCATCGTTGATTAGGATTGGAACATTTGGAAGTATAGAGATGATTTCCTCTGCTTTCATTTTACCAGATAGTGTTAATATCCCTCCCTCTATCTTTGCAATGCCTTCATAAGGTGCTTGCTTTTCCATTTCCTCTGCATCAATAAATATTGCTTGCCCACTCTTTACTACTGATCCATCGGATACTAATACACTCTTTGCATCAGAGACAATGTAGTCTCTTACAATATCCTTTTCACCAATAATTGTTACTGTGGAAGAATCATCCTCTGCTCTATCAATATGTACTTTACCATTAATAGATGCAATTTCTGCCTCTGCTTTAGGAGATCTTGCTTCAAATAGCTCTTCAATTCTTGGAAGACCCTGTGTGATATCTGTAGACTGTACTCCACCTTTATGGAAAGTCTGCATAGTCATTTGAGTACCTGGTTCTCCAATAGATTGAGCTGCAATAACTCCAGCTGCTTTACCCATTGCAATTTCCTGACCATCCTCTAGGTTAAGACCGTAACACTTCTTACAAATACCCATAGGTGCTTTACAAAGAATTGGAGTCCTTACCTCTACCTCATCTATTCCATCATTATCTATTTTCTCTGATACTTCCCTGTTAATATATTCACCTTTCTTTACCAATACTTCACCTTTTGAATCTACAACATCCTTAGCAACTACCCTACCAAAGAGTCTCTTGTCATACTCTAATCTCCTATCATCATTTCTTCTTACTGGTATTCCTACTCCATCATAACCACAATCATCAAATCTAATGATTACATCATGAGCAACATCTACAAGCTTTCTAGTTAGATATCCTGAGGATGAAGTTCTAAGGGATCTATCTGCAATACCTTTTCTACCACCATTTGCAGCTACAAAGTACTCGAAAGCATTCAAACCATCACGATAGTTACCCTTAATTGGAAGGGGTACCCAGTTACCTCTAGAGTCTCTAACAACACCTTTAATAGTAAGAACCTGCCTTGCTTGAATCTTTCCACCATTAGCTTTAGATTCAACCATTTCATATATTGGATTGTTCTTATCTAAGGTTTTCCATGCCTCTTCTGCTATATCGTTAGAGAAATCGTTCCACATTTCTGTTGAAAGATTAATTTTCTCTTTTTCTGTTATTAAACCTTGCAAGTAGTTCTCCTGTAATTGAAGATCCTTTTCCTCCATACCTTTAATATCCTTATCGATATCGAAATCTATCTTACAATCCTCAATAGCGAAGGAGAATCCTAAATCTGTTGCATATTTGAAACCCATTACCTTTAAGTCATCTAATAGTTCAACAACAACATCTAGGGTGTAGTTATCTTTAATATCTTCAATAATATCAGAGATAGTATTCCCACTTACTCTTTCGTTTACAAATCTGTAACCTTCTGGAAGTGCTCTATTAAAGATACATCTCCCTACAGATGTCTTTACAACCTCATCTTCAATCTTTACCAATATCTGCTCATCTATACTTAAAAGATCTCTCTCGTACGCTTTAACAGCGAGATTAACTGATCCAAACATTCTTGGATTCTTTACTTCGTTCATATCAGTCATCAAATAAAAACCTAATAACATATCCTTTGCAGGAGTAGCTAATACCTGACCATTAGAAATATTTACAATATTTTTGGAAGCCATGATATCTCTTTTTGCTTCTTCTAATGCTTCTTGTGTTAGGAGTACATGTACAGACATTTGGTCTCCATCGAAGTCTGCATTGAATGCTTTACATACCAATGGGTGTAATCTAATAGCTTCGCCCTCTACAAGTCTTGGATAGAATGCCTGAATACTATATTTATGTAGTGTTGGAGCACGATTTAGAAGTACTGGTCTACCTTCTATAATCTTCTCTAGTAAGTCCCAGATTACATCTTCCTCTTCTTCTATCATATCCTTTGCAACTCTAACATTAGGCGCTATCTCTAGTTCTAATAGTTGATGAATTACAAAAGGTTTAAACATCTCTAATGTAATAGACTTTGGAATACCACACTGATCTAATTTCAAACTTGGATCTCCTACAATTACTGCACGTCCAGAGTAGTCAACACGTTTTCCTAAAAGATTCTTTCTAAAGATACCCTTCTTACCTCTTAAATCATCTGTTAATGATTGGTAAGGTAATCTCTTGTTGTTCATCATTGGCTTAGAAGGTCTGTGTGAGTTATCAATAACTGCATCTACAGACTCTTGTAGCATTCTCTTTTCATTTCTAAGTATTACATCAGGTGCACCGATTTCTATTAATCTAGCTAAACGGTTGTTTCTATTTATAATTCTTCTATACAAATCATTTAAGTCAGATGTAGCAAATTTACCTCCGGATAGAGGAATAATAGGTCTTAGATCTGGAGGAAGTACTGGTAATATATCTATAACCATCCAACTTGGATCTATATTATTTTTCTTAAATCCTTCTAAATACTGTATTCTTCTTATAGTTGTTGCTTTTTTATCTCCCTTCTCTTTCTTAGCCTGCCTTCTTAATGTATTTAATTCTTTCTCAATATCTAAGTTCTCAAGAAGTTTCTTGATAGCTTCTGCACCCATCATAGCTTTAAAGAAGAGTAATTCTCTATCTTCCAAGTCTATGTATTCGTCTTCTGTTAATACAGAACCTATCTCAACCTTCTCAATTACTTGCTGTAATCTTGTATAGAATGCATCTAACTCTTCTTCTCTTTCTGCATACTCTCTTCTTATCTTAGCAAGTGTTTGTTTCTTCTTATGATCAAGCTGACTATTCTTAAAATCAGATCCTCCTTTTTCTTTCTTTAACTCTTTAATATCTTTATCAAAGAGTTTCTCTGTTTCTTTTAACTCCTCATCTAATTCTGTTTGTAAATCATTGATATCTGTCTTTCTAAGAGCCTCTATCCTTTCAAGAGTCTCTTTCCTTTTCTCATCATCTAATTCTACTACCATATATCTTGTGTAGTAGATTACAGAAAGTAATTTCTTATGAGACATATTTAGAACAATAGACATCTTGTTAGGTATTCCATATGCAAACCATACGTGTGCAACAGGTACTGAGAGCTTTAGATGACCCATTCTTTCTCTCCTTACATCTTTTGTTGTTACTTCTACACCACACTTATCACAGACTATTCCCTTATACCTAATCTTTTTATACTTACCACAGTAACATTCATAATTCTTAGTAGGACCAAAAATCTTTTCACAGAAGAGACCATCTGGCTCTGCCCTAAAAGTTCTATAGTTAATAGTCTCCGCTTTCTTAACTTCTCCATATGACCAATCTAATATTTGATCTGGAGATGCTAATGTAAGCTTAAGAGCATCAAAATTTTCAAGTGTATTTCTCTTATTATTCATTATTCTACAGCCTCCTCTGAGTTCTTAGAAATTAATTCCATATTTAGACATAGAGCATTTAGCTCTTTTATTAATACTTTGAA
>JACDJA010003481.1_pt1 | contig 10157 bp, 14 predicted proteins | sample 7449241 | NCBI WGS metagenome assembly JACDJA01 (sample SAMN14253289, study PRJNA609438) | sludge metagenome | isolation source: initial anaerobic sludge | collected 2018-12-20 | reverse complement strand
CTGTTCTCCAGCCAGAGCGTCGAGGCTTTGGCGGCTGTGCTCGCTCACTTCTCGCCCAACCTGTTCGACCCGGCGCGTTGCCGCGCCCACGCCGAACGATTTGCCATTCCCCGCTTTCGCAACGAGCTTCTGGCATTTGTCGAGCGCGTGCAGACGGGCCAGCAGCCGCCATCGGCATTCGTACAAACAAGCGCCGCCGGTGCAGAACCGGCGGCGCAACAGGCTTAAGGCGATACCCTGTCTCGTGCCGATTTAAGGGTAGATGCCGCGCAGCATGGCGGCGCGGGCCACACGATCGACGGCCAGGATATAGGCGGCGATGCGATTGTTTACCTTGAACTTCTCGGCCACGGCGAAGACTTCGTCGAAGGCCCGATTCATCACTTGCTCAAGCTTCTGATTGATGTCCTCTTCGCTCCAGAAGAAGTACTGCAGGTCTTGCACCCACTCGAAATATGAGACGGTGACGCCGCCTGCATTGGCCAGGATGTCTGGGATGACACAGATGCCTCTGTCATAGAAAATGACGTCGGCGTCTGGCTCGGTCGGGCCATTAGCAGCCTCGCCGATGATTTTGCAGTGAATGCGAGGGGCGTTGTCTGCGGTGATCTGCCTCTCCAACGCGGCCGGGACCAGAATATCGCAGGGGATTTCCAGCAGTTCGGCATTGGTCACGTCATCACAGCCAGTGTAGCCCAACACCGTGCCGGTCTCCTGCTTCCATTCCAGAACCGTCATGGGGTCGAGGCCTTTCGGATTGTAGATGCCGCCTCTGCTGTCGCTGACAGCGATAATTTTGGCGCCGTCCTCGTGCAGCAGGCGGGCAGCGATGTTGCCGGCATTGCCGTAGCCCTGCACCACCACCGTCGCCCCCTCCAGATTCAGCCCCATGCGTTTGGCTGCACGCCGGATGGTGAACTGGCAGCCGCGGGCGGTGGCTTCATTCCGCCCTAACGACCCACCCAATTCCAATGGCTTACCCGTCACCACCGCCGGCACCGTGTAACCGGCGCCCATGCTGTAGGTGTCCATCAGCCAGGCCATCGTCTGTGGATTCGTATTTACATCGGGGGCCGGGATGTCGCTTTGGGGGCCAATGATGATGCTGATCTCGGCAGTATAACGCCGCGTCAATCGTTCGAGCTCGTTGGAAGTCATTTGCTTGGGATCGCAGATCACGCCGCCTTTAGCGCCGCCATACGGAATCCCAACCACCGCCGTCTTCCACGCCATCCACATCGCCAGGGCTCTTACCTCGTCCAGGGTGACATCAGGATGAAAACGGATGCCTCCTTTGGCCGGTCCCCGGGCGGTGGAATGTTGCACCCGGTACCCCGTGAACATCCTGATTTCGCCATCAGATATCCGCACCGGGAAGTTGACGGTCAGTTCCCGCTCGGGCGCCCGCAACAGCGAAAGCAAACCAGCCGGATACTGCGTCAGATACTTCGCCGCCTGATCGAACTGCTTCTGAGCGATGGTAAAGGCCGAATCGCCTCTGGCCATCGTCTGCGTTGGAGCGATCGGCGGCGTGAGCATGACAACACTGTCAATCATAGGTCCTTCTCCTTTGGAGTTTTTGAGAGTATGAAGTTGTTGATTGGTGGCGACCGGGGCTGTTCCTGGCAGTTTGCAGAAACGGCTTCCTCATCTAATAATCCAGCTTTCAGTGTGACAGAAAGGATGGTCGTTTACAATGACCAAGATCATAATCTGCCTGACATTCTGCGCCGCCTACTGCGATAGGAGGCAGCGTGCGCATGCGTCCGAATTTCTATGAAGTTTTTGATAAAAATTGACAGCCACACCCGGCCATGCTATAGTGCCGCTTAGAATCGGAAGGTCAATGCGAGACACCAACTAGCTCTCGTCCTGCCATCCATCTGTCTGCTTTCAGAGCATCGCGCCGTGCATCCCATCCGCAAATCCATCCTGGAAATCCTCAAGCGCGAAGAACACGCCACCGTCAACGATTTGGCAGAGAAGCTGGAAATGGCGCCCGTATCGGTGCGCCACCATCTCGACCTGCTGATCGGCGATGGCCTGGTTGCGACCCCCCGCGTCCAGCGCAACACCGGCGCCGGACGGCCACAGCAAGTCTACGCCTTGACGCCTGACGCCGATGCCTATTTTCCGCACCGCTATCGCCAGTTAGCGGACGATGCACTGTCAGCGCTGAAACAAACGCTACCGCCCGATATCCTGCTGACGACGATGCGCGACTTTGCCCGTCGCACTGCCGCCCAGGCCTCGAACGACCTGCGTGACTTGCCGCCGGCGCAACGGCTACCGATTACGGTGAGCCTGCTCAACGACCTCGGCTACATGGCGGGCTATGAAGCGGCAAACGGCGACATGGTGTTGCACACATGCAACTGTCCCTACGGCGAGCTGGCTGGCGAGCATCAGGAGCTATGTCACATGGACTTGTCGCTTATTGGCGAATTGACAGGCCTGGAGCCCGAACGTATCCACCACATTGCCAACGGCGATGGCCGCTGCTCCTACCGTCTCTGTCCCAACAACGGCATCACGCCGCCTGAGCTCACCCTAACGATAGGGCGGACAACCACTGACCTGGTTGCAGCCTGATCTCCCTTCTTGTACGGCCAGGAAACGGAACCATCGATGCCCGGCATCACGCTCATCCCCTCGCCCGATCTCAGCCCAGCGCCCTGGTCTCCGCCTGCTCGTCTCCAGGCGGAGGACAGCATGCACGACCAGTTTGGGCGCCGGATTCACTATCTGCGCATCTCCCTGACTGACGTCTGCAATTTGCGCTGCGTCTACTGCATGCCTGAGCGGATGACCTTTCGCCCGAAGCAGGAGTTGATGACCGACGCCGAATTGTTGACCCTGGCTGGCGTCATGGTTGGGCTGGGTGTAGACAAGATCCGTCTGACCGGCGGCGAACCTACGGTACGCCCCAACCTGGTCGAGATCGTGCGCAGCCTGTCCCAACTGCCGGGGCTGCGAGAGCTGGCCATGACCACCAACGGTGTGCTACTGCCGCAACTGGCCGAAGCCCTGGCTCGTGCTGGCCTCAACCGCATTAATATCTCGATCGACACCCTCGATCCGGCCAAGTTCAAGCGCATCACCCGCTGGGGCAGCCTGGACTCCGTTTGGGCCGGAGTGGAGGCGGCCGAAGCCGCCGGTTTGCGTCCGATCAAGATCAACGCTGTCGTCACCCGCGGCTTCAATGACGAGGAAGTGGCCGATCTGGCCCGGTTGTCATTGGAACGCGACTGGGATATCCGTTTCATCGAACTGATGCCCTTTGCCGGCGAAGCGGATTTCGCCCAACATGCGGTTGTGTCATCGACCGAGACGCGAAAGCGGATCGAGGGAGAGCTTGGTCCTTTGCAGGAAGTCCCTGGATATGACGGCCGCGACCCGGCCCGACCCTACCGGCTGGCAGGCGCCCGCGGCACGCTGGGCTTTATCAGCTCGATCACTGAGCCGTTCTGCGCTGGCTGCAACCGCATTCGGCTGACTGCCGATGGCAAGCTGCGCCTGTGCCTGTTGCGCGATGGTGAGTTGGACCTGCTCGGTCTGCTGCGCCAGGATGCAAGCGCCGAAACGATACGCCAACAGATCACGGCAGCCGTCTGGCGCAAGCCCTGGGGCCACGGTCTGCCAGATGGCCTCATCCCCCAATCGCGCCTGATGTCGCAAATCGGCGGCTGACGTGAATCCAAACACCTGCCAGGTTATGCAAACCTGACAGGTGTGTATGTAAGTGTGAACAAATGAGTAACAGGTGTTACTTTACAATCACACCAATTCGTTTACAATTCGCATCTAGTTCTCAATCCCATCTTCTTCCAATTCTGAGGCACCTTCCATGGCACTCGACACCCTCACCATGCCCGGCATCGACACCACCACGGGCGTTACCATCACCTCTTCGGCCGCCGACAAGCTGCACGACATTCTCGTCCAGAAAGGCGTGGCTGAAACTCACGGCCTGCGCGTCTTCGTGCAGGGCGGCGGTTGCGGCGGTATGAAATACGGCATGACCTTCGACAACAATCCCCGCGCCGACGATGAAGTCTACGTCCAGCACGGCCTCAAGGTTTATGTGGATCCGGTCAGCCTGTTCTACATCAATGGCGCCCGCATCGACTGGGTGGACAGCCTGATGGGCGGCGGATTCAACATCGAGAATCCCAACGCCGTCAGCTCCTGCGGCTGCGGCAGCTCCTTCCGTACCGCCCAGAGCCACACCGGCGAAGCTATGCCGGAATCCTGTCACTAAGTTATACCGTGGCTGAACGCCGTTTGTTCACTGTAGCAGAGGCCAATGCCCTGCTGCCACGATTGACGGCGCTAATCGATCAACTGCGAGCCGCTCGCGATGCTATCCGGGCGGCTCGCGCCGATCTTCTGCCCGTTCTGGAAGCTGCCGTAGGCAATGGCGGCAGCCGAAAGGCGGGCGAGCTTTTGCCTCATTTTCGGCGGATGGAGGAAGCGCTGCTCACGATCCAGGAACTGGGCATCGAGTTGAAGGACATCGACGCCGGTCTGCTCGATTTTCCGTCGCGTCGCGGCGAGCGGGTGGTCTTCCTGTGCTGGCGCTATGGCGAGGACAGCATCCGCTTCTGGCATGACCTCGATGCTGGTTTTGCCGGTCGCCAGCCGATCTGAGGGTTGCGCCCAGGTGGGTCTGAATTGGAACTAACTCCAGAGTTGGCGGCGCGCATCGAGGATGTGCTGGCGAAGTTTCGGCCCACGCTCAACTTCGATGGCGGCGATGTGAGGCTGAGCGCATTCCAGGGGGGCGTGGCCGAAGTTACCATGCTGGGGGCATGCATCGACTGCCCTGTTTCTGTTCTGACCATGACGATTGGGGTCAAACGCGTTCTCCTGAAAGAAGTGCCCGAGATCAAAGAGGTGCGCGCGATCTTCGCCAATGGCGCTCCCGTACCCGGGCTGAAAGACTTCGCCCGTAAGCAGTGAGGATGATCAGGATGTGAACGAGCGGCGGCATCTGCACTTCTTTGGCGAGCCCATTACGGTCGAGTGGGACACCGCTCCCGTCTTCAGCAAACGGCCAGGATGTCCTGATCGCTTTGTCTGGCAAGGATTCACCTACCACGTGAGTGAATTGCTGAGCGAACGCAGTGAGTACAGCCGCCGCGGGCGTTTTGCCGGCAACATGCGACCAGAGCACATCGAAACAGCAACGCAGCGGGGATCGTGGGGCGTCGGGCGCACGTATTTCCTGGTGCGCGTGCGAGAAGGTCAGGTTTTCGAACTTTATTACGACCGCGCTCCACAAGGCAGCGAACGCAAAGGGACATGGTTCCTCTATCAAGAGATGAGCGACGAGTAGCAGGACGGCGCCGCCCACAAACCGGCGGAACCCTGCCCTGTCTGCCTCTTTGCTACCCATCGGTGTATAATCTTCGCTATGTCCAATCCACTTCGCATCCTTGCCATCTACGCCCACCCTGACGACGAGTTGAGCACCGGCGGAATCCTGGCCAAATACGCCCAGCAAGGGGCAGACATTACCCTGGTCTGCGCCACCCGCGGGGAAGCAGCCACCATCTACTGTGAAGATTGCGCCACCCCCGAAACCCTGGCTGCCATCCGCACCGGCGAGTTGGAGTGCTGCTGCCGGCAGCTTGGCATCGAACGGCTCGACTGGCTGGACTGGCCCGATGGCGGCGTGCAGTCGGTGCCGGAATCGGCAGCCTTGTCTCAACTTGTGCCCATGCTGCGCCGGTTGCGCCCGCATGTCATCTTCACCCATGCCGATCACGGCGGCTATCCCCATCCCGACCACCTGGGCGTACACAGCCGCGTCGTGGCTGTCTTTCATGCCGCTGCCGACCCCGCCTTTTCACCTGAATCTGGACCCGCCTGGGCAACGCCAAAGCTTTACGTGCGCGCCATCCCCGAAACCGCCTTCGATCTCGTCCCCGGCTTCCGCGACTACCGTGTGCACCTCAACGGCCAGGCGCTGCCGTTTCAGGCGGACCCACCTGAACACATCCACTGCGCCATCGACACCGCCGCCTGGGTAGATCAACGGCAAGCGGGGTGGGAGTGCCATCGGTCCCAGCACAACCCCAACGGTTTGTTCAGCACGATGACCGATGAGATACAGCGCCTGATCTACAGTCACGAGTATCTGCGTCTTTTCGCCCACCATTTGCCCGCCGACCTGCCACCGCATGATACCCTGGAAGCCGGGTTGACCGATGATGTCTGATCCCACCTCCGACCTGATCATCAATCTGCGCCATCGCAGCGCCTGGGCGATTGTCTGCCAGGAGTTGCTAAGCACCCACCCCACACCAGAGGCAGTGCATTTCTTGCTGCAAATGCGGGAGAATGAGCAAACAGCGGTCGAACTGCTGGCGCGGGCGCTGCGCGAGCTAGGGGCGCCGCCAGGGCTGCTAAGCCCTAACGACGATTTGATCGTCGATGCCCGGAGGCGGCGCGACCAGACAACGCGGCTGCAATTCATCGAGGTGGGACTGGAGCGATCATTGGTCTGGTATCAGAATCATCTGGCCGACGCATCCTCGTCCCATCACGACCTCTGGCAAACCCTTCACGACCGCCAGCTACCTGTGCTGGCTGAGGTCAAACGTCTTCTCGGTCAGCCTGGTTCATACCCAAAAGGTTTTGGAAACCTGTAGGGTCTTGACCAAAAATTACCCCTCTCCAAACGTTCTCGAGGAGCTAAAACCATGCCAATCCAAACCATCGGTGTTGTCGGCTGCGGCCTTATGGGCTCCGGCATCGTCGAAGTCTGCGCCCGCTCAGGGTTCGACGTACTCGTTGGCGAAATGAACGACAGCCTGCTGAGCGCAGGCCTTGCCCGCGTTAATAAGTCGATTGAACGCGGCGTCAGTCGCGGCAAGATCAGCGCCGAAGAGGCCCAGGCAATGTTGGGCCGGATTCGGGGCACGTCAGAGCCAGAGGATTTCGGTCCCGTCGATCTCGTCATCGAGGCAGTCACCGAAGACATCGAGCTTAAGCAGCGCATCTTCCGCCGGCTCGACGCCGTTGTCCGCCCCGACGTCATCATGGCCAGCAATACCTCGTCGATCAGTATCGCCGCAATTGCCGCCGTTACCCGCCGGCCTGACAAGGTGCTGGGGATGCACTTCTTCAACCCGGTGCCGGTGATGGCCTTGCTGGAACTGGTGCGCGGCATCCTGACCAGCGACGAAACGCTGGCGACGGCGCAGGAGATCGGCGCCCGCATGGGCAAGACCACGGTCGTGGCCAAAGATAGCCCCGGGTTCATCGTCAATCGCCTGCTTATCCCCTACATCATCGATGCCATCAAATTATACGAAGCTGGCCTGGCGACGAAAGAAGATATCGACGCCGGCGTCAAGCTGGGCCTGGCCCATCCCATGGGACCGCTGACCCTGGCCGACCTGGTGGGCCTGGACACAACCCTGGCCGTGGCCGAAGTCCTGTACCAGGAGTACGGCGAGCCCCGCTTCAAGGCGCCCCCGCTGCTGCGACAGATGGTGACGGCTGGGCTGCTGGGTCGCAAGTCGGGCCGTGGCTTTTACGACTACAGTAGCTGAACTCTGCAGCCAGAGCAGCGATGGCTCGATCAAAGACTCTTTACCTTCTTGCACTCGAATCCTCCTCCCTCTGCCGTCGCCCTGGCCTATGACTGGCTGAGCAAGCATCCAAAGCAGGCTCTGGCCAACTTCACCTGGGTCAACAACGTCACCCTGGGTGCAGCCCACTGCCGTTTTGCCTGCAATGAGACCACAGAGGCTGTCCACTGCCTGGCCCGGCACGTTGCGTTACCCTTCACCGCCATCTCGGTGGAGGCCACAGACCCGGCCATCCTGCGGCTGCTTGCGACCCAGTTGCTCCCCCCCGACCAGGCCGCCTATACCCTGGCGCCGCGCCGCATCACCGCCGTCCTCAGCGAAGTCGCCCACCTGATCGAGGTTCATCCAGAGTGGCAGATGATCTTCCGATCTGGCGCTGGCAGCCTCGACCCCGGCGCCGCACGGCTGCTCGGTCCAAGCGACCTTCCAGCAATGCAAGGTCTGGCCGAGGCCGGCGAGGCCATGGTCTTCAGCCCTGACTCGTTGCAGCGGGGCGCCTTCTACGGCGTCTTCGTTGCGGGCGAGCTTGCAGCCATGGGCGGCGTGCAGAACGAGCTTCCTGGCTGGGCCGAAATTGGCTCCATTGTCACGCATCCGGCCTATCGGCGCCAGGGCCACGCCGCCCAGGTTGTCTCTGCTCTCATTCACCATCTGAAGGACCGCGGCCAGGGCGTCTTCCTCTGCCTTTTCCAGACCAACACCCCCGCCCGCGCCTTGTACGAAAAACTGGGCTTTGAGATCGCCAACGAGTTGCACCTCCTGCACTGGCGCCTGATCTGATCCCCCTTGTCACCTTGTCACTCCTCTCCCTACCCCTCCACCCCCGTCTCGTCCACTTCCCAATCGCCCTGCTGCTGGTGGGAACCGCTGCCATCCTCATCTATGAGTGGCGGCGCTACCCGTGGCTGCGCGGTTGGGGCATGCTGGCCTTGCTGGCGGGCTGGGTGCTCACACTACCCGGGATCATCACCGGCTTGATCGACAAGTCCGGCCTGGCGCCAGACTCCGAGGCCAATCGTATTGCCAACCTGCACACGACCACGATCTTCGTCATGTGGGCAATCTACGGGCTCGCCCTTTATTGGGGCTATCTGTGGCGCAACGACATGGACAAGGCTGGGCGCCGCTGGAAACTGGCAACCCTGCTCCTTCTGGCCTCGGCCATCCTGCTTGTCGGCGGTGACCTGGGCGGCCGGCTGGTCTACGAGTTCGGGGTCGGCGTGAACTAAGGCCAGGATCAGCGAATCGTCACAGTTCGATCATAAGATTGTAAGCAAGTCAACTGCTTAGCAACCCTAATTACCCTAGACTAACAACGCTTGTTTCGATTACCCCGGGGGAGGGGATAATAGTGAAGGCCCAGGAGACGTTTTGCTCCTGGGCTTTTGCTTTCCAGGGATTTTTTTACTTCTCGCCCTCATCGACCTGGTCAAGGATCACCACCACCTCTTCCCCTTCCAGGATGTCCAATTCCTGGCGCTTGCGGGCGCTGATCATAATGAAGTGCCGTCCATCGCCGGTGGGAAAAGCCGAGCCATCATAGTCGCCGCCATTGATTGTGCCCCGCACCTTCACCCGCGCCCGGCTGCGCAAATCGACGCTGACAAGACGAGGAAACTCAACGCAGTAATAATTGCCACGCCGCACCAGAGGACCTGCGAAGTGGATCAATGCCATCGAGTTGCGCTCCTGAGCCAAGAAACCGGAATGAGACCAAGCATCAGAGCAATTCTAAGCGAAGCTAAGATTGCTTGACAAAAATCCGGCATTCTTTGTGCGCGGCCCCTATGCGCCCCGCGCACCCGCTCATGAGAGTCTATAGGGCTGACTTTCACGCAGCAGCGCCCGCGCCTGCATGAGCACGTAGCCGTAACGATTGAGACCCGAGCCATCAGCGCCGCAACCCCAGTAGTAATCTGTGGGCGCATCCTCCACCAGAACTTCGTCGCCAGTCGCCAGCAGCACCGCGCGCGCATCCGCATGGGCCTCGCACTTGGCCTGGGTGGCCCGCATCATGACTGCTTCTTTCATTCATACTGTGGGCGCACAGTCTCCGCAACCGCCTGAATCGAGCGCGCACTGCTCGCATCTGGGTTGATAGTCGATCACCATGCCCAGGCGATCGAATTCGAAATGGCAGCACTCCAGGAAGGCTTCCCTGAGCTTCTCCCGCGCCCTCTGTACACGCGACTTGGCTCCGGATACCGACAGCCCCAGCTGGCCGGCCATCTCGACCTGCGTCATCCCCTGCAATTCAGTCAGGACGAGCGCCTCACGATACTTCTCGGGCAGGCAATTGAGCATTTCCTGCACCGATTGCGCCAGTTCTTGCATGGCGCCGCTTTCCTCAGGCGCCGTTGCCGGCAAAAGTTCAGACAGTTCGACCTGCGGTCGCGCCCGGCGGTAATGGTCGGCAATAGCGTTGCGCGCGATCTGATAGACCCAGCTTTCCAGACGGTCGGCCTCGCGCACGCTGGCACTATGCGCGTGGATCTTCAGATAGACTTCCTGCAAGATGTCCTCGGCATCGTCGGGGTCAGAGACGCGCCCGGCGAT
>JACDJA010003480.1_pt1 | contig 10158 bp, 8 predicted proteins | sample 7449241 | NCBI WGS metagenome assembly JACDJA01 (sample SAMN14253289, study PRJNA609438) | sludge metagenome | isolation source: initial anaerobic sludge | collected 2018-12-20 | reverse complement strand
CGCGTCTGCGCCAGGGCCTCCTGTTCGGCCACCTCGCGTGCGAGAACCGCCTCGGCAAGCGCATTCTGTAGGCGCTGACCCTGTGCCTCGGCCTCGGCACGGGCGGCAAGGGCGGCGGCAAGGCGATCCTCAAGCGCGGCGCGATCCGCCCCGGCGGCTTCGGCCGCCTGCTCGAGCGCGGCCTGTGCGGCGGCAAGATCGTCGGCGAGGGCCTGCCCCGCCGCGAGTTCGGCCGCAAGCCGGGTCGAAAGTTCATCCTGTCCGGCCCGCGCGATGTCGAGCGCGGCCTGCAATTCATTGCGTTCACCCGCGACCTCGGCGAGACGGGCGGCGTCATCATCACGCGCGGCGGCAAGTTCCATGACCTGACCCGCGAGCGCATCACGCGCCGATTCCAGCGCGGCGATCTGGTCCGCAAGCTCGGCGGCCCGGGCCTCGGCCTCCTGGCCTGCGGCATCCGAAGCGGCGGTGAGTGCCTGCACCTCCGCCTCGGCGGCCTGCTGTGCGGCCAGCGCGGTTGTGAGGCGCGCCAGAAGCGACTGCCGCTGAGCCTCGCCCGCATCCGCTGCCTCCTGCAGGCGATCAGCCCGGGCCAGAGCCGCAGCCACCTGCAGCGTCAGGTCCCCGCGCGCGGCCTCGGCGGCGGCCAGCAGGGCAAGCGTGCGCTCGGCATCGCGGCGGCGTTCCTCGAGCGCCAGGGTCATCGCGGACAGTTCGGCATCCGCATCCACAAGACGCGCGCGCAGGGCCTCGGCAGCGGCGGCATCGACAAGGCGCTGTGCCTCGGCATCCGAGATGGCGGCATCGCGGTCCGCAACGTCATCCCGCAGGCCGGCGACAAGCGCCTCGAGTGCATCGGCGCGGGCGGCGGCAAGGCGGGCTGCCTCGGCCCCGGCGTCGATCTCGTCTCGTGCGGAGGCCAGAGCGAGGTTCAGCGCGTCAAGCTGCGAGACCTGAAGCGCGGCCTCGTCCTCAAGTCCGGCGATATGCGTCCGGTCGGCATCGCGATCGGCCAGCAGACCGGCGACTTGCGCTTCGAAGGCGGTGATGCGCTCGCTGGCCTCGGCCAGCGCGACGGCCTGCCCGTCGCGTTCCTGCCGGAGTGCTGCGATACGCGCGGCCTGTGCATCCGCCTGCTGCGCGGCAGCGGCAAGGTCGTCACCCAGAGTCGCAACCCGTGCCTGCAGCCCCTCCTCGCGATCCCGGGACAGGCCCAGCGCATCGGTGAGGCTGGTCACCTGTGCGGTCAGGCGGTCCAGCTCGCTCTCCTGTCCCGAGATCGTGTCGCGCAGGACATATTGCACAACGATGAAGATGGTCAGCACGAACATCATCACCAGCAGCAGGCTGGTCATCGAATCGACAAAGCCGGGCCAGACCACGGCATCGACCGGACCCGAATTGCGCCGCCGCAGTGCCATCAGTCGGCCTCGCGCCGCCCGGCGCGCAGGACCCGGGTCAGCGTCCCGATGTCGCCACGCAGAGCGTCGATCATCTCTTGCCGTCCGGCGGACATTTCCTCGTAGATACGCAGGAGCTGCACATCCATGGACCGCAGCCTTGCCCGCGCCTCGGCATCAAGGCCGTCGCCGGCACCGTCACGCGACAGAAGAGCCACCAGGCGTTCCTGCCCCTCGGCCACGCGGATCAGCGCATTGGTTCCGGTCTGGTCGTCCATGCGCTGCGCAAGCCGGGTGATGGCCCCGGACAGGTCACCCATGCGCTCGTCGATCTGGCTGCGGCTGATGTCCGACTGGGTGAACATCAGTTGCAGCGCTTCCATCTGCTCGGCCAGATTGTCGATCACCTGCGCCATCAGGCTCTCGTCCGCGCCGCCGTCATCCGAGCCAAGGCCCACGCGGGTGATCGCTGACAGCCATTCCTCGAGCTCACGATAGAAGCGGTTCTGGCCGTGGCCGACCAGAAGTTCCAGAAGCCCGACGATGAGCGAGCCCGCCAGCCCCATCAGCGACGAGGAAAACGCCGTGCCCATGCCGGAAAGCTGGGTCTCGAGCCCGGCCTGGAGCCGCCCGAAGACGGCGACACCGCTTTCGTCGGCGCCGGGATTGAGGCTGCGGATTGTCTCGACCAGGCCGGGCACGGTCGTGGCGAGGCCGTAGAAGGTGCCCAGAAGGCCAAGGAAGATGAGGACATTGGCGAGATAGCGCGTGATCTCGCGATCCTCGTCGATGCGGCTGGCAACCGAATCCAGAATCGAGCGCGTGGACGAGGACGACAGCTGGATCCGCGCCCCGCGCGAGCGCAGCAGGGCAGCCAGAGGCGCGAGCAGTGACGGCGCCAGCGGAGCGGCTGCGCCCGGGGGGGCAGCGGCGAAACCTTCAATCCATTTCACCGAGGACAGCAGCTGCGCCACCTGGCGGAAGCAGGACAGCACGCCAAGGACAAAGACCGAGAGGATGGCGCCGTTCAGATAGCGATGCTCGAAGAAGATGCGCAGGATGACGCGCGACCCGTACCATATCCCGGCCGCGACGAGGGCGAGCACCACGATCATCAGCACGATCTGCCGCCAGGGCCGCGAAAACAGCGCGGCGCCCTTGTCGTGCTCCTTCTCTTCCATAAGGGTTCTGCCTGTACCTGCCGTTGCGGGGGCACCATAGCAGATGCGGGCCGTCGCAGAAGGGGGTTGTCCGGGCTTGACGACAAAGGACGGGCCGCGCTCATTGCAGGGGCAAGCGGACCGGGCGTGGCCCCCGGAACGGTGGCGGAACCGGCAACATGGCCGGGATATTTCGGGGCGGCCGACATGCGGATTTCTTCACCCTTGCACAGCTACACCCGGGGGCGCGCGTGATACGGGCGCTGACTGCCGCCGTCATCGCCCTGGCGGTGCTGTGGTCGGGCTGGTGGTTCGTTGCCGCGCAGGTGGCCGGGCAGGCGCTGGACGGTTTCGCCGCCGATCTGCGCGGCGAGGGCTGGAGCGTGGAATACGGCGATCTCGCCACCAGGGGCTTTCCGTCCCGCATCGACACCATCGCCGAGGACATCACGATGATCCCGCCCGGGGGCGGCGGGGTCTGGGAGATACCGCGCCTTCAGGCCATGGCGCTGACCTATCGTCCGAACGAGATCATCCTGTCGTGGCCGCAGGAACAGATCATCACGCTCCCGGACCAGCGGCTGGTGCTTTGGACCGACCGGCTCGAGAGCGTGGCACGGCTGGGGATATCCACCGAACTGCCGCTGCGCGAGGTGATCGTGCAAAGCGGTCTTGTCACACTCGTGTCGGATGCGGGCTGGCGCGTCGGCGCCAGCAATCTGCTGGCGAAATTGCACGAGACACCGGCCGACCGGGCGCTGCCGGACTGGCCCGCGAGCTATGACCTGTTTGCTCAGTTGCAGGAGGTGGCGCTGCCTGCGGGCACCGGGGGCGTGGGGCGCCCGGATGCGTCGGGCGACCTGCATATTGACGCCACGATCGGGCTGGACCGGCCGATTGCGCCCGGCCAGGGCGCACGGATCGAGGCGATCACATTGCGCGAGGCGCGCGCCGAGTGGGGAATGGCGTTGATCGCGCTGTCGGGACAGGTGGTGGCGGATGAGGCCGGAATCGCCCAGGGGACGGTCGAGCTGGAACTGCGCAACTGGCCGATGCTCATGACCGCGCTGGTCGAGACGGGGCTCATGCCACCCGAGGCCGCGGGGCAGTTGCGGGCGATCCTGTCCTTTGCCTCGAGCGGCGACGACAGCCTGCGCGCGCCGCTGGTGCTGTCGGGCGGGGTTGTCCTGCTGGGGGGGCTGTTACCGCTGGGCCCGGCTCCGCGCCTGCGGTAGCAGCATGTCGCGCAAGAACGGGAACCGGTCATGCGCGTCTCGAACATGCCGGATCAGACAGTCAAAGCATGCTGCGTGAATGTGAATGAACGCCGCGCGCCCTATCTGCCGGTCCCGGTGCTGCTGCGGCCAAAGTCGGGGGCGGCGGTGTCCTGGCCGGCCTCGACGATGCCCTGGCGGATGGCGCGGGTGCGGGTGAAATAGTTGAAGAGAAGGTCGCCATCGCCGGTGCGGATCGCGCGTTGCAGCGCGAAAAGCTCTTCGGTGAAGCGGCCCAGCACATCGAGAGTCGCCTCGCGATTGGTCAGGAACACGTCGCGCCACATGGTCGGGTCGCTGGCGGCGATGCGGGTAAAATCCCGAAAGCCCGAGGCGGAATACTTGATGATCTCGGTATCGGACACGCGCCGCAGATGTTCGGCCACGCCCACCATCGTATAGGCGATGAGGTGCGGGGTATGGCTGGTGACTGCAAGGACGAGATCGTGATGGGCCGCATCCATCATGTCCACATCCGCGCCCAGCGCCCGCCAGTAGCGGGCAAGGCGGTCCACCGCCTGCGCGTCGGCGTGGTCGGGGACGATGATGCACCAGCGGTGGTCAAAGAGCGTCGCAAAACCCGAGAGCGGCCCGGAGTGTTCCGTCCCGGCAAGCGGGTGGGCAGGCACGAAATGCACGCCTTCGGGGACGAGCGGGGCAATCTGGGCGATCACTGCCTGTTTCACCGAACCCACGTCGGTGAGCGTCGAGCCATGCTTCAGATGCGGGGCTATCTCGGCCATCACCGTGCCCATGGCACCGACCGGCACAGCGAGAACCACGAGATCCGCGTCGACGACCGCCTCGGCGGCGGTCTCGAAGACCTGATCGACAAGGCCGATCTCGCGCGCGGTGGCGCGGGACCCGGCCGAGCGCGTGTGTCCGGTGGTAGTGGCCGTCATGCCCGCGCGGCGCATCGCATGCGCCATCGAGCCCGCGATGAGACCAAGACCGATGAAAGCCACCCGGTCGTAGAGCGCCCCTTCGCCCATCAGCGCAGGCCCCGGAAGACGCCGATCTCATGCGCGACCCGGCGGCAGGACGCCTCGTCGCCGATGGTGATGCGCAGGCATTGGGCAAGGCCGTAGCTGCCGACGCGGCGCGTGATGATGCCCTCGCTCTTGAGATGGGCGTCGCAGGCCATGGCTTCGGCCTCGTCGCGGAAGCGGGCCAGAATGAAATTCGCATGCGAGGGATCGGCCGGGATGTCCATGCCGACCAGCGCCTCGGTCAGCCAGCCGCGCCATTTCGCGTTATCGGTCCGGCAGCGCGAGACCCAGTCGCGATCACGGACCGCGGATTCGGCGGCGGCCAGTTGGGGCGAGCCGAGGTTGAACGGCCCCCGGATACGGTTGAGCACCTCGATGATTGCCGGCGGCCCATAGCCCCAGCCGACACGCAATCCGCCGAGACCGTAGATCTTGGAGAAGGTCCGCGTCATGAACACGTTGTCGCGCCGGTCGATCAGGGCGGCGCCTGCGTCATAGTCTTCGGCATATTCGGCATAGGCGCCGTCAAGCACCAGCAGCACCTGCCGCGGAAGCCCCTCGGCCAGCCGGGAAAGTTCGTCCATGTCGAGCATGGTGCCGGTCGGATTGGCCGGATTGGCGATGAAGACGAGGCGGGTGCGCTTGGTACAGGCGGCGAGGATCGCGTCCACATCGACCCGGCGTTCGTGTTCCGGCGCCTGCACCGGGGTGGCCCCGGCGGCGCGGGCGCTGATCTCGTACATGAGGAAGCCATGCTCGGTATGGATCACCTCGTCCTTCGGCCCGGAATAGGCCTGGCAGAGAAGGTGGATGATCTCGTCCGAACCGGCACCGCAGATGATGCGGTCGGGGTCGAGCCCGTGGACTTCGCCGATGGCGGCGCGCAGGGTGGCATGATCGGTAACCGGGTAGCGGTTCAGGTCGTGGACCGCGCGCAGAAAAGCCTCGCGGGCGGAATCCGGCGTACCGAGCGGGTTTTCGTTCGAGGACAGCTTGATGACGCTGGCCTTGCCGGGCACCGAGCTCTCGCCACCCTTGTAGGGGGCGATATTCATGATGCCGGCACGGGGGGTAATCCTGAGCATGGCGTCCTCTCTCCTCGCCTCGGCTTCTAGCCTTGCACCGGTCGACTTGCCAGAGAGAAGCGCCGGTAGCGGAGACGACAACGCCCGCCGGTGGCCGGCGGGCGTCAGTCGCGATCCGCAGGCGGGATCAGCGCGAGTAGAACTCGACCACGAGGTTCGGTTCCATCAACACCGGATAGGGCACGTCAGAGAGTTGGGGCGTGCGGGTGAAGGTGGCGGTCATTTTCGAGTGATCGACTTCCATATAGTCGGGCACGTCACGCTCGGCCGAGGCAACTGCCTCGAGCACCGAGACGAGCTGCTTCGACTTGGGCCGCACTTCGATCACATCACCTTCCTTCACGCGGTAGGAGGGGATGTTTACCGACTGGCCATTCACCAGCACATGGGCGTGGTTCACGAACTGGCGCGCCGCAAAGACGGTGGGCACGAATTTCGCGCGATAGACCACGGCATCAAGGCGCCGTTCGAGCAGGCCGATCAGGTTTTCACCGGTATCGCCCTTGACACGCACGGCCTCGGCATAGGTGCGCTTGAACTGCTTTTCGGTGATGTTGCCGTAATAGCCCTTCAGCTTCTGCTTGGCGCGCAGCTGGGTGCCATAGTCGGAAATCTTGGTCCGCCGCCGCTGGCCGTGCTGGCCGGGGGGATATTCACGCCGGTTCACCGGGGACTTGGCACGACCCCAGATGTTTTCGCCCATGCGGCGGTCGATCTTGTATTTGGAACTTGTACGCTTGGTCACGGAGGTTCTCCTTCAATGTCGCCATGCCCGCGAGCGTGCGGGCCTTCGTGAAGGGCGTTGTCCTCTCGGCCCGAAAGCCGCGACAGGCCGCCCGCGAAGGGCAGCCGCCAACACCGTGAGCGCGGCTATACGGGGCGTGCCGCCAGAGTCAAGGGAGGGATGGTGTTGAACACCGTGGAACTGCATCCGGCGGCGCGCGCTGTGTCGCGCGAATGTGCGCGGCAGTCAAAGGCGGTTCACTGGAGGAACACGGCGTGCGAAGGGCATGTCCGGCCAGTCCGAGCATGTCCATACATTCATCCGGGATGCATGTTCCAGGTCCAATTCTTGTCCGGCCGGCAGGCTGAACCTGCGCAGCGTCCGGCCTGAATGAATGAAGCGCCGTGCATGGCCGTGGAGACATGGCCAGCAGATGCGCGAGGCGCTTTGTCAGAAATTATCCTTTCTATTCATGATCATGTATAGCGCACACCCTGCCAGCAAGAGGCGGTGCCATGCCTTCCGAACGAGGGTCGGCGCGCAGTCGACCCCCCGGCGTGGCGCACCTTCGGGGCGCCATCTGTGGCAATGTGTCACACCATACACCCATACATTTTGCCGGTTGTCCGCCCGGGGAGGAGGTGGCAGAAGTCGGGAGAAATTTCGGTGCGGACCGGCGTGCCGGGCCTGGCCCCGGGAACCGGATACAACATGGCGAGGGGCGCCCGTTCATGAAATACGGCAGTGAGATCACCCTCTCGGCGGGGCTGGCCTTTGTGGCCCTGATGGGCGCGGCCTATGCGTCGGACACGCTGTTCCAGCAACAGATGATGATCGCCTTCATCTCGCTCGCGATCTTTACGGCCCTTCTCCTGCGCAAGACGAGCTTTGCGCCGCAAGAGCCGGTCGATCCCGACAGCTACATGGACGGGCCCGTCCGGTATGGCGTCATCGCGACGGTGTTCTGGGGGGTCGTGGGCTTTCTGGTCGGGGTCATCATCGCGCTGCAGCTGGCCTGGCCCGGCCTCAACATCGAGCCATGGTTCAACTTTGGCCGGATGCGGCCACTGCACACCTCGGGCGTGATCTTCGCTTTTGGCGGCAATATCCTGATCGCCAGTTCCTTCTATGTCGTACAGCGCACCAGCCGGGCGCGGCTGTGGGGCGGCAACCTCGCCTGGTTCGTGTTCTGGGGCTATCAGCTGTTCATCGTGCTTGCCGCCTCCGGCTATCTGCTGGGCGTCACCCAGAGCCGCGAATATGCCGAGCCCGAATGGTATGTGGACCTGTGGCTGACCATCGTCTGGGTCGTCTATCTGGCGGTGTTCATGGGAACCATCTTCCGCCGGAAGGAGCCGCATATCTATGTGGCCAACTGGTTCTACATGTCCTTCATCGTCACCATCGCCATGCTGCATGTGGTGAACAACCTGGCGATCCCGGTGTCGATTACCGGATCGAAAAGCTATTCTGCCTTCTCGGGCGTGCAGGATGCGGTGACGCAGTGGTGGTATGGCCACAATGCCGTCGCCTTCTTCCTGACGATCCCCTTCCTGGCGATGATGTATTACTTCGTCCCCAAGCAGGTTAACCGGCCGATCTATTCCTACCGGCTGTCCATTGTCCATTTCTGGTCGATCATCTTCCTCTACATCTGGGCCGGGCCACACCACCTGCATTACACGGCGGTCCCCGACTGGGCCCAGACGCTGGGCATGGTGTTCTCGGTCATGCTGTGGATGCCGTCCTGGGGCGGCATGATCAACGGGCTGATGACGCTCTCGGGTGCATGGGACAAGATCCGCACCGATCCCATCGTGCGGCTGATGGTGGCCTCGATCGCCTTCTACGGCATGGCGACATTCGAAGGGCCGATGATGTCGATCCGCGCCGTCAACAGCCTGTCGCATTACACGGACTGGACCATCGCCCATGTCCATGCGGGCGCGCTGGGCTGGAACGGGATGATTACCTTCGCCGCGGTCTATTTCCTTGTCCCGCGGCTGTGGAACCGCGAGCGGATGTATTCGGTCCGCATGATCAACTGGCATTTCTGGCTCGCGACGCTGGGCATCGTTCTCTACGCCTCGGCCATGTGGGTGTCGGGCATCATGCAGGGGCTGATGTGGCGCGAATACGACGCGCAGGGTTTCCTCGTCTACTCCTTCGTCGAGACGGTTGCGGCCATGCATCCCTACTACCTGATCCGTGCGACCGGCGGGCTGTTCTATCTCGCCGGCGGGCTGCTGATGGTCTGGAACGTCTGGCAGACCGTGAAGGGCCGTATCCGCGACGAGTCGCCCATGGGGGGCGGCGTGATCCGGCCGCAACCTGCCCCGGCGCAAGCCGCAACTCCGGCCGAATGAGGAGCGCCAGATGTCCTTCCTGAAACGGCATTCCGCCCTCGAACGTAATGCGACGCTGCTGCTGGTGGTCTCGCTTGTCGTGGTCAGCATCGGCGGCATCGTCGAGATCGCGCCGCTGTTCTATCTTCAGAACACGATCGAAGAGGTGGAGGGGATGCGGCCCTACACACCGCTCGAACTGGCCGGTCGTGACATCTATGTGCGCGAGGGCTGCTATACCTGCCACAGCCAGATGATCCGCCCTTTCCGTGACGAGGTCGAGCGTTACGGCCACTACAGCCTTGCCGCCGAGTCGATGTATGACCACTCGTTCCAGTGGGGCTCCAAGCGCACGGGGCCGGACCTGGCACGGGTAGGGCAGCGCTATTCCAACGAATGGCATGTCGAGCATCTGATCAGCCCGCGTTCGGTCGTGCCGGAATCGGTCATGCCGAGCTATGGCTTCCTGATGGACCGGCCGCTCGACACCGCGAATATCGCCGCGCATCTGATCGCCAATACCCGCGTCGGCGTGCCCTATACCGATGAGATGATCGCCGAGGCCCAGGCCGACATGCGCGCGCAGGCGACGCCTGACGCCGATGTGTCGGGTCTCGAGGCGCGCTATGTCAACGTCCACTATGGCGACTTCGATGGCCAGCCGGACCGGCTGACCGAGATGGACGCGCTGGTGGCCTACCTTCAGATGCTGGGCACGCTGGTCGATTTCTCGACCTATGACGAAGCCAGCGGCTATCGCTAGGGGGCTGCCATGGAAACCTATACCGCCATGCGCCATTTCGCCGACAGCTGGGGGCTGCTGGCCATGACGATCTTCTTCGTCGGGGCGATCATCTTCGCCTTCCGCCCCGGCAGCCGCGCCCGTTCCGACGAAGCTGCGCGAATCCCGTTCAAGGACGAAGACTGACATGGCCGAGAAAAAGATCGACGAGGTGACCGGCGTCGAGACGACGGGTCACGAATGGGACGGGATCACCGAACTCGACAACCCGATGCCGCGCTGGTGGCTGTGGATCTTCTACGCCACCATCGTCTGGGCACTGGGCTATGTGATCGCCTATCCGGCCTGGCCGCTGGTGACCTCGGCGACCCAGGGCGTGCTGGGCTATTCGTCGCGCGCCGACGTGCGGGCCTCGCTCGACGCGGCCGAGGCCGGCAGG
>JACDJA010003479.1_pt1 | contig 10163 bp, 7 predicted proteins | sample 7449241 | NCBI WGS metagenome assembly JACDJA01 (sample SAMN14253289, study PRJNA609438) | sludge metagenome | isolation source: initial anaerobic sludge | collected 2018-12-20 | reverse complement strand
GCCAAGCTGCTGGAGGCCGGCGGCCGCCCCGTGTCGCTGCTCGACGGCGACATCGTGCGCCAGCACCTGTCGAGCGAACTGGGCTTCTCCAAGCACCACCGCGACCTGAACATCCGCCGCATCGGCTTCGTCGCAAGCGAGATCACCAAGAACGGCGGCGTCGCCATCTGCGCCCCCATCGCGCCCTATCACAAGATGCGCCAGGCGGTGCGCGACATGATCGAGGACCACGGCGCCTTCATCGAGATCCACGTCGCGACGCCGCTGGAGGTCTGCGAGGCGCGCGACCGCAAGGGGCTGTACGCCAAGGCGCGGCAGGGGCTGATACCGGAATTTACAGGCATCAGCGATCCCTACGAGGTGCCGGAGGCGCCGGAGCTGCGCATCGACACTTCGGGGATGCAGCCGATGGAGGCGGTGCAGGAGATTTATTTGTATCTGTTGAAGGAAGGGTATTTGGAGGGTTGACTGGTCGTGCCGCGTTTGGCGACCGTCCGACCGTGTGTGAAGCGTCGTGCTGACTTGCTGCCTGGTAAACGGGCGGTCTCGATCCTCCGGCGCTTCTGTTATTCGTGAAAGTGTGTTTAATGTTCAGGCTAATTCATGCCCACAAGACCGATTTTTCTTTTTTCATTGCCACGCGCAGGGTCCACGCTTCTGCAGAGAATGCTGTCCACGCACGAAGACATCAACACGAAGTCGGAACTATGGTTCCTGCTGCCGCATGTGGAAGCGCTAAAAAACAGATATACATTCAGCTGGTACAGTAATCGCTCGCTCAAGAATGCCACGCGTGGCCTATTGGAGCAGCTACCTCACGGCGAAGATGACTACTATCAGGCCATTCGTGCCCTCGGCGACTCCCTGTATGAGAGCCTCGCGCGAAACAGTGAGCGATATGTTCTCGACAAGACACCACGATACTATCTGATAATAAATGACATCGTGAAGATCTATCCGGACGCTAAATTTATTTTCCTGTTTCGTAATCCTCTGTCTGTAGCCGCATCGATCATCGAATCGTTCAATCGCGGGAGACTGGGCGACTTCCGGCACAAGATCGATCTGCATCTCGGCCCCAGGCTTCTGGCCGAAGGCTACGAAAGTATCAAGGACCGTAGCATCGTCGTGCACTACGAGAAGCTTGTTGTCGAGCCACAACATGTTTTGAAAGAAGTGTGTACGTATCTCGATATCCCTTTTCACGACGGCTTGGCCTCTAGGTTCGCGGAGGTCCCGGTCGGCGTCTTTGGGGATCAGTTCGGATCGGTCAAATTCAAGACCCTGGAGCCAGGGAGAACGGAGAGCTGGCGTCAGGTCTTCTCGACTACATTCCGGCAACGGTATCTGCTCAAGTATCTTCGTGACATTGGCCGCGGTCCCATCGAAACTTTCGGATATGATTTTGACGATCTGCAGGCTCAGGTTGCGAATATGGAGGTGCAATTCAGTGCAGGTATGTGGGATCGGTACAATCTGATGAAGTGTGGAATCGTGTCGCTGTTCGAGGGAGTCGTGTTCCGCGAGAAGATACTCCGTCACGGCGAGCTCAGCAGCAAGACTTATATACTGCATTGACATACCTGAATTCATACCGATTGGTGCCAAGTGAAACTAGTCCTTTTTCTGATACTTTTAGCCGCGTTCGTAATCGATACGCTGTTTTCTGCACGTCTTGAGAGTTTCACCGGACTTACCGTGACGAATGTCGCCCTGTTTTTGGGGGCGTTGGTTCTCATCGTGACGGATGTCGCCGGTGGGACGCTTGCCAGGAAAAATATGATCGGCGTCGTGCCGGCGGCGATCATCCTGCTGGCCGTCGTGCTTGGTCTGATGTATGCGCGGCTCGTCGGCATCGTCACTGAGCCATTGATTGACCACGCTCGCAGTGCGAAATCCTTTGTGATGGAACCCGTGCTGCTCTATGGAATGGCCTTTCTGCTTGTTGCTACGCGGGAACAGGGTGAGCGCTATCTGCTGCTCCTGGTGGTGGTCCTGGGGGCGCTGAACTTGGTGTCTGTAGTCGCAGCGCAATTCGGTTTGGAGATCTATCGCGTCGCCGACACCTACGTCACTGAAGACGTTGGGGCCAGGCGTCTTGCGGGGTTCACGGGAAATCCCAACAAAACGGCGTATCTGACCTGTGTGTTGGTGGCTTTTCAGTATTATTTCTACAAATTCCACCGCTCCCGGGCCGTAAAGATTATCATGGCGACGCTCATGGTTGGTGGACTGATCGTGGTCCTGTTGACGGGGTCGCGTGGCGGCCTACTCGTTCTCGTGGTCGTGGTTATGGCACTGGCATACCGGCTGCGTGATATGCGCGTGATCTATGCCGCCGTCGTGATGGTGCCGCTCGTGATCGTGGTGCTGTTGGCTACCGGGTCGACCCTGCTCGAAAATGCTTTCAATCGCATCACCATGTTGTCTTCTGGTGGTGCCGCACAGTTCATGACGGGTCGTGACCAGATATGGTCCATGTTGCTGTCGGATTACTCGGCGAGCGCCCTCGGTATGTTGTTCGGTAACGGCTATGGTGCCGCCAAATACATGGGGGCGAAGGCCGAACCCCACAACATATATCTCAAGGTCCTGGTCGAATTCGGCATCGTCGGCCTCACATTTTTTCTGTATTTCATATTTCTCATGTTCCGGCGTATCGCTACCCTCAAGCTTGACACGGGCGTGGCACTGAAAAGCTCCGTGCTCGCCGCAGGCTCTGTGGTTGTGGTTGCATGGTTCTTTACGACGCTGGTAGGGATCCTTGATCTGATCTGGTTCACATTGGGTATTGCAATCGCCACATTGGCCGCCGCCACTGACAAGCAGCATGTTACAGATCCGGGTCATGTACAGAATGATCCGGATCCGAAGCCGGCAAGACTGCTGTCAAGGAAGGTATCCAAACCTCTCCGTCGCGCGGATACGTGAGTGGAGACGATGGCGCTGTGCAGGGGTGTTCTTTCGGTATGAGCGAGGGTGGTGTGATAAAAGTATTCGATATGCACCGCGGAGAAACCAATCTGCTCTGCAATATGATCTATTCGTATCCGGCGGTTGAGCGGACTAGACGCTCAGACTCGCAGGTGTATATCTATGGTGTCAGTGGGCTGGGCCATCGGTTGCAGCGACCCTCGCAGGCGCTGCTGCGTCGCGACTACCTGCATCTGAACAACGAGATCAACGACAAGCAGAGAAATAGAGCTTGTATCGCTATCGGAAGTGGACACCCTTCGTTTGTACGAGCAACTACTGGCATGCCGAGCATGTCGCAGTTTGCGGCTCGCAAGCTTAGTTGCGATCGGCCCGGATATGCCTGTTAGACTGCAGCACAAGCTGAACGAACTGCTTGCCGACAAGCGCTTCGCCGAGATCCTGTCGGGGTCCATTTGGACACTGGCGGCGAAAGTCGTCGCTACGCTGCTAGCCATGCTTGCCAGCATCTATGTCGCACGTGTTTATGGCGCCGGAATGACGGGCATAGTGGCGCTCTTAAACTCATTTGTCACTCTCGTAACGATATTCACTGTCTTGGGTACAAACACATCGGTCCTTCGACTCATACCCGAACACACCAAGAAGTATTCTGTTATCTCTGCGTTCAAGGTGTACCGTAAGACCCAGTATCTGGTGGTGGTGATTTCGATTATCACGGGCGGGATGACATATCTGTTGGCGGGCTGGATTGCAGACGTGATGCTGTCAAAGCCACAGATAGCCCACTACGTCGCATTGGCTGCTTGCTTTGTCGTCGCCCAATCTCTAATGGATCTGAATACCAGTGCAGTAAGAGGGTTGAGGTTGAACCGCGTGTTCGCCTTCATGCAAATCCTGCCCAACATAGCAAAGCTAATCGTGCTGCTGATCGGCGGCCTGTTTGTGGCCACGCAGGACCTTGCTGTATACGCCTTACTGGCCTCTTGGCTCATTCCGGCACTGGTTGGCATTGTCATTATGCAGGTCGCGTTCCAGCGCCGTATTAACAGCTACGATCGGCGCGCCACGGTCGAAAAACTATCGGTAGCCAACATTCTTGCGATCTCATTGCCGATGCTCATGACCACCTCTATGGCCTTCATCATAGGCAGGAGCGGCGTACTCATTCTCGGCATGTATCGCCCCGAAGAGGATGTTGGTTACTACGCGATAGCCGTTACTCTGGCCACGTTGACCTCGTTCGTGCTGAGTGCCGTCAATTCGATGTCCGCCTCGAAATTCTCCGAGCTGTACCACTCGAACCAGATGGACGAATTATTTTATGTAGCAAAGAAATCCACGAAGCTCATATTTTGGTCTACGGTTCCGATTTTGTTCGTGTTGATCGTATTTGGTAAGTTTGCCATATCTCTTTTGTATGGACCGGCGTTTGCCGTCGCATACCCAGCCCTTGTGCTGCTTACTATCGGCCAGTTCGTGAATTCGATCTCCGGTTCGACCGGAATGTTTATGAATATGACGGGGCACCAAGTGGCATTACGTAACATAATGGTACTGGCAGCCTTGCTGAATATCGGGATCAACCTGCTTCTTACCCCACACTATGGCGCCATGGGGGCGGCTGCCGCTGCCATGGCGAGTACCATCTTTTGGAATATCTACGCATTGGTGTTCATAAAAAAGAGGTACGGCCAGACCTTGGGCTATGTCCCGGGCGTCCGCTTGGCGCGGCGCCGGTGATACGACTCCTCAAGTTGAAATCGTAAACGAACCTCATGAATGTAGTCATACTCTCGACGTCGTCCTTCCCCTGGGGGATGGCCGCGACCACACGCGTGAGGTGCCTGGCCAAGGGCATGATGGCGGAAGGGATCAATGTCGAATATATCGGGCTCTGTGGCGCCGATGTCGACCCCGCTCCGGATAAGAGGCGAGCCGGTTCGGTAGGCGGTGTGGCATATTCATATCCGGGCGGTTTCGCGGTGCGACCGAGATCATGGCTTATGCGGCGGGTGGATAATCTGTTCGGGAAAGTGATGACCTTCCTGAAGCTGCTCCACATGAAGGGATCGGGCCGTCTTGGGTTCGTGCTGCTCTATTCCAGAGATCCCCGTATGGTGAAGGGCTGGACACGGATTGTCCATCTGCTGGGCGTGCCGGTCGTTCTGGAGTTGTGCGAATGGCCGCTTGCCATTGCGGTGACAGCAAATAGCGGGTTCGAGCGAGCCCGTGTCTTCTGTCACGAGGCTGTACCGATGGTCGACGCCGTTATTCCAATTTCATCGTACATAGCACAAGAAGTCGATAAGATAACGACAGATACAGGTAGGCGGCTGCCATCATTTAAGATTCCCATATTGATCGATGCAGACCGGCTGGTAGGAGGCATGCCGACTGAAGACGGTGTGGAACCGTATCTGCTCTATGCAGGGGCAATTTCGTATTTTGACATCGCGATGCTGGTCGTGGATGTCGCTGTGAGCCTTAAGGATCAGGGCATCGATTTACCCATAAAATTTACAGGTGGTGGCCCGAAGGCGCAGTTCGATCGCCTTAAGGCCTATGCGCGCGCCAAGGGTGTTGTCGACCGCTTCGAGTTTACCGGGTATATCAGTGATACCGAGCTAGCACGATTGATGCGGGAGGCGGTGGCGCTCCTGGCACCCCTTCCGGAGAATCCACAGTCTGTGGCGAGGTTCCCAACGAAGCTTGGCTATTATCTGTCCAGCGGAACGCCTGTCGTGACTAACGCCATCGGAGACGTTGTCCACTATCTGAAGGACGGCGTGAATGCCTATGTTGCACATCGTTGCAATGCGACGTTAATTGCCAACAAAGTCGAGGAAGTGATGGGCAATCGGGTGCGTGCCAAAGCAGTTGGTCTCCGAGGTAGAGAGTTGGCCTTCCACCAATTTCACTATATGAGCGCCTGCCGTGGCATTAAACAGTTCTTTAATTCATTGAGTAGGTACACCAACAGCAAATTCATGGGCTGAGTGATGATTATTCCAAATTAATGCAGGTTTACCTTAATAAAGATGGTAAAACCTCGGGTATGAATATCGGGAACTTTCGACCCAAACATTGCGCGGACATGGACAGTTTCACGTCGACCTTGCCTCACATCCAACTGCATGTCGCCAAAGATTATTAGTGGATATTGGGATCCCCTTGGCGAGCTGCTTCTAAGTAGTGGGCTTGGGCGTTATCGAGAAGTGCATGCACGGATTGCGGGCCGCTGATTTTACGTATCACATTCTCCGAGTGTAGATCTCGCAGAGGGTGCCGCCTAAGGTGTGGCGTTCATACCTAAAATATCATGGGCAAGGTGTTGAATGACAATTTATGAAACAGAACTGGGTGCTGTGCGGCCATTCATTATCCTGTCGGGCCAGCGTAGCGGTTCCACATTTGTCCGGATCTGGTTGAATCAACACTCCAAAATTCATTGTTATGGTGAGGTGTTTCTTAGTCATTACAAATCGATGGATGGCTTCCGGGCATATTGCGAGCGATCTTTCCTTTCTGAATGGCTGTTCGCTGCGGGGCATGCGCGGCTGGTTAAGTCTATGGGGTTACGATTGATTCCTAATTATCTAATCGTGGAATATTTGGATGCGCTGTTTTGCAGCACAAGTCATCCCGCGCCGTGGACGGATATAACCAACAGAGTCAATACAGCTGCACCACGGACATACAGGCCAGTTATCGGATTCAAACTCATGTATAACACACTGACGCAATATCCACCGCTCCAGAAATGGATAGAAAGCCACTGCCCACATATTATTCACCTCACACGTCATAATCTTTTACGTAAATATGTTTCTCTGGTGCGGATGCACGTTACCAAAGTTGCACATAGTAAGGATCCCCTTCTTCCTAAGAATAAGGTAGTGATCAACGTTGATGAATTTATCAAGTTCGCAGAACGACAGGTGGTTGTTACGAAGGCGCACAAAGATCGCTTGAGCGCGAGGATGCCATATCTAGAATTATCTTACGAAAACTATTTTTCTGATCCTGGGTCGTCTAAGGAAGCTATCTTAAATTTTCTCGGCCTCGACATAGAGGACATGCCGTTTCACCAAATGAAAAAGATCGGTTCCACCCTGCTTAGTGAAGATATTAAAAACTGGGAGGAAGTGTCGTCGCGGCTTCGGGGCACTGCCTATGCTGCATACCTGGAGGTGCCTGAACACATTGGTGTGACTGATAATGATTAGGTGTCATCGAGGTTGTTCTGAGCTTATCGGCGTTAATCAGTTCCTAGGTAAAGTTTATAAGCTAGACTGGGTCTGCAGAAGTGTATCTTTCTGTTCATAGGATGCTTTATGCCAACCTCAGTTTCCATTATACCTTCTACACCACAAGTTCTGATTCTTTCGGTGGTGCGCTCATCGAGTGAGCCATATTATGTCTATAGCCACATAGGCAAAGACTCAGGTATCGGTGGTTCGGAAGATCGGCCATGGAAAATCTTCTAGTTTGCTATTTTAAGGTTGCCAAGCCCAAGGATCGAATTCTGCCAGATACAGGGCCGCCAAGTTGGAAGATTCATGGTCACAAACTGCGAGAAGGTTGCTGACGTGTGGGTGATGTTCCAACGTTCAATTGGTGTAATCGTTTTGGCTACGTGCACCCTACTTGCAGTGCCAGCGGAGGCAATTCCACCCGTGCCTCGGGCGCCTGATATCCCTGTGATCAAGTCCGAGGGTCGGGTATTTCATGTGAACAACGGGCTGGGGAGAGACACGCCTGCACGCGGTTCAGCGGCCTATCCCTGGAGAACGTTCAAGTACGCCGCGCGTCGGCTCGAGCCAGGGGACAGGTTGATCGTCTACGGTACTGGAACGCCATACCGTATGAACTGGACGTCGTTGCGGCAATCCGGTGAGGATGGGCGGTGGATCACAATCGAAGGCCGTCGCGGTGTCCGTGGAGAGCGTGCTGTGTTTCATGGGCGTTTATCGCTTGGCGATCGCCCCGCTACCCCGGTAGCGTATGTGTATCTGACGAATATTCTGTTTCAGGGGGGGGGCGGGGGAGGGCTGAGTATCAGGATACAGCAAGGCTCGCATCATCTCATCCTGGACCGTATTGAAATAGATTGCGAGAGCAACCCCACGAACGTTCGAGGTCTATGGACGGACGATTACGTCACGGATGTATGGTTCAGGGATGTGTCGGTGCATCACTGCGGGTATAAGCGAAGTACTCCCGTATCGCCACCACCAGACTGGAGTCCGCCAACGGATTGTGGAGGAATATGTGTCAAAGGTGAGAATATAGATAATATCGTCTTTCTGAACGTTCAAGCGACCGATAATGTTGGTGACGGAATGGGTGGTGGAAGTAAGCGGGCCTCCGGCCGGACGTTCTATGAAGGGTGTCTTGCGGAGCGTAATACCGGAGATGGCTTCGATCCCGGCGGGGGTATTCTCACGGTAATCGTCAACAGTGTCTCGCGGAACAACGGTGGGCATCAGGGGGCCGGCTTCAAGTTCTGGTCCAAGGAGTCGTGGCTCGTGGGTAGCGTGGCCTTCAACAACCAGGACGCGGGCGTGTTCACGAAACCGAGACACGACGGTGAGAGCCATGCGTATATCCTGAACTCATCTCTCGTGATGAACTCCACCGGCCGTTATGGCGGGCAGTTGGGTACAACGCCGAAGCTTCCAGAGAGGGGGCAATTGTCATTATACATCTATAACAATATCTTTTATTCGGTCAACACGCCGGCCATTGCTATCAACAACGTAGAGCATCAGTTCATCCGTGAGGAGGCGCACAACTACTACTTTGCGGCACCGAGCCCGGATCAACCTCGCTGGTCCGACCGTGAATACGCGATTCAGCTTCGGGGTTCGAATATGAATGTTGTGCAGAGATATTCCTTCCTGGATGTCGGTGTCGGAGGGCGATGGCGGAGAGAGAGCGGGCAAGGGGAAGGGAATATCGGTCACGTTGCATCTACCCGATGGCCTGACCCGGGCTTCAGGTCACTAGCCAATGGCGACTTGCGTCTGGTCATTGGGTCGCCGGCGATCGGCCGCGGTGTCAGGACGGGAAGTGGGTTCGCATACGATCTCCAGGGCATGTCTGTACCCACGAGCGGTGCCCCGGCCATGGGGGCATACGAATATGCCGGAGAGTGATCGCGTAGTAACTATGATGAAGCCCTTGTACGTTAAGGCATCATCCAATCGCCAAGCTAGCAATACAGCGTATGACAGAGGTTTTGCTTGACAGATCAAGCATCAAAACTACGGGGCAAGCGTGTCTGCTTCATCAGCCCATCTGCCTATCCGCTGCTCGTTCCTTCGGCCGGCGAGGGATGGACGGGTGGTGCCGAGGCGCAGTTGTGCACTATCGGCCGTGAGTTGTCGCGACTAGGCCTGGATGTGCATTTTATTGTGGGCGATTGGGGACAGGCGGATCGCGTTGAGGCAGATGGCATCACGATACATCGCGCAACGTTCCGCTACATGGGGGGAAGCAATAAGTATGTACTACCAGATTGGTGGCGTATTTTTAGCCTTCTTCGCCGGATTCGCGCCGACTACCATTTCATCAAGGTACCGCGTCACCTGCTGTTTCTAATCGGCCTCTACTGTCGAACTCATGGCGGGAAGCTTATTTTCGTCGGGCAGAAGGACTCAGATCTTGATGAGCAGGTGGTCCGTTCGCACGAAGGTGCCCCGGGGTGGTGGCTCTACAGTGCAGGAATACGCCTCGCGACTACCGTGGTTGCTCAGACCGAGACCCAGCAGGTCGGGTTCCGCAAGGTCTTTGGCAAGTCATCCACGGTGATTCGCAATGTGTTGACACTGGAAGACGATGACGCCGTAGTTAAGAAAGACTACGTGCTCTGGGTCGGCAATAGCACGGATGACAAGCAGCCACAGCTCGTGCCGATGCTGGCGCGCGCATTGCCTGGCGTGCCGTTCCGTATGATTATGTCCAAGAGTCATGGCCGGGCCGACGATTCGTACATCCGTGATCAGCTGCCGGAACTTCCGAATCTAGACTATCGTGGCACGGTGCCGTTCTCAGAGATCGCTCAGCATTACAAGCAGGCGCGACTGTTCATCAGCACATCGAAGTGTGAAGGCTTCCCCAATACCTTTCTGCAAGCGTGGCAGTATCGGACCCCGGTAGTAAGTCTGCTGGTAGATCCCGACCGCGTCATTGAGCGGTACGATCTAGGGCGAGTTTCCGGCGAG
>JACDJA010003478.1_pt1 | contig 10172 bp, 11 predicted proteins | sample 7449241 | NCBI WGS metagenome assembly JACDJA01 (sample SAMN14253289, study PRJNA609438) | sludge metagenome | isolation source: initial anaerobic sludge | collected 2018-12-20 | reverse complement strand
TCGCACCAGCTAATCCGCACCCAGAATCCCGGTGACATTTAGCTCGACGTCGGGAAAGGACAGCAGCGACAGCATCTCGCCCCGCGCGTAGTATGTCACGGTGCGATAGCCATCGGGTCGCGGCTCGCGGTAGACTTCAATCCGTTGCGCCGGCAGATTGACGATCCAGTAGTCGGCAATGCCGGCCGTCCCATAGAGTGTCGTCTTCGTCCATCGATCATAATTCAAAGTTGAATCCGATACTTCGATGAGGAGAAAAACATCTTTCGCCTCCGGATAATGCGTACTGTAGAAATCATCCCGAGGGCGAAGCAAGGCAATATCAGGTTGCGGTAGAGATTCGTTATCAAGCTGTACCGGATTCTGAACGCTCAGAATAACACGTTCTCCGAGCGTTTTGGAAAGCACTGAAAGCAGCCGGCTAACAGTCGATGCATGCGCAACGTTAATCGGACTCATCTCAACAATATCTCCCCACAACAGTTCGACCCGATCATCTTCAGCCAGCAAACCGACCTCGACCATGCGCAGAAAATCTGCTACCGTAAATCGTCGGCGGATCGCTTCAACCGTCTTCACTTGTTCCACAGGTCCGGCGATCATAAGTCCTCTCTTGCTACGCGTACCCTAAATCTATCGAGGTGACATTGACCATTATACCTCACGGATCACGCTTCCTCGTCGGCTCTCTGCCGCCGCCGCTTCCCCCCGCGCCGCGTCTGGCGCAGAATGTCGTCCGGGTCGACGCCCTGCTCCAGCAGGAATTGGCGCTTTGGTTTCAGAGCATTGGTCGGGCAGGCGCCGACGCACTGACCGCAGAAGACGCACGTCGTGTCCATCATGCCGTCGCCCATGAACGTGCCAATGAGCGTGTGGAAGCCGCGGCCGTCGAAGTTGAGCGCGAAGGTGTACTGCGCGTCCTCGGCGCAGACCTGCACGCAACGCCAGCAGTTGATGCACTTGTTGTAGTCGCGCAGGTAGAACGGGTTGTCGTCGTAGACGGGTGACTCGCGCTGCTCCATGCCGTCGAAGCGCTCCGTATCGACGTCGTATTCTCGCAGCAGATCCAGAAGGTGGGATGCTTCACTCAAATCGACGGCCGAGTTCAGCATCTCCAGATTGGTGCGCCGGGCGATCACGACGTCCTTCGTCTGTGTATTGACCACCATCCCCTCGGCCACGGGCGTGACGCAGGCCGCCGCCTGGAGCCTCCGGCCGATATCCACCGAGCAAATGCGGCAGAGACCATTGGCCGTCAGATGCGGGTGATAGCAGACGACGGGAATCTCGATACCGATCGCCGCCGCCGCGTCCAGGATGCTCGTCCCCGCCGGCACGGTCGCCGGCAAGCCGTCGATGGTCAGGTTTACCATGGTTGTCATACGACGTACTCCGTTCTTAAAAACCAGTATTCAGCAAGTCCCCGGCATCCACTGTAGAATCTCAACTGAATACTGCTCTACTGCTCTACTGTTCCACTGCTTCACCGATCACCCGCTCCGGATGCGTATACACCCGCATCCGATCCTGCCGCAGATAGGCCACGATCGTGATATTCCACGCCTCGGCCAGAGCCACGGACAGCCCCGTGGGCGAGGTGCGCGAGCAGACGATGGGCGTTTCCAGTCGCCGCGCCTTGTTGATCATTTCGCTGCTGATACGGCCGCTGCTGAGCAGAATGCGATCTTTTGTCGAGATGCCGGCCAGCAGTGCCGCGCCCTGCAACTTGTCGAGACAGTTATGGCGGCCGATGTCCTCGACCTGGAGCAGCGGCTGCGCCCCACCCGTGGGGTCGATCTCGGCCAGCATGGCGGTATGGACGCCGCGCGCCGTCTGGTAAAGCTCCGCGCCCAGGTGCATATGCTTCATAAGGGTCGCCAACTGCTCCGGCGTGGCGCGTGTATCGCTTGCCAGCGGTTCGTAGGTTCCCGATAGATCGTCGAATGTGAGGCCGCCGCCACAACCGGCGGTGATAATCGCCCGGCGCGGCCGCTCGAATGTCGTGTCATGGAGCCACACGTCGACGCATGATCCGTTATTCGACACGTGATGAGCGCGCACGTCGTCCAGCCCGTTGATCATGCCCTCATTATAGAGGAACCCCAGCGCCAGTTCCGTCAGATCGTGCGGCGTGCACATGAACGTGGCCAGTTCAGCGCCGTTGACCGACACGCAGGCCCGCGCCTCGTCGATGACCGCGCCGTCCACCGTCAGCGACTCGCCACCGTTGAGACTGATATAGCGCGCCGGGCGCACGCCGACGAGATTGCTCGCGTTTTCTGTCATGTGTATCGGAATGTGACCGCCGATTGCGACGGAATGGATGGATCGTCGCGATCAATCCGTTCCATCTGTAGTCGCTTTCTTTACCTTACCTGCCCATACCGCCGTCCGGCTCGAACAACTCCGGCCAGCGATCGGCCGCGCTCAGGATGGCCGAGGCCGCTGTCTGGCCCAGGCCGCAGAGCGACGTCTGGGTCATTGCCAGGCCAATGTCCCTCAATGCCTGCTTGTCGTCCTTGCGCGGCCCGCCATAGCGCAGGATGCGTTCCATGATCTCCAGTTGCCGCTGTGTGCCGAGCGAGCAGGGATAGCATTTACCGCAGCTCTCATGGGCGAAGAAGCGGGCCAGCATGTGCATGATCTCCCGCAGGTCAACTGCCTCGTCGAAGACCATGATCACGCCCGAACCGAGCGGAAAACCCTGAGCCTTGGCGTCTTCATACGTTAGCGGGGTGTCGAGCCGGCGCGGGCCGATGAACACGCCGGCCGCCCCGCCCAGCAACACGGCCTGAACTTCCTTGCCGATGACGCCACCGGCCATCTGGATGAGCTGCCGCACCGTCAGGCCAAAGGGCACCTCATAGACGCCCGGTCGCAGCACCCGACCACTGATGCAGAACCACTTCGTTCCCGGGGAGCCGGGCGTGCCCAGCTTGTGCCACTGCTCAACGCCCATGTTGAGGACGGCGACGGTGGCGGCCAGCGTCTCGATGTTGTTGATTGCCGTCGGCTGCTGGAACAGGCCATGGGTTGTCGGGAAGGGGGGCTTGATGCGCGGGAAGCCGCGCTTGCCCTCGATGGCCTCGAACAGGGCCGTCTCTTCGCCGCAGATGTAGGCCCCAGCGCCCAGACGTAGTTCGACGTCGAAGTTGAACCCGCGCCGGCCGAGGATGTTGCGGCCCAGATAACCCGCCGCGCGCGCTTTCTCAATGGCATCCTTCAGCCGCTTGTAGCAGCGCGGATACTCGCCGCGCAGGAAGATCCAGCCGTTCTCCGCGCCGACCGTGTAGGCGGCGATGGTCATGGCTTCGATGACGCTGAACGGGTCCTGCTCCATCAGCGCCCGATCCTTGAATGTGCCCGGCTCGCTCTCGTCGGCGTTGGCGACGAGGTGCTTTTCGGCCGGGTGACCGGGCGCGTTGCGGGTCATCTCCCATTTGAGGCCGACGGGGAACATCGCCCCGCCGCGTCCCAGCACGTCGCTGCCCTTCATCATCGTGATGATTTCTTCCGGCGTCATGGTCAGCGCCTTGCGCAGCGCCTTGTAGCCGCCGTACTTCTCGAAATCGGCCAGGCTGGTCGGGTCAATCCTGCCCGCGCGGGCCAGCTTGATCAGCGGGCCGCCGTAGATCTTCGGCTCCGGCTCGGGATAGGTCCCGGCCAGAAAGGTATCCACATCGGCCGGGGTCAGGTCGCCGGCGGGCCGGTCGCCGTTGAGGGCGTTGGGGGCGTGCTCGCACATGCCCAGGCAGGACACCGTCTCGTAGCTGATCGTGCCGTCTTCGTTTGTTTCGCCCGGCTTCAGCCCAAGCCGCTCTTCAATGGCCAGGCGCACGGCCGCCCCTCCGGCCATATGGCAGGCAGGATCGGTGCAGACGCGAATGACGCGCCGGGCTGTCGGCTCGTTGTAGAACATGGAATAGAACTCGACGACGCCGTGGATGTCCGACAGCGGCACGCGCAGTGTGTGGCCGACGGCCATCAGAACTTCGCGCGGCAGCCACCCATGGACGGTTTGAGCTTCGTGCAAAAGGGGAAGGAGCGATTCGCGGCCGCACCCGCGATACTTCTGCAGGATGGGTTCGAGCGCGGCGAGATCGGTTGTAGATGGCTGCACCATTCTTGCGCCTCCTTAGGAACAAGCAATAGGCGATTCATGATTCGTGGGAGCGGGAAGAGGCCCGCAGGTCGCGTATTTTGGAAGCCGCGACCGTGGGCAATTATATACCAGTGACGCCGTAAGGGAAATTTATGGTCAGGCCCCGGGTTAGAATGCCGCCGGCCTACTCCATCAGCGCCACTGCCCGACGATAGAACGGATGTCGTGCGGCGAGCAACATGGCCGCCCGAGCGTCAGCCCGCCGTCCCATCAGGCGATAGAGCAACCCCACGGCAAAGAAGGCGGCCGGCAGATCCAGCCCGGCGGCGATCGCCTTCTCGTAAGTGGATATTGCGACTCCGGCGTGGCCATATCCTTCGTTCAAAATGGCCTGTCGCAGGTGGATATATGCTTCCGGGTTTGCTCCGTTCGCGGCCGGCAGTGCGCTCTGTCGGATGGCGGCCGCCAGTTGCCATTGCGCCAGCTCCCCTGCGGCATTGAGCAGGTCGCCCGGCTCCACGCGCTGTTCCGGTCGCTTCTCTCGCTGGTCGCGCGTCGCCACGCAACGCCAGGCCTGGTCCGTCGCCGACCAGACGATCTGGCTGTCGGGCATATCCGCGAGCAAGGTGTAACAAATATGCAGAGCCATCAGGCAGCGCCCCTCGCGCCGCAGGATATCGGCCAGGGCCAGGTAATGGCGCGTCGCCCCGGTCAGATCGCCGCGCCGTTGATGGGCCAACGCCAGCCGCTCCCGCGCTGCAATGGAGTCGTTGTGGAGTTGCAGCACACGGGCCCATTCCGTTTCGGCCCGGTCGAACTCTTTCCGGCTCCAGCAGATGTCCCCGGCGATGAGACGACTGCGGGCGGCGTCGGGAATGAGACCCAGGGATTCCTGCATGTCCGCCACCTTGGCGACGTAATCCGGGTTGTCGCCGGCCAGCCGGGCCGCTTCCTTATAGCAGGCCAGCGCCCGGCCGCGGTCGGCCAGCGCCAGATGTGTATCGCCCAGGCCATGATAGACACGTGGTTCGCGCGGCAGGCCGGTCAGCGCGGTTTGGAAACAGGTCAGTGCTTGCTGCCATTTCCCTTGTCGGATGGCTTCTTCGCCGATCTCAAGAGCCAGTGTGTAGCGGTGAATAGTGTCGCTCATGTCATTTCGGCCGCCGGGCGCATGCGGCCGGTGGATTAGATTAAAGATCGAACGTGTAATTACTCGCCGTATAGTCGCCGGTCACTTCTCGCTCAAGCTCCGACAGATACACTCGCATCAACCTGGTTCGGCGCTCTCCCTCGCGCCGACCGGCCGCGGTGTGCATCCGTTCCGCCAGTTTGAGCAACTTAACGTAGAAGTGATCGATGACGTTCTCCCGGTCGTCGGGCGTGCGCGTCTGCGGCAGCGGCTCGCTTGAATCGTAGAGCGGCTTGCCCATGACGCCGCCAAGCAGCAGTGTGCGGGCGATGCCGATGGCGCCGAGCGCGTCGAGCCGGTCGGCGTCCTGGACGACTTTGGCCTCCAGCGTCTGCGGTGGAATGTTGGCGCTGAAGCTGTGGGCGGCGATGGCGTGCTCAACGGCCGGAACAAGCGCGGCCGGGTAGCCCACCTCGCGCAGGAAGGCCCCCGCCCGCTCGGCCGCCAGCCGTGACGCCTCCGCGCGACGCGCCGAATCCTTGGGCAGGACGACGCAATCGTGGAGCCACGCCGCGGGCAGCACGACGGTCATATCGGCTCCCTCGCTCTCGGCCAGCCGGCGCGCGTTGGCGACGACACGGCGAATGTGGGCCAGGTCGTGGGCCGGGTCTGTCCCCGCGCCCATGGCCTGAGCGGCGAATTGCTCGCATCGCGTTTCCACATCGCTCAACATAAATTTGATTTTAGCAGCGGGAATGTAAAAAGGCGATTTGGCGCGTCAACTTTTTACTATCAACGCAAGCTAGAATGTCGTCCGCGCCTGTTTCTTGTTCGGCGCGTGCATCAGGAAATCGCGGGCGAAGCGCTCGTTGTAGGCATCCAGGAGTTGCGAGACGCGCGCCGGGTCGGCCGAAGCGACCAGCAGTCCCGCGTGGTTCTCGCGCGGCACGCGCCAGACGATCTCCGGATCGTCGTAGGCCGACAGATTGGGCCATTGCTCGCGCGCCAGACAGATGATCAGCCCGGCGTACTCCTCGCGGTGCGCCGGCAACTCATACGCCTCGCCGCGCGCGCCAGCCAGTTCAATGCGCGCCGCCTCCTGCCACAGGGCGATGCCCGTTGCCGCTTCCACCATCTTGTCGATGTGCGCCCCGCCGACGCGCGCGGCCGTTTCCAGAAAATAGAACTGTCCGTCGTGGTGGGCGCGAATGAACTCCGTGTGGGTGACGCCGCGAGTTAGCCCGAAGGCGCGGAAGATGTCGGCCGCCATACCGGTCGTCTCGCGGAACTCGTCCGAATCGCGCGGCAGCAGCCGGGTGTTGAAGATGCCGCCGCCCTGTGTCACACTCAGCGGCGGCGCGCCGTAGCGGCTGCTGACGGCGAAAACCACCTCACCCTCCCACACCAGCGCGTCGACGTGGTAGACATCGCCGGGCACGAATTGCTCCAGCAGGTAGTACGACTGCTGGTCACCCAGCTCGTCGAGCGCCCGCCAGACGCCCTCGCTGTCGTTGAGCTTGCGAATGCCGACCGCCCCGGCTTCGAAGCGCGGCTTCAGCACCCACGGCGGCGTGATAGCAGCCATGTAATCGCGTAACTGATCGTAATTGAAGACCGGCGTGAAAGCCGGGACACGGATGCCATGGGATGCCGCCTGGCCGCGCATCCCCAGCTTGTCGCGAAAGTAGCGGGCCTGCGTCTCCCCCAGGCCGGGCAGCCGCAGATGCTCGCGTAGCGAGGCGGCCGTTGCCACGTCGTAGTCGTCGAGGGCCACGATGCGGTCGATGTCGTTGCCGCGGGCCAAGTAGCTGACGGCGTTGGTGATGTTGGGCTGGGTGTGCAGATCCGGCATGTTATAATGCCGGTCGATGGCCGACCACGGCCAGGCGTCGCCGCCGTGCTTCTCGGTTGTCAGCAGGATGACTCGCGCGCCCTGCCGGGCACACTCCTCGATGAAGGGCAGGCCCTTGTACTCGCTGGCAAGACAGAGAATGGTGATCGGCCGCTGGTCGGTCATGTTGTTGCTCCTGAGTGAAGAATCCGCGGATTCTACTTCATCTTCGTTCCACACTCAATTTCAATCACGATACCCATCAGTTACCTCGATTGTGAACAGGTTGGCCCGACCGCGCTTCCCGGCCGGCGTGAGTAAGCCCATCGCCCGCAGCGCATAGGTTGCCTTGCCCGCCAGCCTGCTGTTCCAGCCCCGCGCTACGGCCAGATCGGCGTTGGTGAAAGCTTTCGGCAGCGGCGGCAACAGCGCCAGATAGTCAGCCGGCTGCCTGAAGACGACCGATTCGACCACCCCCAGCAGCCGTGTGTCGATCAGACTCCACCGGCCGCGCCGCCAACTGCCCCGGCCGTCGTCGCGCCAGACTTGCTCCTCGCGGATGAGCAGCGCTTCCAGCGTCAGGTTGGGGTGAAGGGCCAAGTCAGAGATGCGCACCAGTTCGTTGAAGATGTCGCGACCGTCGGCGTGGCGTGGCGATTTGCGGCGGGTCAGGACGCGGCCGCCGGCGTCCTCGCGGACGATCCGGCGCTCGGCGGGCAGCGGGTGAATGAGGCGGATGGGGTGGTCGGCCAGCAGACGCAACAGCTTCGGCCGCAGGGCGTAGAGATGGCGGGTCTGAATCTCGATCAGCAGATCCCCACGGACGATATCGATGACGTAGCGGCCGAGCTTGACCTCGAACCGGTCGCCCGGCTGGGCCAGGTGTTCTTTCAGCGCGGCGTGGAGCGAGCGCTCGGCGAGTTGGCCGATGCCCGCAGGCACCCGCGCGCGACTGTCTGAATCGTTGGTCATTGTCAGGCGGCTCATCCGTCCTGAACAGTCGCCTCAGCCTGGTACCTTAAGAGCACAATGCCGGAGTTGAAGGTGTGGGTTTCGACCAGCCGCAGGCCTATCCTGTTATCCAGTGGGCCAAACATCGGCTTGCCACCACCCAGGATAACGGGATGTATGTACACACGGTATTCATCGATCAGACCCAGCCGCATAAAGGTCGCCGCCAGCGTAGGGCCACCAACGATGATGTCCTTGCCCGGCTGCTCCTTTAACTTCTTGATCTCCGTCGTGATATCTCCGCTGAACAACCGGGAACTCCCGTCGACCTGGGTGATGGTGTTTGAAAAGACAATTCGCTCTTTTGACTGCCAAATACGGGCGTATTCCACGATGTAATCCGGCGCGGTTGGATCCTTGTCGGCCGTCGGCCAGTAAGCCGCCATCGTCTCGTACAATCGTCGTCCATATATTTGGATGTCAACACTGTCTTCCAGGTCGTTGAAGTGACGATGTATCTCTTCATCGACGATACCCCAGTCGAGACTTCCCTCGGTTGATTCGATGAAACCGTCAAGGGACTGTGACAAGGCGAATATCACTTTGCGCATGGTAACTTTCTCACCCCTGGAGCCCGGGTTTTTCGAAAAACCCGGGCTCCAACTATCAAGTTTCTATAGTTCCAGCACGCTATCCAGCCCGCGCCGCAGCCCCACGAACGACCCCATCTTGCGGATGGCCAGCAGCGCTCCGGCCACGTAGGGCTCGGCGCTGGTGCCGGAGTCGTGGCGGATGCTCAGCGTCTGGTCGGCCATGCCGAAGATGACCTCGGCCGAGATGGTGTAGCCAGGCAGGCGGATGGCGTGGACTTGCGAGCCGCCCATACGCGTGCCACGCGTCCCGGCCTCGCCCTGCGTCTCCTCCAGCGGCACGGTTAGCTCCGACGGGCGCACGTGCGACAACCGCGCCGCCAGCTCCCGCACGGTGCCGCTGGGCGCGTCCTTCTTGCGGTCGCTTGCGTAGTCGATGATCTCCCATTGGGGGATCAGTTTGGCGGCCATCTCGGCGAACTTCATCAGCAGGACGGCCGTCAGGGCGAAGTTGCCCACAGCCAGCACGCCGCGCTCGCGCGTCTCGGCCACAGCCGCGATCACGGCGTACTCGTTGTCGGTCAGGCCCGACGTGCCGATGACGACGTTGGCCCCATGATCCAGCGCGGTCATGACGTTACTTCGGGCTACGTCCGGCTTGGTATATTCGAAGAAGACGTCACACGGAAAGGCGAGTGCCTCCTCGGCCGTGCCGTAGATCGGGCCGATCAGGCGCGGCTCGTCCAGCACATTGCCCAGAATACGCCCCGCGTGGGTGCGGGAAACGGCCGAAACCAGTTCGATATCTTCGGTTTGGGCGATGGCGCGGGCCAGTGCCGACCCGGCCCAGCCGGTCGCGCCGGCAAGACAGACTTTAATGGTCATGGTTCCTCATGTATCATCCGGAGTTGGTGCAGATTGATAAAAAATCATACCCCATCCGGCACAAGTTGTCAGAATAGAGCGGATTGGGGAAAGTGCCCTGTATCGTCGGCGGGCAACAGGCGCTATAATACCGTCATGTCATTTCAAGCATACCTCGACAACATCGAAGCAAAGACGGGCAAAACGCCCAACGAGTTCATTGAACTGGCGAAGGAAAAGGGCTACGACAAGCCCGACGTGAAGGCCGGCGTCATCGTCGATTGGCTGAAGCAGGATTACGGCCTGGGCCGCGGCCACGCGATGGCTCTGGTCCACGTCATCAAGAACGGCCCGGAGATTGACGACAAACACGTCGGAACCGAAGGCGCCCACCGTGACGAGTCGAACACGCTGAGGCTGGACGGCGTGGCGAATCGCGAGTCCGGCTCCTGAGGGGTTGGGTTCCAACACAGACCTGACAGGTGGGCGCATAATCGGCTTGGTCAAACCAACGATCCTCGCGCCCACCTGTCAGGTCAATATAAATCATCACTGTAAACAACGACCATGACGAAACCCCGCATCTACACCATCAACTTCGCCAGAGTCTATCCCGAATATGTGGCCAAGGCAGAGAGAAAAGGACGCACCCAGGCCGAGGTCGACACCATCATCACCTGGTTGACCGGCTATAGCCGGAGCGGG
>JACDJA010003477.1_pt1 | contig 10172 bp, 8 predicted proteins | sample 7449241 | NCBI WGS metagenome assembly JACDJA01 (sample SAMN14253289, study PRJNA609438) | sludge metagenome | isolation source: initial anaerobic sludge | collected 2018-12-20 | reverse complement strand
TTTGATCTGACTTCTACTTTTACTGTATTCTCATCAAAATGCACTAAAAACTTTTCGTCATCTTTGGTACCCACAACATCCACTTCCTTGGCCAGAATTTCGTAGTATTTTTCACCAATTTTATCCAGAATTTCTCTTCTGGCTTTCAACTTTGTTTCAATGGATTCGAGGCTGTTCGAATCGGCAAAAGGCCTCAGCTCAGCCATGGCTTCGGCAATCACTTGATCATCAATTTTGGTTTGAACCAGCCGAATCTGTTCCCGCCAGTCTGCTCGGTTTAGCTGATTCAAAAACCGCCTGTCTAAGTGCCTGGCCTGAAGGTTTAAACCTCTGATATCTCTCACTTTCTCATCGAGTCCTTGGTTTTTTCGCAATAAAAAATTTAGCGATGCCAGAAAAGGCAGCAAGCCTTCGTTCACGTAAAAAGCCATGTCTCTATCTCTCGGAATGGGCTGATAGAGCGTAATTGAGTCTTGCTTAAAGCCGGCCCATCGCCACTGGTCTTCATGCCGATCCCAGTCGCTAATCAGCATATCGAGCAACCTCGACCTTAGCAAAAGCGGTTGATCCATTTGGCTTTTCTGCTTTTTCAAAAAGCTGTCCAGCATTTTGTCAGAACTGATTATATCCTTTGCGAAACCGAAATTTTCACACTCAGACCTGTCGTTGGCAGGCCTTTCTTCAAAAAGATATAAGCCCTCCGGAATGAATTTTCTGTACTTCCCAAGTCGCTCATCATTTGATAGATACACAATTCGAGGATTGGTATGATAAACGCCAAGCGCCTTTGCCAAAGGCGGCACCGCCAAAGCCGCATAAGGTTGCGAGGCCGACATTTGATCCAAAAGCACATCCTCGGCAAACTCCACTTTGAGGGCTTCCGGGATTACACCAGAAGGATCTTTATCCACCGACCTCAGCACATATTGTCGATCACGATCCGTGCTCAGCCGAAGCGATTTGGTCTGAGCACCACCTCCCAGCTTAACAATCTCAAGCGTTTTATCACTGATTTTATAATCAAACACCGGAACGGTAACCGTTTTCATCCAGTCGGCGCGATAATTTTTACCCAACATTTTTTCCTTGAATGTCCCGGCCACAAAAGCTGCGTTTCTCGGGCTGACTTTCACAAGCGAATCAGCAATAACAACAGCTGTTTTAGAAGTTTTTTGATTGTCATTTTGAACTTGCTTCGTGTAAAGCAATTTTCTGAACAGTATGTTAGCGCTATCAGCATTTGCTCCTGCTTTAGTGTATGCTTTTGGCGCGATAAAACTCATATAAACCGCACCGTTTGTCATAAACTCTATCTTGCTAAAACCAGGAACAGCTTTTGCAAAATCCATCACACCCTTTTTGGCTACATATTGAGCACCACCGGCCGAGCCGCTAACGATAAAATGCATGCTGTCTATAAATCCATATTGCAGGTTGTGGTCGTGCCCCGAAGCATAAATCAGGTTTGGATAATCGCGGAATACACTTAATAAATTAGTTTTCAATTTTTTATACTTTGGATGTGCCCTGTCGCCTACCGCACCGACATATTTGCGGTAAGCGGTATAAATAAAGCCGGGCAAAGGGATATACATCCAAGAATATTTCTCTGTCAAAGGAAATAAGTTAGCAGCCAAAGGAAGTCGTCCGCCATGAATGCCATCGCTATAGAGCGGGTTATGGGCTGCTACAACAAGGTGTTTATCATTATTGTTGACCAGCACATTTTGCAACGAATCCAAATATAGCTCATAAGAGATATTTCCATTTTTCTGGTGTGGGAAAAACCACCAATGCGAGTCTATGATGATCAAAGCTATTTGGTCGCTAAGCTGCAAAAGCACCGGTCCGGGCGTGCCATTTTCAGGCAAAAAGTTCGAGCCATCACCAAACTGCTGTTCAATAAGTTGTTGTTGATTCAAGATTCGGCTCAGGCCGTCTTTTGTTTGATTTCCCCAATCGTGATTGCCAGGGATAAAAACAAAGCGTCCTTTATAATGTCTCAACAGATCAAACTGATCCAATAAACTTTGGTGCGCAGTTTCCCAGTCTTTCGAGGCAGAATCAAGCAGTCCGGCCGGGTGTGCATTATCGCCCAAAAACACCGCCGCGCTTTCAGCAGAAGCTTTATCGAGCTGGGTTTTTAGCAAGTCTTTCAATTCAGGAAAGTTGCCTAATCTTCGGGCATCACCGATTAAAAAAAGCTCATATTCCACAAGCTCCTCTGGCATGTTGTTTTGACCGAAAGCTGTTGCTGAGCTAAACAGCTGTCCGATGAGCAAGATGGTTGTTAAAACTATTTTAATTTTTCTTAAAAGCATAGCTATTTATTACTTTCATCTTCAGCATCATGCATCCCAGATACAATATTAAATCTCAGTAGTTTTGCCTTTCCGCCTCTTGCTTCGTTGGCGATAAATAAATCAGCATTTTTAGAAAAAGCTATTCCTTCGGGCTGACTGAATAAAGTTGGGTCAAGCTTTTTAATGTACTTGAGCTGAAAGCAGCTGTCGTAAATAACAAGTAATTTGCCAATATGGGCCAGGATATAATGGTCTTTTGTAACAGGGTGAATTGCTATTGCCGATGGCATAAAGTCTGAACTTTCATCATAAAGCCCGAGAAAGCGACCAAACCTGACAGCAATTTTAGTGAAATAATCCTTTTCAATATTTGAATTTAACGCTTCAATATCAATTAATAAGCTTGGCTCATCAGCTAATGTTTTGCTGCCAAGATCAAATTCATAAACCGCCCTTTTACCTTTAAATTGATTCTTGTTTTTCAGAGAGGGGTCACGTTTATTTAACAGCAGCAACTTCCTTTTGGCGGCATCATAAGCCAGTCCTTCCACATCATTTTTAGCGCTGAGCGGTGTATTATAGCTGGTGATTGATGGTGAAGCTTTATCGTAATTCGCGACACTATAAATACGGCCATCTGATCTGACGACGAATACGGTATCATTAACCCAAGCCATTCCTTCGTAATCACCTGGCTTTCCGAATTTCACTTTTTTAATGACGCTTCCGCTATCCGGATTTATAAAAAACAAAAAGCCCAGTTCATCCTGCACGGCAATCAGTCGGTCATTGGCATTATCATAGGCAAGGCCTGATATCTCATCCAATTCGACGGCAAGCTCGAAACTATCGTCGGGCATGTTCAGATTATACGAGAAATCGTTTATCCGGTTTAATACTATTGGCACAGGTTGAGGCACACACGCGCTAAACAGCACGATGGTTATGGCAGACATTAAAAATAGCAACCGGAATTGCCGAATGGCATCAAAATAAATCTTTTTATTAAGCCGGATCATTTTTCTCGGGTTTTAAATCCATTGCCATAGCGATTGGTTTTAAGCCGATCTCTTTGTATTTCTGGCGATACTGACTTTTGCAAAGCATCTGACTCAACAGCCTGATGGTTGAATGCACGTAGTTTCCTTTATTCAACATGATGGCTTCCAGCTTTTGTGCTGAAGCTGCATCTATGATTTCCGCCCTGGTGGGCACGTTTTTTTTCGACAGACTTTCAAGAACCTGAGTAGCCCATATTGCCGGGATGTAAGCCGCCTCGCACAGCCTGATGATTTCTTCTTGTATGTGATAAAAGCCTTTCCAACCTGTTTCAACCGCCAGGTCTCCACGTGCAATCATAAGCCCAACATCGGGATAGCGCATGGCATGAAGCAATATCTCGGGCAGGTTTTTTACGCCTTCGGCAGTTTCAATTTTCAAGACTAGACCCGGGCTGATGCTTAGAGCTTTAAACTGTTCGAGAATCGTTTCCACATCCTGCCACCGGTTCACGAACGACAGGTTGATGATATCAGCAAGGTAGCTCACACTTTTCAGATCGTTTTGATCTTTCTCAGTCAGGCCGTCAGCATGGATATCAATTTCCGGAAAATTAATTCCTTTGTCCGCCGCAAGCTTGCTGCCGCTGTCTTTGGCTCCCTTGATTTTTAGCAACATATAATCCTCTGTGAGCTCTTCGATTTTGGCTTCAATTTTTCCATCATCAAAAAAGACTTTCTGCCCCAGCTTAGCAAGCTCAAAAACAGCGGGATAGGTGCATGAAATATGTGCCGGACTGATCAATTCGTCAGTTTCCGAATAAACAGCATTTTCGCCAGGAATCGGCGCCTTATCCAACCTGAGCAAATCGCCTGCTTTAAGTGTCAGGTATTGTTTTAACGGCATTATTTCACCGATCAGGCCATGAGACCTTTTAAATGTTTTTGATTTTATCAAAGTTATTTTTGATCCACTTGTTATGTAAGCTGATCTACTGCATTGACCAACATATCCAAGCCGATTTTTCCTGACTATTTCAATGTCAATAAGTTTTTTCCTGGCATCCTCTATCAGCAAGCGGTCTCCCTTTTTAAAAAAGCTCATAAATAACTCATCAACAGGTAGATGAGCTTCATAATTGTTTTGCGGAGGTGGCTGGCCGGAGGGTGCCAACCATAATTTTGCAGGCTTAGAAAGGGTACCAAGTTCATCTTTTCCGGGTTTGATACGAACAACATCGGGCCCTGAAACCACCGCGCCGGTTCTGATTTTTGGCCCTGCCAGATCAAAAGAAACCAGTGTAGGTTTTGCTGATTTCGCGTTGACTTTTCGAATATTTTCTACCATTTTACGCCAATCATCAGCTTCGTCATGGGCGCAATTAATTCTTGCAATATCCATTCCTGCCCTAACCAGCCGCCTAACATATTTTTCATCTTCGATGGTGCGCTGCGGCATAGTAACCATGATTCTGGTTCGACGTCCTCTTGGTTTTTTTCCAAATAATGAGCGCGTATTTTTTCTTAAATTCTTGGCTGCACTGACCAGTGAAACTGCTTTTGAAGCTTTGCGATCGGTTGCTTTTTTCGTGTGATTGGCAGCCGAGCACTCAATCAGTTGTTTCAGGTTAAGCAAGCTCCACATTGTATGCGCGTTGAAGCCCGTGATATCCGGGAAGCCAAGTTCGTAGATAAGCTGTTGTGCTTCAGCTAATTTAAACGTTCTCAGAGAAAGGTAATGAATCAAGTTTACGGCTCCTGACCTATGATTTGGATGAACAGTTTTTATAAGATGTTCGTGTTGCCGCTCCATTTGGACAGCCTTATTTATCATTTCATCAACGCGTTGTTGAAGCTGCATTAATTTTATCTTTTTGGCTTTCATGTCATAGCTTTTTGGTGAAGACTAAAATTTATTTACAGAGACAGAGATAATGATGAACGCTAAAACAGAAATGATCAGACCGATCATAAACACTACGAAAGCAGCCCGCAAGAGACTGTATTTTTTAGCTAAAACTTTTCCCAGGTAATACTGGTCTTTGATTAGTGCGGTGTATAAAAAACTTTCCTTTTTAATCAGTTCATGCAAAGCCCATTCGTAGTCTGCCTGCTCCATCTTGTAAAAGTTTCCAAAGAAAAGCAGGTTCACCTTCATCTTTTCGATGTCCTCGCGCTTGAACTTTCCCGAGGGCAAATGGGGTCTGGTAGCGAGAATTGCCAGCACTATTGTCGCCAGACTAAAGAACAAAAAGATAAAAGCAGGCAGCAGGATCACGGGGTCTTCTTCAAACCTTCTTACCAACATCGTGATTACGAGCGATATAATAATCGCGTTGATAGATATAAGGATATTGGATTTATTATCCGCGATGGCGCTCAGGTTAATTTGATTTCGGGCAGTGAGTTTAAACATGGTGTCAACACCACGGGTAATCTTTTTTGGAAACCCGACTTCTGAAGCTATCACTTCCTGTTCGACGACTTCAGGTTTTGGTTTAGCATAGCTCGAAAGTATCTTTTGAAGCACTTTCAAATTTTTCTCTTTCTCTTTTTCCAATACTTCGATTCCGTATTTGGTGAAAAACCGATGTTCTTTGAGCAGAAACAAGGAGTGTTCATAAAAAGCTTTCTTTTTCAGCTTCCTGAAAGCTGTCATTTTCCATTCCTGCCTGAGTTTCTCGCCTAAGTCGAAAAAGTTTATCGAAGTAAGGTGCATCATATCTGCATCGCACAAAACTTGTGCAAGCTGACTTTCAGGTTTTTGCGGAAATTTGGTTGCCATAATGGCTGTTGTTATAAGCTGAATATCTGCATCATCAAGGCCTTGCCCGCTTAAAAATTTCTTTGCAATTGCCGCGCTCTCCTGCTCATGGTTGTTATAATCTATCAGATATCCCAGGTCGTGAAACCAGGCGGCCAAGATCAACAAGCGCGTGCTTTTTTGGTCCATATTTTCCTTTTCAGCTATAAATAGGGCATTCGAGACAACCTGTTTTGTATGATCTATTCCATGATAAACATGCGTTTCGGGCGACTCATTTTCTAATCGTGAAGCAATATATTTTTCAGCTGCCTCTATTACATTATCTGTCTTTGTTTTCATTGATCTGAATCTTTTAATTGATTAATATCCTGGCTATTTCACTCCAAATATTTTTATTGCGCGGCTGATTCCTTTTAGCAGAAAACTCCCTGCAAAATAAAATCTTGACGTCTCTTTTTTAAGGCCTTTCAACACCTCATATGAAATAAGAATCTGCGTATCTAATTGTTTATTAAGCTGTTCTATTCGCGACGAAATAATAACCACTTTCCCGGTGATTGAATATTGCATGCGATCAACAGTTCCAATATTTCCGGTTACGGCCACGCCATAATGAATGCCAATACCAATACTGGTGGGTATTATGCTTTTATTTTTGTTCAGTTCCTGAAGCTTTTGATAGATTTCAAGTGCGGCTTCAACAGCATTTTGCCGGCTGTTATCGTCAGCAATTGGTGCGCCAAAAGTGGCCATAAATCCATCTCCTAAAAACTGGTTAATTACACCACCTTTAGACTGCACTATATCGATCATAAAAGCAAAAAGCTGATTCAGGTATCCTACAATTTCTTCCGGGCTTTTTCGTCTTGTGAGCTCCGTAAAACCTCTGATATCCATAAACATGACGCTTACTTTGGTTTTTTTACTCTGCAAAAGTTCACCAGCATTAAGCAGCACATTCGCAATTGGTTTTGAAATTTGTTGCCCAAATAGAAATTCTACTTTTCGTTTTTCGAGCAGGGCATCAAAAGCCTGTTGCACTTTCTGCATGGTGAATTTTGTCACGAAACCTCCTGCAATGCCGGCTATTATAAGTCCCAGGCCAAATCCCAGAAATTGTATTTGTTTGATGCCCGAAGGATTGCTGATTATAACAAAATCCTGGTATTGAAATATCACTGCCAGCGCTACATATTGTGCTGCGGCCATTATACCGGTGAAAACGGGCAACTTATAATTTAGCCTGAGGCTAGAAAGAATTATTAAAACAAAATAATTCAGTGCAAAAGGCGAAAAAAGTATGATAAACTGCTTGGTTGCAATGATGATAAATACGATGGTAAAACTCAATAGTGAAGTCTCAATCATTGATGGCCAGAAACCAAGCTCATAAGATTGCTGCTTATCGTCGGTTTTAGGTCTCAGCCTGAAGTACGCATAGGTAATCAATTCGTAAATCAGGATGGCGATAAAGAATAAAAAAACAGCATAGAGCGAACTTCCTGAAATAAAAAGCTCGTAATAATCTTCTCTATTAAAAATATAGAGCAACAATAAAATTATGCCCTGGCAAAATATGAGCACAGCAAAAACTCCCGAACGCAGGGTTTGACCGTTTTTTAGCGTTTCCGCAAAAAGTGTCCTGAATAGTTTTTGTGATTGGTTTACGCGTTTCATTTTGCTGGTAAGTTGTTAAAAAGCGAATGCCTGTAATCCAAACTGGAAATAGGAAATTCTTCTTGTGAAATATATATTGTAGTAATCTTCGCCAGTATAAAGCTTCACAAAAAAGCTTACATCTCTTACTTTAGGCGGCTTATAGGCCAGTTTAGCACTAAAACTGAGCCTTTCGGAAATGTCGGTTGCTTTAGCACCGCTTCTTTCACCAAAAATCCAGCTGGTTTCAAAAGCCGCACTCAACACAGGAATTTTAGTAGAATATCGCTGATCCTCATCATATTGCTCACGCAGCTTTCTCCAGCTTAGCCGATAGATTTTGAGCCTGTTGTGCCAGCGATAACTCCCATAGCGACCTTTCAGCTCGTCATTCATATCCAGTCCGGGATGTATTTCAAGGGAAGTTTTAAGATATTCGGTTGTGTTGGCAAATGGCAGGAGCTGGCGGTTAAAGAAAACACCAAGTTCAAAGTAGTTCGTTGAAAAATTGCCCGTCTTGGTATTAATTTTTTCATCTTCAAGATAAAAATTCCCTTCCTGGCCATTGGAATGGTGCGCCAAAGTCAGAAAAACATACACTACATACGGCGTCTCGTGGCGTGTGAAAACCAGCTGATGATAAAAACTTAGATAGGGATTATAGCTTGGGGTTCGCACGGGTAGCGATTCCTCGGCATACATCCTCAGCTTTATGGCGGGCGATAAAGTTGCGCCCCAGCGTGCGTCTTTACTGGTACGAATCAAAAAGTAAGGTTCGATAGCCGCTTCAAAAACAAGGGATTCCAAATTGCCAAAACCTTGAGAGAAGGTAATATAACTCTCGTTTTGATTTGCCCGAATAGCCTTAAAAAAGCTGTTGTCAGGTATTTCTTCAGGGTGTTGAGCACCCAGGTTTTGGAGCAACACAACCGTAAGAATGAAACCCGCCAGAAGGACTTTGTTTTTCATGGCTACCTCCCCTTACTTTAGTTTTTTAGTTTGAATTTAATTTTATGTTTGTTAATGTTAACTAACGTAGTAGACTTAATAAAAGGGAAGCAAAGCCTCCCTTTTTAAGATTTAAAGTTTAAAGCAAACGTGTCGTATTGGTGGGTTTAGGTGTTTTCACAACTAAAATCCTTGCAGGTTTATCGCTCTCGTTGAGCAAGCTATGAATAATACCTTTTGGGCTTTCGACCAGGCTGTTTTCTTCCACCTGCACTGTTTCATCGCCCACCCGTACACTCGGTGTTCCTTCAATTACAAAGAAAAACACGTCCACCGGTGTTATATGAGGTTTCAATTGTTCGCCCGGTTGCAGCGTAATATGCCTGACTTCGGCATCTGTTTTGTCGTACAAAGCACGCACATCCACTTTGTGTGGCGTTTCTCTGATCGGCTCATTTTTCCAATGGACTATTTTCATGTTTTCGCTTTTATTTAATGTTAGAAAGAAACTCCTTTTTTAAGACTTTGCTAAGAAAAGGTCAAAGACAAGGTTTTTGAGCCACTTTGAGCCTGCCGAAATGCAGTATTTGGCTTTTTCTTACAAAGACAATTTATTCTTCAAACTTTATTACTTCAGTAGGGCAACTGTCAGCGGCATCACGAATTTCATCTTCGTATTCGCTAAAGTCAACACCTTCTAATACAACCATTTTGTCCGGAACTTCAAATACTTCCGGTGCTATGCTTTCACATAGGCCACAGCTTGTGCACTCATCTTCCGACTCATCGAGCCATACTCTTTTAATAGACATAATTTTTTAAGATTTATAGTTAACTAACTGATTTAATGTATCAAACAAGGCTTCGCCTTCCTGCTTGAGATTAAAATCAAAATTACACATTTGCCAGCGTTTTACCAAAAGTCGCAACGAGCCCATAAAAATTGTTGTAAGTTGTTGGGTATCAATTGATATATCTAACTCCCCTTTTTGCTTCCCTTCTTCAATAATGGCTGCAATAGAGGCTGCATTGCGCTCCATAATCAGTTTTACTTTGTTGCTCAAAATTGCTTCATTCCGGAAAATTTCTTCCGAAAAAATCACAGCCACAAGTGCCGGTGTGTGTTCTAGGGCCTCAATATGTTTGTTGAAAATGATTTTCAGCCGCTCAACAGCATCCAAATGACTCAAGCTTTGATCATTGAAAATACCCGAAGTACTGTTTGTGAAATAATCCAACAAACTCAAAAGAATTTCTATTTTGTTATCATAATGTCGGTAAATGGCAGGCTCAGAAATACCCAATCGTTTGGATAGATTTTTCATCGTCAGTCCCTGAATGCCCTTTTCCGAGATTATGTTTATCGCATGCTCCAAAATTTCCTGTTGTCGCTCTGTAAGCATAGTTTTTGTTTCATTAATTTGCAAAGTTAGTTACTATTCACTAACATCAAATCAAATTATCAAAAAAATTGTTAAAAATATCTAAATTAATCACCGA
>JACDJA010003473.1_pt1 | contig 10183 bp, 9 predicted proteins | sample 7449241 | NCBI WGS metagenome assembly JACDJA01 (sample SAMN14253289, study PRJNA609438) | sludge metagenome | isolation source: initial anaerobic sludge | collected 2018-12-20 | reverse complement strand
CGCACTAAACATTAAGTCAATTTCATTTTGCATAACATCGCCACTTAGAGATACTATTGGAATGTCACTGTAACTATTGTTAGCTCTTATAGCTCTTGTGGCTTCCATACCACCCATATTTGGCATATGCGAATCCATAAGCACAAGTGCATATTTTTTTATCTTTAAAAGCTCAAGTGCCTCAAGCCCATCATTTGCTACATCAACCTCAACACCTGAGCCATCAAGCAGTCCTAAAAGCACTTTTTGATTTATCTCATCATCTTCGGCCAAGAGTATTTTAGCACCACTAAACTCTTTAAATCTATCTTTATAGACCTCATTTAATGAAGATGCTTCTCTCTTTTTTCTATGTGAATTTATGTTTTTATGGATTTTTTTAAGTTTAGGAGTTTGTATAGGCAGAGTTTTTGTGGTAGTGGTATCTGTTTTGGGTTTGGCTTTTAAAATCTTATATGTCACCCACCCAACAATGATAGTAAGCAAAGACATAAATAGTATCAAATTTATATACATTTCTCTAACCATTTTTTTAGTATAATATCATAATATGAATGAAAAAATCCCCCATATACCAGTTTTATATAAAGAAGTTCTAGACTATTTTTCTAGCATAAAAGATGGCATCATAATAGACTGCACACTTGGCTATGGCGGACATAGCTCAATGATTTTAGAAGCAAATGAAAACATAAAACTAATAGGCATAGACCAAGACATAGAAGCCATAGACTTTAGCACAAAAAGAGTTGCTAAGTTTGGCTCAAGAGTGAGCATAAAAAAAGGTAGATACTCCGATGTCATAAAGGAGTTATTAAGCAGCGATGAAGCTAAAAACATAAGAGGCATACTAGCAGACATTGGAGTCTCTTCGCTTCAGTTAGACAAAAAAGAGAGAGGTTTTTCTTTTTCTAGCGAGAACTTAGATATGCGAATGGACCAACAAGCTCCTCTTAGTGCTTCAAATGTTGTAAATGAGTACTCACAAGCTGAACTTGAGCGGATTTTAAGAGATTATGGCGAGATAGCAAATGCTAAGCAATTAGCAAAACATATAGTTGAATTAAGACCATTTAACTCAGTTAATGAGCTAGTTGCTAAACTAGATAAATTTTTATATAAAGGCAAAAATATCCACCCAGCAACTCTCTTGCTTCAAGCTATTCGCATAGAGGTAAATAGTGAGCTCTGTGAGTTAGAATCGCTTTTAGAGAGTTTAAAAAATGCACCGCTTAGCAACTGTATAATCAGCATAATATCGTTTCATTCACTAGAAGATAGAGTGGTTAAAAACAGTTTTGCCACTTGGGCAAAAAAGTGCATATGCCCAGATAATGCTATGAGATGTGTTTGTGGTAAAAACAACGATAAAGGCAAAATTTTGACAAAAAAGCCTATAATGGCACAAAAAGATGAACTTGCACAAAACCCAAGAAGCAGAAGTGCAAAACTAAGAGTGTTTCACATAAAATGAAAGAAAAAAACCAACTATTACAAGAGATAGACTCCATCATCAATCCGCCAAAAAAACTTGATGAAAACTTTCTGCTTTTTGTGATTTTTTTAATGATTTTGATATTAACTATGCTATTTCCAAAAGTCTATATCGCCCAACAGATTCACTTTGCGAGTAGAGACATAACAAAGCTAAAGGGTGAACATGACACTCTAAGAGAAGAGAATCGCACCATAAAAGCCTCCATAGAGGCTCTTAGATTTAAAAATCAGTTTTAATCATTTATTTTTTTGTTTTTACTTCTATTGTCAATAAGCCAATAAGCCCCACTAAGAGCGATGATAACCCCACCAATAGTTAAAAGTTCACTACTTTTTTCAGCTGAGAGCGAGTATATAAGCACCTTTCTAATGAGTGCCGCCATAGCAAGCATAATAAAAGCTCCAATGGCAAAACCTTTTCCTTGAAGATGGTTTACCTCCTCATGAATGAGCTCAATAGCCGCCCAAAGAACTAGTAAACTCCCTAGAACTGTTAGTATCCCTTTTTCGATGGCAATATCGCTATAAAAGAGCAAATAGATATCATAAACAAAAAGTCCTATGGCAAAAAATGCCACAAGTGCTAGAGATGTTGCCAAAAATAGGTTTATATATGAGTTAAACTTTTTTAGCCCTTGAAGTATGATTTTCTCAAAACTAGACATCGATAAAAACTTACCAAGCTCCTCCTCGCGGTAAGAACTAGTTAATACATCTAGATTTATATCTATAATCTTCTCAGCAGCTTCGACTAATTTTGTATACTCGATCTGATCACTTACATTTTCATCGATGGTTTTTAAAACGAACCTTCGCACAAAGGTAAAAGCTGAGTTTACAAAGTGAGTTGGAAGTCCTATACGCACATGAACCTCGCCGATTTTATAAAGATATGAAAAATACTCATAGTTATAGTTTGAGCTAAAAAGATTGACAAACCACTCTTTAATCTTAGTTCTATGATACTCAATAATTTGTGAGTTTTTCAAGAACTTAGCAGTAGTTCCAAAACCCCAGATATACTCATAAAACTCCTCAATAAAAAGGTTAGATTGCTCCTTCATTAGAGGCTGTAAAGTCTTTAGTAGCCTTGCATCTTCTTCGCTAAATCTATAGTGCTTTTTGATCGTTTCATACTCTTCCATACTATTTAACCTTTTTGGTTGATTTTTTTTGCATTATAAGATAGTAAAGCTTAATTAAAAAAGTGCTAATATTTTACCAATATAACTAAAGGATAGCGATGATTAGCTCTCTAAGAGGTATGAATGATATTTTTGGTGATGAAGATATAGCCTATACCTATTTTTTAGACATAGCAACCAAGATTGCAAAGAGATATGGCTTTAGCCTTATAGAGACTCCACATTTAGAAGAGAGTGCATTGTTTAAGCGAAGTGTTGGCGAAAGCTCAGATATAGTTGGCAAAGAGATGTATCAGTTTATTGACAAAGGGCAAAATGATGTCTGCTTAAGACCTGAGGGAACTGCTGGAGTTGTTAGAGCTTTTGTGCAAAAAAAATTAGATCGTGCTGGTGGAGTGCATAGATATTATTATCATGGAGCGATGTTTAGGTATGAGAGGCCTCAAAAAGGAAGGCTTCGCTCATTTCACCAATTTGGCATTGAGAGTTTTGGAGAAGATAGTGTCTATGAAGATGCCATGCTAATTGTGATGGTCGATGAGATACTAAAAGCTTTAGGCATTGAGTACACACTAAAACTAAACTCTCTAGGGTGCAAAGAGTGTATGCCACCATATAGACAAAAACTAATAGATTTCATAACCCCACTAAGCGATGAAATCTGCGAAGATTGTCAAAGAAGAGCTCTCACAAACCCTATAAGAGTGCTTGATTGTAAAAATGAAAAGTGCCAAAAACTCTATGAAAATGCACCGCTTATCACACAAAATTTATGCCAAAGTTGCAGTAGTGATTTTTCAAAACTCCAAGAGCTTCTAGATAAAAACAACATCTCTTATGAGTTAGATGCTAAGCTTGTTCGCGGACTTGATTATTACTCTAAAACCGCTTTTGAGTTTATAAGTAACAACATAGGCTCTCAAAGTGCCATAGCAGGTGGTGGAAGATATGATAGACTTGTTGAGTTTTTAGATGGCAAAGCTACTCCTGCGGTTGGTTTTGCGATGGGCATCGAGAGGCTTTTAGAGCTTATAAAACTACCAGATGAAGCTCGTGATGGCTACTACTTAGGAGCTATGGATGAAAATGCGATCGATGAGCTTTTTAAAGTCTCAAGGGTTCTAAGACGCACTCAAAAAGCCACAATGGAGCTAAAAACAAAGAGTCTAAAAAACCATCTAAAAGCAGCAGATAAAATTAATGCGAAATATTGTGCCATAATAGGTAGCGATGAGCTAAAAAATGGTACTATTTGGATTAAAAATCTTGAAGATAAAAACGAAAATATTTTAAACATAGAGGATTTGGCAAGGTAGCGATGGATAATTTTGGTATTGATGTTTGGTCAAATAATAATTTCATAATAGACAATGGACAAATAAGGTTAAATTACAAATGTACACCATCTCTTTTGGAGATCATAGAGGAGATTAGAAGCGATGATGTTAGAGGGCCTATACTGCTTAGGTTTCCACACCTCATAAAAAGTCAAATAAGGACACTCTACTCATATTTTGATAGAGCCATTGAGCAAAATAGCTATCAAGGCGAGTTTAAAGCAGTATTTCCACTAAAAGTAAACCAGCTACCAAATGCAGTAGATGCCATAGCTTCTCAAGGGGTTGAATACAACTATGGTTTTGAAGCAGGGAGTAAAGCAGAGCTAATTTTAGCCATGAATAAAACTCCAAAAAATGCCTACATAACCGTAAATGGCTTTAAAGACAAAGAGATGATAAGCCTAGGTTTTATAGCAGCTCAAAGCGGGCATAATATAACTATAACTATAGAGGGTTTAGGTGAACTAGAGACCATTATAGAGGTAGCCAAAGAGTGCAGTTTAAAGGTTCCTTTTATTGGACTTCGAGTTAGGCTTCATAGTAGCGGAAGCGGTATTTGGGCAAAAAGTGGCGGAATGGATGCTAAGTTTGGCTTAACCTCAACCGAAATTATAGAGGCTATCTCACTTCTTAGAGAGGCAAATCTACTTCAAAACCTAAATATGATCCACTTTCACATAGGCTCACAAATCTCAGACATTGCTCCGCTAAAAAAAGCACTAAGAGAGGCTGGAAACATATACGCCGAACTTAAAAAAATGGGTGCCATAGGACTAAATAATATAAATATAGGTGGCGGTTTAGCAGTTGAGTACAACCAACATCAAAGCGGCTCATCTAGAAACTACTCTATCGCTGAGTTTACAAATAGTGTTGTCTTTTTACTTGGCGAGATTATGAATGCTAAAAATGTTCCTCACCCTAATATTTTTACCGAATCTGGCAGATTTATATCGGCTTCTCATGCGGTTTTGATCACTCCTGTTTTGGAACTTTTTACTCATGATTATCAAGAGAGACATATATCGTTTAAACAAGTAAATCCACCTCTTATAGAGGAACTTAGAGAGTTAAATAAACTACTAAACCACAACAACTGTATGGAGTATCTACATGATGCACTAGATCACATGGAGTCACTTTTAACACTTTTTGATCTAGGTTATATAGACCTCCAAGATAGATCAAATGCCGAGATTTTAGTACATAATATCATAAAAAAAGCACTATATCTAAAATCAGCAAACCCAACAAAAGAGCTAGAGAGACTTCAAGAAAAACTTCAAGAACGCTACCTCATAAACGCTTCCATATTTCAAAGTTTGCCAGATTATTGGGGGCTTGGACAACATTTTCCTGTTATGCCACTGCACAACCTAAACACAAAACCACTTCGTGCCGCTTCACTTTGGGACATAACTTGTGATAGCGATGGTGAGATAGGGTTTAACCCAAAAAAACCGCTCTATTTGCATGATGTAAACCTTGATGAAGAGGAGTACTTTTTAGGGTTTTTTAATGTTGGAGCATATCAAGAGACACTTGGAATGAAACACAATCTATTTACTCACCCTAGTGAATACACCATAAATATAGATGAGCAGACCTATCACATAACTAAACCGATGGAGTCAAAAAACCTTTTAGAGATCCTATCTTCCATAGGTTATGATGCCAATGAGATAGAAAAACAGCTTAAAGTAGATCTTTTAAACTCATCATTTATCTCTGAACAAGAAAAGAGTGATACACTTGCAAAACTTGAGCTATTTTTATCGCAAAATGGGTATCTAAGAACTACAAACTAGGAGGAACTTTTGGGGCTATTTTCTGAAATAAAAGAGGATTTTTTAAATGTTTATAGGAATGACCCAGCTATAAGTTCAGGTTTTGATTTTATATTTAACTACCCTGGAGTTTGGGCTATAGTTTGGTATAGAATCTCACACAAGATCTATGATGCTGGTTTTGAGAGCATTGCTAGGATGATTATGGGGTTATCTCAAATGCTAACAAACATAGACATTCACCCAGCAGCTACCATTGGCAGAAGAGTTTTTATAGACCATGGCATAGGTGTTGTAATAGGACAAACCGCAATTATAGAAGATGATGTCATCATCTATCAAGGTGTCACACTTGGCGGGGTTTCACTAGTTAGTGGCAAAAGACATCCAACCGTTAAAAAAGGTGCTGTTTTGGGTGCTGGAGCTAAGATACTAGGAAACATAACCATAGGCGAAAATGCAAAAATAGGTGCAAACTCTGTTGTAGTAAAACCCGTTCCAGATAACACAACAGCGGTTGGCATACCAGCCCATGTCATAGAAAAGGGTAGATGTAAAGATCCATTTATGCACAATATGCTACCAGATATAAACAAAGAGATGTTTGAGTATCTGCTAAAAAGGGTGGCTATATTAGAACATATACTAGTTAAAGAAAACAAAGAGCTACTAGAACATGATCTTGAACTTGAAAATATATATGACTCTTTTATAAAAGCCCTAAAAAACTGATAAAATTGAGTATAATTTTACCAATAAATTTTATAAGGGTTTTTTAATGTTAACCAATCGAGTAAACTCACTCTCTGAGTCTATTACAATTGCAATTTCAACACTAGCACAAGAGCTAAGAGCTAGTGGTAAAGATATTATTAGTTTTTCAGCTGGGGAGCCTGATTTTGATACTCCAAGCGTCATAAAAGAGGTAGCCATAGAGGCCATAAAAGATGGTTTTACAAAATACACCGCAGTAGATGGCATTCCTGAGGTTAAAAAAGCGATCATTGAGAAGTTAAAAAGAGACAATAATCTAACCTATGCACCAAATCAAGTTATAGTAAACAATGGTGCAAAACACTCACTTTTTAACCTTTTTGCAGTAACAATCCAAGGCGGTGATGAAGTTATCATTCCATCGCCATATTGGGTTACTTACCCTGAGCTAGTTACTTACTTTGGTGGAAGTGTCGTTGAGATAGCAACTGATGATAGCTCAGCTTTTAAGATAACTCCAAAACAGTTGCGAGATGCCATAACTTCAAAAACAAAAATGATCATTTTAACTTCACCATCAAACCCAACAGGCTCAATCTATTCAAGAGATGAAATAGCAGCACTTGGAGAGGTTTTAAAAGGCACTGATATACTCATAGCGAGTGATGAGATGTATGAAAAATTAACTTATGATGGTGAGTTTACCTCCATCGCTTCAGTTAGCGAAGATCTTTTTAAAAGAACCATAACCATAAACGGACTTAGCAAATCAGTCGCAATGACTGGCTGGAGATTTGGTTATATGGCAGCTCATAGAACAGATATCATCCAAGCTACAAAAAAACTCCAAAGCCAAAGCACTTCAAACATAAACTCCATCACACAAAAAGCAGCAGTTGCTGGGTTAGATGGTAGGGCTGATAAAGAGATAGAAGCTATGAGAGTTGCTTTTAAAGATCGTCGTGATGAGGCGGTTAAACTTATAAATGCTATAGATGGACTTAGCGTTTACAAACCAGATGGTGCGTTTTACCTTTTCATAAATATCAAAAAGCTAAGCCATGACTCTATGGATTTTTCTAAAAAACTACTAGAGAGCAAAGGCGTTGCGGTTGTACCGGGGGTTGGTTTTGGTAGTGAGGGGTATGTTAGATTTAGCTTTGCAACCGACATAAATAGCATCAAAGAGGGCATTAAACGCATAGGAGCTTTTATTAAAGAAAATTTTTAATCTCAATCAACAAAACTAAGAGCGGGGCTAAAGTCCCGCCACTTACTCTTTTTCATCTTCTATAACTTTAAAATATTTAGCAGCTTCAAGCTCATCAAAACTAAGCATATCTTTATCATAATCTTCATCATTTTCTATGAGATTTTTTATACGGTTTTGACAATGAGCATATAGCTTTTGGTAGGCATCATAAAGATCTGGGATAAATCCAAGTCCGCTAAATCTATATGGGTCTTCAACTTCTATGTGAAGCAAAACCCCATCGCACTTAGCTTCAAGCACATCAACTAGCTCCCTGTAGTCTATGTCAAATTCAGTTGCGTGCCAAGCGATCTGCTCCATATCTTTTGTAGCAAAGCCATCTATGCCATCAGCTGAAGTATCATCATATGTGGCATTTGCACGGTTTAGTGTTACTAGATCACCCCAAGCATGAAAAGCTCGAAGCTCAACTATATCCTCAAACTCACTTAGTGTATAACCTGAGTCAAAAAGATCTTTAAGAGGCATATTTTTGCTCCCTATGCCTTTGTAAATTAGCGGGGTGCTTTTGCTATATGGTGCGGTTTTTATCTCACCGTTTATATCTATGACAAACTCCACTTGAGCATCTTTTACTTGTAGAAGTTTGGCTTTATCTACAGTGATGATTTCGCTATATAGGTTAAATTTTCTCACATTTTTTCCTTAGTACTTCATAAAAGTTTTGGTTTTGTTTTTGTATAATACCAAAAAATTTTAAGCTTATGCTTACAAGGAATAGTTATGGCATTAAATGTTTATTATGACAAAGATTGTGATCTAAATATAATAAAAAGTAAAAAAGTTGCAATGATTGGTTTTGGTTCTCAAGGACATGCACATGCTGAAAACCTAAGAGATAGCGGAGTTGAAGTTGTTGTAGGTTTAAAAGAGGGTGGCTCTAGCTGGGCTAAAGCTGAAGCTAAAGGTTTTAAAGTTTTAAGTGTAGCAAATGCAAGTGCAGAGGCTGATGTAATTATGATACTTTTGCCAGATGAGACTCAAGCTTATGTTTACAAAAATGAGATAGAGCCAAACCTAAAACAAGGTGCTACTATTGCATTTGGTCATGGTTTTAACATCCACTATGGTAGAATCCACCCAAGAGCAGATATAAATGTAACAATGATCGCTCCAAAAGCCCCTGGTCACACTGTTAGAAGTGAGTTTGTAAAAGGTGGTGGTATCCCAGATCTCATTGCCATTGCAGCAGATCCAAGTGGTAGCACAAAAGCTCTAGCACTATCTTATGCAAGTGCTATTGGTGGTGGTAGAACAGGAATCATCGAGACAACTTTCAAAGATGAAACAGAGACAGATTTATTTGGTGAACAAGCGGTTTTATGTGGTGGTACAACGGCTTTAGTTGAGGCTGGTTTTGAAACACTAGTTGCTGCTGGTTACCCTGAAGAGATGGCATACTTTGAGTGTTTGCATGAGCTAAAACTAATAGTAGATCTTATGTTCCAAGGTGGTATCGCCGATATGCGTTACTCTATCTCTAACACTGCTGAGTATGGTGATTATGTAAGTGGTCCTAGAGTTATAAATGAGACTTCTAAAAATGCTATGAAAGAGATCCTAAAAGAGATCCAAAACGGTGTTTTTGCAAAAGATTTCATACTAGAGGGTCAAGCTGGTTATCCTAGAATGAATGCCCAGAGGTTAAACTCAAGAGCTTCTAAAATAGAGCAAACAGGTTCAAGACTAAGAGCTATGATGCCTTGGATAACTGCAAATAAAATAGTAGATACTGCTAAAAACTAAAACTTAAAACTCTCCTAAATAGGAGAGTTAGAGCACTCTTAAAACATCATCAATCGCACACAATAAAATCGCTTCTTTATCAACTCTACTTTGTTTTAATTCAAGATCACTTTTTATGAGAATTTTTAGTATATTTTGATACTGAGCTATTTTTATCCTAGTGGCATTTAAAGCTAACTCATCTGTTATGAAAGCGGGTGGTTTGTAACCTAAAATCTTTTGTGCGTCGTAGTTTCCATGCTCTCTTATGTAGATGTTAAAAAGGCTAAGTTGAGTGAAATATTTTAATATTGAGCCAATAATTTCTATCTCATTTATAGAGTGTTCTAGTAGATTTTTTAACTCACCTATATACTCTTTTTTTGCAATGATTTTTTTCAAAAGATCATTAGTAGATACCTCACCAAGCCCGTAAGTTAGCATATCTATATGCTTTTGAGTGATAAGCTCATCAAAAATTTTTAGTTTTTGAAGCTCACTAATGCTAAGAGATATGTCAAGATTGTTAAGCTCAAGCAGGTGCGAAATGGCATATGAGTCTATTTTTATGCCAAATTCGGCAGCTTTTTTTGCTAGTATTGCTACACTTTGGCTTTTGTTTGGATGAAAAAATCTAACCCCCATGCAAGGAGAGCTAACTTTACTATAAGCACTACTATCTTCACCAAGATAAGCAAATAT
>JACDJA010003468.1_pt1 | contig 10193 bp, 6 predicted proteins | sample 7449241 | NCBI WGS metagenome assembly JACDJA01 (sample SAMN14253289, study PRJNA609438) | sludge metagenome | isolation source: initial anaerobic sludge | collected 2018-12-20 | reverse complement strand
CGCTCGATCACCGCCAAGACGTTCGCTCGGTTTGGAAACCGGCCGTTCACCTGACGCTGGGCATCGGCGGCCATGTCGCTGTGCAGCCAGATCGCTTTCGTGCCGACCGGCGCTTGGGACATCAGTCGGGCCGAGAACGCCGAGTAGCCGTTGAGGTCCATGACGTAATCAAACTCCGCGTCGCCAAAACACCGACGCCATTCATCGGAGAAGAGCCGGTCCATCCAACGTTGCATCAGCGCGCCGCCGCCCCCTCCTTCAAACTTCTTCCTCACCGGTAGCGCAAACGCCAGCTCGTTCATGCGCCCGGAGCGCGGCAGCCGATTTGCCCGGCTGTCGATTCGTGCCACCATCTCCGGCGACTCGACGGCGGACTCGGCGGGAAAGGCCACCGAGACATCAAAACGGTCGTGGTCGATCGTGGCCAGCAGGTTCAGTGCCGAGTTGCCAACGCCGTTGTTTCGTAGGGCACCGAGAGCGAGGAGCATCTTCGGTTTCCCTGACTGCGATGCGACCGAACGAGTGCCGTCCCGAGATCCTCCGAAGACGATGTCGATGACCCGGGCCGCAGAGTTGCCGCGCTCGTGGGGACAGGACCACGAACGCCAGTGGGCATAGTTCGGGTGACGGTCCGTCGAGCTGAGCTCCTGGTCGACCGCCGCCGACAGGCCATCGGTTGAGGTGACGACCTGGCCGGGGAGCGAGGCCGCCTCGTCATAGAGGCCATTCTCGTGCGCATAGCCCTCCCGGTCTGGCTGGTAAAAGACCACGGGGCGGCCCGTCTCGAGAAAGTCGATGCAGATGCTCGAATAGTCGGTGATGAGCACATCTGTCAGCCCAAGGATCTCATTGGTCGGGACATCGTTTGGCACCAACACAGCCTCGAGATCGGGCTCTTTTGACATTTCGTCGAAGACCGCTTGATGCACCTTGAGAAGGATGACGACATCGTCGCCCAAACGCGACGTCAGGGCGTGGAGCGCGCCGACCAGCGCTTCCCGGTCTACCCGCGGGCTGTGGACCCTCGACCCGCGCCAGGTGGGTGCATACAGGACGACTCGCTTGCCGTGCAGGCTGATGCCCTGCTCAATCAGGCGCCTGACGGCCCAATCCGTCGTGACGCTTGCCCCGTGCTGACGATCGACACGGGGCGTACCCACGTCGGTGATGATGGCATTGGTCATGCCGGCCAGCCGGTGGCCGGTCAAGTACATGTCCAGGGTCCGCGAATTTGATGACACGAGATAGTCCGCACTGAGAAAGTTCCGGACCACGTTGAGGGTGTGATCGAAGTTTCCGGCCCGGTCGTAACCCATCAATTTCAGGGGGGTGCCGTGCCACGTGTTCACATAGACCTGACCCGACCGCTTGGCAAAGTCCTGCTTGAAGGTGACGTTGTTGATGAGGTAGGTACACACGGCCAGCTCGTGCCGGTAGGACGTGGAATCGTGGATCGTATGGCTGACTCGGGGATGGTTCCTGATCTCCCGCGGGACTCGGGCCCAAATACTCTCGTCCGCCACGACCCACACATGATGGAGGTGGTTGTAGTCAGGGTCGCTCAGAAGCCTCTGAAAGATCGCCTCGGGATTGCACAGAACTCCGGCGCCGTGGAAGGACTCGTACAAGACCCGGTGGGGGCGCAGCGGGAACTGACGGGAGGCGAAATGGACCGTGATCCTTGCGAGACGCTTCGAGCGTTGACGTATACGTAGCGCCACTGCGCTCCTCCGGCCGTCGTACGTGGACCCTCCCCGCAGCGGACCGGGTGACGCCGACCAGTCGAAGTGGACGGCCAAAGGCCCCGCCGGGAAGGCCTGCCGAGTATAGGACGGGAGGCCACCTCGGCTTCGGGGTGCAGGACCCACCGAACACGGCTCCCAGCGGCGCCCGCCGAGCCGCTACTGAGCGGCGACCAGTGCGCTGGCGCCGGTCAGCACCGGGTGCGGTGCACCGTGGGCATCGACGCCGCACAGCTTCTGCCACGCCGCGGGAACGGAGCCCCGCTCGAGCACGCCTGCGTTGAGCAGGGCCTCGAGCACCGGACGCGTCGAGACCCGTCGGAGCTGCACCCGGGTAGGGCTTTTATTGACCCGCTTCCAGGTCGGCCAGGGGTCCAACCCGACCTGGGCATAGACGCCGGGATGCACCATGAAACGGAACAGATCCTGAATGACCAGAGGCGCGATCCGCCGGACGACGGTGCGCTCCACCGCCGACGCCCCGGCCCACACCTCGGGCAGCATCGCCCGGGCGAAGCTGAGGTGCCGGGCCTCCTCCTGGCGGTGGTAGCGGTTGACCGAAGCGAGGAACGGATCGGTGTCGGGATGCTCCGAGGCCAGCTTTTGCATACGGTCCGGGATCTCCTCACCAGCGAGCACCATGACGTAGAGCATCGCCAGGTGGTTGGTGATCCAGCCGGTGCCGAAGCGGTCGAGACGGTCCATCCAGGCCTTCCCCTCCAGCGGATGGATCGCCTTGGGGCCGATCTGGGAGATCAGCCGGATGAACAGGCGCTGGTGACGCGTCTCCTCCCCGACCTCGTGGAGCAGGTAGGTGATGCGGGGGTCGGTGAGGTCGGGGGCATAGGCAACCTGACGGGCAAACCCGATCTCGAGCACTGCCTCGAACCGTGTTCCAGCGCTGAACATCGAGGCGACCTCCTCTCGGCTGAGGATGCGACGCTGCTCTGCGGTGAGGCCGAGGTCGAGCCCGGCCACGCTGAGCAGTTCGTCGGCGACCAGTTGCCCGTCGCCGACCGCCCCGGGTAGGTCGACATCGGGTTCGATCACCCGCCGAAGCGATGCCCGATTCAACCGTTCGACACGTTCGACAACAGCAGCCATGGAACTGAGGCTACGACCGTTTACCCAACTCCGACACCCGTCATGACGAATGGCTCGCAAGTTGTGACCAGCGGTGGCGTACGACGCCGGCGATGCCCTCCGGGGCGACGATGGCCACCACGATGAGTGCCAGGCCGTTGATGGCGAACTGCGCGGTCGACGCCGAAGATGATCCGCTGAGGGCGGAGACCAGCCCTTCGGGTGCCAGCGCTCCGGCCAGCAGCGCACCGGCGATCGAGGTGATGCCCGCCAGATAGGCGAGCGCGACGATCGAGAGCGACAGGAACACCTGGTAGCTCTGCACCGACAACGACTGGCGCTGATAGGCCAACAGGACGCCACCCACCCCGGCGAGCGCCGCCGAGACGGCGAACGCAGCCAGCTTCACCCGAGCGACGTCCACCCCGGCCGCAGCGGCGGCCTGCTCGTTGCCTCGCACTGCCAGAAACACCACGCCGGCGCGGGAACGCAACAGCGCCGACACCGCCACGACGGCCGCGCCACACACCAACACGCACACCACGCCGAAGATCGGTCGAGGAAACTCGGCTCCCACCGCCGAGATCGACAGGTCGACGCCGAACAGCGACAGCTTGGGCGCACGCACGCCCGCTGCCCCACCGGTCAACCAGCTCCACTTGAACAACAACTCCTCGATGGCGACGGCTGCGGCCAGGGTGGCGATCGCCAGCGCCATACCCCGCACCCGCACTGCTGGAAGGCCGACGACCACCCCAACGGCGGTCGCCACCAACACGGCGAGCACCGAGGCGAACGGGCCGACGGGCCCCTCGGCAAACCGCACCAGCGCGAACCCGGCGACCCCGGCAAAGGCCAACGGGGCCAGCGAGATCTGGCCGACCCAGCCGGTGAGTACCACGACCGACAGGCTGATAATCGCTGCAACCGCCGACGTGATCAGTCCGCTTCGCAGGTCGGGGCCGAGGACGAACATGGCACCCGAGACCAGGGGCACGAGGAGCGCCGTCGACGCCGCCATGTGCCGAGGGAAGTGCGCCGGTGGGAAACGAGGCGCCACCACCGACCCCCGTTCGGGCAGGGGCCGGCCGCGCAGCAACATCACGCCGAGGATGACCAGCAGCGGAAGCCCCGTTTGCCAGCCCACCTGGGGCACCCAGGTGTAATCGGCCTGCAGGTTGGTCAGCTCGGAGGCCCCCATTCCCAACGCCAAGCCTCCAGCGACGACGACGGGGTAGCTGCGAAAGCCACCGAGGAGGGCGGCCGCCAACGCCGGCACCACGGCCAGGCTGGTAACCAGCGGGTCAAGCCGAGTGATCTGGGCGGCCAGGATGGTGAACGTTCCGGCCAGGCACACCGCCAGCGACCAGTTGCCGAGGGCCAGCAGATCGGGCCGCCAGCCGGCCAAGATGGCACCCCGCTCGTTTTCGGCGGCGGCGGTGGTGGCCAACCCGAATCGGCTGTGGGCACCGACCACCCACAGCACCCCAGCTGTCGCAGCGACGATCACGGCCAGGTAGAACTGATCCGACGTCACCAGGCGACCGAACACGTTCCGACCGGTGTCGTCCACGATGGTGCGGATCAGTACCTCCCCTGGAAACCTCAGCTCGGCCACCGCCCACAGGTAGAGGAACACGCCGACCGAGGCGACCACTGGGGCGAGTGGGGGCGAACGGCGGAGGGGCCGGAACACCAGCAGGTACACGAGCGCCCCCATGACCATCCCGTAGGGAAGGTAGACCGCCATCGCCGTCGCCAGGGTGGGTCGGGAAACCAGGTGGAACGACGAGGGCACGCCCAGTACCGGCAGCGTGACGTCGCCGGTCTCGCGGAAGTTGAAGAACGACAGTGCAATGAACATGCCGAGGGCACCCTGAGCCAGGTTGATCACCCCCGAGGCCCGATAGATCATCACCAAGCCGAGGCCGAGGGCGGCGATCGCCGACCCAGCGCCGAGGCCAAGCAGCATGTAGCCGATGTGAGAGCTCACCGCTCGCTGAGCAGTTCCGCCACATCGATCCAGCCGTCGGAGACCTCCGCGAACTCCTTCGGGCCGATCAGCTCGACGAGCACCTGCTGCGGCGAGCACAGCGCCGGCAACCCGGGCATCTGCTCTCCGTCGCAGGTGTAGGGGTGGCCGTCGAAGTTCTCCTGACCGTCGGTGGCGCGAAACCATTCGACGACCACGTCGGGTGTGGCATCGGCCCCCACCTGCTCCAGCGCCGCCCAGAGGTTCATCGCCGACCGGAAGCTCACCGTCGCAGCGCCGGCGGAGTTGAGATCGTCGGGCCCATATTCCTCGACCACCGCGTGGTAGATCTCGGTGTCTGCCGAATCGACGACCCGCTGGTTGAGCCGACCCTCGATGTTGAAGATCGTGCCGAGCGCCCGATCGACGCCCACCTGATCAAGCCACTTCTGATCGGCGCACGCGCCCACCAGGTACACCGGCACGTCGACTTCGAGGTCGGCCACCGCATCGAGCGCGGGAGCGCACGAGGTGTCGGCTGCGCCCAGGATCAGCGCATCCGGTTCGGCGTCGAGCGCCTTTTGGATCGGCGCCACCAAATCGGTCGACGTGAGGGGAAAGGTGACCTCGACCACCTGCTCGACGCCCAGCCGCTGCATCAGCTCGGCGCCGTAGGTGTGTGCTCCATCGGCGATCGCGCCGTAATCGGCATAGACCATCGCGACCTTTTTGGCCTTGACGCGCTGCGCTGCGTCGGCGCCGAAGGCGGCGAACGCACCCGCCGTGCCGCCGGAGAACTGAAAGCTCATCGGGCTACGCATCTCGTCATAACTCACCGGGATGCCACCCACGTAGGGAACGCCCGCCTCCTCGAGCAGAGCGATGCCTGGACCGCTCATCACGTTGATTCCCCCCAGCACCGCTACCACCTCGTCGTTGAGTACCTGCCGGGCGCAGCGCTGGGAGCTCTCTGGCGACAAGGACACCGAACACGCAAACAGCTCGATCGGGTGCCCGTCCACCCCTCCGAGTTCGGTGTTGATGAACTCGACCGCCGTCTCGGTGGCTTCCAGCAGCTCGGGCAGCGCGGCGATCGGCCCATCGCTGATGCCGATGAAGCCCACCTTCACCGGGGCGGCGTCCGGGTCGGCCCGCTCAGCCGTCGCCGGAAGGTCACCGTCGAACCACGTGGCATCTGGAAAGCGCTCGATCACCGGGCCGTCGTCGCTCATCGGCTCGTAACCGCCAGCGGTCATGGCGCTCTGGGTGGAGGTTGCCGACCCTGCCTGCTGCCCCGGACCTCCGACCGTCCCCGTCTCCGAGCATCCCACCAACAGAACCACAGCGGTCAGGCCGGCGACCGCCAGCACCGGGCGGAGCGCCGCCACGCGTCCGATCACTCGACGATGCAATCCCATCGGCTCACCTCCGGCACTCGATCGTAGGCGTTGAACGTCTATGACCGGTCCTTGGGTGGGCACCGTCGAACCCAGGGCAAGGCAGCCATGGCAGACTTGCTCAATGGCCGCAGCGGCGATCGAGGTGCAGGCGGGTGACCGTGCGGTTCGTGTATCCAGTCCCGACCGGATCCTGTGGCCCCAAGCCGGCATCACCAAGGGCGACCTGGCCCGTTACTGGGCCGACTTGGGCGAGGTTGGCCTGCGGGGATACAGAAGTCGACCGGTGCACCTGCACCGCTTTCCCAAGGGCATTGACGCCGACGGGTTCTTCCAGAAGCGCATTCCCAGCCAACGGCCGGACTGGATACATCGCGCCCACATCGTGGGGCCCAACGGCACGAGTTCCGATGCGCTGTGCCCGACCGACGTGGCACACCTCGTGTGGGGCGCCCAGATGGGGACGATCGAGTTCCATCCCTGGCCAACCCGCAGCTGGGAACCCGAACATCCCGACGAGCTACGGGTCGACCTGGACCCATCGCCGGGCACCGGGTTTGACGAGGCCCGTCAGGCCGCGGGACTCACCCGTGAGGTACTGACGGAGGTGGGCCTGACCGGCTGGCCCAAGACATCGGGCAAACGGGGCATCCACGTGCTCGTTCGCATCACGCCGTCGTGGGACTTCGTGCAGGTGCGGGCCGCTGCCGTCGCGCTGGCTCGGGAACTGGAGCGGCGCGCGCCCAAGCTGGTGACAGCGGCCTGGTGGAAGGAGGAACGCGGCGAGCGGGTATTCGTCGACTTCAACCAGAACTGTCGAGACCGCACGTTGTGCGGCGCCTGGTCGCCGCGACCAACACCTACCGCCACCGTGTCTGCGCCGTTCCGCTGGGCCGACCTCGACCACGTCGAACCCGGCGACGTCACGGTCGCCAACGGAGTTCGCCACCTCGCCTCCACAGGCGACGCCCACGGGGGTATCGATGACGCTGCCGCTTCCATCGACGGTCTGCTGGAGTGGGCCGACCGCGACGAAGCCAACGGCATCCCCGATGCCCCCTGGCCCCCTACATTTCCCAAGATGCCTGGAGAGGCGCGTCGAGTGGCACCGAGCCGCCGGACCAGTCAGCCGTGAGGGGTCGCGCCGGAGGGCCTCAGCTGGTCACCATCGGTGCCCATCGACCGACCGAAAATCCACGATGCTGTGAAGAGGTTGGACAGGACATACGGAAGCAGGTATCGCTGAATATCGATGTATCCAGTCGACAGGAGTGCGGCCACGCCCACGGTTGCGAGCACTGAGGCAGGACCGATCCATCGCTCGCGACCGCGCAGCGTCAGGCCGTACATGCAACCCGCCAGCGCTCCGACTGCGAGCAGGGAGTACACCCACTTTGAATCCCGCAGCGGCCACTGAGTAGCGGTCATGACCGAGGGTGGCGACCAATCAACGGTTTCATGGGAATCGTTCACCTGTTCCAGTACCGCTGCGGCGCCGCTTGCACTTCCCAGCCAGTTCTGGGCGACAGGATCCTGACCGGCACCAACTCGGTTGCGCAGGTTCGCAAGGTCGGCATGACGTCCTCCGGCTAGGCCCCCAAAGAATGAAAGCCCTTGCTGTGCCCTCCGGGTGGTTCCAGCGGCACGGAACAGGCGGTCAATTCTCTCTTCGACGATCTTCTTACGCTTGTGAGGGTCCGGTTCGATTCCGCGCAGCTGGGGATAATAGTTGAAATCTTTGCGAAATTCCAAGGCGCTCTCCGGAACACGGTCGAAAGGAGTGAGCGCAAATACCGAATAGTAGGCACCCCACCAGTGGGCATACTGTTGCTCCGCAAGCGGCGTTGCCTCGTCGTACTCGCGTGAATTTTCTACTACTTGACCAACCACCATGATCGACAGAAGCACGCCCACACCCACGCCGACAGCAAGCACGCGACGCACATTGACCTGTCGGTGCTGAGCCAGTACGAAGAACAGCGCGACCACCGGCAAGCCGAGCAGCACATATTGCAACTTGAGCGCTGTAGCGAACATCACGACTACTATCGCCGCCACAAGCCACCGTTCGGGATGTCTCGAGACCGGCACAGACCGCAGCGGCACCTGAGAGGTTGCGCCCGCGATGACGGCCACCGCCACCAGAATACCCAACGACAGAAGAATCGATTCGTTGAGGACGAAGTTGGTCCAGAACACAATGTTGGTTGAGGTGACGAACCACAAAGCTGGGGTTGCCCAAAGCCGTAGTACTCGCCAAGCCAAGACGAGAGCGACCAACAGGAGAAGCCGCTGGCAGAGCACAATGGCGAAGAGCCGGTCGATTCCAAAGAGGTTGGAAATCCGATCGATACACCAGAGCCAGACCGGGTACGCGAGTTGCCGGTACCCCTCCGCTACGAAACCTGTCGAAAGCGGCGAGGATGCCCGCCTCAGGTAGCCGAGGGAGGGTGAGTTCCAGGGGTCAACGCACGCGTCCGGTCAGAATGGCCGGGTCACTCGAGCACGCCGACCCCTGGAGCCCACAGCTTGCCACGCAATCCGATCACAGCGGATGAACGCGACTTCATCCATGAATGCCTGTCAGTAGACCGGGCGGTTTCGTTCGCCGTTGTCGCCCGGGAACTTGATCGTCACCGGTCCACGATCTCACGCGAAGTGGCCCGCAATGGCGGCCGTCACGCCTACCGGCCGTCAACAGCTGGTGACGCGGCGACCGCCCGTCGGCGCCGCCCGAAGAGCTCGATCCTGTCGATCGAGGGCACGCTTCGCGACGTGGTCATCGAGCTGCTGGGCGAAGGGTTCTCACCGGTCGCCACAGCGGCCCTGTGCGCCCGCGAGGACGGCCCTGGGACGGTATGCGCCGAGACGATCTACCAGGCCGTCTACGACGGCACGCTCGGCCTCAAGGCCACCGAGTGCCTCCGGTCCCGCCGACCCAGACGCAAGAAGCGACGGGCCGCCGCATCGTCTCGAGCGTCAGCGCTGGGGCCGAATGTGGTGCCGATCAGCGAGCGACCTGCTGAAGCGCTCAACGGCGCGCCAGGTCATTGGGAGGGGGATTTGATCATCGGTGCCCGCAACCAGTCCGCGGCGTTGACGCTGGTCGAACGGTCGTCGGGTTTTCAGCTCGTCTACGCGTTGCCGAACGGCTATCAAGCCGACCTGGTGATCGCCACACTGGTCCGGTGGGTGCAGACCATACCGGCGGAAATGTGTGAGTCGTTGACCTGGGACCGAGGCTCGGAGATGGCGCACTGGGAGGTGCTCACCAGCGGGTGGGGACTGCCCGTGTACTTCTGTGATCCTCACGCACCGTGGCAGCGTCCAAAGAACGAGAACTCCAACCGCCAGCTACGTTTCTGGTTCCCCAAAGGCACCGACCTACGCGACTACAGCCAGGCCGACTACGACCAGGCATGCGCTGTCCTCAACGCCCAGCCACGCCGCCAATACGGCCTTCAATCAGCCGGCGAACGCTACGCTGCAAGCCTCGCGTGCAGTGACCGTTAGAACCCACCGACCCTGAAGCGCTGTCGGACGCGCTTGCGGACGCTCGGGGTCTCACACCTCCGCTGTCCCTGCTGCGATCGATGATCGCAACAGTTACGCACAAGTGGACTGGACTTGAGTCTCTTGCACTAGCGTCCTTGGCCGAACGTGATCGTTATCGTCCCGATCTTCTGTCTGCGCTGCCGCCGATAACACCTTTCGACACGGAGGAACAGCGCCTGGCGCTGGTCCTGAAGGTCTACCTGGAGTTCTCCTACCGGCAGATCCGCGAGGTGACCGGCTGGTCGGTGCCCAAGATCGAAACGCTCATATCGCGGGCCAAGGCCCGCCTGAAAAAAAACATCCTGCTGCAAGAAAGCGGCGGGGAACCTGTTGTACAAGCGAGGAAAAAATGAGTTGTCAACGAATCACCGGCATGCTCAGCGCCTACCAGGACGGCGAGCTAGATACCGGCCGGAGGCATGAGGTGGAGCGCCACCTGCAAGG
>JACDJA010003459.1_pt1 | contig 10213 bp, 8 predicted proteins | sample 7449241 | NCBI WGS metagenome assembly JACDJA01 (sample SAMN14253289, study PRJNA609438) | sludge metagenome | isolation source: initial anaerobic sludge | collected 2018-12-20 | reverse complement strand
CCCGGCACACTCTACACGGCAACCCCGGATAGTGATATCCCGGTGACAGGCGTTACCACCCAGCCTGAATCGGCCCCGACCGAAACCTTGGCAGCCACCCTTTCCACAGTTATTCCGATGGTGACGGTCAGTGTCAATACCAACTGCCGCTTTGGGCCGCATATTGTGTATGATTATCTTGGGGCGGTAATGGTCGGCGAAAAAACGGAGATCATCGGACGGCACCCCGAGGGGGGTTGGCTGCTGGTGAATAACCCGGATAAGGTCGGGCAAACCTGCTGGATCACCACCCAATATGCCGAGGTTAGCGGGGAGTTGAACGAAGTGCCCATCGCCCCCCTGCCGACATTCTACGACTGGAACGGCACCTGGACCTTTGTTGAATTTCAGGTAGTCGTGGATGGGAACCTGACTCTGGTACAAAACGGCAGCAACGTAAGCGGCGTGGTTCGTTTGCCGGATGGGCACAAGGCCACCTATACTGGCAGCTTAAGGGAAAATGGTCAGGTTTTCAGTGGCACGGTGACGATTGACGTTACCCCAGAAATCAGTTTCCCTATTTACTTCAAGATGCTGGAGAATCAAAATCAATTGATTGGCAGCAATCTCAGCCCCCAGGATTATAGTACCCTACATGCCTGTGGTTATCGAAACAGTGTCGGGTATCCATCTGGTTGCCCGCTGCCCTAAGGTTATGTAGGGGCGAGGCGACATGTGCCCGTAGGGTAAAACAGTTAACTTCGTTAAACAGATATCCCATAGCCTGGCCCTTATAGAGCCGAAGCAAACAATCCTCCGTTCGCCTTGTCGTTTGACACCCTCACACAGATAATCAGAAAAGCAGATACACAGAGAAAAAACAACCGCGATACCTTTTTAGGGTACTTATTTCGCGAATTTTAATTTTTATACAGCTTTTAACCTGTGGATTCTGGTATAATGATACAAATGTTCCATGACCAATCCTTGGGGTGATCATGCCTGTAAATTATGTTCAAATCCAAAACGAATTAAAGAAAATCGGGGAATTAGCCCCCCAACGACAAAAGCAGCATCAGGACTTGCTAAATCAAGTGCTGGAAACCTTGTCGGCAGCCGCCGAAGACCCGCAAGGATTAAATGACCGCTATCTGAGCTGTTATGCGTTGCGAAATGAGCTGCGTTCGGCGGTGCCCCCCGTCACAGAAAAACTGAATGCGTCGGTTAATGCAACCCCGCACACCGCGGATTACACGGTCTGGGCAGCGGATGGCTCGCAGATCATCCCCAACCAGCATTTCGCGATCCAGTTTGGGTTGATCAATGTTGGCTTAATTCGTTTTTCCGGCGCTGCGCTGCCCCAGCAAGAAATTGAAACCAAACTGCTGTATGCGGATGAGCTGTACAGCGATGGCTATCTGATCGGGGAGGAGATCATCGCATTACGGCGCGATTACCGCGAGCGGGAACTATTGCTGCAAAAGGCAAACCGCGAAGCGAATACTGTCATCACCCTGACGGATGGCCCCCTGGAACTCTACCGCGAGCCCAAAGAATCCGAAGAGTATCGAAAGCTGATCCACCAATATCAGGATATTTTGCACCAGATGGCGGAGCAAAACGTGCTGACCGCCGGCTACGTGGATAAACCCCAGGGGGATCTATTAACCCGTTTGCTGGAATTGTACGACTTGCCGCCCGACAAACTGGCCGAAGCCGGTAAAAACCGCCCCTTTATCGGCATCACGGATGCGGAAATCTTCAGCCGCATCTTAAAACCCGGGCAACGTTCGGCGGTCTTTCAGGTGCAGTCACCGACCACGTTTAAATATTTTCAAAACGAGCTGGCCATCTATTTCTTTTATCTGAATGTTTCCACCTATCACACCCCCCAGCTAGCGCGGGTCGAAATCCCGCGTTGGGTTAGCCAAAATCCAGACTCTTTAAACCTGCTACAATTTTATTTACTGGAACAATGCCAACAGTTGGGGCCGCGTGCCTATCCGTATGTCTTACACCGTGCCCATGAAATTGCCCTTGTGACCCAAAAAGAGCGCGAGCGTTTGGAGATGAAAATTCAACAGGAATTATTAAACCAGGGACTGGATCTAAGTTATAAGTCTGGCAAACAAATCGCAAAAGATCAGCCGCAGAGAATGAGGTAAACCCCATGCACACAAATCTAATTAGTTATATCCTTCGTGCCAACACCAGCAGCGCTGTTTCCGGCAGCCGCATCACCGGGCAGCAATTACCGGCCCTGGGCAGCCTGGTGAATATTCCCCAGGAAGACGGCTCGACCATCTTCGGCATGGTGTTTGACCAGCGCATCGAAGACGATGGCCTGGTGCGTCAGTTAGTGACCGCCGCCAATATCCGCGATGATGTGATTGCCGATAACCGCATCAACCGCACCGTACCGGTGGAGATCAGCATCTTGTTTTGCGGTTTTTCACGCGGTGATCAGGTTTTCCACCTGCTGCCGCCGCGTCCCCCGCTCACCCTGGATCAAGTCTTCCCGTGCAGCGAGACCGAGATTTGCACCTTTACCAGCAGCGGTCGCTTTGGATATTTCCGGCATTTGCTGCGCGCGTCTGAGTTTGCGATTGGGGAAGTATTTGCCTTACACCTCAGCCAGGTCTGTGATATTCAAATCGAACATGGCAATCCGGCCTGGATCACATCCGCTACCCAAGAGATTATCACTCTGCTGCGCGATGATTACCCATCGCTGATGACCGTGTTAGGAGCCTTATCGGATGCCAATTTGACCCAGGTGGAGGTTTAAGATGACGTTGGAAACAGTAACCACGATTGGCTATATTGTCGGCGGTAGTTTAAAGGATAATCTCAAAGTGCGTCTGACAGTGCCGGCCCATTGGGTGCAAGAGGGCGGCTTTGTGATCATTGAATCGGGGGATTATCAATTTTATGGCCTGGTGACGGATTTGCAGCTCGGCAGTACTGACCCGCGCTTTGCGGATGAGCAAAGTGAACAGCGTCTGCCGCCGCAATTGGCGAGTTTGTTACACGGGCAAACCCTATATACCAACCTGGAAGTACTGCCGGCCCTGATGATGGATCGCGGTCCCGACCCGGCCTCCCCGCAATACGAAACCTGGCGGCAAGAGAATCCGGAAGACCAGCTGCGCCCTTTGCCGGTTAAAACTGTGCCGGCCCATCATGCCCCAGTGCGCAACGCCCATGCTGGGGATGTGGCCGAGGTGTTTGGCAAACCCGAAAAGAAGGGCAATTTTATTGTCGGCCATACACGGGAGCAAGGGCATGCGGTTTGTCTGAATCTGGAAAAATTTGTGCAGCGTTCTTCCGGCATCTTTGGGGCAACTGGCACCGGTAAATCCTTCCTGACGCGCATTATCTTATCCGGCCTGATCCACCACGATGAGGCCTCCTTACTGATTTTTGATATGCACAATGAATATGGCCTCGATGATACCGCCTCAGATACCAATCAGAAGGTGGTGGGGTTAAAGACAAAATTTTCCAAAAGTGTGCGGATTGTCGGCTTGGGTGCAGCCAGCAGCATTCGCGGCCAAAGTCCTGATTTTAATTTGCAGATCTCAGAACAGGATATTGGCCCAGAGGATATTTTGATGTTATCGCGGGAATTGAACCTGCGCGAAACGAGTGCCACCACCCTGGACGCCCTGGTGCAGAGTTTTGGCGCAAAAAATTGGTTTAGTGAGTTCAAGCAGCTGAAGAACGGGGCTGTGGAGGAAGATGAAAAAGGGAAAAAGATGCCTGCCAAAGGTAGTGTCGCCTTTTGGGCTAATCAAAATGCGGTCAATGCCCTGGCAGCTGAAGGACTGCACAGCAAACTGAACCGTGTCTTCACGCTACCCTATATCAGCCCCAACCCGCAGGGCAACCCGCTCGGGCAGCTTGTGAATATGCTGGAAAACGGCAAGCACGTCATCTTATCCTTTGGCAGCCATGAACGTGATCTGGATTATTTGCTGGTCACCAATATCCTCACCCGTCACATCCGCGCTGCCTGGGAAGAAAAAACCAACGCCCATCGCGGCAAGGATGCCCCCGAACCGCGGCCGTTGGTGATTGTGGTGGAAGAAGCGCATAAACTGCTCAACCGCGAAATGGCCGGGCAAACCGCCTTTAGCACCATCGCCCGTGAATTGCGTAAGTATTACGTTACCCTATTGATCATTGACCAGCGTCCTTCCCAGATCTATGATGAAGTCATGTCGCAGCTGGGCACGCGCATCAGCGGCTGGCTGGGGGATGATAGCGATATTTCGGCGGTGTTGTCGGGCCTGGCCGGGCGGGATGCGTTACGCGGCATGCTCTCGCGTTTACAGCCAAAAGAAGAAGTGCTGCTATTAGGCTGGGGGGTTCCGATGCCGATCCCCGTGCGTTCCCGCCGTTATAATGACAAGTTCTGGGCTGAGCTGTTGGGAAAAGACACGACAGTGCGCCCACCGAATGATCAGATTCTTAAAGAGTTGGGGTTTGAGCCGTAGGGGATGGATAAGGGTTGCCCTATCGTAAGCGCGGATTGACCACGAAGAAACACAAAGTTTACTGATCGGGAGAGTGGATTAACCACGAAGAAGCACGAAGCAACACGAAGAAAAATTGTAACGGTTAAGCCAATCCGTGCGATATCTCTCCCCTTGGTGAGGCTGCGTTTACACCGTGAAAAGTCCGCCCAACGGGAGGCACTCTTCCTCAATCCACATTGTAGTCGGTTAGGCTGCCCATATCCAGCAATGCCTTACGGATGAGATCTTCCTGGCCGGGTTTGATGATGGCTGTTGTAGCGGAAAGGATTTCTTGAAGGGCGCGGTTGGCGCGGCTGGCCTGGAGTTGCTTCAGAATTTCTGGATCAGATACTCTTAACAGGCTTTCGCGAGAGATGCGGTTGGCCTGGCGGCTGTGTTCCCATTGTTGCAGTGCGGTTTGTAATTGCGGTGGAAAGGGGTCTTTGAGTTGATTTTGTAAGAGGGTCAAGAGATGATTCACTTTTAAGCCTTGTTGCGCGGCAATGTGCAGAGACTGGGGTGTGAGTTGGTAATAATAGCTTCCCTTTTGTTTGTCTCCCCACGCGCAAAATCGGGCGAGCTGGTAGCGTAAGGCCAGGGAGGTGTGATCGGGCACTTTCAGCAGGCCGTAGCGATCTAGCTGGATCTTTGGGGCTGCGGTGGTTGGGATGTCGGGGGGTTGTTTATTCCACAGCTGCTTGCCCCACGTCGATAATCGAAAAGCCGTTATCTGCGGGTCGTCTGCAGGGTGTGCTAGATCGACAAATCCTAACCAGTGCAAAGGTTGGGTGATAAAAAAGCGGATCAATGCGCCTTCTACCTGGTGCCAGCTTTGATAGCCTCTCAAATACTGTGGCTCAGCAGCAGTACGCACAAACCAGGAATCATAATCACCAGCCGGGCGCAGAAAATCGGGTTGGGTGTTGTGTACGAACTGAATGAAGCTATCCAAATTCCACCATTGATCTTCCGGCACTTGGGACAGCTGATCGAGTAAGAATTTTCGCACCGTAAGCGGATGATGATCGGGTTGTGATTCAAAGATCAAGCCTGGGGTTAATAGCAGTTCGTTCAGGTGGGGGCTATCCATCCAGACCGATGCCAAAAAGGCGAGTGCTTTGGCGCGTGGTTGTTCTAAAAAGTTGCGGGTGGCATCCGGCAGGGGGGCGTTGTTGGAATCAATTAACCCGCCCGCGAAGAGCAATTGTTGCAAAAAGCGCAGATCGATCTCCCAGTGTAGCGGTTGCTGATCCTCCAACCCGATGCCTAGACGAAAACCGGCTAATAAGGTGGTGACTTCATTCAGAATGGTATCGGTGACGGGCTGGTGGTGTTTGCTTTCGCCGGGGGAGGCCGGACGGCCGGGAAGGGGAAGGCTCTCAGGTTCTAGCGGGGGCAATGCTTTTAAAATTTCTTCAGGGATATAAGCATATTCCTGGGGTTCGTTATTTAGGTGTAGGAAGGCCCGCCCGATCAGAGCGCGATACCATAAAATTTCCGCTGGGGAAGCGGGGTTGAGATCGGGGCGTTCGCGGTCTCGTTTGGCGGCCCCCATCACGCGCACATCGCCAAAATCGCGGCTGAACTGTGCCCAGGGCAGATGCCCGTGATGGGTAAGCAGTTGCTGCAAAGCATCATGCGCCGCTTGGGGAAGGGACTCGATCATTTCCAGGATCAGGGCTTGATCGGCCAGGGCTTTTAAGATAAGTGGGCGCGCTTTATGTAGATCTGGGGCTTCGAGGTCAATGCCCCAGGCATTGGCGATCATGCGCAGATACGATAGGTCGTGTCCTTGTAAGGTGTTGAGTAACGTTGGCATACGGTTTTTAATGATTTTAATCGATATTGTATTTTTAGGTGACAGAGGTAAAACGCACTTGGTAAATGGCTATTCCGACTCAGGTGCAACGCACTTTCGTTTGTTGGTGATTTCAAGTGCGTTGCACCTTGGTAAATGGCTATTCCGAATTGCAATTCTGGGGAGTGATGATAAAATGAGTATGAGGGCCTTACAGACCTGTAATTGGGTTTTAATTGACGGGTGTATGGCTTACTTGTATAATTCCTATAGTCCATCTCATCCCACGAAGGACAGTTCATGGCATTAAAAGGTAATCTACGTGATTTTACAATAACGCAGCTGCTCAATCTGGTGAATTTGGCGTGCAAGACCGGCACATTGGTGGTCGAAGGCCCGGGGGATATTGCCCAAATTTCTTTCCGAGAAGGGAAGCTGGCCTACGCCCAACTGGGGCAGCGGGATAATAGCCTGGCAGGAATTTTGCGGAAAAATAAGAAGATCAGTGCCCGCCAATATGCTATTTTGGCCGAGCGTGCCGCAAAAATGAGCGACAAGGAACTGGGCATCCTGTTGGTGAATGCCGGTTATCTCTCGCAGGCTGATATTATCGAAAGCCTGCAGCAAAATTTTGTGTATGTCATCCGCCAGTTATTCACCTGGGTGGAGGGTTTCTTCCGTTTTGATGCTGATGCGTTGCCGCCGAGCGATAAAATTCCGGTGCGGTTGGATTTAGAAAATCTGATCATTGAAGGGTCACGCCAATTGCGGGAATGGGAACTGCTCCAGCAGGAAATTCCCAGCCTGGACATGGCGTTAAAGTTTACGGATCGGCCCGGCACGAATATTAAAGATGTCAATCTAAGCGTCGAGGAGTGGCGGGTGGTCTCGTATGTCAACCCGAAGAACACCATGCGCCAGGTGGCACAAGTAACCAAACTAAACGATTTGGAGATCCGGCGCGTGGTATATGCCCTGCTGCAGGCCGGCCTGGTGGAAATCATCCGCCCGGGCGGCGCACCCACCAAAGTTTCCGCGCGTGTTTTCCATACGGAAGATAAAGAGCAACAAAAATCATTGGTAAATCGGATCATAGATCGTATCCTTTCGATTTAATTCCCTTCATTAAAGGAACCCTTATGCAAACAGTAAAAATCGTAGTCACAGGCCCATTCAGTGCAGGCAAAACGGAATTCATCCGTTCCGTCAGTGAAATTGATGTTGTGTCTACTGAAAGAAAAATTACTGCTGAAGCAGAAAAAATTAAAAATTCAACAACAGTCGCCATGGATTTTGGACGAATTTCGATTGATGATGAATTGGTCCTGTATCTGTTTGGCACCCCGGGGCAACGCCGCTTCGACTTTATGTGGGAAATTCTATCGGAAGGGATGCTAGGTTTTATTGTCATGGTGGATAGTGCCCGCCCGGAGACCTTCCGGGAAGCGCGTAGCATCCTGGAAACGTTCCGGGCCTATGCCCCTACGCCGTATGTGGTGGCTGCTAATAAACAAGATATGGACGATGCCTGGGAACTGGATGATATGCGCGTAGCATTGCGGCTTGATCCGAACGTTAAATTCCTGCCGTGTGTCGCCCAAGATAAAGAATCGGTGAAAAAAGTGCTGCTGGAGCTGCTATACACCATCCTTGCCGAGATGGAGGCGGGTGACTGAGCCCGGATTGATCATTGTCATCCATCACCACCGATCAGGGGATCTTACATTACGAAGTATTTGGAAGAGGGAAACCGGTCATCTTGCTGCACGGTTGGTTGGGTTCGTGGGGTTTATGGCAAGAGACGATGACCTATTTGGGTCAGTACTATCGCTGTTACGCCCTCGATTTTTGGGGGTTTGGCGAATCGGGCCGTAAATTAGACACCTATCAGGTGCCGGATTTTGTGGCCCTGGTGAATGAATTTATGGATCAAATGGGCATCTTGCAGGCTCCCCTGGTGGGGCACAGCATGGGCGGCACGGTCAGCTTGTTAACCGCTCTGTCTCATCCCGACCGCATCACCAAAGTGACCATCATTGGCTCTCCGGTTGTGGGCAGTGCGTTGGCTTTACCCCTAAAGTTTGCCGGTAATCGTTTTGTGGCATCCTTTTTATTTCGTTTTTTTGATCAGTTTCGGGCGGTAATGCGGGCGACTTCCCCTTTGATTTCCCGTGACCCGCGCTTTCCCGATATGATGGATCGTGATCTTTCCAAAACCACCCTTGAATCCTTCTTAACCAGTATTGCTTCCCTGCATACAACCGATTTACGTCCGCAGCTGCCGACCCTCTCCATCCCGGTGATGGGTATGTTTGGCGAGCGCGATAATATCGTTTCTCCGAAGGAATGGCAATCTTTGCTAACGGCCCTACCCAATGCGCGCATTGAACGCTTTCCCCAGGCTGGGCATTTTATTATGCTGGATGAACCGCCGGCTTTTATGAAGATTGTGAAAGAGTTTTTAGACGGGGCGCAAACTGACGGAAATGAACATGAATCTGTTTAAGATCATCCTACCTTCCAAACGGCATGTTTACCCGTTCAATGAACCGGCACGTGATTTGCGGATTTTAAATAAGCCGCTGTGGTTAAACCAGCGCGATGTGCTGGCACCCTATACCCGCCATGAAATCGAATTAACAGAAGGCGCAGCTTTACCCCAGACCAAAGAAGCCTGTATCGTCTATCGTGATAATCTATTATTTGATACCAATTATATGCAGGCCTTTTTAACGGAAGCCGAAAAAAGCGGGAAACCCTGCCGGGCGGCCTTTGTGTTGGAGGATGCAGCCTTTCGTGAACACTGTTTGCCGCTCTCCGATTCGTATACCCCCGCCGGGGAGCATTACTTAATTGACCTGTGGTATTACCCCAATGGGCCTGAGCCGGATGCGCAACCATTGGTGGTGGACTTACGCTCGCGCGAGATTGGCTATTATCATGTGCCGACCTATATGGCTTTTAATCAAGGCGACCTGGTGTATCAGGTGCCCCTGCGAACCTTGATCGCAATTGATTCTTGGGTGCATATCTTTATCGCGGACACCGTATTTGGCTTATTTGGGCGCGGGTTGCGCTTTGAAACCCGCTTAAAAAATGATCCCTTCTTTATGCTGAAGGTGCTGGCTTCCGCTATGTATGAAGGTACCCAGGTCTTGAAGTGTTCATCGCTGGTGCAGATTGGGCGCAACTGTTCGATTGATCCTTCGGCCATCATTCACGGCCCGACCACGATTGGGGATAATGTCACGATTGGAGCCGGGGCAGTGATTGAAAACTGCATCATCGGAGATAATGTCAACGTTTCCCAGGGCTGTAATTTAATGCTGTCCGTGATCGGTGATGGCACCTTTTTACCCTTCCGCGCTTCGTTATTTATGTCGACCACCATGGAAAACGCGATGATCGCCCAGAATACGTGTTTACAAATGTGTGTGATTGGCCGTAACAGCTTTATTGGGGCCGGTTCGACCTTCACAGACTTTAATTTGATCCCGATTGAACTGCGTGCCCGTGATGCGAACGAGGTCTTGAAGTCTGCCAATCGGCCGGTCTTGGGGGGATGTGTCGGTCATAACTGCCGCATCGGGGCCGGCATGGTGGTTTACCCGGCGCGCACGATTGAATCGGATGTGGTCTTGTTCAGCTCGAAAGAGCGGCGCGTGTTGGATAAGGACGTGCGCTATGAAGATAGTGACCATCATACATTAAAGAATGCCGGGCTGCACCAGCGCTTGTATCCGCGCAAAGGCGAGGATGTGGTCGATAGCTGGTGAGAAAAATATAAGTGGGGCAAGTCCCGGTTCGTTACCAGAATTGTTTATTTCTATGGGTATAATAAGGGGATCGAGTCACTTTTCAGATGAAGCTTAAAGGAGCGTTTGCCATGATCATCCGTGATTGTATGAAGAGCAAT
>JACDJA010003457.1_pt1 | contig 10216 bp, 7 predicted proteins | sample 7449241 | NCBI WGS metagenome assembly JACDJA01 (sample SAMN14253289, study PRJNA609438) | sludge metagenome | isolation source: initial anaerobic sludge | collected 2018-12-20 | reverse complement strand
TAGCAGAATTTTCCTTTAATTTATTAGCGGGAATTACAGCAAAATAGTCAGTGTCGCTGTAGTGTCGCACTCCTGTTCCGTTACCGAACGAACCTGTTTCAAATAGATTAGTGCAGTCAAAGTTTTTTTCTAGACTGGATTTAACCGTTCCTTTATGTTTGGTTGATTTTTCATGCTCAGAATACAAAGGTTCCAACCTTGCAATTAGAGTTTCAAATCCTTCTTCTATAGTTTTTTTTGCCATAGTGTTCGTCTTTTTTAAATTGCCGATAACGGTTGGCGGTATGAGTAGTGCGGGATTTCGAAGCACTTACTTATCAAACCGTTGCTATGTTTATTAAATGTACTCATGTTGAATTTACCACATTACCCCGCATTACTTATGACCGCGTGTTGTATGCTGGTGTTTATTGTTCAAAGACAATCTGTTTCAAGTTTTTACAAATCTAATATTTTATCTTATCAATCTGCACTGAACTTGATACGGAGCATTAATTTATTTTGTTTTTTGTGGGAGGGCAAACCCCAAACCGCCCTTAAAGGCGGTAACAAGGCTGGTATTTGTTAGCTCTTTGGCAAGTTTTGGTTTGAGCGTGGCTCGTGTGACTTGCCAATGTGCTAACAAATAGGGCTGATTGGTTAAAAAAATTATGATATTTACATACCTTTAGCTTGTCCCATTATTTTTATTTTCAATTTCTCAAATGTATAATAAATCATAGGTACAATAATCATTGACAAGAACATAGAAACTGTCAAACCTCCAATTAATACCCAACCGATTCCGTTTTTCCATTCAGCTCCGGCACTGGCAGAAACGGCAAGAGGAATAAGCCCAATAATCATTGAAATATTGGTCATAAGAATGGCTCTAAAACGCAATAGTACAGCTTCGAGTATGGCATCCACCAATGCTTTTCCTTCCTTTATTAGGTCGTTGGCAAAGTCGATTACAAGAATGGCATTTTTGGCTACCAGTCCGGCAAGCATAATAATACCCAAAATGGTAAACAAGCTAAGGTTTTCGTTTGCTAATGCCAGTGCAAACAATGCCCCGATAATTGCTAAAGGAATGGTAAACAGCACCACGAAAGGATGCAGCCAGTTATTGTAAAGCAGAACCATAATTAAGTACATAAAAAGAATTGCGGCAATAAATGCAATTGCGAGCGACGCAAACGATTCGCTCATCATTTTCGACATTTTCGAATATTCATGACTTGTACCTTGTGGGAAATTTGCCTGTTCTACTAAATTTTCGAATTGTTCAGTTGCAGTACCTTGCGAAACACCTACCAACTGGCAGGTAATAGTTGCCGACGAGCCGCGGTTATATCTTTCTAAAACGCTTGGACCCAGTCCTTGTTCAATAGTTGCAAATTGCGATAAAGTAACAATGCCTTTGTGAGTTTTAAATTTTAACGATTCTAAATCAGATTTGTCTTTTCGATTAAATTCGTCGAGACGAATGTTGATATCATATTCGTTATCTCCAATCCGGTATTTATTATCGGTGTTCCCGGCAAATGCCAGTTGAATATCTTTTGAAATTTCGCCTATTGTAAGTCCATAATATGCCAGCTTTTCTCTGTCAAAAAATACCTGGTATTCAGGATTACCAAAATTCAGTGAATTTTCTACTTCTGTAGTTCCTTCAATAGAGCGAAGCAAATCGCAAAACATTTCGGAAGCTTTGTAAATACTATCAATATTACTACCTTTTACATAGAATTTTATAGGAATGTCTTCGTTGCCCATAATGTTAACATTGGCAGCACTAACTTTAATGCCGGGCACTGTTTCCTCAATTTTGGCACGTAATGTTCGAGCAATATTTTGTGAACTCATTTCGCGTTCTTCTAAAGGAACAAAAATTACATTAAACTCGGTAAAATAAGGTGTACTATTATCAGTTGCAATAGCGTTTCCTGTTCGTTTACCAATAGTTGTATATAAATTTTCAACTTCAGGTTGTGAAAGGATAAGCTCTTCAACTTGCGAAGTAACTTTTAAATTCTCGTGTATTTTTGTCGATTTTGGCAATTCAATTCTTAAAATAGCATTTCCCCTGTCACCCGATTCCATAAACGAAGTGCCAATAAAACCTGCCGGAATAAGCCAAACGCTAAGAACAAACGCAACAATCACAAAGCCTGTTGTAAGCATTTTGTGGTGTAATGCCCACTTAAGCATATTTGTTATCCAAACAGCAAATTTTTCCAATAGTTTTTCAAAACCATCGAGTACTTTGCTTACGGCATTTTTCTTTGGTGTTTCAATTTTAGCATATCTCGAGGTTAATAAAGGCACAAGTGTAAATGTAAATAGCAAACTAAAAAGCATAGATGCCACAATAACAATTGCATACTCGTGCAAAATTTGACCTGTGATTCCTGTAACCATTGATATTGGAATAAATACAGCTGATAAAACAGCAGTAGTTGAAACAAGTGTAAGACCTATTTCTTTCATGCTGTCTTTTGTGGCATCAAACCTGTTTTTGCCCATTTCCATATGGCGGTGGATGTTTTCGATTATAACAATAGCATCGTCGACTACAGTACCAACAACCAACGAAAGCGAGGTTAAACTAATAAGGTCGAGCGAAAAATCGAGCAGGTACATAACAATGAATGTCCCTATTAATGATGTTGGAATAGTAACCAGAACAAAAAGGGTGTTTCGGTAACTTTTTAAGAACAAAAGCATAATAAGTGAGACAAGGATAATTGCCATCATTAGGTCTTTACCAACAGCATTTGCTGCATTGAGTGTAAATACTGAATTATCGTTGGCAATTGTAAAATCTAATCCGGAATCGGCATAATCTACTTTTAGTTGTTCCAGTTTTTCCTGAACAAGTCGGCTTACATCTACAGCATTGGCTTCTTTTTGTTTTGAAACTTCAATACCAATGGCTTCGACACCATTGATTTTTGCAATTGTTTTTATGTCTGAAATTCCTTCATATACATCGGCAATTTCTTCAAGGTAAATAGCATTGCCGGTATTTGAATACCCTGCCACGGTTTTTCTTAACTGGTCGATAGATTGGTATTTTCCGGATAATCGCACCTTCATTTGAGTTTGTTCGTCTTCAATTTTACCGGCCGGGAATTCTATATTTGAAGCTCCAACAAGTTGAACAACTTGCTTTATAGTAAGGTTAAAAGCATCCAGTTTGTTTTTGTCGATGTTTACCTTAATTTCCTTTTGCATACCGCCAACCATATTCACATTTGCCACTCCTTTAATTTGCGATAAAGTCGGCTGTATTGTCTTATCGATAAGGTCAAAAAAATCGGTATTCGACAAAGCTGATGTTGCACCAATAGTAATAATTGGCAATTCACTTAAATCAATTGCCGAAACAGATGGTTCGTAAATGTCTTTTGGCAGTGTCCGACGGATTTTGTCAAGTTTTGCTTTTACATCTTGTAAGGCATCCTTGGGGGCAATATCCATACTCATCATAAGTCTTACACTTGAAACACCTTCCATTGAAGCTGAAATTATTTCATCGATTCCTTCAACTTGTGCCAGTGCATTTTCGAGTGGAATGGTTACTGATTTTTCGATATCGCTTGCACCTGCACCTGGATACACTGTAGTTACAACAACTACCGGCGCACTAATATCGGGAATCAATTCATACTTTAGTTTTGTACCTAAAAACAATCCTGCCAATAAGGTTATTATGAGCAGAACTAGTGGAATTGTTGGTCGCTTGATTGATATATCTGATATATTCATATTTTCAAAATTTTAAACTCGTGTCCAAATAACTTCTTTTTTAATAAATCCATATTTCATAAAAATCTTTATTTGATTAGTATTATGAAATTTGGTCATGCAGTCAAGTGTTTTTCCTTTAGCTGTTAAAATGCCACTTTCATACTGTTTTAATTTAGAATTATAGGTCAGGTCTTTAATGATAACATCCCCTATATTCACATCTTTGTCAGCATCTTTAGCTTTCCACACTACTTTTGCATTGTATTGGCCATTTGTTTGATAGAATTCAACCTTCATTTTTTTGTTTGCAGTAAGATATGTGCCAACTATGTTTTCTTGTTGAGAATATGCGGTCACAACTAAAAACAATGATATTATTATTGTACTTATCGTCTTCTTCATGCTAGATATTTTTTAATCTATAATTTTTACTTTCGCCGATTCGTAAAGGTTAATGGTTCCCGATACTACATAAATCTGGTTTAGATTTAAACCATCGATGATTTCAACACTGCTACCCAATGTTTTATTTATTTTAACCTCTTGTTCTACCAGCTCATTGTTTTCAACAATATACATCGAAGCATTTTGCAAGGAACCCGAAATAGCATTTCTGTCAACAATAATTGCTTTGGGCTGAGTTTTTTCGATAGTTGCTTCTGCAAACATTCCTGCTTTCAGATAGTTGTTTTCGTCAATAGAAATTTCAATGGCAAACCGACTGTTTGACAGTGCTTTTTCAGCGATATTTGTAATGCTTCCCGTAAAACAGTTGTTTGGATACTCATCTACTTTTAAAGTAACAATATCTCCGCTTTCTATTGACAAAACATCCTTGCTATTAACCTCAGTGGTAATAATCAGATTGTTTTTACTAATAATGTTGCACAGTTTAACACTTCCCGAAATAAGCATTCCTTCTTCGTAATAGCTATCGTTAATAAAACCCGATACAGGAGAAGTAACTTTAGTGTCGTTGAGCATTTTTGTAATTCTTGCAAGCTCAGCTTTCGATTGTGTATATTTTAAAGTAATATCTTCGAGATTTTTTTGAGTTACAGCATTGTTTTCAACCAACTTTTTCATTCTTTCGTAGTCAAGTTTGCTGTGCTCGTAATTTGTTTTTGCAAGTTCGTATTGCTCTTTCAATACTGAATTATCTATTTCAAGAATAGTTTCGCCTTTGTTTACCCAGCTGCCTTTTTCCTTGTATATTTTAATAATTCGTCCTTGTGTTTCGGCAAAAAGAAACAAATCGGTTTTATTTTTTATTGCTCCTGACATCTCGATATTTTGGATGTAATTTGCAGCCTTTACCGTGTCAACTTTTACAGGTATGGCAGTTGCTTTTACATTAGCAAGTTCCGCTTCTGCTTTATTTTTTTCCTTGTTTGCTTTTAATTTCCAACAAATTGCTGTTATTACCAGTAATATGATGAATGCGGGCAAAATATGTTTTATTATCTTTTTCATCTTATTAAAAATTTATTTATTCGTTAAAGTATTTAAATTGCAATTCGATTTTAACACATCGAGCTCGGCCATGAAGAGTTCTAATAAGCTTTTTGTGTAACTTAATTTAGCATTGCTTAAGTCTGAAGTTGAGATTAATAATTCAGTTAGGGGGAGTAATCCTTCTTCGTATTTAAGCGATGAAACATTATAGATATCATCGGTTTGTTTTATGTTGTCGAACTGAATTTCACAGTTTTCTTTTAGTGAAAAGTATTTATTTAATGTTTGTTGTCGTTCTTGATTAAAGTTTTGTGTTGCTTGTTCAATGTTCTTTTCTACAATTTGAGAATTGAGCTTCGATTGTTGCACTTTTGCTTTGTTTCTGCCACCCGAAAAAATGGGTATTGTCATTTTAAGACCTACAAGCGAAATGTTATTCCAATCGTTAACTTTGAACACATCGGCAAAATCGTTCTGTTGAACATTATAGGCATACGAAGCATAAAGCAATGTAGTTGGGCGGTAAGCTGCTTTTGATTTTTTTATCTGAAGATTTTGTATTTCAAGTTGCTTTTCAAGAATTTGAATATCGGTACTTTTTACAGAATCTATCAATCCAATTTTCTGATTGTTTTGATTGAATTCAATATCTAAATTGGGCTCAGGAAATGGATAGTCTTCATTGCCTATTAGTAATCTTATCCTGTTTTTCTGCTCAAATAACGATGCTTCTATTAGGTTAACTTGTTTCTCCAAATCATTAATTTTTACAACAATTCGGTTTGTGTCGGTTGGCAAAGCCATATCGTTATTTACCAGATTCGCAGCAATTCTTTTATTTTCTTTTAATATCTCAATATTTTCTTTTATAATTTTTAAGCTCTCCAAACTTGCTAAATAATAATAATATGAGTAGCTCACCTGATAGATTACATCTTCTTCAGTTTTAATTTTTAAAAGTTTGTATAATTCCGTTGACTCTTTTGCTGTTTTTAAATCGGTAAGCAATGAAATATTTGGTATTAAATATGATGCGCTAATACCGACATCGCCATTGTTGGGTCTTCCCATGTGTGTTTCAATATCACTGGGAGCACCAAGCATTTCTCCCGGAAGAATCACAGTGGGCAATTCAATATAATGCTTTGCTTCAATTGCTCCTGATAATTGAGGAAGTGTATAGGACTGAACTTGTTTAACTTGCTGTTCACTGTTAGCAATATCTAATTCTGCTTTTTGGATTTCGTAATTATTTTCAAGGGCCATCCGGAGCAGTTCTTTATGAACATCATCTACTTGTGAATAAAGAACACCTGTAAAGAGTAGCCCATTAATCAATATTAAAAACAATTTCTTCATGCTTCTCACTTTTTAAAATTTACTGAGAGCAAAGAAACTGCAATACAATAGTAACTACGACCTAACTACAAAGGACGTACTATTTACAAGTTCGACCTTTAAAGCAGCGACATATAAAATACAGATATACTGATACATAAGTTGTGATAGTTGAATTGCATTTTTTTACGAAGACTATCCGGAAGCTAGCTCTTTTCGATATTCGGAAGGTGTTTTTCCTGTAAATTTTTTGAAAAAAGTGTTGAATGATGACTTGGAATTGAATCCTGCCTCAAATGCAATGGCTATAATACTCCAATTTTTATATTTTTCTTCTTTAAACAAACGGATTACTTCGTTGGCACGAAACTCATTCACGAATGTATAAAGGTTTTTATTCAATTGTTCATTTAAAATCTGGGTAATATAATGTTGCTGTATGCCTGTGTGTTGCGATATTTCTTTTAAATTTACTTCGGGATTTAACCACAATTTCTCTACTTGCATCAATTTTGTGATTGTTTGGGCATACTTTACAGCATCGTTTCTTTTTAATCCTGACTTTTGATACGATTCTTTTGGCTTATCATCTTCAACTTCTTCTTTTTGAGCTAAAAGTCTGGGCTGAACATAACCTCGAAAACTTATTACATAAATAAAAAAAGTATAAACAGGTATTAGGATATTTGACATCTTGAAATCAATTCCAACGACTTTATTGAAACCATTTATTATAATGGCCAGAAAATAATATGAGTAAAAAATAAGTACCAGTGTCCATAGCCATTTTAAACTTACATTAGTATTATGGAAAGAATATAAATTATCGACGATTTTACGATATTGGTTCAACTGGCGAATAGTTATGTAACCATATATAGCAAAAGTAGATATAGAAATAATTCCAAATAAGATAAGCAATAATCCTATATCACCATCAGAGTATAACAAAGCCGAAAACTTCGGATTGTAATAAGATAAGAACAAAACATAAAAACTGATAAACACAAAAGGTAAAAAATGAACCAAATCGAATGGTTTGAATTTGTCAACTCCGGATATTAAATATTTCACATACAAATATAAAAATGATGGAAACGACAATGTAATTATAGCTCCTCTACCAATAAGATCGAATTCAAACTGGTCTTGAAAATCAATATTGATTAGTTTCATTATAAAAGAACACATTACAAAAATTAACCAGGCAGAAAGCAGCTTGTCGGTTATATTAAGTGGTCTTTTTGTAACAACAATTAATATGGCAGCAAACAAGGTTTGTGCAATATTTATATGTAAGAAAGCATCTAACATAACATTTGAATTTTACATAAAGATATAATTAATCTAAAAGTAACAATAGATGAGAAATTTATTTTAAAACCGGATAATCATAAAAAAGAAGAATTGCTATCAAATTAGCAGCGGTGCGTTGGCAAAAAAACAACTCTTTTGTAAACTTTGGTTTGCAGAGCTGGCTTGCTACGGTTTGCAAATGTGTTGTTTTGTGGGCGGGGTTTCCTTTTTCTTTGTGTGGGGGGAGAAAAAAACAAAATAAATTCCCCTCAAACTGCACCGCCCTGTCAACGGAGCACCAATCCAATCAATCCGTTTTTTGTAATTATTTCAATCTTTTTTATTGTATTAATGTATCGTATCGGTTTTACACTTGCATACAACGGACAGCGGTATGTTTTTGTTGCCGATTTCGGAGCACTTCACTGTCAAACCACGATAAAGTTTGAAGCGAGCCACAGACCTTGATTTCAGCACTGTCTCGGCAATAAAATATACCGCATGTTATGTGGCGTATTTCTTTCATTATCAATATTGTAATTTGTCAATTTGTTTTAATGTCAGCAAATTCACTGTCCAATATACAGAAAAAGCAATAATGCCGGTTATAGAAACTAAAATCAATTCACTAATTCCAAAGTTCGTTTCCCAAAATACCAATCCGAAAGTTAGTCCTGATATTATACAGAGCAGTGCTGTGAATTGAAAAAGTGTCAACCCCCCAACTTTTTTCTTAGATTTAAATTTTTTCCAAAAAGGAAGTGTCAAGGTAAACTGAATTGTCAGATCGATAATTGTTGCTATTGGCACAAATAGTTTAAAAAAACCATTGTCAGGAGAGTTAAAAGCATCTCCATTATGCACAATAAGATTAAATACTACCAAAAGTCCAAGCACTGTCAATATTCCGAGTATTGTCGGTAAAATTGTCTCAATGATTTTAGTTTTCATTTTCATTATTTTTTTAGTTTCTCTATAAACGGTCAAGTCACTAAGATATTTTGTCTGTCTGTTGTCTTTTTCTAATATGCCACATAACGTTCCGCAGCTACCCGAAGGTGGCGATTTCGAAGCACTTCACTGTCAACCAAGCAGAAACTTTGATAGAAGCACAAAGCTTGATTTAACCACTAAACCGCCACTTTTGGGTAGGTGCTGTTATAAGCCGTTTTTCTTTTTTCAGTCATAGTTAAATAGTTTGCATAGTGTCGGAAAAGTTTGAGAGATTTTATCTTCGTCCCAACGTTTTCCAGTCAATTTACTTGCTTTTACTCTTACAGGCGGCATTAGGTCAGAAGTCTTGTCTTCATAAACTTGCTCTGCTAAATAATATAATTCTTCAAGTTGTGGGTCTTCGTCAAAGATTGTCAAAAGTTGATTTTCGTCTATTTCTTTAATCGCTTCAAATGCACCTTTCCCTTTAGAAACAGCCCAAACTCTGAAATAGTCAAACTCATCATCGCCACATCCACGTCTAACAATAAAAGCCAAAGCCCAATGTTCCCAAGTATTTAGCTCGTTTGACTTTGTAGTCAATAACTTGTCAAAGTTTCTTAATTCTTTTGGGTAAAATTCTTCTAAGATTGATTTTAGATTGTCAAGAAAATTAAATTGGTCTGTTGACATTTCTCTAGCTTGGTCAATTAGTTGCCAAAACAAATCTTCATCTATTTTTCTTTTGTCAGTCGTAGGTTTAGGTTTGGGTTTCTCAAGACTTGAAACTACTTTAAGTAATGCGGTTTGCTTTTCAATTTCTACGTGGTCATTAAGAATTTTTAGCCCTGCGATAAATTCATTTATTCCATCAATTATGTAGAGCCTTCTCCAAGCAAGAGTTCTTTCTAATGATTCATTGGAAGAAAATTGATTGTAATTTTTAATGTCAGTATTGATAATTCTTTCAATTGTGATATTTGGATAATTTGTCCTTTGGTATTCAACGTCTCGCCATAATTTTTCAAGTCTGTTTCTGATAATACCTTTCCAAAGTTGTTTGAATAAAGCTAATTCATTGTTGTCAATTAGGTGTTTGCTAAATGGTCTGCTAAAGTCATCGCAATTTCCAGAGTCCCAATTTTCAATAATGAAGGCAATAAGTTCTTTGTATCGTTTGTCAGTCAACCATTTGTCCCGAACGTCTGCAAAACCTTCTTCCACCGTCTGACTTGGGAGATTATTTTTCTCTCTCAATCTTGAATGTTTTGTCCAGTCGTCTAAAAATTTTCCGTAACTCATTTGATTGTTGTGTCGGTTTTTAAAATGGCTTATAACGGTTGAGGCTAAAAGCTGGTGGGCATTTCGGAGCACTTCACTATCAAACTAAGATAAAGTTTATAAGTTGTAATTGCTTTCAAATTAGCACTTTCTGCCCGCTTGATTTTAGCCTTTGTTA
>JACDJA010003456.1_pt1 | contig 10217 bp, 10 predicted proteins | sample 7449241 | NCBI WGS metagenome assembly JACDJA01 (sample SAMN14253289, study PRJNA609438) | sludge metagenome | isolation source: initial anaerobic sludge | collected 2018-12-20 | reverse complement strand
GCTTCCTCGGCTCGAACGGCTGCGGCAAGACCACCACCATGAAGATGCTGACCGGCCTGCTGGAGCCGAGCGAGGGCGAAGCCCTGCTGTTCGGCAAGCCGGTCGATCCGCGCGATATCGCGACCCGGCAGCGGGTCGCACGACACCGGGACGTTGCCGCCGCTTCTTCGTTCAAGCCTGCTTTTCACTGGGTGGCAGATGGCAAGACAATCGATTGGCCTGCTGGTCATGGCATACGGCACTCCTGCGCACATGTCGGAGCTTGCCGCCTATTACACCCACATCCGCCAGGGCAAGCCACCCTCTGACGAGCAGCTCGAGGCCTTGCGCAAACGCTACCAGGCGATCGGCGGATCCTCGCCGCTTGCGCGCATCACCCACGAGCAGGCGCAGCGGCTCGCACAGCACCTGAACGACCGCTTTGCGGACAGGCACTTCAAACCGTATCCTGGTTTCAAGCATGTGCGGCCCTTTGTCGAGGACGCGGTGCAGGCCATGCACGCCGACGGTGTGGCACAGGCGATTTCCATCATCATGGCACCGCACCACTCCGACAGCAGCACCCAATCCTATAGCACGCGCGCGCTCGACGCGGCCGCGCAGCACGCGGCACCCGCCCTGTACACCATCGCGCACTGGCATCGCCAGCCGCGCTTTGCGGCCCTGTGGGCGGCGCGCATTCGCTCGATGCTGTCTGCGCTGTCCGGCACGCAACGGCAGCAGACCCTGGTCCTGTTTTCCGCGCACAGCCTGCCCGCGCAGGCACCCGGAGCCCGGGACTACGCCCGGCAGGTGACCGAAAGCGCCCGGCAAATCGCGGCCGTGGCGGCGATCGCGCATCACGGGCACGCTTGGCAAAGCGCCGGCCGGACCTCCGAATCCTGGCTTGGCCCGGACATTCTGGACGTCATCCGACAGGCGTGGAACCAGGGTGGATACCGGACTTTCCTGATCTGCCCCATCGGCTTTGTCGCCGATCACCTGGAGGTGCTCTACGACAACGATGTCGAATGCCGCAGCCTGATCGAACAGCTGGGCGGACGCTATCTGCGCCCGCCCATGCCTAACGCGGATGAAGCCTTCATCGCTTGCCTGGGCGACGCCGTCGCAGACGCTCTGACTGAAATGACGCCGGCCGCGGCATGAGCGGCCCGATCCGGCGTGTGGCCATCATCGGCGGCGGCATCACCGGGCTGTCCGCAGCCTTCGAGCTGCAGCACCTGCAGCGCCAGGCGGGCTTGCCGCTGGAATGCATCGTGCTGGAATCGGACCATCGGGTGGGGGGCAAGATCCGCACGGAACACCACGAAGATTTCCTGATCGAAGCCGGGCCCGACTCCTTTCACGCCGAAAGCCGCAACCTGCTGGAACTGGCCCGGGCCACCGGGCTGGGTGGCGAACTGATCCACAGCGGCGCCAGCCAGGCCTACATCTACACCCGGAACGCCCTGCATGCGATACCCGCCGGGATGGTCATGGGGGTCCCCACAAAGCTCCTGCCGTTCCTGAAGTCGCGGCTGCTCTCGCCTGCGGGAAAACTGCGGGTCGTGCTGGAGGCATTCCGCCGCCACGACACGCCGACCGAGGACGAATCCGTCAGCCAGTTCTTCAGGCGCCACTTTGGCAGCGAGTTGGTCGAGCAGCTGGTCGACCCCCTGTTCTCGGCCATTTATGCCAACCGCGTCGACCACCTGAGCGCCCGCGCGATCTTGCCACGGCTGATGGCGCTGCAGGACGGACAGCGCAGCCTGATTCTGGGCCTGCGTCGCACGCAGCGGCTTCACGCCACCCGACAGCCCGAACGAGTGACCGCCAGAAAGCGCACGCCGCTTGTCAGCCTCAGCCGCGGGATGCAGTCCCTGCCCGAGGCGATTGTCGCGCAGCTTGCCCCCTCGTCGGCCATGACCGACACCGCCGTCGACCGCATCGAGCGGGTGGCGGGGCAGTACCGCCTGTTCCTGCACGCACGCGCGCCGCTGGACGTGGATGCCGTCATCCTGGCCACCCCCAGTGACGTGGCCGCGAAGCTGCTGGACATGCGCACGGATTTCAAGCGCCTGCATGAGAGCCCGCCCACGTCGGTGGCCAATGTCGTGCTGGGCTACCGGCCCGACGCGATTCCGGCGCAGCCGCCCGGCACGGGCTTTGTCGTGTCGCGACAGGCCGCCTGCGCCATCACGGCGTGCACCTGGAGCCACCTGAAATGGCCCCATTCCACGCCGCAGGGCCACGCCTTGCTGCGCTGTCACGTGGGCCGCAGCGACGACGATCGCCTGGTGGCAGCCGATGATGACGCGATCGTGCACAGCGTGATGCGTGATCTGAAGCGCATCATGGGCATCGATCAGCCGCCCGCCTTTTACCGGGTGACTCGCTGGCGCAAGGCCATGCCCCAGTATGCCGTCGGCCATGCGGAGCACGTCGCCCGACTCAGGCACAGCGTGGCGGAGCGCTTTCCCGGTGTCGTGCTGGCCGGCGCCTCGTACGGCGGCATGGGGCTGTCCGACTGCGTGCGCCAGGGCAACGAAGCCGCGCAGGCGACGCGGGCGTGCCTGTTCGAAACCCCCTCTTGATGGAGTTCCCCACATGTTGATCACGCAACTTGGCAAAACGCGGCTCAGGCTGCTGGCCAGCGTCCAGTCCCTCGATGACGAACAATTGAACTGGCAGCCAGACCCGCGCCAGCCCAGCGCCGCCCGGATCATCCTGCACGTTGCCGCCGTCGAGCGGGCCATCGCCGACGACATTCTGGGCGCCCTGGGCAGCCCCGGCGACCCCGTGGCCGACCAGACCCCGGCAGCCCTGGGCGCGCTGATCGAGGCACTGAGCACCCCGGAACCCGCGCTGGCTGCGGACCCCGGACAGTCCGCACATTCCAGCTTGGCAGCACATTCCGGGTCGGTTGCACATTCCGGGTCGACTGCCTATTGCGGATCGACTGCCTATTGGGGATCAGCTGCATATTCCGCATCGGCTGCAGGGTCCAGGCCATCTGTAGACGCCAGAATGCTGCGCCTTGAAGCGGATGGGCTGCCCGGCGGCCCGGCCCGGACAGCGCCCGGTTCCATGACGAAACTGGCGCTGGTGCGCCTGCTGGAAGAATCCCGCTTTCGCCATCTGCAGCGGGTCTTCAATGAAACGCATGAGCGCGTGCTGGCTGCAAAATCCATGCAGCATCCGCGCTTTGGCCGCATCAGCCTGAAAAACCTGGCGGATCTGATCTGGTTGCACGACGCGCACCAGATCGACTACATCGCGCGCATCCGGGCCGCGCAGGATCAGGCCGGCGGCAACGGACCAGCCGTCGCCACACTGGTTTCTTGAAGATTTGGCTTCACGTCGGTTCGGCTTCATGAACGCCCGGCTTCATGAGTGCCCTGCCGCATGATCGCCCGGCTTCATGACGGCCGCATTTCACGATTCCCCCGCCATCGACAAGGAAAAACACCATGCAGGAACAATACACGTCGCAATTTGCCATCAAGTTCATGCCGTCCTGGCAACCGCTGGCCAAGGACCAGAAACACGAGACCGTGCAGGCTGCAGTGGCCCTCTTCAAACAATTCGAGGACCGCGTCGGCCTGCGCGGCAGTTACGTGGTGCAAGGCTTCCAGGGCCATACGGACATCCTGTTCTGGTTCTTCGCCGAGCGCTTCGATGACATTCAGGATTTGCAACTGGCGTTGCGCCGCTCCCCGCTGGGCGCGCACATCGGCACGCCGCACGCCTTCATCGGCATCACCAAGCCTTTCGAATTTTCCGAGCACCCCACGTCTTTCGCCATTGGCATGACACCCCGGAAATACCTGTGCTTCTACCCGTTCATCCGCAAGCCCGAATATTATCTGTTGCCCGCGTGGGAGCGGCGCGCCGTGATTGGCGACCACGGCCAGATCGGCCACGAATTCGTGCCCGACATACTGACCAACGGCGTGTATGGTTTCGGCCTGGGCGACTACGAATGGCTGCTGACCTTCGAGACCGATGATCTCAGCCGGCTCGTGGACTGCGTGCGCAAGCTGCGCGAATCAAAATCCCGGCTGTACATGCAGGACGAACACCCCTTTATCGTCGGGCGCCACTTTGAGCTGCAGGAGGCACTGATGCAGTATGTCTGAAGCATGCGTGTGAAAAATGCGAGCCCCCTCACGGATCAGACACTTGTGCGGGATCGGGAACCACTAACCCCCACCCCAGGGGCGAAACGCCTGGACCACGGATTCGCGCCCGGGCGGGCAATGCCGCAACACCAGCGTGAGCAGCGCCTTGGCCTTGAGCCCATCGAGCGATCCGCCAAGGATCAGGCCGCGTGCCTGCAGGTCGATTTCGCTGCCCGGAAAGCCATACGTGCGTGCCAGCGTGTCCCCCGCACCGGTGCGCGAGGTCAGCACCACGGGAATGTGCCTGGCCGCCTCGCCCAGCGCATCGGCCAGGTCCGGCATGACGTGCCCGCCACCCATGGCCTCGACGACCAGCCCGACCGCACCCGCTGCCAGGAGCGGCCCGACCGCCGCGCCATCATCTCCCAGCGCCACCGTCAGCAGGGCCACGCGTGCCTGCTCGCGCACGGCGCCCGATGGCAATGCGGGCACCCGGGGTGGCATAACCCCCATGTGCACCCGGCCCTCGGTCACCCAGCCCATGCGTCCGCAGGCAGGCGAACCGAAGGCGTCCAGGCGGCTGGTGTGCATTTTGCGCACAAAACGTGCGGCGTGCACTTCGTCATTCATGACGACCAGGCACCCGCAGCCGCGCGCCGCGTCACTGATGGCCACCTGAACCGCAGCGAGCAGGTTGCCCGGACCATCGGCTCCCGGCACCGTGGGGTTGCGCATCGCCCCCGTGACGACCACCGGCATGTCCAGCGCCAGCAGCCGATCCAGGATGAAGGCTGTTTCTTCGATCGTATCGGTGCCCTGAGTCACGACGACCCCGCGCCGCCCCTGTGCCGCCAGCGCCCGAATCGTCTGCGCCAGCGCTTCCAGGTCCTGGTACTGCAGGTGGGCGCTGGGCAACTGGCGAAAGGATTGCGCGTCGATCGCGGCAAGCTCGGCCAGAGCAGGCACCGCCGCCACCAGATTGTCGCCACTCAGCGTGGGCACGACGCCGGCACCCCCGCCCGCGCCCTTCGTCATGGCGATCGTCCCGCCCAATGCGAGCACGGTTACGACAGGTCTGTCCATTGCATTCTCCAAAATTGCCCATCATCCAGAATCGGGCGGGCTCGTCCCGCGTGCGGCTGAACGACGTGTCAAGGCCAAATAGAAATGTGCGGCTGAACGTCGTCACCTCGGGGTCTGATTCACTGCTAAACTCAAATGGTCCGACAGTGACCACGACGCGCGCCACGCACCCGCGCCGGCCGCAATGCCAATCAAACAAAGGGGGTTTCCATGCAGCCTCTCACCTATATTCTTGCCGCCATTCTCATCGGCACCTCCCTGGGTGCCTTGCTCAGCCGGCGCAACTCTTTGCTCACGATCAGTTCAGCCATCGCCATCGTACTTGGAATCGTCGCCATCGTGATCGAATCCTGGACGCCTCTGGCCGTCGGGCTGGTGATCTTTCTGGTTGCGCAGGCATTTCAACGCGACACGGCGGGTTGATGTCTTCAGCCGAAAGGCGTGCGCCAGCTCGAAGAACCGGCCCTGCGGCCGGTTTTTTTATGTACTGACACACTTTTATCCCGAGCCTTATCCCGGGCCTTATCCCGGGCCTTATCCCAGGCCTTATCCCGAGCCCTTTGTTCCGTACCCTCACGAGGCCCCGTTGGTTTGCGAAAGACCCCGGTGGCAGTAGATTCTTTAATGAGACGCGTTCTCATCAAGAATACAATGGATGGTGAACGGCGGCAGTGTCCCGCTGAATGCCAGCGGATGCGGTGTCGTCATCACAGGAGTCTTCCTCATGACCGAAGTCCAGAAGCTGGCTGAGTTCATTCACGCGGCACGGTATTCCCGGATCAGCCCGCAGGCAGTCGAACAAATCAAGATCCGCGTGCTCGACACGCTCGGGGTGGCCATCGGTGCGCTGGATGCGCCACCCATGGTGGCCATTCGCAAGCTCACCGAAACCTTGGGCGGCAACGGTGCCGCCACCCTGATTGGCGGAGGCAGTTCGGCACCCGACCGTGCGGCGTTCTACAACATCGGGCTGAGCCGCTACCTGGATTTCATGGACAGCTACCTCGCACCGGGCGAGACCTGCCATCCGTCAGACAATATCGGTGCGGTACTGGCCGCCGCGGAAAGCGTGGATGCCAGCGGCGAAGAATTTCTCACCGCCGTGGCGATCGCCTACCAGGTGCAGACGCGCCTGTCGGACGTGGCGCCGGTGCGCGCCAAGGGCTTCGACCACACCGTTCAGGGCGCCTACGCGGCGGCTGCCGCCGCCGCCAGAGCCCTGGGGCTGGACGCCGGGCAGATCGCCCATGCGATTGCCATCTCCGGGACAGCCAACAACGCGTTGCGGGTGACGCGCACGGGCAATCTGTCGCACTGGAAGGGCCTGGCCTACCCGCAGGTGGGCAAGGAAGGCGTGCACGCGGCGCTGCTGGCAGGCGTTGGCATCACGGGCCCCGAACAGGTCTTCGAGGGCAACAAGGGGCTGAAGGAAACGATCACCGGTCCGTTTTCCATCGACTGGTCGCAAGAAGACCTGGAAAGCGTGCTGCGCACGATCATCAAGAAGCACAACGCAGAGATCCATTCGCAGTCATCCATCGATGCCGCGATCCAGGTGGCCGGGCAGGCGGGCTTCCGCCGCGACGCAATCCGCGCCGTGCGCATCACCACGTTCCAGGTGGCCTACGACATCATCGGCGGCGGCGAGGAGGGCGACAAACGCCACATCCGCACCAAGGAAGAGGCCGACCATTCACTGCCCTACATGGTGGCCGTCGCCCTGCTCGATGGCCAGGTACAGCCGCAGCAATACGCGCCCGAGCGCATCGTTCGCGCCGATGTGCAGGCGCTGCTGCAAAAGGTGTCTGTCACACCGGACGCCGGATTTTCCGCGCGCTTTCCGGCAGAAATGCCCAGCACCGTCGAGGTGGAACTGAGCGATGGCACACGCCTGTCGGCCTCGGCCGCTGCGTACAAGGGTTTCACGTCCCAACCCCTGGACTGGGCTGCGGCCTGCGACAAATTCCTGCCGCTCGTGACCCCGTTCACAGGCCCCGGGCTGGCCGACGAGATTGTCCAAAGCGTGCATGCACTCGACACGCACCCGGTGCGTTCGCTGACCGCCCTGCTGGCCAGGGTGCCGCGACAGCGCACCTCCTGATGAACGGCGCCGGCTGGACGGCACCTGCCGTTCAGGACCTGCCTGCCGCCACTCGTCGGCCACCGCCCGGCGGACAGCGCGTGCTGGGCGGCACCTGTCGGCCACCACCCTGGGGACGGCGCCCGTTGGGTGGCACCTGCGGGCCACCACGCGGTGGACAGCGTCTGCCGGACGGCAAGCCGTGAACGGCTCGTTCGACGTCTCTTTTTTCTTTCACTCCTGCTGGAGAATCATCATGGCGAATACCAGTTTCGACTTCATTCCGCGCGCCTGGCGTCCGGAAAAACCCCGCTCGTTCGGTCTGACCGAAATTCGCGGCCCCTACTATTCCACCTATGGCACGCGCCACCTGGCCGATGTGCTCGAGGTTGCCGGCCAATGGGTCGATGGCGTCAAATGGGCGGGCGGTTCGTTCGCCTTGCTGCCGCGTGAACAGGTGCGCGCCTTCAGCGACCTGGCCCACAAGCACGGAGCCTACATTTCCTCTGGTGGCTGGATTGAAACCGTGCTGCGTTACGGCCCCGATGCGGTCGCCCGGTATCTGCGCGAGGCCAAGGAAGTCGGCTTCGATGTGATCGAGATTTCCACCGGCTTCATCACCATCCCCACATCCGGCCTGCTGCGCCTGATCGAACAGGTCAAGAAGGCCGGCCTGAAAGCCAAACCGGAGCTGGGCATCCAGTTCGGATCGGGCGGCGATTCCACGGAAGCGGAGCTCGCCGCAGAAGGCAAAAAGGACGTGGGCGACCTGATCGATCGCGCCAGACGGGCACTGGACGCCGGGGCGGACATCATCATGATCGAATCCGAAGGGATCACCGAAAATGTGGTGAACTGGAACACCGCGGCGGCAGCGGCCATCCTGAACGGCGTGGGCATGGAACACGTGATGTTCGAGTCGGCCGACCCGCTGGTCTTCGAGTGGTACATCAAGAACTACGGCAATGAGATCAACCTGTTCGTCGATCACTCGCAAATCCTGCAACTGGAGGGATTGCGCCAGAACATCTGGGGCAACAAATCCACCTGGGGACGCGTCGTCAACCCGGCGCCAGCCGTGTCCGCAACCGGCAAGGCGGCCTGACAGTCACGACTCAGGCCTCGGGCCATAGTGCCAGCTCGGGATACCACTGATCGTGCTGCCGGACCACGCCTTTGTCCGGGTCGTATGCACGGTCAGTGATTTGTCCGATGATCGCAAGCGGAATCTTGCTGACCGATTCGAGCGTGCCGCGCGCCCATAGCTGATTGATGACGGGATCATCGATGGCCTGCACCAGCGGTGCGCCCTTGCGCTGCAGCTCGCTGGCATAGAAAAGATTCACATCAGCTTGCCACAGATAGGGCAACAGCAGATGCATCTCGAAGACCAGGCGGTGGCGCTCGGGCGACAAGGGCAAGGCTTCAACGAGCAACAGCTTTTCCCAGAGCAAGGCATTTTGCTTGACCAGGTATTGCGCCCTGCCCTCGGCCTCAGCCGCCAATTGTTGCTTGGCGCCCAGGTCCTGCTTTGTGGTGGACATGGTCTGCGACCAGTAATAGAGCAGAATGACGCCCCCGAGTACCGCCACAATGAAAAGCACAATCATCAGTTGCTCCAGGAAACTCCGGCAGCCATGCCGGGCAGGAAAGGAATGCAAGAGATCGCTTGCATGTCATTTTATGAAACTCTCCTGAGAAATGGTGCGATCCCGCCTGCTGCGACTGCATCGGGCGGCCCGCTACGGCGTCCTGAACGCGCGCGCTCGCGCCTATGGCTCGAGCGGCCGACACGGCACGATCAATGTGGGTGACAAGCGCTGCAGGATCTCACCGTGCTGGTTGCGCGTCAACACCAGGACGCGCACGATGCCCCGATCCGGCTTGGATTTCGAACGCGTGATCTCGATGATCTCGGATTCCACGTGCAGGATATCGCCTGGGCGCGTCGGCTGGGGCCACGAGAGTTCCCCCCCGGCCCCGATCAGCCCTCCGGCCAGCGGCAGGCTCGCCACCAGCAGTTTCATCGTCAGAGCCGCCGTATGCCAGCCGCTGGCGGCCAGTCCATGAAAAAACGTGTCCTGTGCCAAAACGGCATCCAGATGGAAGATCTGCGGATCGAACTGCTGGGCAAAAGCAACAATCTGTGGCGCATCCAGCGGATGCTCCGTACTGACGAAGCGATCGCCGACGGACAGGTCTTCCAGGTACAGGGTGGATCGGGCAGCAGGCATGACTGATTGTTATCCGTTATCGCGGCGCGGCTTGCGCAACGATTGAGTGACGCGATCGAGCAGCATGGCCAATATGACCACCGCAATCCCCGCCTCGAAGCCATCGCCCGGGCGCAGACGCTGAATGGCGCGCCACACTTCACTGCCCAATCCGTCTGCGCCAATCATGGCAGCAATGACGACCATGGACAAGGCCAGCATGATGGTCTGATTGATCCCGGCCATGATGGTGGGCAGCGACAGGGGCAACTGGACCTTCAGCAGCTTCTGGGTGCGTGTGGCCCCATAGGCGTCGGCGGCCTCCACCAGGTCGGCGGGGACTTGCCGGATACCCAGGATGGTCAGCCGGATCGCTGGCGGCATGGCGAAAATCACCGTGGCAAAAATGGCCGACACGGACCCAATGCCGAAAAATGGAATCGCGGGAATCAGATAGACAAAGGCGGGCATGGTCTGCATGAAATCCAGCACCGGCATGACCAGACGGTACAAGCGGGATGACAAGGCGGCCAGAATGCCAATGGGCAATGCGACCAGCACGGCCACTGCCGTGGCGATCACCACGAGCGTGAAGGTTTGTATCATCGGCTGCCACAAACCCATGTTCAGTATGAGTTCCAGGCCCAGGACTGCGCCCAAGGCCAGCCGCCAGCCCGAGAGACGCCAGCAGATCAATGCCGCCACCGCAATCAGCACCCAGTCCGGCACTGCCAACAAGGT
>JACDJA010003453.1_pt1 | contig 10224 bp, 6 predicted proteins | sample 7449241 | NCBI WGS metagenome assembly JACDJA01 (sample SAMN14253289, study PRJNA609438) | sludge metagenome | isolation source: initial anaerobic sludge | collected 2018-12-20 | reverse complement strand
GGCCGACGACGAGACCTACGGCATCATCCTGCTGCCCGAGGCCACGGGGGTGTCGCCCGACCAGATCCCTGTGCAGAACATGCAGTGCTCGGTGATGCATCCGGATGGCTCCGCGCAAGAGGTGGACACGGCCTCGAGCGGCTCGCGGCTGGAGACGTCGGCCGGCCGCGAGGCGGGCAGCTTCGAGGGGCGCGCAGGCGCCACCACGGTGACGTGCGCATGGCGAGACGGGCACACCTCACCGGGCGACTTCTACTCCGTCGCTACTCTCAGCGAGACCGCCCACCTCATCGGCAACATCCTGCTCATCGGTGGCGTGGTGGTGATCGGCGTCGGTGTGGTGTTGCTCGTCATCGGCATCCGCGGCCGCTCCGTGCGCGTGCCGATCCAGGCGTGACAGGAGGGCGCGACGCGGGCGCTACTCCCCTGCCACGTAGCGCAACACCGCCAGCACTCGGCGGTGCTCGTGCTCCGACGGGGCCAGATCCAGCTTGGTGAAGATCGACGAGATGTGCTTCTCCACTGCGCCGGCGCTGACCACGAGCCGCTCCGCAACCGCGAGGTTGGAGAGGCCCTGCGCCATCAGTGAGAGCACCTCTCGTTCGCGAGGTGTCAGTGACGCGAGCGGGTCGCGCCGCCTGCTGCGGGCGAACAGCTGCGACACCACCTCCGGATCGAGGGCTGTGCCGCCATCGGCAACGCGGCACGCGGCCTCGACGAACTCGCGCACATCGGCGACCCGTTCCTTCAGGAGGTAGCCCACGCCCACGGTGCCCAGCGCCAGTAGTTCGGTGGCGTAGCGCTCCTCCACGTACTGCGAGAGCACCAGCACCGGCGTCGCCGGTCGTTGCGTGCGCAACTCCACCGCGGCGCGCAACCCCTCATCGGTGTGCGTGGGCGGCATGCGCACATCCACGATCACCAGATCCGGCTGGTGGTGCGTCACCACGGCCAGCAGCCGGGTGGCATCGCCCTCTGCAGCAACCACCTCGTGGCCGTACTCGGCGAGCAGCCGGGTGATGCCTTCGCGCAGCAGCACCGAATCCTCGGCGATCACGATCCGCATGGCAGCTCCACGCTCACGACCGTAGGCCCACCGGGCGGGCTGGCGATGCGCAACCGGCCCTCGACCCCGGCGACACGATCGCGCAACCCGCGCAATCCGCCGCCGGCCGCGTCGGTGGCACCGCCGCCACCGTCGTCGTGCACCTCGATCAGCAGGTGATCGTCGACCTCCACGAGGCGCACCAGCGCGCTGCGCGCGTGGCTGTGCTTGGCCACGTTGGTGAGTGCTTCCGCCACCACGAAGTACGCCGTCGCCTCGACAGCGGGCGACAGGCGCCGAGGCAGGTCGCTGTGCAGTTCGACGGGAACCGGGCACCGCGCGATGAGCGCCGAGACCGCCGCGTCGAGACCGCGATCCGTGAGCACTGCGGGGTGGATGCCGCGCACCAGGTCGCGCAGCTCGACGATTGCCTGTTTGGCCTCGTCGTGAGCGAGTGCGACCATCTCCTTGGCGCGTTCGTCGTCGGTGTCAGCGAGGCGTTCCTTCGCCATTCCGAGGTTCATCGCCAAGCTCACCAGCCGCTGCTGGGCGCCGTCGTGCAGGTCGCGCTCGATGCGGCGCAGCTCGCTGGCCGACGACTCGACCGAGGCCTCACGGCTCACCTCCAACTCGCTCACGCGCTGCTGCAGCTGCTCCTCGGCATTGGCCGCGAGCAGGCTTCGCGCCAGCGCGACGTCGGCCGCGGCGATGCCATGGATCACCCGCGGCACGACGGCCAACAGCAGCAGACCCACCAGCCCGGCTCCGAGCGAGAGGAGCCCCAACGGCCACTCCCCTGGCTCGTAGGTCACCCCGTCGAGGTCGAACGCGGGCGGCGGATCGGCCAGCCAACCCCACAGTGGCAGCGTTGCCATCGAGAGCGTGACCGACCAGATCACGACCGTGGCGGTGAACGTGATGACACCCCATGGCAGCATCAGTAACCCGTAGGCGAGCCCGCGCCAACCCGGCCGATCGGCAAGTGCCTGCTTGGCCCGTTGCCACAGCCCACCGTGCCACACGAGCGGGGCATGCGCGGGAAGCGCCACACCCAGCAGCGCGGCGACTCGTGCGCGCTCGACCGTGCCGATGACACGGCCGCCGACCACGGTGGCAACCAGTAGTGGCACGCCGATGAGCGTGACCATCAGGCCAACGCTGAGCGACAGCATCGTGACGACCGCGGTGAACAGCCCGATGCCGACCACGAGGTCGGCGAGCAGGTGCACCGACTCCTTCCACACTCGACCGCGAGCGAGCGGCCCGTACCACTTCTTCAGCAGGGCGGCCATCACCGCACCTCGACCAGCGCACGAACCGGCGCGACTGGCGTCGGCGGGTCGCTGACGTGCACTTGCGGCAGCATTCGGCCCAGGCGCCGCGGCAACCACCAGTTGCGATCGCCGAGCAGCTCCATCGTGGCGGGCACCAACACCATGCGCACCACCGTGGCGTCGAGCAGCACGGCCACGGCCAGCCCGAGACCGATCAGTTTGATCGCGCGGAGATCGCCGAGGACGAAGGTGCCGAACACGCACACCATGATGGCAGCGGCCGCGGTGATCACACGCGCCGTGCTGGCCAGGCCCTCGACCACCGCCCGGCTGTTGCTCTCGCCGCGATCCACACGCTCCTTCACCGACGACAGCAGGAAGACCTCGTAGTCCATCGAAAGGCCGAACACGATCGCGAACAACATCATCGGCGCCCACGGCTCGATCGGTGCCCCTTCCTCCACCCCCACGATCCAACCCAGCCAGCCCCACTGGAACACCGCCACCAGCACGCCGTACGCGGCGCCGATGGAGAGCAGGTTCAGCAGCACCGCCTTCAACGGCACGAGCAGCGAGCGGAAGACCACCATCAGCAACAGGAAGCTGAGCAGCAGCACTGCGCCGATGAAGATGGGCAGCCGTGACGACATCTGCTCGGCGAAGTCGACGTCGCCGGCCGTTTGGCCGCCCACGTGGGCGACAACACCGCTGGCGGGGATGACATCGGTACGCAGCTGGTGCACCAGCGCGGCGGTGCGCTCGTCCTGCGGGCCGGTGGTCGGTACCACGGTGATGACGGCGATCCTTCCCGCCGGCACGGTGTACACGTCGTCGATGGCCGCCACTCCGGGCGTGGCGGCAATCGCGCCGGCGAGACGCGCAGCGGCCGAGGGGTCGCCGTCGAGCCTGGCCACCACCAGCAAGGGCCCGTTGTAGCCGGCGCCGAACCCGTCGGCCAACGTGTCGTAGGCGGCTCTGGTCGTGCTGCTTCGTGGGTCGTTGCCGGCATCGGCCGACGCGAACCGCATCGCGAACGCCGGCACGACCAGCGCCCCCAGCAGGCCCAGCCCGGCAACCGCGCAGGCGACGGGGTGGCGCTGCACGAACCGGCTCCACCGATGCCAGCCGGATTCGCCGGCGCGCTCGTCGCGACGGTGGATCGACAACCTGTCGATGTTGCGGCCCACGAACCCCAGTGAGGCCGGCAGCAACGTGACGGCGGCAAGCACCGCCACCATCACCGCCGAAGAGGTGCCCAGCGCCAACCCGTTCAAGAACGACAGCCCCATCAGCAGCATCCCCAGCAACGAGATCATCACCGTGACACCAGCGAACACCACCGCCCGGCCGGCGGTGTCGATCGCCTCCATCGTGGCGGCGAACGGGTCGCCGGTGCGGCGCAGTGCCTCGCGGTAGCGAGTGACGATGAACAGCGCGTAGTCGATGCCCACGCCGAGACCCACCATCGAGGCAACCTGCACGGTGAAGTCGGGAGTGTCGACCGCCGCGGACCACAGTTGCACGCCCCCGAGACCGATCGCGATGCCGAACAGCGCGGTGACGATGGGCAGACCCGCCGCCACCAGCGAACCGAACGAGATCAGCAGGATGACCACCGCCGCGAGCAGACCGAACACCTCGGTGGTCGGCACGCCTCCGTTCTGGAAGCGGTAGCCGCCGTACTCCACCGTCGTGCCGTCCGCTGCCAGCGCAGCACGTTGCTCGAGCAGCTGATCGACCACCCCTTCGTCGTCCTTTGCGAGCGCGATCGTCGCAACACCCACAGCGCCGTCGGCCGACAGTTGCAGGTCGGTGGCTCGCGCTGGGCTGCTCAGCACCGACGGCATCGCGTCAACGCGATCGAGGAATCCGTCGATGCGCGCGGCCACGCCTGCATCGGCCAGGCCCGCCGGGTCGGCGAACACCACCCGCACGATGTCACCTTCGATGTTGTTGTCGCCGGGCGACTCGCGCAACAGCAACTCGTACGCACGGTCGCTGTCGGTGCCGGGCAAGCGACCATTGCTCGCGAACTCGCCACCGCTCGCGGACGCGGCGAAGGAGATGCCGACCACGGCTGCTACCCAGATGAGCAGCGTGAGTCGACGGTGGCGGTACGAGGCGGCGGCGAGTTGGCGGAGCATGTCTCCACGATGACGATGCGCGGCGCTCGGCACCATCCGGGCTGCTGGCATGCGCACGGTAGGGCTTGCCCTACCCCGCGTCGACGGCTGATCAGCGGCTCAGCACTTCCTTGCGGTGCGCGACGAACTCGACCAGCTCGTCGTCGATGGCCGCATCGAGGGTTGGCGACACCGACTCGTCGAGCAGTCGGCGCCAGATGCGATGAGCTCGCTCGGTCGTGTCCGGTGAGCCGCTCTCGGCCCACGTCTCGAAGTTGCGCCAATCGCTGACCAGCGGTGAGTAGAAGGCGTGCTCGTAGCGCTCGAGTGTGTGCGGTGAGCCGAAGAAGTGGCCGCCAGGGCCAACGGCACCGATGGCCTCGAGGCCCAGCGAGGCGTCGTCGACTTCGATCGGCTGCAGGTAGGAGGCCATCATCTGCAGCATCTCGGCATCGATGATCAGCTTCTCGAAGCTGGCCGTGAGCCCTCCCTCCAGCCACCCGGCAGCGTGGTTGACCAGGTTGGCGCCGCCCATCACGGCGCCCCACAGCGACATCGCGCTCTCGTACGCGGCCTGTGCATCGACCGCGTTGGACGTGGTGGTGTTCGACGACCTGAACGGCAGGCCGTACCGGCGAGCCAGCTGACCGCTGGCCTGGGCCGCCTTCGTGTACTCCGGCGTGCCGAAGGCGGGCGAGCCGCTGCGCATGTCGACGTTGGAGGTGAACGAGCCGTACATCATCGGTGCGCCGGGTCGTACCAACTGGATGAGGGTGCCCACCGCCAACATCTCGGCGTTCTGCAGCGCCAGTGCACCGGCCAGGGTGGCGGGAGCCATCGCACCGGCCAGCGTGAAGGGCGTCACGCACACCGCTTGACCGGCGCTGGCGAGCTCGATCAACCCTTCCGCCATCGGGATGTCGAGCGTGAGCGGTGTGTTCGTGTTGACGATGGTCAGCAATGCCGGCGCAGCCGCAAGGCCGTCGCGATCGGTGCCCAACGCGATGGCCGCCATGTCGATGCAGTCGGCGGCGCGGTCGCGCCCGAGTGCGATGCCCTGCCAGTTCTTGTCGAGCAGCCGGATCAGCGACAGGCACAGATCGAGGTGGCGGGTCTCGGGCGCGAGGTCCATCGCCTCGAACGGGCCACCACCCTCCTGCTGGATGACGTCGAGCGCCTGGATGACGCGCAGGTACTCGGCCTGCTCCGCGTGCGAACCGGGCCGCCGCCCCCGCTCGGCATCGCTGGCGAAGGCCGGGCCACCCACCGAGGTGAACACCACGTGGCGACCGCCGATGGTGAGATCGCGAGCGGGGTTTCGCGCGCGGAGCACGAACGACGACGGGGCTCTGGCCACCATCTCCTCGACCAGTTCCGGGTCGAAGCGCACCATCAGGTCGTCGACCACGCAGCCGGCTTCGGCCAGCAGCCGGCGCGCCGGCGGGTGCAGCACGCGCATGCCGGTGGTGTGTAGCAGGGTCAGTGATGCACGGTGAACGTGCTCGACGTGGTCGTCGGAGAGCATCCGGATCGGCTCGTAGGGGTTCACCACGGCACGCCACGGCGCAGGCCGGGCACCACTGGCGGTGCGCCGCCCGCGCGCCCTGTTCTCCCTGCTCACGCCGGCAACCGTACCCCGGTGTCGGGCCGCCGCCGGGCATCGAGACAGGCGCGTAGAACCGCGAAAGGTCAAGAAACCGTAAGGTCGGCCACCGCCGATGCCGAAGAACAGACCATGACCCGACTTCATCGAGCCATTGCCACAGCTGCTCTCACGGTAGCCATCGGGGCCGTTGCCGTGGTGGATACCGCGTACGCAGGCCCTACTGCTCCTGCCAACGTGGCTGCCAGCCCGCAGGTCTACGTGGTGCAAGCCGGCGACTACCTCTCGGGCATCGCCGAGCGCATGGGCGTGAAGATGTCGGCGTTGCTGGCGGCGAACAAGCTCGTCGTCACCAGCCTCATCTATCCGGGCATGCAGTTGATCGTGCCCGAAGGTGGCAAGGTGCCCGGCGCCGCCGCCGCACCCGCCGCGGCCGCCGCGGTGTACACGGTGAAGTCCGGTGACTCCCTGTCGGGCATCGCTGCTCGCATGAAGGTGAAGCTGAGCGCACTGCTGGCCACCAACAAGCTCACGGCCACCAGCGTCATCCACCCCGGCAGCACGTTGGTGGTGCCCGCTGGTGGCTCACTGCCTGCAGCTGCTGCCCCGGCGGCGACGCCGAGCGCGGCCCCCGCTGCTACTGCGCAGTACGTGGTGCGTTCGGGCGACTACCTCTCCGGCATCGCACCGGCCCTGGGCGTGAAGCTCTCCGCGCTGCTGGCGGCGAACAAGCTGACCGTCAACAGCCTCATCTACCCCGGCATGCTCCTCAACGTGCCGGCCGGTGGCAAGTTGCCGGCGGTGGCCGCCACCAACGCTGCGGCCGGCACCTCCACGACCGACAGCCGCATCGCGAAGGTGCTCGCCTTCGCACAGGCGCAGCTGGGCGAGCCGTACAAGTTCAACGCGGCCGGCCCCGACAGCTGGGACTGCAGCGGCCTGACGATGGCGGCCTACGCCGAGATCGGCATCTCACTGCCCCACTACAGCGGCGCTCAGGTCGAATACGGCACGGCTGTGGACCGCGCCACGCAGGCGATCAAGGCAGGCGATCTCATCTTCCTCGAGTCGTCGGTGGGCTCGGGTGTCATCAACCACGTGGGCATCGCGATCAACTCGACGCAGTGGATCCAGGCGCCGCGTAGTGGCGACGTGGTGCGCGTGGGCAGCATCCCGTCGACTCGTGTGATCGCCATTCGCCGGCTGGTGTCGACGGGCTGAGCGCCCGCCGCAGGGTGGCGACGCCGCTTATCGCACTGCCATGAGGTCGACGACGAACACGAGGGTCTCTCCGCCCTTGATGGCGCCACCGGCGCCGCGGCTGCCGTAGCCGAGGTCGGGGGGAATGGTGAGCTTGCGCCGGCCGCCCACCTTCATCCCCTTGACGCCTCGATCCCAGCCTTCGATCACTTCTCGTGCACCGAGACGGAAGTCGAAGGTGTCGCCGCGGTTCCAGCTGGCGTCGAACTCTTGGCCGTTGCTCCAGGCGACGCCCACGTAGTGCACGATGACCCGCTTGCCGATGACGGCTTCCTCGCCCTCACCGACGATCTCGTCGTCGATGAGCAGTTCGGCGGGCGGCTCGCCCTCGGGAATGGTGATGACAGGTTTTTCGGCCATCGCGCCACGCTAGCTCTCAGGCCCAGGGTCTCGGCATCGTTCGAGGTGTGGCGGCGGCTTTCGTCAACGCGTTGATGGTGGCGAAGAGGCGGTCGAGATCGGCTCCGGGGAACAGGGCTTCCGGGCCTGTGGGGGCAACGCTGTCGTAGGGGCTTTCGTAGACCCGGGCAGCGTCGACGACGCCGTGTTCGGTGAGCTCGTCGATGATCAGGGTGACGAACTTGATCTGGTTCTTGCTGTAGCGCTTGTCGTCGAGGAACTCGGCGAAGGCAGCCTTGGCGGCAGCGCGGTCGAGGCCGACGAGCGAGCGGATGAACAGCCCGAAGCTGCCGGCGTTCCTGCTGGCCTGTTCGAAGGTGTCGTCGTTGCCGATGCCGGCGGCGACGAGGATGCGTTGCAGTTCGTCGATGTCGGCGGCCGTGAGCGGCTCGCCCGAGCGCACCTTGGCGACGGCAGCTTCGGCGAGGTGCTCCTTCAGGAAGTGTTCGGCCTTCTTGCGGAACTGGGCGAACTCGGCGCTGGCGACCGAGCCGCCGATGCCGGGCAGCTCGACCTCGGTGCCGTCGCCGAGCTGGTCGTTGAAGTTGGTGTAGACGATCGACTTCTTGGTGCGTTCGATCAGCGGCACCAGCAACCGCAGCCGGCGGCGCACCTGCTCGAGCATCGAGTAGGTGACGTCGACCCACCACTCGTCGTGCTGCATCGCCTGCAGCAGCTCCAGCTCGGCGGCGATCGCCGGAATCGTCTGCTGGTCCTCCAGCAGGCCGGCGATCTGGATGAGCACGCGCCGCTGGCGGTCGAAGGGTTCGCCGCGCAGCAGGCCGAGTTGTGTGTTGAGCACCAGTACGTCGAACCGTTTGGCGTCTTCGTGTTCGGGTTCCAGCTGGGTGGGCAGCTTGGCCACGCGGTCGGCCAGCGCGGCCAGGTCACCCACCGACAACGTCGCCCACGACGCGCCGTCGCGGAAGCGTTCGATCAGTTGCAGGTGCGGCCGCACGAGGAAGTTGCCCGCGTTCATCGACTCGATCGCAGCCCGCAACACGTCGGCCAACTCGGCCCGCTCGGCGGCACCGGCCTTCAGCGCATCGAACGTCTGGATCAGTTCCAGGCGGGCCTTGAAGATCTGCTCGCTCAGTGGCGCACCCGCGGCGCCGTCGGCGGGTAGCAGGGTCTGGCTGAAGAACTCGAGGTTCTGGCAGAAGTCGAACACGCGGAACTCGGTCTTGTCGTCGCCGGGGCCGAACAGGCCGGGGCACAGCCGGGTGCCGCGGCCGATCATCTGCCAGAACTTGGTCTTCGAGCGAACCATCTTGAAGAACACCAGGTTCACGCACTCGGGCACGTCGATGCCGGTGTCGAGCATGTCGACCGAGATCGCGATGTGGGGTGCCTTGTCCTTGTTGGAGAAGTCGTCGATCAGGCCCTGCCCGTACTTCACGCTGTGGGTGATCACGCGGGCGAAGTTGCCGGCGTCGAGCTGCGGGTAGTTGACGATGAACCGCTCGTAGATGTAGTCGGCGTGGCGTTGGTTCTTGGCGAAGATGATCGTCTTGCCCAGCCGGTCGCCGCCGGCCACACGGATGCCGTTGGTCATCAGGTGGGCAAGTGCCTTGTCGACGGTGTCCTCGTTGAACAGCCACTTGTTCAACTTGGCGGCGCCCACCTCGTCGGGCGGGTCGAGCGGGTTGCCCTCGTCGTCCTCACCCCAGTCGATCTCGTCCCAGTCGTCGCGTTCGTCCTCGGAGAGCTCGTCGTAGCGGATGCCCTCGCGCACGAACTTCAACGGCACCGACACACCACGCGGTGGCACCAGGAAGCCGTCGGCCACCGCTTCGTCGAGCGAGTAGGCGTCGGTGGGCACACCGGTCTCCAGGTCGAACAGCTCGTAGGTGTTCGTGTCCACCTCGTCCTTGGGGGTGGCGGTCAGGCCCACCAGGTACGAGTCGAAGTAGTCGAAGATGCCGCGGTACTTGCGGTACACGCTGCGGTGCGCTTCATCGATCACCACCAGATCGAAGAACCCCGCCCCGAACCGGCGAGTGCCATCCGCCCGCAGTTCGTCGATCTTGCCGACCATCGTCTGGTAGGTGCTCACGTACACCCGGCCGTCCTCGTCGCCCTCGGTCACCAGGTTCACCGGCGCCGATGCGGGCAGGTGCGCCTTGAACGCGTTCACCGCCTGGTTCACCAGCGCAGTGCGGTCCGCCAGGAACAGTACCCGCTTCACCCAGTTGGCCCGCATCAACAGATCGGCCAAGGCGATCACCGTGCGGGTCTTTCCGGCACCCGTCGCCATCACGACCAGCGCCTTGCGCTGCTGGTCGTGCTCGAAGTGCTCGGCGATCGCACGGATCGCCCGCTCCTGGTAGTAGCGCTCGATGATCAGGCGGTTCAGCTGAACCGCTGCCAAGGGCAACCGGGCAGTGCGCCGCTGCACCAACAGCTGCAACTCGTCCTTGGTCAGGAACCCCTGCACCGGCCGCGGCACATACGTGGTGTCGTCCCACAACCAGTGCTCGTACCCGTTCGTGTAGAAGATCACCGGCCGCTGCCCGGTCG
>JACDJA010003449.1_pt1 | contig 10237 bp, 5 predicted proteins | sample 7449241 | NCBI WGS metagenome assembly JACDJA01 (sample SAMN14253289, study PRJNA609438) | sludge metagenome | isolation source: initial anaerobic sludge | collected 2018-12-20 | reverse complement strand
TTTGGTGATACTGACGAGTTCTCGTCCAGCCCAGAGGGGGTAAACGTGGCTTTTTAGCCGCTCACCATTTGTCTTCCAACTTGCAGGGGCATCAAGGGCGTGCTCGGCTTTGAGCCACATTTCGGCAATGAATCGAAATGAGGTCGGTGACTGGCCAGTGGTGGATACCACCTTGGCAACAGCCGCAGATTGCCGAACTTTTGTTTTTTCACTGGACTTTATCGCAGCAGGATCATTGCCAAGGGCAACCTGACCTCGAGCCTCTTGATGTATAACACGCGCCTTGTGAGGTTGAATTTCTGGAAAGCGTCCAATATAGAGGGTCTTTTGCTTTCCTTCATATCGGTAGGAATAACCCCATCGTCCCGATCCATCAGATCGGAGCAGCAAATGAAGACCGCCCCCATCCGAAAGTTTTTTTTGTGCACCATCTGTAAGCGCGTTGATCTCTTCCTTAATCTTAAGTTGGGTAAGTGGCTTGTTGATAGATGGCATGTGGTGCATCCCTGATGCTGCTGCGATTTTGGCAGTGTACCAACGCATATCTAGAACACCAACAAATATACCAACGAGTAAGGAGTGATTTGCTGGTATTTCATGTGATACCGAGTGATTGCGCGTTATGCTCTTATCTATTTAAGTTTTTGAAATATAAATATTTAGACGAAAAAAATCCCGGCAGATCAAGGCCGGGAAATTACTGTATGGTGGAGGTGGGGGGAATTGAACCCCCGTCCGCAAATCCTACGCTTTCGGTACTACATGTTTTTCCTGTTTTTTAATTTAACGCGCGGCTACCCAACAGGCAGGGAAAACCACGAGCGATTCCGGATAAGTTTTAGCCAATCCACGCCGGACACGCTTCATGACGATCTTGTGAGAGTCGACGCCTGGAACCTGAACGCACAAGCACGGCTTCAGTCAGACGGCACCCTACTGGTTATTAAGCAGCGAGTGCGTAGTTGTCGTCGTTGGCAACTAAATTTTTTGCAGATTTTTACGAGGCTCTACCCCTCGACATGCACCTAGAGTTTCGTGACCCGCGTCGAAGCCATGTCACCCCCTTGGTTTTGCATACATGGTGACGATTTGATCAAATTCAAGTCTGATCCGAATCAGAATAGACAAGATTTTGCATTGATCACCCACCAAGACACGGGATGGATTCTACTCTCTTTGACCCGAGGGGGAAAGGATGAATCGGACAACAGATAAACCAGCAAATTTACAGTCTATTATGATTCCTGTAAGATGCGCCGCTTCTCTGCCCGGGTGGTGAAACTGGTAGACACAAGAGACTTAAAATCTCTCGATCGAAAGATCGTGCCGGTTCGATTCCGGCCCCGGGCACCAAATAAAACAGCATGTTATGTCACCTTAATCCCCTGTGGGAAACTAATGCAGGAAGCAACGATAGAACACCTTGTATTCATCGAAGGGCTGGATACGAGGATGTATCCGCAACGAACATGCGCTATATCAATCGCTTACGCGATTGATTTGAATACCATACACGCCTTGGTGTGCTTCGGTCATGAATGATGGAAGAACACGAAAAAAGGATGCACGGCACCACATCCATGTGGTGCAAGGTAATCTCGAAAAGTTCTTCGAGGTACACATACGTGTAAGGCCTTTAGCCTGCCCACAACCTTACCTTCTCATAGACATAATCCATGGGCAAACGCTCTTGTTCTAAACGCGTACTGCCGAAATCACCATTGCGCAGCATGCTAAAGAGCATTAGTTCGTGGTCATTCAAAGCAACGGGCTCTCTAGTTACCGACTCTGGTTCGTTAACCATCCTTTCGCGGTAGGCATCAACAGTCGCAGCATCCATCATCAGCGGTATAACCGTACTTAGCTTGCTGCGAACATCGCTGAGTATGCCAAGTCCTTCAGAATCAATATCACCCCAATAGCCAACTCGCTTATTGGCAAGCCAACTCGCCCTCATCCAGGAAGTATTCTTTCCTCCTCCCGAAACAGCGATCGTGTCAGGAATATTTTCGAGAGACAGGCACGACTGCTCATTCTCAATCACAAGAATATTTTTAGCAGGCAACTCGAAATTCAATAATGTTTCAGATGACAATCGCAACAATGGCAAACCACCGAGGGAATCGGTAGTTTTTTTACACAACGGCCTTACTAATAACCAATCTTTTGGCTTATTTTTGCAATCCAGCCAATTCAAAAGACCCATGTCATTTGCCGTAGGATCGATGATGGCTGCAGTAATCGACTCTATAAATTTCAGATTTTTTTCTATGAATTTTGTATCGACAAAGATGACAGGAAGGGCTCTTAAATAACATCCACGCCCCATACTCTTGTGCAACTGAGGTATAAGCTTGACCAGTAATATCATGTCAGATTCACTAAAATCGGACAAGGTTTCCAGATTTGCAATTAGTGCAGAGAATAATTCACGTTCAGCGGTTGTACTGACCGGGTGGACAGTGCCTGTAGCAAGTTCTACGGGGAGTACGTCAAAGATATACGCAATTCTGGACTGCCAGTCTCTGAGCTGCCGCTCTTCCGCATCGCCAAGCATTCGAGCAAGGGAGCTGATATCGGGTATTGTTAAATAAGCTGGCACCATCTGCTCAGAAAGCGATCTAAATGTTACGTTGTCCCAACGGACGTTAACCTGTTTGGACTCATTTTCCGCTTTTTCGCAGAACGACTTCCAGGAAGCCACAAACGCCTGAAAATGACTGATATCATTTAGAGCCTCATTTCCTTTTGGTGGTTTTAGAGATATCCTTATCGGAAAATATGCATTATCAATAAGCAATTTCTTTAAAGTCTTTCTATTATTCCAATACCTGGCCCGTAATAATTCAACGGCATCTTGTTCAAGAATCCCCCAAGATGGCCTACTATTTTTCTCAGACCTCACTGGACACAACCTTCGTGTTTCCCAGCTCTTTCAGCTCGATTTCGCCGGCTATTTCCCTAAATTGGGCTGATTGCTTCTGCTGGGCTATACGCCGATCTATTTCCTCCCATGTGACTTCGCACAAATGACTTTCATGGCGCGCGGGGTCGCGCTCAGCAATGAGTAAAGATCGAGCAGACTCCCTTGCCAGGTTGAGGTTCTTATACGGCGTAATCAAATTAACATGTATATTCAATTCCTTGAAAACTCGAAGAACTCGACGACTTACAGCTTCTGCGGTATTAGAAAATGCTTCATCCAGAAACACCGTGCAGTAAATTGGTCTATCGTATCCATCCGGTGTTAATACATAAGCAAGACTGGCCGCAACGATAGTGCCAGCAAATGACTCTTTTTCTCCTCCAGACTTTCCACTGCTTGATTCAAGTACATCTCGAACTTCAAGCGTCTGCGAGTCAATCTCTTCAGCAAAAAATGACATTTGATAACGCGGGTCCAGAAGTCGCTTGCTTTCTTCATTGGTGGATGTGCCTGGCGCGCTCGCCTTATCAAGAATATCAACCACCTCAGACAAAAGAATGAATCGAACTTCATGGTCATCACTCGTGGCTTGGCTCAGTGCACTTCTGACTTTACGCTCAAATTCCAGCACATGTGGATATTTCTCGCGCTTGGTACCCAGCCTTAAATGGCTTCCTTGTTTAAATTCGGTGCGCTTCAAAACCTGGTTGATCGTATTTATTCTTTCTAAAATATCTTCTCTTTCAGATTCGAGCTTTGTCTTTATGCTGGCCAATGATTGAGTGGCATGCTTGTTCAGTCGCTCTTTAAATTGATCAATTAGCTCCGGAAGCCCTTCAGTTTGAATATAGGTATAGTGTTCAAGATAATATTGCAGTCCTTCCAGCCCAGTAGGCCAGTCAACGGTGATAGGTTGCCATTTATCCTTCCCTCGGAATGAACCCATTATTCCGTTTGCAACATTCTCCGCTATGCTCTTGGCGGAACGTATCTTATCCAATTCGCCATCAATGGCTTTTGCAAATTCCGCTTGTCGGTGGGAATCATCTAACCGGACCTCACCAACCCGCGCACGAAGTAATTGCCTGACATCATTTGTCATGCCGGCAGACGCGAACTGCTGATATTTATCCAGTTGTTCTTGGGCATGAGATTTATCGGTCTCTAACGACCCTTTCTTCATTAAAAGCTGCCCCTTGCCTTCCTGAATCAGTTTCAGGTGTTCCTTAGCCGTATCCCACCGGCTTCTGGCTATGTCAAGGTCGCCACCCGATTTTTCCAGTGAATTCAAATCAGCTTGCACACTTTCCAAACGCCTTTGCCAGTATGGCGCATTGATCTGCTCCCACGTGTACGATCTCAGGCGTTCCCAGCGCTTCTCCTGATCAGAAATCTTATGCAGATCCTCCAGTGATTTTTTATCCCTTTCTTTTAGCTCTGCACACAACTGCTCCAGTTCATTCTTGTCATTATGAAGAATGGCTAGCCGTGATTTATTGGAAAAGCCAAGGTACCAGTCTCTTCTGTTGTCAATCCTGGTCTGATCCTTTTTCTCAAACCGACCTTTTTCCTTATGTACCAAGCCTTCTTTGGTCATTGAGAAAGGGGTGACATCCAGCTCGTCTGTTCCGGCAACACACTGTAAATCATATTTGCTCAGATGTTTTTTCAACCAATCCCGATAGGGGTGCTCTTTCCAGGCAAGCTTGCGAAGAAACCCTCTTTCAGAGAATTCGACGTAGTCACTTTGAGTTTCCAGAACAACCTGAACGCGAACATGTAAACCCGTGTGCCGAACATTTAACCAGCGCGTCACCATGGAATAGCTTTTTCGAGGCACCAGCAACGTCAGCTTTAACCCTCCCAGAGCTCGCTCAATCGCGCCTTGCCAAGACCGCTCTTCCTCTTTCACATCCAAAAGCTCACCGATAAAAACCAAGTCATCCGCTGGCAGGTTTAACGAATCAAGGATTTGATCGCGTAGTTTCTGATAGTCCTTATGAATATTAGAATTGGGCCTCGCTTCTATTTCTCGAATGTCGTTTTCAATTTCTTTGACAGCGTTTTCGTTCCTGTTCAACTCGGCACGAATTTCTGCAAAGGTTTCCAGACCCTGATTTTTCAACTTTTCTAAATTTTCAGCCTGCCCATCTGCCAACGTTTTGTTAGCGATAAATGCCGACTCGGTAATATCCGTACTTAATCCAAGATTTTGGCAGTCACGCTGATAGTTTGATGAATGCCTTATAACGGCTTCGAGATTTTCCTGGGCATGCTTGATATCCTTCCTGAGCGATTCAGCTTTATCGCCGCCGACGTTAAGATATTCTTCATGCCTCTTCTCCAGGGATGACTGCGCATCTCTTTCGTCGATTTCTACGCTGTTGATTTCCCTTGATATTGATTCCAGCGTCTTATCTATATCCGTTAGCTTTTCCGACCAGAGAATTGAAAGTGCCTCACCAAAGTACGTCGCCAGGTTACTTTTTTCATGCAGGAGCGAATCCAGGGACTGGGTGGCATTTGTGATTGATTCGGCCAGCCCGGGTAATCTGCTTAAATGGCTGAACTGCTCTTTCGCATCAATCAACTGTTCATGTATTGCAACGAGATCGGAAAACTCCTCAACAACATTTTTCGCATCCTCTTTAACACTGCTTGGTTCGAGCACTAACTCACGTATTAACTTGGTCAGATCATCGATCTTCTTCAGGCCAAGCGCTCGCGACAACAATGCAGGGGCATTCTTGTTGTCCATAAAGAGATGCTTACGATAGAGCTCCTGATAATCTGAGAAATTACTGTCGCAATCTGTTATGAGAGGATCGTCCCGTAACCACTGTTTGAGTTGCCTCGTATTACCTTCGCCAAAAGCATCGAGAAGCTCCTTAAGCTGGAGATTACGCTTGGCGACAAGATAATCACGCTTTACATCACCCAGTGTGTTTGTTGCGCTTGTGGTCCAGAAAAGTGCAGCTAAAGTGATACATGAACCATCATCAGCTCGATAAAGTGCTCTCAGGCCGGTAACAACGCCTTTTTCCCGTTTGCTTTTAACACGGGTTGAAGCGCCATCATGAACTGAACCAAAACTTCCCCGCATATAAGACATCAGAGATCGGTCGGAGTGATCACCCTGTGCTGCGGCGACATTGAATGTTGCCTTTCCCGCCGGCAGGAGAAGAGCCATCAAGCCATCAATAAAAGTCGACTTGCCGGCACCATTGTCTCCGGTTACCAAAGTTCCTTCTGGGTCAATCGCAGCCGTGTGCAACCCATGAAAAGACCCCCAGTTAAACACTGACAGTTCTGACAATCTTATTTGCCCCTGAGAAAACAAATCTTTTGTGAATATTGAGTTACCGATTTCACTGGTGGAAGGCTGCGCAGCGTTTTCGAATAAATCAGTAATCATTTCCAATCACTCCCCCGCATGGCTTATTTTATTGAGTTCTTCTTGCGCTAGCGCAGAGTATTCGGCCAACATGGTCTCCAAAAAACTGGCATTAACGACATAACGGATGATGGGCGTGATTTCGTATCGATCTTCTTCGCCTCTGATCGTCGACAAAACTTTCCTCTTAACCATCTCTTTTACTCTGGCCAGTAATTTTTTTCGATCTTTTGAAGCGTGGTCGGTTATTGGAAGAAAGGGTGTCAGATAGGATTCCAGGCGTTCGATATCAATCGTGATTTTTTGTTCTCCCGCCGCCTCTCTGTCCTGATAATGCTTTCTCAAAGCCAGTAGTATCAATGTATCAAACAGGGAAAGCGTACGCTTTGGAATCAAGGTGGCTGACTCGTCAGAATCCAATGCCTCATCTTCTAACCCATCATCTTCGATAGTCTCAACATTATCTGAGGTAGTACTGGCCACAAATGCCACGCCAGACTTCTGATCCAGTACTAGCTGGAGATAAACTTCAGATAGATGTTTACGTATCGCCAATTCATAACGACAAAGCTGTTCAAATAGCTTCGGTTTTTGTAATGCCAGAATAGAACCCTGCCGCATCAGATGAACCAAAACCCGCCGGGCATCATGAGGCATATCAGAATCTTTGGATTTCACGCTGTCCGTTATTAGTGCCTGCCCATCACCTTCCAGCGATTGATTTTCGAAATCGCCTTCCAGACTTTTTTGAAGCGAATCACCTGAAGTACCAGAGCCATCCGATACCAGGCTATTTCCTTGATTACCTTCGTCATGTAGCGCCCGATCGGATTTACCGGTCACCATCGAAAAGAAGCTATTGGGTGGTGTGTTATTCGTCATTGACTTTCCTTGGCTAGAGTGCAAGTTCGTCGATATCATCCGGAAATAATTCGGCAGTTAATAGATAGGTAGGTATCGATGCCTTCAGTGTAACCCCTTGCTTATCAACCACGATCACCTCCTCTTTTCCATCTAATACGGTCGCATCCACTGCCTTTGCTACTCGCAAATACGCGACCAGTTCCTCCAAGCCTGAGTTCAACGGGTTTTCGTCCGCCAGCTTGGCAATCGACATCGGGCCACGTTTCCTTAGTGTGTTAAAAACTTGATAGGCCACCTGCCTTACTTGAACAGCATCGAGACAGTCAAGCACGTGAGCGCTTGGCTCTCTTCCATTGGCGTTTTCTTCAACGCCCGATGTATCTAGCTTGTCGTCCGGGCTTCTTAATTTCATCGATTCAGGGGATTTAATCTCTATTGGGCCTACAGAAAGACTCAACCTCATTTCTGTTGCCAGATCCAAGCCTTCATCACGCAGCAATACGGCCTGTCTTTCAAGCTTTGAAAGCAACCGATCAACCGCCTGATTTTCGGCAGCAGCACCACTTTCTATATAGGAACGCAGACCCTCTTCATTCCGTCGCCTAACACGAAAGACTCTTTCGCTTTCGCGGCTCAACTCACGCATCAGATGACTAAGAAACTGATGCTGACTACTGGATAGTTGCTGACCGATCGGTCTACTCAGAATGCTACGGAGCTGCTCACGAAATTCCATCGAGCGGTTTTGATCACACAATAACTGGAAAAAACCCTCAAATGCACTTCCTGCGTCCGTAGTAGAAAGCAATGCCTCTCTTTCCATTACTGATAGCAACACATCACCGCGAGAGATATCACCCTCAATAATCTGAACTCTAAGCTGTTTATCTAACGCTCTGATTTCATCCTCAACACGGCGAAAATCCCCTGTCAGCACAGAGGCCAGTTGATAGATCTCCCGGATGCGCTCTCTTTGCTCGGGCTCACTCAGAACGGGGACAATTCCCGCTTGAAGAGCCTCGATCTCACGTTGAATTTCTGCTTTTTTGCTTTCAAGCAAAGCCACCTTCTCATCAACGTTAGGGCTAACTGCAACTGCCAAGTCACGAACTGCTTCTTGAACAATACGCAAATGTGAGGCAGTGGTGCCTGAATTGCGTTCATCGAGCCCTTTACAGAATCTAAGCGCAATTTCACTGGCGTCAGTTTTAGTCAGTGAATCATCCATTTCACGTAACCAGCCATTATTAATCCATTGATTCAGATAAGTGGCTGCCGGCGTCTCGGTTGGCCAAATGCCCAACTCACGGCTACGTTCTATCTCCGCATCCAACAAGATTCGAGCGCGACCGTAGGGAACTTCACTTTCTTCCGAAAAGAGATCCGCAATGAACGCAAGGATATAAGGCGCATTATCAGCCCTTAACATCCTCCAGGCTGCGCTCTCGGAAAATAGCCGCCGATACTTGGCTTGCAAACCTTGGAAGTTCAATCCTTTTTCTCCGTACGAATTTCTTTTGACAGGCTGATGCCGCTGATTATCGAACAGCCACCGCGAATAAGAAAGATCGAATCACCCCGTGTTTTGAGGAGACTATTTAGTTTAAGTCATACCGCTGTGGCGGTTTGACCGGCAAGGTACCGGTAGTAGCTTGCCTCAACTTCTGCCGGAGGGATATAACCGATGGGTTCAGGGAGTCTTTGGTGGTTGAACCAGTGCGCCCATTCCAGAGTAGCCAGTTCCAGCGATTCCTTGGTTTTCCATGGACCACGGCGATGGATCAGTTCCATTTTGTACAGACCATTGATGTTTACAGCCAAGGCGTTGTCGTAGCTGTCGTCCCGACTGCACACCGAGGATTCAATCCCTGCCTCGGTAAGTCGCTCCATATACTAATGAAGACATGGGTACCTCGAAAAACCGTCACGAGCGGCCCGAGTGCAAGGCGGACGGAGCGCAGCGACCGAGACATACCAAATAGATAGGCGAGGGAGCGGGCTGACGCCAGCTTTGCGTTAGCACCGCCCAACGCAGCAATTGGGGCGCGCAGTAGGTTTTTCGAGGTGCCCACATATTGCGGTCACCGGGCTAACGCTTGCTTCTGCACATCAAGAACGAAGTAGGTGCGCATGGAACTGCTGACGGGCGAGCCAATGATGCGACTGGCGGATATCTATGCTGTCAGGGTGAGGCCGGAAATAGTATTACTGATTGACTCATCAGTTACTCCGTTACCCTTAGGTAAATGCTGATTTATTCCGTCCTTGGAATAAATCAGCTCGCTCATCGCGGTACACGCCCGCGATGGCTCTCACGAATCAAAGACGTACGTCTTTGTTCGTGTTGGGGCATCCTGCCCCAAGCGGGAAGCACTGAATAAATCAGCGCTTCCTTAGCACTACTGCCCTGCTTCCTCATCCAAGCCTCTGAGATAGGCCAGCTTTTCGGCCAGTTTTTCTTCCAGACCACGCGGCACCGGCTGATACCAGCCCGGCTCCGGCATGCCCTCGGGCAGGTAAACCTCCCCGGCCGCATAGGCATTGGGTTCATCGTGCGCGTAGCGGTAGTCATGGCCGTAGCCCAACTCTTTCATCAGTTTTGTTGGAGCGTTGCGCAGATGAATCGGCACCTCTCGGCTCTTGTCACGTTTGACAAACGCCATTGCCTGATTGAAGGCGTTGTAACCGGCGTTGCTTTTCGGCGCGATGGCAAGGTAGATGACCGCCTGCCCCAGTGCCAGTTCGCCCTCGGGTGAACCCAGACGTTCATAGGTGGTGGCTGCGTCGTTGGCGATTTGCAGAGCACGCGGGTCGGCCAAACCGATGTCTTCCCAGGCCATGCGCACAATACGTCGGGCGAGGTAGCGCGCATCAGCGCCGCCATCGAGCATCCGGCTCAGCCAATACAGTGCCGCGTCGGGATGCGATCCGCGCACGGATTTGTGTAGTGCGGATATCTGATCGTAAAAGTGCTCGCCGCCCTTGTCGAACCGGCGTGTGCTTTGATTCAGCGCGTTATCGAGAAAAGCCGTGGTGATCTGAGTGCGCTTCGA
>JACDJA010003448.1_pt1 | contig 10237 bp, 7 predicted proteins | sample 7449241 | NCBI WGS metagenome assembly JACDJA01 (sample SAMN14253289, study PRJNA609438) | sludge metagenome | isolation source: initial anaerobic sludge | collected 2018-12-20 | reverse complement strand
ATGGCTAATCGACCCGAGCTGTTTCAGAAGGTTGACGAAGGGGTATATCAATTCCAGGGCATGCAGTAGGTAGTCAAGGGTGGGGAGGAGTTCCATCGCAGGTCGCTGTCTCTACGATTCCTCAATCGCCAGCCGCACCTGCTTGACCAGGCTCAGGTAGTCTGGCTGCGTCAGGGTTTCCTCATCGCGCGGGTGCGGGAGGGGGATGGCGATCTCGCGCTTGACCGTGCCGGGTCGCTGCGACAGCACCAGCACGCGGTCGGCCAGAAACACTGCCTCGCCGATGGTATGCGTGACCATGAAGATGGTCTGCTGGCGCAGCTTGCGGATGCGCAGCAGCTCGCGGTTCAAGTGCTCGCGTGTGATGGCATCCAGGGCGCCAAATGGTTCGTCAAGCAGCAGGAGTTCGGGGTCCTGGGCCAGGGTGCGGGCGATGGCCGCACGCTGCTGCATCCCGCCCGAAAGCTGCGCCGGATAGCGCCTCTCGAACCCGCTCAGCGCCACCAGATCGATCAGTTCCTGCGCCGCCGCATGGCGCTGCTCCTTCGCCATCCCCGCCAGCTCCAACGGCAGCGCCACGTTGTCGACCACGGTGCGCCAGGGCATCAGATTGACGTTCTGGAAGACGATGCCCATGCGGGGGCTGGGAGCGATCACCGGCTGCCCATCCAGCAGAATCTCGCCGCTGGTGGGGTGCAGAAGCCCGGCGATGATGCGCAGCAGGGTGGATTTGCCGCCCCCGCTTGGCCCCACCATGCAGACGAATTCCCCGCGCCCGACCTGAAAGCTTATGTCATGCAGCGCGTGCAGCGGGTCGTCCGGGTCGCCGTAGGCCTTGTAGACGCGGCGAAGCTCAAGCAGGGCGCTCACACCGGTCACGGCGCAGCGACCGCCTCGACGAATTGGTTGGTCCAGATGCCATCGGTGGGGACGACTTTGTCCACCAGCCCCGATTCAGCCATCATCGCCGCCGTCGCCGGCCAGATGTCCGGGTCTGTGAAGCCAAGCTTCTCGCCGCTGCCCGGCTGCCACACCGCCAACGAGGCGTCGAAGATGGCGCGGTTGGCCTCCAGTTGCTGGGCGGCTTCGGGCACGAAGCGCACGGCGATGTCGAAAGCCTCATCAGGGTTGTCCAGCGTATACTGGATGCCGCGCAGCGTGGCCCTCACCATCCGCTGCACCAACTCAGGCTGGTCGTTCAGGGTGGCCTCGTTGGTCAGGAGGCCGTTGGAGGGGATTTGGGCGTAGTCGTCGACCACGATTTCGCTGACTTCTTCTCCTGCCAGCCGGAGTTGCACTGGCCCATTGACGTTATAATCCAGGGCGGCGTCCACCAATCCTTCGCTGATGGCCGCGGCCTGGGTGAAGCCAACGCTCTCCAGGGTGATCTGGTCTTCGGGCAGATTGGCAGCGCTGGCCAGCGCCTTCCAGGCCACATAGCTGGCTCCGAACAGGCCGGGGATGCCCACTTTCTTGCCAATCAAATCGGCAGGTTGGGTCAGATTCTTGCCGGCCAGAGAAAAGACCACGACCGGGAACTTGCGATACCAGGCAGTGACATAGGTGATGGGCAGACCCTGGCTGCGGCCAAGGATCACCTGGTCGCCGCTGGCGACGACAAACTGGCGTTCATTGGTGCCTAGCAGCTTGAGGAAATCCGTCTCGAACCCGTGCTCCAACTCGACGTCGATGTTCTCATCGGCGAAGTAGCCCTGGTCGATGGCGACATAGAAAGGGGCGAACTGCACGCTGGGGATATAGCCCAGACCTAGTTTGACATGAGCAGGACTATCGGCGGTTGTGGTCGTCGTCGCTTCCGAAGCTGCCGGCGTGACCGGAGCAGGCGGCGTGCAGCCGGCGAAAAGCAAGGCAAGGATGAGAAGGACGGGGAGATAACGAGATGTTTTCATGATGAGGTAGAGAAATGAAATGGTGTCTGCTCAGGCAGCAGATGGGGCGGACCAGGGTCGCAAATTCGCAACGTCTACGGGGCGCGTCGTGGGCGCAAGCGCTATTTCATCCGCTTCCAGGCCAGGAGGCGATGCTCGATCATGCTGATGAACGTGTAGAGGCCCAGGGCGATGGCGACCAGGGCGAACATGGCAACGAAAAGCATGGGTGTGTCCAGGATGCCGCGCGCCAGGTTGATGAGGAAGCCAAGACCGCGGTCGGCGCCGACGAATTCGCCGATGACGGCGCCAATCACAGCCAGGGTGGCGCCCACCTTCAGCCCGCCCAACAGCACGGGCATGGCCGCGGGAACCTCCAGCTTGGAGAAAACCTGCCAGCGAGTGGCTCGCAGCGAACGCATCAGGGCTTGCAGTTCCGGCTCTACCGAGCGCAGGCCGACGATGGTATTGACCAGGGCGGGGAAGAACAACGTCAGGGCGCAGATCAGCACCGTGCGCGTGCCGCCGTCCTTAACCCAAATGACCAGCAAGGGGGCGATGGCAATGATAGGAAAGGACTGCAGCGCCACGATATAGGGCGAGAGCAGCCGTTCCAGCGCCACCGATTTGGCCAGGAAATAACCCAAAACCATGGCCACGCTGAGCCCCAACGCCAGCCCCAGCAGGATCTCGGCCAGGGTGATGCTGGTGTGGCGCCATAGACTGCCATCGCCCAGCATGACCTGCAGCTTGCTCAGGACATCCAGCGGCCGGGGCAAGATGAAGGTAGGGTAGTCGCGCCAGCGCACCAGACCTTCCCATAGCACGATGAACACGGTGATGGTGGCCAGCGCCAGCAGGATGCGCCCCAATTGCAGCCGGCGGCCGTTGGCGCGCAGCCGCGCCAGCAGGCTGTCGATCGTGGTCTGCTGCACGACATCGGGGGCGTCGATGCGGGGGGATTGGGCAAGGAGTTTGGCTTCTTCGGCCATGTTGTTATGCCTGGCGCTGACTAAGACGAAGCGGTGAGAAGCCATCTGCGACCCTTCGGCTCCGCTCAGGGCGGGCCTGTCATTTGCGGCTGCAAACAAAAAGCGGCGATCAAGTCGTGCCTGATCGCCGCGTGTGCGCGAAGAAGCGTCTTTGAAAAAAGACGCCAGTGACACGACCTTCTCCCATCCGGACTGTACCGTCGGCCCTGGCTTTGCACCAGGTCTGCTGTCACCTCGCTGGCGTAAGCAATTACTTGCCTGCGCCGGGCCTTGTCCTGGGAGGGGAAAGGCCACGAGGCCGCTCGCGGGCTTGGCGGGCCTGCTCGAACCTGTGAGGATTCTGCGGGCCAACCTTACCGCCGGTCGGGAATTGCAGCGCCTGAAAAACCGGCGTTGCGCACCCTGCCCTGAAGGTCTTTGACAAAAGTCTTCAGCTTATTACTGCATCTTGATTATGATAGCAGAAATCACGCCCGACTGTGAACTCCCTTCCCCTTCTTGCCTCCTATCGCTCGCCCCTGTATGATTCGGCTGCGATGACCACTTGCTACGCCTACGACCCCATCGAGCAGCAGCACACTTTGAGCGGGCACCCCGAAAACCGCGGACGGCTGGCGACCACGATGCGCCTGCTGAACGGTGATGGTATCCTGGATAGATTGGAGTCGACGCCGGTGGTTGCTGCCAGTCAGGAGCGTCTGCAACGTGTCCATCCCAGGCAGTATATTGAACGCGTGGCGCAGATGGCGCATTCCGGCGGCGGCCACCTGGACCCCGATACGTATGTGGTAGCCGGCTCCTACGATGCCGCCCTGGCCTCGGCCGGCGCGCTGATAGGGGTGGTGAATAAGGTCATGAGCGGGCAAGCTCGCAACGGCATGTCGCTGATGCGGCCGCCGGGGCACCATGCCCTGGCGGGTCGCGGCATGGGCTTCTGTCTGTTCGCTAACGTCGCTATCGCCGCCCGCGCCGCCCAGGTCGAGTTTGGCGCCGAACGCGTGCTCATCGTCGATTGGGATGTTCATCATGGCAATGGCACCGAGGCCATCTTCTATGATGACCCCAGCGTCGCCTTCTTCTCCACCCATCAGTATCCCTTCTATCCCGGCACCGGCGCCAGCTCAGATATCGGTCGCGGCCCCGGTCGCGGCTTCACGTTCAACGTACCCCTACCTGCCGGCGTGGGCGATAGCGGCTATGCACGCGCCTTTGCCGATCTCCTGGTCCCGTTCGCCCACCGCTTCCGCCCTGACCTCATCCTGGTCTCGGCCGGTTACGACGCCCACTGGCGTGACCCGCTGGCCATGGAGCAGCTCAGCCTGATCGGTTACGCCGGGTTGGCGCGCACCGTGCGGGATCTGGCGGACGAGCTGTGCGATGGGCGCCTTGCCGTGGCGCTGGAGGGCGGCTATGATCTCGAAGTCCTCGCCCATGCCGTCCTCAACACCTTGCGCGTCATCGAGTCGCCCGCCCCTCCGCTCATCTCCGACCCCTTCGGCCTCGCCCCCGCTCCCGAACGTCCGATAACCCACTTACTCTCCGAACTCCGCACTTTGCACAACTTGTGAACGAATTGTATCAGTTATTGGTTATTGGCCAATAACGATTACTGATTACTAACTACTGATTACTATGATCACCGAACGCACCAGCGGCATCCTCGCCCACCCCACCTCCTTTCCCGGACCCTTTGGCATTGGCGACCTGGGCAAGGCCGCCTATCAGTTCGTCGATTGGCTGGCCGATGCCGGGCAGCGCCTGTGGCAGGTGCTTCCGCTTGGCCCCACTGGTTATGGCGACTCGCCCTACCAGTGTTTCTCCGCCTTTGCCGGCAACCCCATGCTCATCGACCTGCTCGACCTGGTCGAGCGCGGCTACCTGACCCTGGACGATCTGGCGATTCCGGTCTTTCCGGCGGAACGGGTGGACTTCGGCCGCATCATCCCCTGGAAGAATGACCTGCTCAACCAGGCCTTTGCCCGTTTTCAGGCCGCGCCCGCTCCGGCCGCTTTCACCAGCTTCATCAGCGAGCAGGGCTGGTGGCTGGACGATTTCGCGCTGTTTATGACCCTGAAGGATGAGCATGGCGGCAAGTCATGGGTCGAATGGCCGGCCAAATACCGCGACCGCCAGGAGGACGCCCTGGCGCAGATTCGCCGCCGGCTGGCATCCAGTATCCAGTCCCACTACTTCCGGCAGTGGCTCTTCTTTGAACAGTGGCTGGCGCTGAAGGCCTATGCCAATGACAAGCGCATCAAGATCATCGGCGACATCCCCATCTATGTGGCGATGGACAGCGCCGACGCCTGGAGCCAGCGCTCGCTCTTCCTGTTCGACGCCAAAGCCCGGCCCACCGGCGTGGCCGGCGTCCCGCCCGATTACTTCTCGCCCACCGGCCAACTCTGGGGCAACCCCTTGTATGATTGGGGAAAGATGGCGGCCAGCGACTATGCCTGGTGGATCGGCCGCTTTCGCGCCAACCTGCGTCTGTACGACTTCATCCGCATCGACCATTTTCGCGGCTTCTACAATTACTGGGAAGTGCCTGGCGGCGCTCTCACAGCCGAAAAAGGGCGTTGGGCTGATGGTCCGCGCCAGCATTTCTTCGACACTGTGCTGGCCCAATTAGGCGAGCTGCCGCTCATCGCCGAGGACCTGGGCGAGCGCCACCCCGGCATCTTCGCCCTGCGCGACCACTACAACTTCCCCGGCATGAAGATCTTGCAGTTCGCCTGGTCTACCGATGGCCGCGACCCCTTCCTGCCTCAGAACTACGATAAGAACTGCATCGTCTACACCGGCACCCACGACAACGATACGACGATTGGTTGGTATGCGCAGGCGCCGGAGGTCGAGCGGGACTACTTGCGCCGCTATTTGCGCGTCGATGGCAGCGATGTCGCCTGGGACTTGATCCGGCTGGCAATGATGTCGCCGGCCGCCGTCGCCATCATCCCATTACAGGATTGCATGGGGTTGGGGAGCGAGTGCCGGATGAACCTGCCCGGCGCCGCCAGCGGCAACTGGACCTGGCGCTATTTGCCGCACCAATTGACGAAGGGCATCCAGGCGGGTCTGGCCGAGCTCTGCCGGCTGTATGGTCGCGATGAAGTTTTGCCTGAAACAGAGGTCGTTTCGCCAGAAACCCCCTGACATACACCCCAAAAAACACAAACAGCTCTCTGAACTCAGAGAGCTGTTTGTGTGGCGAGAGAAAAAACCAGACGCGATGGTCTTGGCTTTAGCCCTGGCGCACCACGCGGATGACGCCACGCGAGCGGATGAAGTCAACTTCGAAGCCCAGGTCGCCAGCGGCTCGCTTCAAGCGATTTTTGACCGTTTGGCGGTTATCAGTGGCTTCCAGTTTGACGGCGACGCCTTCGCCGGGTTCCAGATGCATCAGTTGTTCTTTGTAGCGATCGAGAACGCGCTGGCGCTGTGACTTGCTGCGGCCACGCCGCTTTGCTTCCAGAATGTCGTTCACGTCGTCTTTTGTGAGTTTCTCGAATGTGGGCATGTTGCTTCCTCCATTGCAACGAAAGAATCAGGTTGGTAGAGAGGCATCTGTCATCTATTATCTACCTTTTTCAATATTTGTCAATATCGCACAACACACACCTTCACAACCAGAAAATCAGACACCTGGCAGGTCTTGCAAGACCTGCCAGGTGTCTGATTCTTTTGACTTTGGTCAATTTGAGGAAACAAGATCGTAAGGACGTCTTGCCACCCATTGGCTCGGATAGCGAACCTAGGTCTATCAGGTCTTTTGCCGGGAAATGGGGCGCAGCCACGCCGCTGCGTGCGACCTGAGATGCGCCTTCAGGCGAGTTGAGCTTGCGCCACCTGGGCCAGACGAGCGCCCTCGTCCAACAGCGCCTGCACGGCCGGGGCGGAGCGCGCCTCGGCATAGACTCGCAGCACCGGTTCGGTGCCTGAAGGCCGGATCAGCAGCCAGCTATCATCGGCCAGCAGGTATTTGACGCCGTCGCGGGTGTTCAATCCCGCCAGCGCCTGCCCTGCCATATCCGCAGGAGCGCTCTCTGCCAGTCTCCGCACCATCTCAGCTTTCGAGAAGGGCTGGGTGTGATAGTCATGACGAGCGTAGACGAAGTAGCCAATGCGGGCCATCAGCCGGTCGATCACCGCATCGGCGTTGCCGCCCTGCCGCGCCACTACTTCGGCCAGCAGCAGGCCCATCAGCACGCCGTCGCCCTCAGGGATGTGGCCGTGGATCGAGATGCCGCCTGATTCTTCGCCGCCAATGAGCACGTCGCCATTCATCATCAGATCGGCGATATAGTTGAAGCCGACCGGGGTCTCGTGCACGGCCAGGCCATGCTCGGAGGCCAGGCGGTTGAGCATTTGGGTCGTGCTCACAGTCTTCACCACATCTCCGCGTTTTCCCGCCTGCAGGAAATGATCCAGCACCATGGTCATGATGCGGTGAGGATCGATGAATGCGCCGGTAGGGCCGACGGCGCCGATGCGATCGGCGTCGCCATCAGTGGCTAGACCCAGGTCGTGACGCCCACCTGCCATCAGCTGGCAAAGGTCCTGCAAATGCCGGCCAATCGGTTCAGGGTGTAGCCCGCCAAACCCTGGGTTGAGGTCGTGATGGAGTCGTGTGACGTCGATGCCTGCTTCGCGCAGGAGCCGGTCTGTGTAGTTCATGCCGGCCCCATACATAGCGTCCACAGCCAGACGCAGCCCTGAAGCGGCGACGGTCTCCAAATCAACCAGGCCGCGGATGTGAGCAGCGTAGGCAGGGTAGGGGTCGAAGCGGGTGATGGCGCCGGTGCGGGCCGCTGCATCGAGATCGATGGTGAGCGGCTCGCGATTGGCCTGCAGATTGGCAGCCAACAGCCGTTCGACCTCGCGGGAGTCGGCGGAACTGGCCGATCCGCCGTAGCCAGCCTTGAGCTTGATGCCGTTATAGCGCGGCGGGTTGTGGCTGGCGGTGATCATCACGCCGCCATCGGCCTGGTGGGCGACGATGGCGTAAGAGACGGCCGGCGTGGGCGCGAAGCGCTCACACAACAAAACGCTGATGCCGTTGGCCGCCAGAACGGAAGCTACCGCGGCGGCGTAGCGATCGGAAAGAAAGCGGGTGTCGAAGCCAACGACCATCAGCGGCGCAGCGCTGGATCTTGCCAGTGTCCAGTCGGCGATGGCCTGGGCCACATGACGCACGTTGGCGAAGGTGAATTCATCGCTGATCACGGCGCGCCAGCCGTCGGTGCCAAATTGAATTGCCATGAATGGTTCCTCGTAGGAAATCGGATCGGCGACAAGCGGCTGTTGGACCGCCTGTGGCAGCAGACAACGTTTGTACCACAGGGCACAAGCCTCCGCCAAGCCGAACGATACTCACGAGAAAGCGCGCACAACCGGGGAGCGTGACAAAGGTAAAAGCGTTGTCTTGTGGTATTCTTTGCTGTGGACGACGCGAGGTGATGAGCGAAACGTGGCCCCAGAAGTGTGTTTCGCTGCACGATTCGCTCCGGGCGATCACATTTGCGTCCCAAGCCCCATACCAACACCCATTGAGGCAAACGACTTATGAAGGCAATCGTCATGGCGGGTGGGCAAGGCTCGCGGCTGCGGCCCTTGACGGTCAACCGGCCTAAACCTCTGCTGCCCCTGGTCAACAAACCTATCGTCGCCCACATTGTTGATTGGCTGCGGCGCAACGATGTCGATGAGATCATCCTCACCCTTCAGCACCAGCTCGATTGGTTCCAGAACTACTTGGCGGTGGCCGTGGGAGCGGGGGTGAATATCGAGTATCTGGTCGAGGATATGCCCCTGGGTACCGCTGGCGGGGTGGCGCAAGCCAGGGCGGCTGGTCTCATCCAGGATGGCGAAACACTGCTGGTCGTCAGCGGAGATGCTGCCACGGATGTCGATCTGGCGCCGCTGGTGGCGTTTCATCGCCAACGCCAGGCCGATGTGACTGTCGCCCTGCATCGCAGCCCCAATCCACTGGAGTACGGCATGGTGATTACAGAAGCTGATGGTCGCGTCACCCAGTTCGTGGAGAAACCAAATTGGGCGGAGGTTGTCAGCGATCTGGTCAACACCGGCATCTACGTCATGGAAGCGGCCGTGCTCGACTTGATCCCAACCAACACGCCGGCCGATTTCAGTAACGACCTTTTTCCTGCCATGCTGGCGCAAGGACGGCGCATCTTCGGCCATCCCATTTCTGGCTATTGGTGCGATATCGGCGCTCCGGCTGCCTATCTGCAGGCCAACGCCGATCTGTTGCACAACCGCATGCAACACGAATCGCTCGGCAAGCAAATGACCGGCGACATTTGGGTGGGCGAGAATGTGACTATCGCCCCGGACGCCCAGCTTTACGGGCCGATCTATCTGGGGCACAATGTCCACATCAAGCAAGGTGTGATCATCCAGGGGCCGGCTGTCATCCGCGATGACACGGTGATCGATCAGCGCGCCGCCATCTCGCGTTCTGTGATGTGGCGCGGGTGCTATGTGGGCGAGGACGCACAGATCCACGGCGCGCTGATCAGCCGCCAGTGCGTGTTCAAGGCCCGTTCGTCGGTGCAGGAAGGGGCCGTCATCGGCGATCGCTGCGTTGTCGGCGAGGACAGCATCATTTTCACCAACGTGAAACTATGGCCGGGCAAAGAAGTGGATTCGGGCGCGCTCGTACGCGAGAGCGTCATTTGGGGGTCGCGCGGCCGCCGGACCCTGTTCGGTCGCTTCGGCGTGACCGGCGTCGTCAATGTCGATCTGACGCCGGAGTTTGCCGCCAAGCTGGGGGTGGCGTTTGGCGCCAGTTTGCCCAAGGGCAGCGCCGTCGTCATCAATCGCGATACCCATCCCAGCGCCCGCATGTTGAAGCGAGCGATCATCTCTGGTCTGCCGGCGGCAGGAGTGGATGTGTGGGATCTGCGCACCCAGCCGGTGCCGGTGGTCCGCTACCTCACCCGCGTCAGCGGCGCCGCGGCCGGCGTCCATGTTCGCATCTCTCCCTTTGATCGCCGCGTCGTCGACGTCCGCTTCTTCGACGGCAACGGCCTGAACCTGAGCCGGGCCAAGGAGCGTGAGATCGAGCGTCTGTTCTTCCGCGAAGATTTCCGTCGCGCTCAAGTGGATGATATCGGCGCCATCGACTACATTGGCGACGTCGAACAGCGGTACAGCCAGACCTTCCTGAAGGCGCTCGACTGCGAGAGCATTCGCCAGGCAGGCTTCACCATTGCCGTCGACTACGCCCATGCCTCGACCGTCGATCTGATGGAGCCGCTGCTGGCTGATCTGGGCGTCGAGGGCGTGGGGTTGAACGAACGGGTGGACTCCCATTTGCTTTCGTTGACCCAGGCT
>JACDJA010003447.1_pt1 | contig 10237 bp, 10 predicted proteins | sample 7449241 | NCBI WGS metagenome assembly JACDJA01 (sample SAMN14253289, study PRJNA609438) | sludge metagenome | isolation source: initial anaerobic sludge | collected 2018-12-20 | reverse complement strand
TGCGCATGCTGGAAGGCAAGCTCGCCGAGCTGATTCAATTTGGCGAGGAAAACGACGGCATTTCCGAAAAGCTGCACGCGATGAGCCTGGCCATGGTCACCGCCACCCAGCCGCAGGACATCGTCGCCGCGCTGGCGATCCATCTGCGCGACGGTTTCGCGGTGCCGCACCACGTGCTGCGCGCCTGGACGCTTACAGGCGAGCCGATGGCGGGCCTCGACACACCGGTGGCACAAACGGCACGCGACGCCGTCGCCGCACTGACGCATCCGGTGTGCGGCGCACTGGCGATTCCCGAGGCGAGCGCCTGGTTCGGCGAGATCGCGCCGCATCTGCGCGCGTTCGCCACCATCCCGCTGCGTCCGGCGCCCGCTGCCGCGCCGCTCGGCGTGCTGGTGTTGGCGTCGGAGGAAGCCCGACGTTTCTACCCCGGCATGGGCACGCTCTATCTGGACCGCCTGAGCCAGCTGGTCGGCGCCACGCTGGTGCGTCTGCAGGGGTGAGCCCACCCGGCGCCCCGCTGCCCGAGGCGGTCGCGCGCTACCTGCAGCACCTCGCCGCCGAGCGGCGCCTGTCCCCGCATACGGTGGACGCCTACCGGCGCGACCTGGAAAGCCTGCTGCGGCTCACCGCCGGCCGCACGCTCGACACGCTCGGCAGCCCCGACATCCGCGGCGCCGTGGTGGGCCTGCGTGGCCAGGGACTGGGTCCCACCAGTGTTGCGCGTCATCTGTCGAGCTGGCGGGGTTTTTTTGCCTACGCCTGCCGTCGCCTCGGTTTCACCGCCAACCCCTGTGTCGGCCTGCGCCCGCCGAAGGCGCCGAAGCGCCTGCCGGAGCCACTCTCGGCGGATGCCTGCGCGCAACTGCTCGACACCCGCGCAGCGGACAGCGATGCCGCGCTGCTCACGCGCGACCGCGCCATGTTCGAACTGCTGTATTCGTCCGGCCTGCGGCTCGCCGAACTGGCCGGGCTCGATCTTGCCGACGTCGACCTGGCCAGCGGCGAAGCGCAGGTCACCGGCAAGGGGCGCAAGACGCGCATTGTGCCGGTCGGGCGTCACGCGCGCGCCGCGCTCGCAGCCTGGCTGCCGCTGCGCGCCGCGCTTACCCCCGGCAGCACGGCGCTGTTCGTCAGCCGCCGCGGCACACGGCTCGGCCCACGCAGCATCCAGCTGCGCCTGCAACGCTGGGCGCGTCAGGCCGGCCTGGCGCAGCACGTCCATCCCCACCTGCTGCGGCACGCCTTCGCCACCCACGTATTGCAGTCCTCCGGCGACCTGCGCGCGGTGCAGGACATGCTCGGCCATGCCAGCATCAGCACCACCCAGGTCTACACCCACCTCGACTGGCAGCACCTGGCAAAAATTTATGACCAGGCGCATCCGCGCGCACGCCGCAAGGACTGACCGGCCTGCCGACGACGCCGAAGATGTGAGCACACGCACTCACTGAAACGCCGGTTTTTCCAACCCTAAAGGAATGGCGCCTGCGGACGATTGACTCCGTATGCGTCTCGATTCCGTCCCGCTGTCCGTCCGCCTCGCCACCCCGCTACGTTCCGCCCGCCTCGAAGTCCATGTCCGCGTCGTGGGCATGGTGTTGCTGGTGCTGGGGATCGCTTTCGTGGTTGCCACGCAACTGGCACTGCACATCGCGCGCCACAAGGCCAGCGCCGCGCTGGATGAAGAGGCGGCCGCCCAGACCAAGTCCCTTTCCGTACTCGCCATCGCCGCCCACGCGCGACGCGACTACCGCGCACTGGAAACCTATGTGCAGGCACTCGTGGACGAAGGACATCTATCGCACGTCGCCTACACGGCAAGCGATGGCTACACCTTGCAGCAGGATGCGCAGCCGATGCGGGCCGAGCACCCCGCGTGGTTCGCCCGCCTCGCCGGTCTGTCCCGTCCACCGGCCCCGCACGCCGTGATGGACAACGGCGTTCACTACGGCACGCTCGTCGTCGAGCCTTCGGCCCATGCGTACGAAGACCTGCTGTGGCAGATGGGTGTTTCTCTCGCTGCGTTGCTTGCGGCCGCGCTCGGCGTCCTCGCCGTGCTGCTGCACCGGCTGCTGAAAAAAGACCTCGCCGGCCTGCATCAATTGCGCGCAGCCGCGCGACGCATCGAAGCCGGCGATCACTCGGCATCCATCGAGCTGCCGCCGGGAAGTCCGCCCGAACTGGAGGAAACCGCGCGTGCCTTCAACCACATGGGCGCGGCGGTGGCCGAGCTGCTGGGCAGCCTCGGCGAGCAACAGAAAGCGCTCGACAGCGCCGCCTGCGTCACCGAATGCGATCTGGACGGCAACATCGTCGCCGCCAACGACGCCTTCTGCATCCTCAGCGGTTACCCTCGCACCGAACTCATCGGCCGCAACCACCGCATCGTCAATTCGGGTTTTCACGACAAGGCTTTCTTCGCGCAAATGTGGCACACCATCCAGGACGGCGGGATCTGGCGGGGCGAGGTATGCAGCCGCGCACGCGACGGTCGCCTGTTCTGGGCCGCCACCACCATCGTTCCCCTGTTCGACACGAAGGGCGCCGTACAGAAATATCTCGCGATCCGCTTCGACATCACCCAGCGCAAGGTCGACGAAGTCGCGATCCGCGAGGAGAAGGCCCGCTGGGAGGTCACGCTGCAGTCGATCAACGATGCGGTCATCGTCACCAACGCGCGCAACCAGGTGAACCATCTCAACCCCGCGGCCGAGAGCCTGCTCGGTATTCCGCATGAAGACGCACTGTCGATTCCGCTGAAGAATCTGCTTCGCCTCGAACACGGCGGCGAGAACTGCCTGCTGTCTCCCACGCCCACAGAACGCGGCTGCACCGGGTCGGCGCGTCTCGTCCTGGATGGCGGCGACACGCTCGACATCAGCTACAGCTGCGCGCCGCTCAGTGGCGATGGCGGTGGCGGCGCGGTCTACGTCCTGCGCGACGAGACCGAGAAGAAAAAACTTGTCGACGACCTGCGCGAGATGGCCTTCCACGACACCCTCACCGAGCTGCCGAACCGCCGTGCGGTGGAGGGGCGCCTGGCGCGTGCGCTGCGCACCGCCAACGACGAGGATCGCCAGCACGCCTTCGGCTACATCGATCTCGACCATTTCAAGCTTGTCAACGACACCTGCGGGCACGCCATCGGCGATGCGCTGCTCGCCGACATCGCGAAGACCATGCGCGCGGCCCTCCCCGGCCAGGCGTATCTGGGACGGCTCGGCGGCGACGAATTCGGACTCATCCTGTTCGACACGTCACCGGAAGAATCGGTGCGCGTCTGCCGGCAACTGGTGCAGCGCATTCGAGATTTCCGCTTCGAACACAAGGGGCGGCGTTTCACGCTTGGCGCGTGCGCCGGCATCGCCCCCATCACCCAGGTGTCGAACACTGCTGGCGAACTCATGGTGCAGGCGGACATGGCCTGCTATCGCGCGAAGTCGGAAGGCAGCGGCCGCGTGCTGCTGTACGAAGCCGACGAGGTCGGCTTCCGCCGCCTGGAAGCGGAAATGGGCTGGGCCGCCGATTTCGCGCAGGCGCTCGAAGCCAACCAGTTCCTGCCTTACCGTCAGTTGATCCAGCCGGCTCACGCCGGTGCCCAGCCGCACTACGAAGTGCTGATCCGCTGGCAGCGCAACGGCACCATCGAAGGTCCGGCCAAGCTGCTGCCCGCCCTGGAACGCTACGGCCAGGCGCCGACGCTGGACCGCTGGATGCTCGAGGCCGTCATCGGCCACCTCGCCGCGCATCCGGACGACGAGGCGGTGTATTTCATCAACCTGTCGGGCAAGACCGTCGCCGACGACACCTTCCTCGGCACCGTCTGCCACCTGCTCGAACACTACGGCGTGGCCGGCGAGCGCCTCGGTTTCGAAGTCACCGAAACCGCCGCGGTCGTCAACCTTGCGGATGCCCAGCGTCTCATCGAAGGCCTGCGCCAGCGTGGCTGTCGCTTCGCCCTCGACGACTTCGGCCGCGACGCGTCGTCGTTCTTCTACCTCAAGCATCTGCCCGCCGACTTCCTCAAGATCGACGGCGCCTTCGTGCGCGGCATGCTCGACGACAATCGCGATCAGGCGATCGTGCGCTCGATCGCCAAGCTGGCGTCGGATTTCGGCATGCGCTCGATCGCCGAGCAGGTGGAAAACTCCGCCATGGAAGCCCTGCTGAAGGAGATGGGCGTGGATTACCTGCAGGGCTACCACGTGCACCGGCCGGAACCCTTCCCGCACTGGCAGCCGATGCGCGCCAGCGGCGCTTCCCATCTGACCCGGGTGAAATGAAGTTACAGAGGGTGGCACATTGTTCGGCTGCACGGCACGGTCGGGCACCGTGGCAGGGCCGGCCCTCTAAGGCACCGCCCGGCCGGGTGTGAGTCGCATCCAGCGCCCGAGCGCACCATGGATCTCGTCGAGGGTGAGGTGGCGCATCAGGCTGCGATTGCCCGGCGCGAGCTGGTTCCACGCACAACGCATGCCGCGCAGTTCGGGCTGCGCAGGGTCGCGCAGACGGAACTCGGTGACGTAGTAGAGGAAGGTGGGACTGCCGTCGAAGGACAGCGCGACCGCCTGCGAAGCCCCCGCAGCCGCGACGGGATTGACGCTGCGCGTCACCCGCAGCACCTCGAAGCGGCCCGGCCGCAGTGTCTGCGCATGCGGACTGACGGTTTCGAGCTCGACGATGCAGAAGGGGTCGTATTCCTGCACCGAATTGGCAGCGACCACTTCGCCGTATTGCAGGCGCACCGTCGCCGCGTCGGCGGTAATCACGAGAGGGTGGTACAGCTGCGCGGTCCAGCCGACCGCCCCGTCGCCGCCCGACAGCGCCGCGCAACCCCCCAGCCATGTCAGCAACGCCGCCCCCATCCACATCCGCATGCTTCCCTCCGCAGTCCAAATGCTGAATGGATTATCGCGCAGCCGCGACCTGTGCGACAGCCCGGCGTAAACTGTCGGTTGTATCGACCCCGGAGTGCCCCATGCCCGCATCGCCCAAACCCCTCACCGAAGCCGCCCTGCTGAAAATGCCGGACGCCGCCTACATGAATGCCGCGCAGCTGGCGTTTTTCCGCGCGCGGCTCCAGGTTCTGCGCGAGGAAATGCTCGACAACGCAGCGGACACCGGTGCGCATCTGAAGGAGAGCGAGAATGTCTCCGACCCCAGCGACCGCGCCACGGTCGAGGAGGAGCACCAGCTCGAACAGCGCGTGCGCGACCGCGAACGCAAGCTGCTGAAGAAGATCGACCAGGCACTGGCGCGCATCGACAACGGCGACTACGGCTGGTGCCTCGAAACCGGCGACCCCATCGGCCTGCCGCGCCTGCTCGCCCGCCCTACCGCGGAATACTCGATCGAGGCGCAGGCGCGCCACGAGCAGCTGGAACGGCTGCGCGCCTGACCGCCGCCGGCATGGACACGGACGCCCCGCTTCCCGTTACCCTGCTGACCGGGTTTCTGGGCAGCGGCAAGACCACGCTGCTCAACCAGGTGGTGCGCCGGCTGCCGCGCACCGCGATCCTCATGAACGAGTTCGGTGCGGTTGCGCTCGACCACCAATTGCTGCAGGAAATGGACGGTCCCATGGCACTGCTGTCCGGCGGCTGCGTGTGCTGCACCATTTCCGGCAGCCTGTCGCCGACGCTGAAGAACCTGTGGATGGCGCGCAAGAACGGCGACATTCCGGCGTTCGAGCGTGCCATCATCGAGACCACCGGCATCGCCGACCCGACAGCGGTGCTCGACAATCTGCTGCACGATCCCTGGGTGCGCGCGCGTTTCCGTCTCGACGGCGTGATCACCCTGGTCGACGCGCTGTTCGGCATGGGGCAGCTCGACGCGCATTTCGAGGCGGTGAAGCAGGTTGCGGTGGCCGACCGGCTGTTCCTCACCAAGACCGACCTCGCGCCGGCGGACAGCTTGGCGGCGCTGCGCGCGCGGCTCACTGAACTGAATCCCGGCGCCGATATCGTCACCGTGACCCACGGCGACATCGACCCGGCGGCGATCCGCAACCTCGGCCTGTGGAACGCCGACACACAAAAGCTCGAAGCCGCGCGCTGGCTGAATCCGCAACGCTATCGCCCGGCGCGCGCGTCGCCGTTCGGCGGCACGCCCGCCGGGCACGACACGCGCATCCGCGCCTTCTCGGTGGTGCTCGACGAAGCGCTCGACCGCTTCGGTCTCACCGCCGCGCTCGACATGCTGCTGTCGTTCCGCGCGGAAAACCTGCTGCGCTTCAAGGCGATCGTCCACGTCAGGGACGAACCGCTGCCGGTGGTGCTGCACGGCGTGCAGCACGTGCTGTATCCAGAAACCCGCCTCGACGCCTGGCCCGACGACGCGCGCTGCAGCCGCTTCGTGTTCATCGTGCGCGACCTCGATCCCGCTTTCGTCGAGAAGCTGCTCGCCGATTTCGCCGGCGCTGCGGCCGGAACCCACACGCCGTGAATCCCGGACAACGTCTGCTGATCGGCCTCATCCGCGGCTACCAGCTCGTGCTTTCACCCTGGCTGGGCCGGCAGTGCCGGTTCCTGCCCACCTGCTCGGAATACGGCAAGGAAGCGATCGAAAAGCACGGCGCCCTCAAAGGGGGCTGGCTTGCCGCCCGCCGCATCGGCCGCTGTCGCCCCGGTTGCGCGCACGGCTACGACCCGGTGCCGCCGGTCGAGCCGCGCGACAGGTCCCGGTAAAATTCGGCCCATGCTGTTGCCACGCCGCATGCTCTCCTGGCTGCTTGCGCTTGCCCTGCTGCTGGGCCAAGCGTCCGCGTTCGCCCATGCGCTCGGCCACCTCGACCCGCGCGACGCCGCCTTGCCGGACCACCCCTGCGAGCTCTGTCTGGCACAGGCCGGACTCGGCGGCACGCTGCCCGTGCAGGTTTTTCACCTGCCCGTCATCCCGCCCGCGGGCGACGCCCTGCCGCCGGCGACGGTAGTTACCGCTCCGCAATCACTGCGCGGCGCGCACGCGCGCGCCCCACCCGCCACCGTCTGAAGCCACCGCCGCGTACCCGCCGCCTGCGGCGGGCACGCCGTATCCTTTTCCGACGGAGCTTTCGCATGCTGCGCATTCCCCTGCTGGCCGCCGTTTTCACGGCCGCCGCCCCCGCTTTCGCCGATTCCGGACTCGACGCCCTGCGCGCCGAACTGAACGACCTCAAAACCGCCTACGAGGCGCGCATCGCCGCACTCGAAGCACGCATCCGCCAGGCCGAGCACAGTCCCCCTCCGCCGTCTGCACCGCAGGCCGATGCGGCCCGCGCGGGGGGCGGCTTCAATCCGGACATCTCGCTCATTCTGCAAGGCCGCTACGCTCACCTCGACGACCTCGAACACCGTGCCATCGCCGGTTTCCTGCCCGCCGGCCACGCCCACGACACGCCGCGCGGCTTCTCGCTCGACCACACCGAGCTGGTGATGTCGGCGAGCGTCGATCCCTACTTCAACGGCTACGTCAACCTCGCGCTCGCCGACGAGGCGGTGAACGTCGAGGAGGCCTGGTTCCAGACCACCGCTGGCCAGGGCGTGACGATGAAGGGCGGCCGCTTTCTCTCGGCGCTGGGCTACCAGAACGAGCGTCATCCGCACGCCTGGGACTTCGCGGACAACAACCTGGTGTACCGGGTGCTGTTCGGCGAGGCGTACGCGCATGAAGGGGTGCAGTTCAAATGGGTGGCACCCACCGAACGCTTCGTCGAGTTCGGCGCGGAAGGCGGGCGCGGCGCGGCGTTTCCCGGCACCGACCGCAACCGCAACGGCGCCGGCGCATACAGCCTGTTCGCGCACACCGGCGGCGACCTTGGCGCGTCGCACAGCTGGCGCGCCGGGCTGTCCTGGCTGCACGCCCGGGCCGATGCGCGTGCAGGCGGGCTGGACGACCTGAACGATATCGAGGCGGAGACGTTCTTCAGCGGCAAGAGCATGACCGGGATCGCCGATGTCGTGTGGAAGTGGGCGCCCGATGGCAATGCGCACGAGCGCAACCTCACGCTCGCCGCCGAGTATTTCCGCCGCAACGAGCGCGGCCGCCTGCGGTGCGCCGACAACACGGCCGGCGGCGGCGCGTGCGACGGCAGTGAAGACGCCTACCGTTCGCGCCAGTCCGGCTACTACGCGCAGGCCATCTACCAGTTCATGCCGCACTGGCGCACCGGCTACCGCTACGAGCACCTGAACCCCGGCCGCATCGACTTCGGCGCCAACAACGCCTTCCTGTCGACGAGCGGCCACAAGCCGACGCGCCACGCGCTGATGGTCGACTATTCGCCGTCGGAATTCTCGCGCCTGCGCCTGCAATACGTGAAAGACAGATCGATGGCACAGCAGGACGAAAACCAGTGGGTCGTACAGTACATCCACAGCCTGGGCAGTCACGGCGCCCACAAGTTCTGAGGACACGGCGATGAATCGACTCTTGCTCGTTCTCTTCCTCTGCCTGCCGGCCGGCGCACACGCCGCGCTCAACGTGTTCGCCTGCGAACCCGAGTGGGCGGCCCTCGCCAGCGAAATCGGCGGCGATGCCGTGCGCGTCTACAGCGCGACCACCGCGCGCCAGGACCCGCACCGCATCGAGGCACGCCCGAGCCTCATCGCGCAGATGCGGCGTGCCGACCTGGTGGTGTGCAGCGGCGCCGGCCTGGAGGACGGCTGGCTGCCGGTGCTGCTGCGCGAGGCCGGCAACGCCGGCGTGCAGCGCGGGCGTCCCGGTCACTTCGAGGCCGCGCGCTACGTCGCGCTGCTGGAAAAACCAGCGGCCCTCGACCGCGCACAGGGCGACGTCCACGCCGACGGCAACCCGCACCTCCACACCGACCCGCGCAACATCGCCCGCGTCGGCGCGGCGCTGGCGGCGCGCATGGCCGAGCTCGACCCGGCGGCAGCGACAGGCTATCAATCGCGCTGGCAGGATTTCTCCGCGCGCTGGAGTGCAGCGATCACGCGCTGGACCCAGCGCGCGGCACCGCTGAAGGAGATGCCGGTGGCGGTGCAGCACAAATCGTTCAGCTATCTCATCGCCTGGCTCGGACTGCGCGAAGTCGCCACGCTCGAACCCAAGCCCGGCGTGGAACCCTCGCTCGCCCACCTCGCGCGGGTAGCGGCGCAGTTGCAGGCCACCCCCGCGCGCGCGGTTCTGCGCGCGGCCTATCAAAGCCCGCGCCCCGCAGACTGGCTCGCCGCACGCGCCGGCATTCCAGCCCTGGCATTGCCCTACACCGTCGGGGGCAGCGCACGCGCCGCGGATCTCTTCGGTCTGTTCGACGAGACCCTCGACCTCCTGCTGCAGGCGACGACGCGATGAGCGGCGCCGATGCGAGCCTCCTCGTGTGGCCCTTCCTCACCGGGCTGCTGGTGCTCGCCACCCACGTCCCCCTGGGACGCCGCGTGCTGGCGCGCGGCATCATCTTCCTCGACCTCGCAGTGGCGCAGCTTGCCGTGCTCGGGGTCATCGCGGCGCATGCCTTCGAGCTCGGTGGCGGCGCGCTGGCCACCCAGTTCGCCGCCGCCGCGGCGGCGCTCGCCGGGGCGCTCGGACTCGCCGCGTGCGAGACGCGCTGGCCCGCGGTGCAGGAAGCACTGATCGGCTCGACCTTCGTCGTCGCGGCGAGTCTGGCAATCCTCCTGCTCGCCGGCGACCCGCACGGCGGCGAGCATATGACCGGACTCCTGAGCGGACAGATCCTGTGGACGACACCGGCGCCGACCGGCCGCCTCGCCGCCCTGTACGGTCCCCTGCTCGCCGTGCTGGCGTGGCGCGGCGCGCGCCTGGGCACCTACGGCTTTTATGTGCTGTTTGCGCTGGCCATCACCGCGTCGGTACAGCTGGTCGGTGTGTATCTGGTGTTCGCCAGCCTGATCCTGCCGGCGCTGGCGGTGCGTCATTTGGCCGCACCAACCGCCCTCGCCGGCGGCTGGCTGCTCGGTGCACTCGGCTATGCCGCCGGCCTGGCGGCGTCGCTCCTGCTGGACTGGCCCGCCGGCCCCGCAGTGGTCGTGGCGCTGGCCGTGGTCGCGCTGCTCGCCGGCACGGCCCGCACGGTTGCCGGAAACCGGCGTCGGCGCTAGTATCTGCATCCGTATCCCATCAGGTCGCAATCCCGTGGCGCTTCCGTTTTTCGGCAAAAAGAAGGACAAGGCTCCGCCGCCCAAACCCGCGGCGCGACCCGCCGCGACACCGTCGCCTGCCGAGACGCCGCCGACCGAAACCCTGCTGACCATGGAAATGGGGGGCACCGGCA
>JACDJA010003445.1_pt1 | contig 10243 bp, 6 predicted proteins | sample 7449241 | NCBI WGS metagenome assembly JACDJA01 (sample SAMN14253289, study PRJNA609438) | sludge metagenome | isolation source: initial anaerobic sludge | collected 2018-12-20 | reverse complement strand
GTTGTATTATTCGATTTAATAAAAGCCTACCGCTTATCATTTTTCGATAATATTAATGATAGAGCTCCACCCATCTTAAAAAATTATTATTTTTTATAGTACTTAATAACAAGACGTTAAGTGCAATTATTAACAATTTTTGATGAGTTGTGAACACAACTCAATAGGGATTTGTATATCCAAAACCTGAAAGAATTTCCTAAATATTACCCCAATGAAAACAAATAAACTTATTTTTCTAAGCATACTTTTATTGTCATTTTCCCAATTCAATTATGCACAAAAACTGAAAACTGATGCCAATATTTTCGGTCACGTTGTTTGCACGGATTGTCAAGAGCACCTATCTTTTGTTACTATTCAGATAAAAGGAACCACTATTGGCACTACAACCGACGAGACGGGACATTATCAATTAATAAATTTGCCGGAAGGAACACATATTCTTACAGCAACATTTATGGGTTATAAACCTGGTATGAAAGAAGTTACTATCAAAAAAGGTGAAACAAAAGAAATTAACTTTGTTCTTGAAGAGGACGCGCTTGGCCTTCAGGAGATTGTGATAACTGGCGATCGAAATGCCACTAATAGGGTGGAATCTTCAACTATTGTGAATTCATTAACACCAAAATTATTTGCTTCAACGCAATCTGTTACATTAAGCGAAGGATTGAATTTCGCGCCAGGATTACGCATGGAAAATAATTGCCAAAACTGTGGTTTCTCACAAGTTAGAATGAACGGTATGGACGGGCCTTATTCTCAAATTTTAATCAATAGTCGGCCTATTTTTAGCGGTCTGGCCGGTGTTTATGGCTTGGAATTAATTCCTGCTAGCATGATAGAACGCGTAGAAGTTGTGCGTGGAGGCGGCTCTGCTTTGTATGGCAGCAATGCCATTGCCGGAACTATCAACCTTATCTTGAAAGACCCGATTAATAATTCGTACGAACTGGGTATAAATAGCGGGATAATTGGCGTTGGTGTTGATGGTGCCGGCGATGTTGCTCAGGATTATTCAGTGAATTTTAATGCATCCTTGGTTTCTGCGGATAACAAAACTGGTTTGGCTATGTATGGCTTTTACCGAGACAGGCAGCCTTTTGATGCCAATAACGATGAGTTTTCTGAAGTCGCTTCATTGAAAAATACTACCGTTGGAACACGGTTTTATCACCGTTTTGGAACGCGTAATAAATTGGTTGCTGACTTCTTTAATATCAAAGAAGACAGACGAGGTGGCGACAGATTCGATTATCCCTCGCACGAAGCCAATATTTCCGAGGCTGTAAACCACAACATTACTACAGGAGCACTAACTTATGAGCAGTTTTTTAGAGAAACAGATTTATTCTCGGTTTATGTGTCCGGACAGCGTGTTAATAGAGATTCCTATTACGGTGCGGAAAAATCATTGAGTGACTACGGAAATACCAAAGATTTCTCCTTCACGGCCGGAACACAATATAATGCGCAGTTTGAAAGATCAAACATTGTTTTTGGTATTGAACATGTAGGAGCTATATTAACAGATAAAAAATTGAGTTATGCTGACATTGATAATGCAATAATTGTAAATGATACTATTCAAAGTGTCCCGCATACTGATAATGTTGTTGTAGCTAATCAAACCACGAATACTACCGGAGTTTTTGCGCAATACGAAATCAACTGGAATAGACTGCAAGTATCGGCTGGCCTGCGTTTTGATAATTACAGTGTGAAGGATAAAGAAAATGCAAATACAGACAAATCGGGTAATGTGCTGAGCCCGCGAGTAACTGTTAAGTACGACGTTAAAAGGTATTTACAAGCTCGACTAAGTTATTCACAAGGTTATCGTGCACCACAAATATTTGATGAAGATCTACATGTCGAGACCTCTGGCTCACGTCGGGTCATTCATAAAAATAGCCCTGATTTGAAACAAGAAACCAGCCATAGCATTATGGGTTCTCTTGATTTTAATAAACTGATAGGAACAGTGAACGTAGGCTTTTTAGTGGAAGGTTTTTATACCCAGCTCGATAATTCTTTTGTAAATGAATTTAATGCGCCAGATGCTGAAGGAACTGTTATCTATACCCGAATTAATGCTGAAAAGGGTGCTAAAGTGCAAGGCGTGAATTTTGAACTAAATGTTGTGCCCTTAAAAGATTTATCGCTTGTTGCCGGTTTTACATGGCAGAAAAGTAAGTTTGAAGAGGCACAAGAATTTGATGAAAAACGCTTTTTCCGCACACCCAACGACTATGGCTATTTAACGTTTGACTGGTCGCCAACAAAAAAATGGGGTTTTTCTACTACTGGAAATTATACCGGCAAAATGCTTATTCCTTATTTCGGTATGCAAATAGCTGATCCTGAGTCTGGTGAATTGCGTGAATCAGAAAGTTTTTTTGACCTTGGACTTAAAGTACGGCACAATATCAAATTGAATGGCGCAACATTGCAATTATTTGCCGGCATGAAAAATATCTTCAATTCTTATCAAAATAATTTCGATTACGGAATAGACCGCGACCCGGGATATGTTTATGGTCCTATGAATCCAAGAACGGTTTATTTTGGACTTAAGGTCGGTAACTTCTTACGATAGCAAAAATTAATAAACTGATATACAATAGCATATATATTTTTCAGGATTTTAATTATCGCATTGATAACGAAGGATTAAATAGTTTATTTTTGCTTTCACTCAGCCTTTAAAACTGTAACTTTGGTCTCAGTTTTAAAGGCTTAATTTTAGAAACTATGAAAACAGCGCATGATTTTATATTTGTCTTCTGTAGAAAGGTTATTATTGGATCTATTTTATTGCTGATAATTGGGTTAGCTGCTTGTCAATCAACGACTTCAGAAAGTGATAACAAGCAGGAAAATGCAATTACAAAAATTCCTTATAAATATGAAGTTGCTAAACAATTTATCAATGCTTATGCGGATTATTGCAACGATAGAAGCACTGAAATTTCACTTTTAGACTGGGTAAAAAATCAGGAAACTGTGTCGGTGGATTTTAAAGTCGGGCTTGAAGAAATAATTACCGAAGCTGAACTACTGAATCCTGATCTAGGACTTGAATTTGATCCGATTTTTGAAGCTCAGGATTTCCCAAGTAGCTTTGAAATTGAGACTTACGAAGGAGAATTCGTGACAGTAATTGGTCAAAAATTCCCTGACTTTAAGTTAGTCATGAAAGTTATTGAAGAAAATGGCCGCTGGCTTGTTGACGGATCAGGTATTGTAAATATTCCCCAAGAGAAACGGAAAAAGCGTTAATGTGGTAATTCTCAAAGACTATTTTTCAAAGCTTTCGATTTATTACATTGGGTCAAAAAGAGGCGTTCGATATGTGACTAAGTCAATTCGCTTTTATAAAATCGATTGCAGGTGGACTTGGTCTTTTGCATAAGTCTGTCAGTACCACTCTGAACTTTAATGTTTTAACGCTAGATTGTGCTTAAGGCAATTACAATAACCTCTATAAAAGCTTCTGATCGCATTTCGTGCAGTTTACGCTCTGGAAATTCGATCATTTAGTGCTCCAACAACTCAAAAACTGTTAGATAAAAAACCCACACATGCAGTGAAACGGCACTTTTTGGATCAATTTCAATCGTTTTATATTCAAGGATACTTTCCCGTTTTCATATGCGTTTTGAGCAAGATGCAGGAGCTTATCAATTTTGACAAATTTGCGTGAGCTGTTAACCTGGTAAATCCCGTGGCTTACATTGCCGAAGTCCGAAAGTCTTTTATCCGGCAAATAGGCATTCATAGCATAAGTAAATGAATACTTATTGTAATATAAATAGTTAGCCACATTTTAGTGGATTTAATTACACGATTCACGGCCAATAATTTGTTTTAGGCCGTTTTATCGGCTGACCATTCCGGCAGTCATAAGTATCAATTTAGGTTTTCTTTGTCTTACGATTTACGATTATGTTGTTTCAAAAACGTAACTCGTTCTTTGATGGTATTTTTCTTCGGGAAGCAGCAGTGTCGAAGGGAAATCAGGCTGATTCGGGCTGTCCGGAAAGTGTAGTGTTTCTAAACAAATCGCACTGTGTTTTTGATATCTCACGCCCTGATGACCAGTCATGCTGCCATCCAAAAAGTTGCTGCTATATGCTTGAATACCTGGCTGTGTAGTAAACATTTTGAGTTTTATGCCCGTCTTTGGATGATATAAAATAGCGTCAGGATCTTTGGAAGAACCGGTTTTGTCAATCACAAAACAATAATCCAATTCTGATTTGGTTGGAATGGCGCGCGCAGACAATAAAGTTAATTTGTGAAAATCAAATACAGTACCGGGCGTTTCTATCATTTTTCCTGTTGGCAGCTGATCGCTGTTCAGCTCAAGAAATCCAAAAGCATCTAATGCAAGCTCATGGCTTCCAATATCTTCTGCAAAGCCACTCAAATTAAAATAGCTGTGGTTACTGAAGTTTATATGGGTTGCTTTATCTGTTTCTGCATCATAGTCTATGGCAAATCTGTTATCGTCCCAAATTGTAAATGAAATAGTAGCTTTTAGGTTTCCCGGGAAACCGGCTTCTAGGTTGGGACTTAAGTATTGCAGTTTTAAAATCGTTTTGTCAGGAAATTTTAAGAGTGTGGCATCCCAGAGTTTACGATGGAAACCACTATTCCCGCCATGAAGTTGTGTGCGTTTTTCATTTTTCTCTAATTGGTAGTTTTTTCCATTGATATCAAAACTTCCATTAGCAATACGGTTGGCGAAGCGGCCAATACTTGCACCGAAGTAAAAATCAGAGTTTTGGTAGTCTTGTAAGTTATCAAAGCCGGCAACTATATTCGTTAGTTTACCTTCCCGGTTGGGGATGCTTAAGGCTGTTATTGTAGCGCCGTAATTAGAAATACTCAACTCCATGCCTTGTTCACACTTAAAATGGAAAACATGTGCCATGCTCTCATAAGCCAGTTTACCAAAGCAGCTTTCAAATGTTTTCATAGTATTTATTTTACAAAGATTTCCTAATTATAAGCAATGTAAATATTGCAATTTATTTTGTGGCTCAAGCTGAGCATTATTCATATATTTAGTCATGTTTCAACTTTAACCTGTGCTTGCTAGTGTGCAAATGTACTGAATTATTGAGGATAATTCCCGAGTCTCAAATGTTCAATTCACATCATTTTTATTAATGCTATAATGTGACTATGTTTTGATTGAAGAACAAAGCTAAGTCCGTATTGTAAATCACCAATTGGATACTTAAAGATTATTTTTTTATTAATAAATGCCCTATAGTATACGGTATTAGCTATCTTAGCCGTCGACAAAAAATGTTATCAACTGCTTCAAAATCTTGAGTCTTTGTTATGAAAAGGATTTCTCTTATTTTTTACTTATTAGTTTATAGCATTTTAGGATTTAGTCAGACTTTCGAAAAAAGTTTAAACTTTTCATTAAAAACTGGCCTGACATTCGCAAATATGTATGGCCCGGAGGCGGATGGTGAGACTTTTTTAAACAATGGTTTTTACGCAAATCATCCAGCAAGCACTGTTTTTAAGACAGGTTTTAATTTGGGTGCTTTGCTTGATTACCGCACCGGAAGGCATTTTTCGTGGGGAATCGGAGTAGCTTATATTCAAAAAGGGGCAAGGATCAATGCCAGCAAACACTGGAACAATGATTTAGACGATTATGAAACCGTTGACGGTATAATAGTTTGGCGACAGAATTTTCTAAGCATAGAACTTCCGTTTACCTATTACCTTCCAATTCAGCAAGATGAACTTTACTTTAGGCTGGGGCTTTTTGCAGGAATCTTATTAAAATCTGAAGAGAAGGGTGCTATAACCATAGCCGGAAAGGACTATAAGTATGTAAATGAACGAGATGCCAACAAAGTAGAACCCGGATATTTTGTGATGGCAGGGTATAATTATGCCTTGCCAAGCTCCAAAAGCAAGCTATTCGCAGAAATATCTTGGGCCAGAAGCGTTTTTGTTTCGCCGGGGCGCGATATGATTCCCAATAGTGAATATTATTATAACCAGTCAATTAGTGTAAATTTAGGCTATCAGTTTATGCTCGATGCAAAATAGACATGTTGTTTTAACGTTACTAACCAAAACCAAAACCGCGTGAAAAATTTAATTTTGAGTCTAAGATTTTTATTATTGTTTTTGATGAGTTCTGAAATTGCTTTAGCTCAGGACTTTCACACGTCACAAAATACTTCTAAAAAAGCACTGAAAGCTTTTGAAAAAGGGGAGGTTTTCTTTCAGCAGAATGATTTTTCGGCAAGCTTGGAACAATTTCAGAAAGCTGTAGAGCAAGATGCTTTGCTTATCGATGCCTGGCTTTTGTTGGGCGATGCAGCTACTGAGCTCGATAGTAATAATTTGGCTATGCGTGCCTACGAAAACGCCCTGCAACTCGATACTTTTTATTTTTTGCCAACGGCTTATCTGCTGGCAAAAGCTTATCTCGAGAATTTCCAATTTGACAATACGCTTGAAGTTTTAGATGCTGCCTACGCCAAAGCGGACCTTCCGGAAAAGCTGTTTCGAAGAATAGAAAAAGTGAGGAATGATGCAGCTTTCAGGAAAAATGCCTATGCCGATCCAGTTACCTTTGACCCGAAACCACTGACTGTGTCAATCAATAGTCCTGCAGACGAATATGTGAATGCTTTACGTCTTGATGGTAATTTGCTGGTATTTACTCAACGCATCACACAGCGTGAAAAACAACCGCTCATAGAGCAGCTGATGTTGGCCTCGCGCGATAGCACCGGCTGGCTAAAAGCGAAAGTTTTTGCGCCTGATTGGCCCGTAAACCAACATATTGGCGCTGTATGTTTTAGTGCTGATGGCAACAGGATCTTTTTCGCTGCCTGTGGCTGGCCTGATGGCTTAGGAAGCTGCGATATTTATTTTGCCCGAAAAAAAAACGATGAGTGGCAACTGCCGATAAATCTGGGTTCAGCGGTAAATAGTCGTTTCTGGGAATCGCAGCCAAGCCTGTCTGCCGATGGCAGAAAACTTTTGTTTACCAGCAATCGTGGTGGTGGATTGGGCGGTTCGGATATCTGGCAAAGCGATTTAGGTATTGATGGCCAGTGGAATAAGCCGCGCAATTTGGGTGAAACCATCAATTCTGAGGGCAATGAGATGGCACCTTTTTTACATCCCGATGGTAAAACACTTTATTTTTCGTCCGATGGACATCCCGGGATGGGTGGCGCTGATCTTTTTGTGAGCCGATTAGATAGTTTAGGTCAATGGCAAAAGCCTGTAAACCTGGGTTATCCAATAAATACATCTTCCAACGAAATTAATTTGGTGGTAGAAGCCGGTGGAAAAACTGCCTTGCTTTCTGCCTTAAACGACAGCCTTGAAACCTACGACATTTTGACTTTTGAGCTCCCGTTGGAACATCAGCCCAAACCTGTAACCTATCTTCAATTTCTTGTAAAAGAGTTAGATACAAAGAATCCTTTAAATGCTAAAGTCGTTCTTGCTAATCCCATTTCTGCGACCAAACTCATTGAAACGGAAACAAACGAAAACGGTGAAGCTTTTGTGGTGATTCCTGCCAAAGACGCCTACGCCTTGCAAGTGAGCAGTAAGGGCTTTTTGTTTTACGACAATTTCATTCATCCTGAGCCAGGAACTGACTTGCAACCGGCTCAAATTGAGGTTTTTCTGGAAGCATTGCACGTTGGGAAAAAGGTGCTGCTGGATAATATTCTTTTTGAGACCAATAAAGCTGTTTTATTGCCCGAATCTAAAGCGGGTCTCACTTATTTGGAACATTTTTTAAAGCAAAACCCACAACTGAAAATTCGGCTCGAAGGCCATACTGATAATACCGGTCATCCTATTTATAATCAGAAGCTTTCACTTGAGCGGGCAGGAGTTGTTGCCGAATTTCTTTTTGAACACAATATTGACGCTGAAAGACTCGAAGTACAGGGTTTTGGGGCTAAGCAGCCAATCGCGACCAATGAAACAGAGGACGGACGTGCCAAAAATCGACGTGTTGAGATGCATGTAATTGCTGTTGAATGATTTAAAGGTCGAGCATCCTCACAAAAGTGTTATTCCGTCACAAAGCGATGCACTGAGCACTCGTGCTGAGCAGGCCAATCTTGCCGAAGTGGCACGAAAACACAAAGATTTCACGAAGTTTATAGTGTTGATGGTCAATATTTTGTGATTCTTTAAACCTAAGAGACTTAGTGGCGCTTTTTTATTTGTTGACTTTTCGGAGGAGACTTAAGGTTTAAAAAAAAATGTTGTCAAAGACGTAAACAAGATTTGAGGCGGCTTTAATTTATTTTTAAACTGATTGAACATAAGTCGCGGTTAATTGTCTTTTTCAGGCAGAGGAATAAATGAAATGCAACAATCGCTTACTATAACTTTTTTTCGTTACGCTGGTCTCGCCAACAAAATCTGGGGCATGAGTCAGATGTATTTGGTGCGCAAGCCAATGCGGAAAATGCCTGGATTAGAATTTTTCAAACCTATAGGAACTGGGAGTGGCGCGGGTTACAGCATTATCCCTGATTTTAGTGTTTACGGAATTTTAGCTGTTTGGGAAGATATTAGTGCTGCTGAGGCTTTTTTGAAAAGTGAGTTATTTGCTGATTTCGAGCAGCATAGCAGTGAACAATATACCGTTTTCATGCGGCCTTTATTGGCCAAAGGCAGTTGGTCGGGTTTCGCCAATTGGCGACTTGTCCAAAATACCAATCAAAATGCAGCGGTTGCTGTTCTCACCTACGCGACCATTCGCACAGGGTTTATCATCCCGTTTTTGCGAATAACACCGAAAGTAAGCCGTGTAAGCGAGAATTTTAAAGGATTGGTTTTTTCCAAAGGAATTGGTGAGATGCCTGTGATTGAACAGGCCACGTTTACTGTATGGGAAAACGTTTCGGATATGGAACAGTTTGCTTATCGAAAGCAACATGTTGAGGCAATGAAGCTTACGCAACAAAAAAATGGTTTTTCTGAACAACTTTTTGCGCGTTTCAGACCAGTGAAAGCTACTGGAACTTTTAACGGCAAAAATCCTGTGCAGGAACTTTTAGACAAGCAAAACCAAAGAGAAGAATCAGTAAACTACAGTCACTGAGCCACGCTTGTTCATATTATTTCCTTGACTATCAGTATATCGATACATCCAAATATAAGTGCCACGGCTTACAGAATTTCCATTGTAAGAGCCATCCCAGCCTGTAAGAAAATCGCGCGTTTCAAAAATAAGTTGTCCCCATCGGTTGTAAATTTGGAAAAGATAGTCGCTATTTGGTTCAAAGCGGGAAATAGGTTTAAAAACTTTTGTAATACCTTCAGGTTTAAAGGCGTTTGGCATAAATAACTCACTGTCAAAACCAATACTAACCCGGTTTGAACTTGAAGTAATATCTTCGCCAGCGGGCTGATTAACAGCATCTGCCATCACAAAATAGCTTATTTTGCCAACTTCTGAAGTCTGTGAAAGCGTGTTGTCGGTGAAGTTAGTATTGTTTTCAAAAGCTATCTCCTGAAATGGCTGATCACCCAGCTTTCTGAAAACCCGATAACCTTCCACAGCCCAACCTTCATAGGCACTCCAGCTTAATTCAACACTTTCGTTTGGAAGCACTTCTGCGCTGAGAAATATACTTCGGTGCGCGTTTTCTGCAAGGATGTTTTTATTGCAATAATCCAATAGTACAAGATCATACCAATAGGCTGTTTGGCTACTGCTGGCGGCATCGTCAGTGAAAATCATGCTTCCAATACCTGAATTTTGAGGTGACTGATAAATAGCTAAATCACTGCTATTTTCGCTCTCTGTACGCCACACTTCCAATCCATTGATTATGCCTGAACCTGTTATTTCACCTTCCAAAACTATTGAGCCATTCGGTTCTACTGAAACACGCTTTATCACTGGCGCATCTGGTCTGTCATAAGCCGGTGTATTGCGCGATTGCAGGTTGGAGCTGCTGATTTGTGGTTCATTTTCAACAGCATATTCAACTTCTATTTTGTAGCTATATACATTGTCCGGATCAAGATTTTGATGGGTATATTCGTAAACATTCGTAAGCGCAGGAGAAGCGTTTTCATAGGTACTAATTTGTTCTGCCGGAACTAAGTCGCCGGCAGCAATTGCATCTATTACGGAATAGGTGAGTCCGCCATCAATACTTGCTGATATTTTATAAACTAAAGGTGAAAACGTTGAGAAAAATGC
>JACDJA010003444.1_pt1 | contig 10243 bp, 15 predicted proteins | sample 7449241 | NCBI WGS metagenome assembly JACDJA01 (sample SAMN14253289, study PRJNA609438) | sludge metagenome | isolation source: initial anaerobic sludge | collected 2018-12-20 | reverse complement strand
TCAATTTGCTCCGAACGGCTTGTCAACCTATCAATCATTCTTTCGGCGTATAAACGTGAATCTTTGGAGATATAATCAAAAATATCAACTAGATGATTGATGGCGTTATAAGTCCAGTGAATTTTCATTTTTTTAGACCGAACTTCGCGCGTACTTCCTCGACAGAAAGAGTTTTTCCAGCTTCGCTGTCTCTCATGCCTGCCTCAATGGCCTGCCTGACGTAGATCGTATACATCAGGTCGTCCCAAGTGGCTTGATCAGGTAAGCCTTTCAGAATTTCTATTGCTTCTTCTTTCACTGTTTTGGAAATCATTTCAATTATTCCTTTATAAGTTATTCGTTGAGCAATCGCTGCTGGCTTGGTTGTCTTATGTGAAATTTTTTACAGAAGATAACCAAGGAAACGAAGGATAAAAGACGAGGGATGAGGGCTGAAACTTGAAACCTGAGTGAAAAACAGAGATGAGTTCATTCAGCGCGGCGCTTTTTGGTGTTTTTGGACATAGTCACGAAAATGGAAATAAGCTGGTTGGATTCATCGAGGAGCCAGTCGAGGCGTTAGGATGTGATCCCGCAATCGTCACGAAGCAGTTCCAACCAGAGTTATGATTCGTCGGCTTCCTGGGTGCACAATTCTATCTTCGATACGAACTCGGCGTTGCTTCTGGCTCTGGATGCCTCGCGGTAATTGGCGGCTACCGATGTCCCCGAGCGGAGGAGTTGTTTGCCGAGCACCTGGCATTCCATCCGGCTCTTGGGCAACTCGCAATAGAACCGGATCACGGCAGAACCATACTTTTTGGTCCGTTGCCGAAACGCCTGCTTTCGATCCACCTCCATTTTTTTCCTCCTCTCCCCGGTTTACGGTTTCATTCTTTATCCTTTTCACTCAGTTTTCAGGTTTCATCCCTCAGCTCTTGTTTTCCTCAGGTTTCCGGTTTCCGCCCTCAGCCCTTTCCTTCCAGGTCTCAGGTTTCATCCCTCAGCCCTATCTTTATCAATTTCATCCCTCCGCCCTTTCCCTACGCGCTCATCCTTTCGATCAGAATCGGCATGGCGGCGCGGTAGACCACCCAGACGATCAACAGGAGGGCGATGACACCGGCGTTGACCAGGAAGAAGGGCCCAAGATACTGCGGCGAAAACCCGGTGAGCCAGTCGCGGGTGGTGAGCACCAGGGGCGTCATGGGGTTGAAGCGGAACAGCAGGGCGGCCCAGCCATCGGTGGGCATGGGAAAGACCACCGGGGTGAGGTACATGAGAAATTGCAGCAACAGGGGCAATGACTTGCCGATATCCGTGTAGAGCACCCCCACCGGGGTGAGCAGCAGGCCCAGGGCCGTGCCGGCCAGGATCAGGGAAGCAGTCCCGAAGGGAAACCAGACCAGGCGCCAGTCCGGATGGATACCGAGGAAAAGCAGGGCGGCCAGGAGCAGGGCGATCTTGATGGCGCCGTTGAACAAGGTCTGGTAGATGCCGGAGACCACCAGGGCCTCGCGGGGAAAATTGATCTTGGCCAGCATGTGCTTGGCGGCGATGGTCTGCTGCAAGGGGGCGTTGACCGCGTCCATGAAGATGGCCCAGATCATGGTGCCGGTGAACACGTAGACCGGGTAGGGCAGGGCGGTGTCGCTGACGGTGACGATGCCCGAGCCGCTGAGAAAGATCCAGGTCAGGGTATGGGCCAGGGGCAGGATGAAGGCCCACAGCAGGCCGAGGGCCGTCTGGCGGTACTGGGCCTTGATGTCTCGCAGGGCAAGCTGCCAGGCCAGTTCACGGCTGGCCAGCAGGTCCTGGAACATGCCGGCCACCATCCTTGCCGGATGGCGCATGGGCGATTCCGGGGTGTAGACGGTGATGGGCAAGAGATTGTTTGATTTCATGGAAATCACAGAAGTGTTTTTTACAGAAGATAACGAAGGAAACGAAGGGAATATCAGAGGTCAGATGTCCGAGGACAGAAAAAGATTTAAATTCGAAGTTTGAGATAAAATTGATTCCGGATCCATCACTTACGAAATTTTCAGGTTAAGCCGGAATGGCCGTTTCGGTTTGCGGAGGCATACTTTTTGGACCGCTGCCGAAACGCTTGATTTCAGCAGACCCTGATTCCCTCTTTCTGGATTTGTTGAAAAAAAACCGGAGGATCGCTCTGAATTTCATTTAAGGAAAATGGGTGTATTTCCAAACGAAGATCGACCATTCTGCGATACTTGGAAATCTTCTTAATATCATGAAACAAAATGCCTTCAAATTCAGATGACACCACGGCAATATCAATATCGCTGAATTCTTTCATTTCACCTCTGGCCGCAGAGCCGAAAATATATGCTTCCGATATATCCAATCCGTTTTGATTCAAGAGATTGATAAAATCTCTGGTCTTTTTTATGCATTCATCTGTTGACAGATCCATGAGAAAAAGTCCTTTATACGGTCAAAGTTTAGCTTTGTAAATTCATAGACCAAGTGACCAACGAAAAGACACCAGTCATACTTTTTGTTATTGAAAAGGGATTCCGCTACTTCAAGATCGTGATGATCGGAATTGAACCAGTATTGTTTTTGAGACATTATATCCATTAGGTGCCTTATTGAACCGACTGTCTGAGCAGGTTTTCTGAGAACAGGTTTTTAACAGAATAAAACGAAGGGAACTGCTTAAATTCGAAATCCGAATATCGAAATTCGAAATAAATTCGAATGACTCAAATTTAACTGATCAAAACAAAACAATTAATGCCCTCGGTATACTGCGGCGAAAACCCGGTGAGCCAGTCGCGGGTGGTGAGCACCAGGGGCGTCATGGGGTTGAGGCGGAACAGCAGGGCGGCCCAGCCATCGGCGGGCATGGGAAAGACCACCGGGGTGAGGTACATGAGAAATTGCAACAACAGGGGCAATGACTTGCCGATATCCGTGTAGAGAACTCCCACCGGGGTGAGCAGCAGGCCCAGGGCCGTACCGGCCAGGATCAGGGAAACGATGCCCAGGGGAAACCAGGCCAGGCGCCAGTCCGGATGGATGCCGAGGAAAAGCAGGGCGGCCAGGAGCAGGGCGATCTTGATGGCGCCGTTGAACAAGGTCTGGTAGATGCCGGAGACCACCAAGGCCTCGCGGGGAAAATTGATCTTGGCCAGCATGTGCTTGGCGGCGATGGTCTGCTGCAAGGGGGCGTTGACAGCGTCCATGAAGATGGCCCAGATCATGGTGCCGGTGAAAACGTAGACCGGGTAGGGCAGTATCTCTGACGGTGACGATGCCCGAGCTGCTACAGAAGATAACGAAGGAAACGAAGAAGAAAACAAAATCCGGATGCCCGAAATTCAAAGAAGGCCCTCATTTTCGAGGCCGTGAGAAACGTACGGTGAAACGCTCGCTTTGGGCATCGTCGATGAATTCGACCTTTGTCTGCGCATTACGGCAGGCTTTGATCATGCGCGGGATCCCCGATCCGCGACCGGTATAGCGGAACGCCTTCATCTTCTGCATGAAGGTCAGGATGATAGGGTTGCGTTCGATGTGTACGCCGAAGCGGATGTTGGTCTCATTGACCGTGTTGGGCAGCTTTCCGGGGCTGACGATTTCAAGGCGATCGTCGAACAGATCGATCATGATCTGGGACTGGATGAAATAGTCGCGATGCACGATGGCGTTGGCCACCGCCTCGTTGATTGCCGTTTCTGGAATTTCGAGCAGGCCCGGCGCGTTGAAATCCGCATCGACCTGAATCCGCTTAAGGTTGCGCTTAATAAAGGCGATGGCATTCTTGTACTGTTCGATGAGCGGGCCACCGATATCTTCCTTGTCGATGAACTGATCGACAGATCGGTCGGTGCCCGCATAGTGGGTCGCCTTGATGGTGAATTGAGGCTTGATTGCGGCTGCCGTTGGGCAAAAGAGCATCAACCCCGCCAGGGTCAGACGGCCGTCGCCTGTAGCCAGCTTCATGTTGGACAGCAGAACCGGAAAATCAACGCCGGTATCGACAGGTTTTTCCTGGAAAGCCTCTTCGTAAAACCGAACGAACATTTCCTCCGAGAGGACATGGATGGGGGCATCCACCGGCATCTCGTCGGCGTACAGCCCACCAGATGCCTGAAACAAGCGAAGCAACTCTTCCCTTTTGGCCTTGCGCTTGTCGGCGCCGTCTTTGACCCAGAAGCCGCCAGAAGCCTCATAGGGTTTATTCGCCCCTCGGGGGACTTCCACTACCATCACCCTTTTGCCTTGAACCTTGACCAATTTGGTTTTGACGAACAGGGGAGGGATGATGTTGTGCGTCGTCACGTTTGAAATCAGTTGATTGAGCCTGCCCAGATCCCGGTCCGAAACACCGCAAACCGTTTGGTGGTCATCGATGCCGATAAAAAGTCTGCCGCCGTCGGTGTTGCCAAAAGCGCAGAGCTCGGCGGCCAGGCTGTCCGGGCTTTCAATGACCGCCTTGAATTGATTGCGGGAGTCTTCGCCCAGGAACATCTGTTCAAGCACTTGATTTTCATTCATGGGAGAGCTCCGGATAGAGAATCATCGAGCCATCAGCGCCGGTTTTCAATGATTATTTCCGATGCCGGCTTTCCTTCAGAAATCACGGGCGAAATGTCATCCTTAAGGGGCGGCATCGCTTGCCAGTTTTCAATCTTCAGGTCGGGCACATGCTCGAATTCCCGGATGTTATTTGTGACCAGCACCGCGTCGAGAAAAAGGGCGTGCGCGGCGATGAGCAGATCCATGGCACCGATGGGGGTCCCTCGCTGTTGGAGCTCCGAGCGGATTTTCCCGTACATTTCGCTGGCCTGCCACGGCCAATCCAGGGGGGTCGCATAGGAAAGGAAATCTTTCAGAGCAGCCTGGTTTTGTTTTTTCAGCTGGGAGTGCCGGACGCCGAACCAGAGTTCCGCCACGACCATGGCGGATACCCCGACTTCTTCCGTTGACAGGAGCGACAATCGCTTGCGCATGCCGTCAGGCCTGTTTTTGATCAACGCGATGCAGGCATCGGTATCCAGCATGTAACGAATCACCACTGAACCTTCTCTTCAAGCGGCAAATCTTCGATGCTTTCTGGAAAATCATCGCTAAAGCGTCGTCCCCGCTCGAAGTACGCCTCCCAGTTGCGACGCAGCGGACGTAGCACCAGGTCCCCGTTCTGACGGAAGATTTGAACCTCACCAACGTCAAGCTGAAATTCCTTGGGCAGCCGGACCGCTTGGGAATTGCCTGATTTGAACACTCTCGCGGTTTTCATGGCGCTACGGCCTCCAATGCTAAATGTGTATACAAAAAAAATACACCAAGAGGCCTTCCTGTCAAGCTTGTATTTTTTCCCTACAGACAGCTCCGCCGGGTCGCTTACATGGCCGAAGCGATCATAAGTATCTAAAAATATATAAAAAAATACTAGGCCGCCGTGGCGTTGGCCTCCCAGAGGAGCACGTGGGGACGGGACTCCAGGGTGGCGGCGAATTCCTTGAATTCGTCCCTGGCCACGGTGATCGAGCGGATCTTGCGGTGGATGTAACGCTCGGTCTTCTGAGTCAAATCGTTGAGGTGGTAGGCGTCGATGTCGCCCACCAGCACCAGGTCGATGATGCCCGTGTCCTTGCCCTGGGCGTAGTCGTCGATGAGATAGGCCTTCTCCAGGCGGCCCAGGCGCGTGACGATGCTCTCGATCACCTGGTCGATGCCCACCACTTTGCGCACCATGGACATGAGCTCGGGAAAGAGGGGATGGTTCGTGTTGGCCGAGTAGAGCACCTGGCGCCCGTTGCGACGACTGCGCAGCAGTTCGGTGCGGGTGAGTTGGTTGAGTTCCTCGCGCACCGCGTTGGTGGAAACCTCGAATTCGCCGGCCAATTCGCGCAGGTAGGCCTCGGCCAGCGGGTTCAAGAAGAGCCGGATCAGCAGTTTAATGCGGGTTTTGGAGCCGATGAGACCTGAGAAGAGAGTGTTCACCGCCTTGTCCTTTTATGAGCAGTTATTCTGCTCATAAAATGGTGGGCGGGGTTTGTCAAACAAAATAACACAGGCATCGATGCCGTTGCGAAGAGTCGTCCTTGCCCAAGGGGAGACACAGGTCCAGGGCGCAACGAGACGGCGCAAGACGAACCGAGAATTTTGGGGGAACCCTTACTCGCCGATAACGGTTTTCAGAAACCTGAAAAATGGCATTCAGGAGGGAAAGGCGAGGCGGTCCAGGATCAAGCCGTGGAAGCTGTCGCCGGTGCCTTCGAAGCGCCAGCCGAGGTGTCTGTGGCAGCCGGCGCAGATGGCGATGCGCCACCGGTAGCCGGCAAACCAGGTAAAATCATCGCTGGCCTCACCCACCCGGGTACAACCGGGGGCGTTGCGAAAACAGCCGATCTCGAAAACGATGCCGTGGGGATTGGCAAAGGTGTGGCGATGGGCGCCGGAGACGGTGATGGCATCGTCGGGATGACAGACGGCAAAACCGCAGGCCCGGCAGACGATGACCGGTTCGAGGGCATCCACCATCGTGGGCTTGGGATCGAGGCGTGTGCGCGGACTGCCGACGCCACCGCGGCCGTCGGAGGGGTGACGGGATTTAAGCGGTACGACGCGTCGGCAGGTAAGCATCGCGCAACCTTTGCCGATCCGGTGTCCTCGGCGGTTCTATGCTGGCGGCGGAACGATGCCGGCCAACAGATCCAGCAGGCTTTCAAAATCCTTGGCCGTTGGCCGGGAAGGCAGGCGACCCACCAAGCCGAGGCCTTCAGAGGCCTCGTGAAATTCGTGATCGTCCAGGTCGCTGACGGCCGCCATGTTGGCGAAGGCGTCCATCTGCAACACTTTGCGGCACAGATCGAATCCCTCCCGGCCGTCGATGCGTTCATCGACGACGAGCAGATCCGGACGCGCTGCCTTGACCCGGGCGAGGACGGTGGTGCTGTCCTGTGCCCAGTCCACTTGGGCGCGTCCGTCCTTGACGAGGCTTTCAAGGATCGGTTCAAAGAAAGCGCGGTTTTCCGTCGCTATCAACAGTTGCAGTGGCATTCCGTAAACCTCCGGCGTGTTCAGCGGGGCTTGGCGCCGGTGTCGGACTTGGCCCGCGCCCCCCAGACGGTCTGGTAGTAGTCGTCGATGGCTTCGCCCAAAGTGTTCACCGCCAGGGCGGCGCAGTGGAGATGGTCGTCCGGCAGGCCGCCCAGCTCCTCGGCCACTTCGTCCGGACTCAGGGCAAGGGCCTCCTCCAGGCGCCGACCGGTGACCAGGTAGCTCATGGCGCTACCGCAGGCAACGGTGTAGACGCATCCCCGGGGCAGATGGCAAATCCGGCGGATGGTGTTGTCGGTCACTTCCAGGGTAACTTCCATCTGGTCGCCGCAGGAACCGATCCCCACGGCACGGCCGTTGGGATCGGGTAGCTGTCCCATGTTATGGGGCACCTGGGCATGGGCGAAAAATTTCGGGTTGAGATTGTGACCGTGGAGGTGATCATCGTCCTCGTGGTCGTGGTGATGATGAGGTTCGGATGCAGTTGAAATATCCAGTGTTTCTTTCATGGCGACCCGTTTGAACCCATCGATGTCAAAAAGGGTGAAATGAGAAGGCTGTCGTTCGGGGGGGTTGCCCCTTCAGTGACGATGATTCGGCCACCATCGAGTGCACGGGAGGACACGGGCGGGAAACCGGATTTAACCCCGACAAGGGGGAGTGTGTCCGCCATGCACTCTCTGGTGGCGGGTTCTCAGCCCATGCCGCCGCCGCAGGTATGCTCCTGGCTGAACTGGGGGAGACGACCGGCGACGAAAGCATCCACCGCTTCGCCCACGCTGCGGGCGTTGCCGCCGTAGTAGACGTCGATTCCCACCTGCTGAAATCCCATCAGCGGGCGCAGTCCCATGCCCCCCGCAATGAGGGCCTTGGCGCCCTGATCGGCCAGGTACTGCACCGGGGCCATGCAACCGCCTTGCTGGTGGGGCATGTTGGGAATCACTTTGATGTCTTTGACCTGTCCTTCCTCCACCGCAACCAAGGTGTACAGGTCGCAATGGCCGAAGTGGGCCCCCACGGTGGCTTCGAGGCCGCCGGGGTTGGAAGAGGGGATGGCAACAATCGTGTTCATGCGTTATGGCTCCTTTAGGGCGCGGCGTTCATTCACCGCTGTCTTCAAAAATTATTCACAAGACGACATCCCGAAAATCCATCAATTTGCCACGAATTGACGAATTGTCAAGCGGCCTGTGCATTTTTGACATGATCAGCGATCCGGTCCCAGATCTCCCGCACCTGTTGCGCCAGGGGGCCTTTGCTGTACTCGACAATGGTTTGACCGGCCACCATGGCATCGGTGACTTCGGCGTCGAAGGGAACCTGGCCCAGCAAAAACATTCCCTTGGCCTTACAGTCGGCTACAATCTCGGCGGTCCTGGCGGGACTGAGGTCATGCTTGTTGACGATGACGCCGACGGGCACCTTGAAGTGGGCACAAAGGTCCACGATGCGCGCCAGGTCGTGTCGTCCGGACGGCGTTGGCTCAGTGACGATGACGGCGAAAGAGGCGCCGGACACCGAGCTGATCACCGGGCAACCAATCCCCGGCGGGCCGTCTGACAGGATCAGGGAAATTTGTTTTTGCTGGGCCAGTTCTTTGGCCTGCTCACGGAGCAGGGCGACCAGGCGGCCTGAGTTTTCCTGGGCCGGATAAAGCTGGGCATGGACGAGCCGGCCGAAGCGGGTGTTGGAATGGTACCATTCCCCGCAGGTGCGCAAATCCCAATTGATGGCGTCGGCCGGACAGAAGGTGACACAGACCTTACACCCCTCGCAGTGCAACGGGTCGATGACCGGCGCATCATCGCCGGGAATCACCGCGTCGTAACGGCACATTTCGTAGCAGGTGCCGCAGTTGGTGCAGTCCTCGGGCCGGATTTCCGCTTCGTACCCGGACTTGAAGGATTCGGTCTGAAGGTTTTCAGGTTTCAACAGCATGTGCAGATCCGGTGCATCCACGTCCAAGTCGCAGATCACCACGGGCTGGGCCAGTTGGGCAAAGGCCGCCGTCAGGGTGGTTTTGCCCGTGCCCCCCTTGCCACTCAGTACCACGATTTCAAACACGGGAGGCCTCCTTTGCGCTGCGATCGCCCACAAGACGGCGCAGCCGATCCGCCAGGGCGGTGAGAATTTCACCGGCCGACGGCACTGCCTCAGCGACGATGCGCCCCTCGGCATAAGCCTCGGCAATGGCGCGGTCGTAAGGGATTTCAGCGAAGATCTCGAGTCCGTTGCGCCGGCAGAAATGATACACCTCGTCGGTGCCCACCCCGGCCCGGTTGATCACCACGCCCATGGGTTTGCCCATGGGCGCGAAAGCCTTGTGAGCCAAGCCGAGATCGAAGACCCCGAAGGGGGTGGGTTCGGTGACCAGTACGATGGCGTCGGCATCCATCACGGCGTTGACCGCCGGGCAACTCACCCCCGGCGGGGCGTCGATGATCACGTCGGCACCGGCCGGCGCGATGTCGGGCAATTTGGCCTTGACCTGACGCATCAGGGGCGGGCTCATGGCTTCGCCGATGCGCGAGCGCCCCATGATGAAATCCGCCTTCCCGGCTTTGCCCCAGATGATATCGCCCAGTTCCCGTTCACCGGGGGTCAGGGCCCCCTCGGGACAGATGGCCAGGCAACCGCCGCAGCCATGGCACATCTCCGGAAAGACCATCAGGACTTCCCCGAGCACCTTTATCGCGGCGAACTGGCACAAATCCGAGCATTTGCGACAGTAGGTGCATTTGCTCTCGTCGGCCACAGGGATTTCGATCACCGCTTTCTGGCGACCGGTTTCTTCCGGATGCAGGAACAGGTGCAGGTTGGGCGCCTCCACATCGAGGTCCACCGCCACCACCGGGTTGGGCCAGGCGTAGGCCAGTGACGCCGCCACGGTGGTTTTCCCCGTTCCCCCTTTGCCGCTGGCGATGGCGATGATCATGACCGGCGCCTCCCGCCGCCCATACCGCTGCCGCCGCCCATGCCCATGCCGCCGCCGCCGCCCATGCCGCGACCACCGCCGGCCGGACCTCGGCCCATACCTTTGCCACGACCGCCGCCCATGCCGCGACCGCCGCCCATGCCGCCGCCGCCACCCATGCCGCCGCCGCCACCCGTGGCGCCGCCCGGCATGTTGAGACCGCCGTGGGCCGGACCGCTGGGCTGGGAAACGGGTGTCGCCACACCTTCTTTGTAGCGTTGGACCGCTTCCCGGACCGTCATGTTGGCCATGTTG
>JACDJA010003443.1_pt1 | contig 10244 bp, 12 predicted proteins | sample 7449241 | NCBI WGS metagenome assembly JACDJA01 (sample SAMN14253289, study PRJNA609438) | sludge metagenome | isolation source: initial anaerobic sludge | collected 2018-12-20 | reverse complement strand
ATTGTAAAAGCCTGGTTGGCGGAACATAGTGCCAAAATTGAAGTGTTCTACTTGCCTGCCTACTCGCCGGAACTGAATCCGGACGAATATCTGAACTGTGATCTGAAACATGGTATTCACAGCGGACTGCCGGCTCGCTCACTCGCTCAAAGGAGCAACTGAAAAAGAAAGTCATCCGGCACATGCGCATGTTGCAGAAGCGGCCTGCGAGGATTCGCAAGTACTGCGAGCATCCACGCATCAATTATGCGGCCTGATTATGGCCTATTTTAATGCCGGGTTAATAGAACGGCATCTTCAGGGATTTGAGCTCCTCATCCCTGACCTTTGGGGAGGCGACACCCCGCATTTCCTCGACCATCTTTGCCGCAAGTTGGTGACCTTGCAAAACCGCGAAACCGCGCCGGTCAGACCGTGGGACGTTGCACCGACCTCCATTCAATTGGCTCTGGCCAGAGGCCACCGTTGGCTGGCGATGCTGGAATCAGGGGAAGCGAAGTCTTTGAAGGAGATCGCCACGCGGGAAGGAATCGACAACAGCTACGTCAGCCGGATGGTGAACCTGACCACACTGGCGCCCGACATTGTGGTGGCCATCCTCGACGATGCATTGCCGAACCACATCACGCTGTTTGATCTGGCGGTTGATCCGCCGGTGCTGTGGGATGGGCAGCGGGAGAGAGTCGGGCTCTGAGGCGGAAACTCCGCCTCAGCTCAACATGTCCTTGAGATCCTTGAGCATCAGGAACAGATGGTACGGATCGGTCGGGCTGGGCTCGAATTCCCAGGATTCGTACCACTGCCGCGCCGCATCGTCCTTGGCATGGACTAGCAGGCAGCGGATGCCGGCGATGTCGGCGGCCTGCGCCGTGCGTAGCAGGGCGTCCTTGAGCAAGGACTGGCCCAGGCCCTTACGCTGATGCTCCTTGTCCACCGCGAGCCGGGCCAGGATCATGACCGGCACCGGATGACGTGCCAGCCCCTTCATCACTCTTGACGGTGCTGCTTCCGGATCGACGCTGCCGACGGCGAGACTGTAGAAACCGACCACCATGTCACCCTGGCAGCAAACGTAGGTCTGCGCGCTGTTGGCCTTCTGGTTGACGAGCGCGTAGCGCTGTAGAAACTGGTTCAGCGCGACCTGGCCGCAGTCGAACGCATCGACCTGATCGGTAGCGAGCAGCTTGCGAACGGGGGAGTAAGCACTGCTCAATCCAGAACCCCGGGCTCACGCAGCAATTTTTTCAGGCGCGGTTTGCTTTGCACCGGGCGGTCCAACGCTTCCTGGAAGGCCTGCCACTGCGTGTCGTCCAGCACGAACTGGCGACGATCCGCCAGCGTCTGCGCGGCCGCCGTCACGCCCGCGTCGAGCAGGAACTCGCTGACGTTCTTGTGGCAGGCGCGTGCGGCTTCTTGAAGCAGCTGCTTGACCGGCGTGCTGGCACGAACGTCAATGCGTTCGGTCTTGGAAAGATTCAGGGTGCTCATGGTGCCTCTCCGGACTGATCTTGGATGCCCCTATTGTAGTCGTCCGGACATTGTCCTGACAAGGCGTCTCTTATCTTGGCCACCATCCAAGCACGTGCTTCCGCGTTGCAATGCGTCGGTAGTGCTCGATAACTACCGACGAAACGCAACCGTAGCGTTTCCTTCGCCACCCGATGCTGCAATTGGAGGGTGCGGCGACTTGGCGCAAACCAGCCTCCGCCCTCGAGTTGCCCCATAAACTATTGATGTAACATCAGAAATAATACCTGCCGACATCCGGCGGCGGGTCATGGCAAAGGAAGTGTTTTCTCCCCCGATTTCCCTGCACCGGACGAAGGTAACGGGTTTGCAGTTCAGCCGGACACCGGAAATCGTCTTCCAACTTCCCGTCTTATTGCCTCCTACCGACATCGTTTCGTTGTATTTTCAGCCGATCCGTGGCATGGATTGTCGGCCTCTTTCCGGCTAAGTTCGCCGGAGGGGCGAAACCGGGGTTTCCCTAGGGGTGCGGAAACATATACACCGCTTAAAATCTATTTAATTCAACAGGATATGAATCCTGTGCAGTATCGTGGGTTAGACATGAAATTCAATCTTTTGTTCGTTCTTTTCACCTTTCTGGCGCATCGGTTCCTGCCGAAATACGATGTCCGGATGCAGCTGCTGATGTTTCAGATCAAAATGCTGCGTGACCGGATCGAGGACCAGCGCATTGTTCCCACTCCCGAGCCGAGGAGCGGGCAGAGCTGCTGCGGCTGGGAAACGAGATCAGCCACGACGTTGCCGATATCATGATGGTGGTCAAACCGCAGACCTATCGGCGCTGGCTGAGTCCGAAGGCCAAGACCCGCACTCCGAAACCGGCCGGTCGACCCGGCACCGCCGAGGAGATCGTGGCGTTGATCCTGCGCATGGCGACCGAGAATCTCTCTTGGGGCTACAAGCGCATCTTCGGCGAGCTGAAAAAGCTCGGCATCTCCGTCGGGCTCACCACCATCCGCGACATCCTGAAGCGCTCCGATTGCCCGCCGCCTCCCGAGAAGACCAAGAGCAAGCCCAATATTCCCTGGTCGAAGTTCGTCAGCGCCCACATGGAATCGCTGGTGGCCTGCGATTTCTTCACCAAACCGGTCCATACCCTGCGCGGCAGGTTCGACGCCTATGTGCTGGTCTTCATCCATCTCGGCAGCCGCCGGGTCTACCTGAGCCAGCCGACCTTTCATCCCGACGAGGCCTGGGTGATGCAGCAGGCGCGGAATGTGACCATGTGGCTCGATGATCACGGAATCGAAGCCAGATACATGATCCACGACCGCGACACCAAGTTCACCAAGCAGTTCGATGCCTTCTGGCACCGGGCCGGGGTGCGCTGCATCCGCATCCCGCCGAAAGCGCCGCAGGCCAACGCCTTCTGCGAATCCTTCATCGGCACCTGCAAGCACCAGTGCCTGAACCACTTCGTCTGCTTCGGCTTGGGACAGCTGACCCACATCAACCGCGTCTGGCTCGATTACTACCACACCCAGCGGCCCCACCAGGGCACCGGCAACAACGTCATCTGTGCCGATTTCCGGCGCACATCTGCCGGTACGGTCAAACGGGAGGAACGGCTCGGCGGTATCGTCGCCTGGTACGAGCGGGAAGCGGCGTAAACCACGCTTCCTCTATGTAACATCCGCGCCCATTTTCCGCAAAGCGGGATTACTCTTGTCGAAGATTTCGGACGGCGGTTCGGTTCCCGAAAACGGAATCGAACAGAATCCTTTGCCGGTTCGATAAACCATTTGCTTTTTCCGGCACGCCAAGCATGAATGACACCGGTTGCGAAATCGAACAGGGAGCACCGGGCCATGCCATGATCGAATGCCTGAAGCGAATCATCGAATACCAGCGCCTTGAACCGCCGGACGGACTGCTGCCCCGGCGTGTCGCCATTGGCAGCCTGCCGGGCAAGGTCTCGGTAGTCACCGGCGTCTGTGGGAGCGGCAAGACCACCTTGCTGCGCCAGCGCATTCGGCAACTGGTCGAGAGTGGCGTTCCCCGCGAGAGCATCCTCTATCTTAACTTGGCCGAAGACCGGCTTTACTGGCTGAGGCATGAAAACCCGGACCTCATCCTGGATGCATACTTCGAGCTCCACCCTAAGAAGCGCGGCAGCGAGACGGTTCATTGCTTCTTTGATGAGATTCAGTCACTCCCGCACACACTGGCCGCTCTTCATCAACCGTCTGACGCGCACCGAAAAATGTGAGGTCACCGTGGCCGGTTCCCTGCTGACCTCACCGGATGGAGAAACCACCAACCCTCTGACCGGCCGGATCGTCTCTTGGGAGACCTTCCCGCTTTCGTTCCGGGAATTTCTCGACGGCAAGGGCATCGAAAGCGACGGCTCCTTATCCACCAAGCAGCGGCTGACCATCCAGAAGGCGTTCGAGGATTATTGGCAGGTCGGCGGCTTCCCTGGCGTCAACGGCCTCGACCAACGGCAGCGCATCGAAGCCCATCAGGCCAACTGGAACGCGATCCTCGCCAGCATCATCGGCCACCACAACATCTCCCACCCTCGGGCGGTGATCGATCTGGCCCACTGGCTGGTGGACAACACCGGCTCCTTCTATGCCGTCAGTCACCTGACCGACTACCTGAAATCCCTCGGTCACCGGGTGCGCAAAAGCTCGGTGGTTGACTGGCTTGTCGCGTTCGAGGATGCCGGGCTGCTGTTCAGCGTGAATATCTTTTCCAACTCGCCGACCCGGATCAGCATCAATCCCCGCAAGGTCTACTGCATCGACCACGCCCTGGCGGTCTCTGTCAGCTCCGGCATCCTCATCAACCGCGACAGCCTGCTGGAGAATCTGGTGTTCACCGCGCTGCGGCGGATGACGCCGGAGATCTTCTACTACAGGACCAAGACGGGCCGGGAGGTCGATCTCGTCGCGCTGCTGCCGACAGTGCCGGGACAAGAACAAGCCGTAATGCTGGTCCAGGTCTGCGCCTCCTTGGCAGCTCCCCGCATCAAGCAGAGCGAGCTCCGTTCCCTCTCCGAAGCCATGGTCGAGCTGGCGGTGGCGGAGGGGATCATCGTCACCTGGCGCACCGAAGAAATCATCCCCGTGGGCTTTGGCACCATCCAGGTGATACCGGCCTGGCGGTTTCTGTTGGAGATGAACTCACGAACCTAAAATAACGGTCTCCATCGGTTTGATCTCGTACCCCATGGCTCGGTAGCCGCGCTGGCGTTTGTCCCACATGCGGTTGAGCTGGGGCTGATCGGTCTCGGCATAGTCGTAGATGCGGACATCCTGCTTGTCGGCATGCTCCCGGTGCAGACGTCCTGCATACTGCTGCAAAGTTCCCTTCCAGGAGATCGGCATCGCCAGCACCAGCGTGTCGAGCGGTGGATGGTCGAAGCCCTCGCCGATCAAGCGGCCGGTGGCGAGTAACACCCTCGGTGCCGACTCATTCAACGCGTCCAGTTCCGCGAACACCGCCGTTCGCTGCTTCTTCGACAAGCGGCCATGCAGGACAAAGCAGTGCTCGACCTCATCCCCCAGTGCCTCCTGCAACAACGGCAGATGATCCATTCGCTCGGTAAGCACCAGCACCTTTCGCCCTTCGCGGTAGGCGGCCAGCACATCCCCGGCGATGTGACGGTTGCGGGTCGCATCGCCTGCGAGGATGCGGAACACATCCTGGATCGGTGAATCCGGCGGGATTTCCGGCGCGGGTATCATCTTCGGCCAGACTTCCAGTTGCGCCGGGGCGGTTTCCGGTCTGGCGGCACTGTGGCGAATCGGCCCGCACTGCATGAAGATGATCGGCTGATGCCCGTCGCGGCGTATCGGGGTGGCGGTCAGGCCCAACACGAATTTTGCCTTGGCCTGTTTGAGGATTGCCTCGAAGGAAAAGGCCGACAGGTGGTGGCATTCGTCGATGATGATTTGGCCGTACTGGTCGAGCAGCTCGCCCAGGTCTTCCCGCCGGGACAGTGACTGCATGACGGCGATATCGATCTTGCCGGACGGCTTCTTCTTGCCGCCGCCGATGACACCCAAGCTTCCTTTCGGGAACTCAAGAAATCCGTTCAACCGCTTCTGCCACTGGCGCAGCAGTTCGGTGCGATGGACCAGCACCAGTGTGCTGACCTTGCGCCGGGCGATCAGGGCGGAGGCAGTGACGGTCTTGCCGAAAGCCGTCGGGGCGCAGAGCACGCCGATCTCGTGCTTGAGCATCTCCCGCACCGCCGCTTTCTGGTCCTTGCGCAAGGTCCCGGTAAACTTGGCCGTCACTTTCCGTCCGGCCAAGCGTTCGTCCTGCAGCTCCGGACGGATGTCATTCTCCTGCAACTGGTCGAGCACCGCATCGAGGCAACCCCGCGGCAGGCCGATATGCTGGGGAAAATTCTCGGCGCAGCCGATGATGCGCGGCTTGCTCCACACCGGCAGGCGCATGGCCTGGGCCTTATAAAATTCCGGATTCTGGAAGGCGGCGAGTCGGATCAGGCGGTTGGCCAGCGGCTGCGGCAGATCAGCCTTGGCGATGAAAATCTGGTTGGCCAGCACCAGGGTCAGAGAATCCGGCAGTGGACCGGTAATCCGGGCAGGTACGGGCGATGGTCGCTGCCATGGCTTGCTGTCTTCTTCCTCAGCGGCAAAGGCCACATCCAGGGGATGGCGGCCGCCGCTGGCCCGCAGGATGGCGTCTTCCAAGTCCCGCCGGGTCATGGGACGGATGGATGCCAGAAAAGCCCATTGATCGGGATAAGGTTGCAGGTGTTCATCGACGAACACGCTGCGCCCTGACTCCCTCGGCTGTTTCTGCAGGGGCAGCGCGATCAGGTTGCCGAAGCCGCCCTTGGGCATGGTATCCTGGTTAGGAAACAGGCGGTCGTAGCTGGCCAGAGACAATTGCCGGGTGCGGTCGCAGGTGTGGCTGATCAGTGCGGCCCCGAGCTGCCGGGCCTCGCGGGCCGGAACCGGCTCGGCAAAAAAGATCCAGGCGTGAGCGCCATTGCCGGAGCGGGAGATCTCCAGCGCCGCTGGGATGCCAAGCTCCCGGCAGGGTTGTATGAATGCCTGGGCATCCTCCTGCCAGTCGGCCTCATCGAAATCTGCCGCCAGAAAGTAGCAACTTTCATCGCTCAGGAGCGGATAGACGCCGATGGTCTGTTTACCGGCCAAATGGTCATAGATCACCTGATCGGTCACCGGCAGCAACTGGCGCTGGTTGCAATCGCCGCATTTCGCCCGTGGCTTGTGACAGATGCCGGGCTTCCACTCATTGCCACAGGCCGGTGAATAGCCGGATGTGCCCTTGGCCGACTCCCAGCGTTGGGGGTAGACATCCTCCCGCCCCCGGAACAGACGGCGGAACAGGTTGATCTTGTCGTCGGTGGTGAAATGGGTTGGGGCTGATGTGGATTCGGTTGGGACGGGTTCAGGGATGGCCGGGTCTTCCCTGGCAATACCGTGCTGGGTCAGCAGTTCCTTGAGGCGGGCATTCTCTTCTCGCAGCCACCGCAGTTCATCTTGTTCATTCTGGCTCTTGTCACTCTTCGGCAAATCCATACTCCGCCATCAGATCGTCCATGTCATCGCCAACGCCCCAGCCCCAGTTGTGGCCTTCGCTCCGGACACGTTCAAGCCGCTCGGCAAAGGCATCCTGCTGGCTTGGCTCAAGCGCCGTAATCGCCTTCAGCGCCCGCTCGAACATGCGCACCAGTGCGTTGAAATAGCCCTCGTCATCCATGCCGCAGTAGCCGAGCAGGTTCATGCAGGATTCGCAATAGAACACCGTCAGCTCCGCCAAACCTTCCGGCCGGCCTATGGCTTTCTTGTAATCGGAGATAGCCTTCTTGGCCTTGGCGACCGAAATATCCTGATTGCGCATCACGTCCGGACAAACCCAGCGGTCGATGGTGGCCTTGTACGGTTCGAGAACGTCCTCGCCCAGGGCGAAGCGGGAATGGAGAAAGGCCTGATTGCTCTTGCTGGCGGCGTACAGGTCCTGAATCAGGGCCAACAGCGCAGGACGGTCGAGGTCGGCAAGCTGACGCTTGAGATCGGTCCAGGTCGGTTTTTTCTTGTTTGATTTTTTCATGAAATCCGTTATTTGCTCCTGATGGCCCGAAAGGCCGAGTCATCAGCCAGATGCAGATAGATGCGACCGTTCAGCTCGCTATTTTCAAAGACCGCCCAGCCCCGACCGCAAACCGGATCGTTCTCTTCCTGCCCGGACCAGGAAAAATCAAAACGTGGCGCATTACCGCATTGCTCCACCCGGCCATCGATGTCCCCGGAGACCAGGCCGAACTGAAACCGTCCGGTGCCATCCAAGCCGATGCGGATGTATCCCGGCACCTCCATGTCGACGTAATCCTGATCCCAGACCTCCATCTCGACAATGCGCCATTTTCCGGCAAACGGTTTCATCTGCTTCATAGGATGCCTTTCTGTTGCCTGAATCTGGCCCAACAAGATGTCACAGCTCAATGTCACAAGTCCTGTCGCAAGTTTGTCGCAAGTTATCCGCCGCCGTGCCGGGCCACCACCTGACGTCCCTTTTCTGTCAGCCGGTATTTCTGTTTGCTGCTGCGCGGCTTGTCGGGGATGGTCATATTAATCAACCCGGCCTCCAAGGCGGGGAGCAGATAGGCCTTGCGGAAATGCTCATCGTCTTTCAGTCCGAGCGCCTCTTTGAGCTGTTGCCGGGTCATCTCTCCGGCGAGAACTGAGATCAGTCGAACTTCCGGGGCAACTTCCGGTGCGACTTCCGGGGTCGAGCTGGTCACGGTATCCAGAATCATCCGCAACATGAAGGCGATGAAGGGCGCGGAATCGGTCTTTTGGGTGCTTTCCTGCAGGGCCTGGTAATACTCGGCCTGGTGCTCGAAGATCAGGCTTTCCACCGGGATATCGGCGAACAGCGGATTCCAGCGGGCCAGAATCAAGCTCTGCCACAGCCTCCCCATGCGACCGTTGCCATCGGCGAAGGGGTGGATGAATTCGAATTCGTAGTGAAAGACCGAACTGGCGATGAGCGAATGGGCGTTGGTGGCGGCCAGCCAGCCGAACAGGTCACTCATCAGGTGTGGCACCCGGTCGGCGGGCGGGGCCATGTGGATCACCTGGCTTCCTGCCATCACGCCCACGCCGCCGTGCCGGTAGATTCCCACCTCGTCGGTCAGGCTGGACATCAATAATCGATGTGCCTCCAGCAGATCCTTTTCGTACTCTGGCTTCCAGCTGTCGAAACGGTCATAGGCGGCCAGGGCGTTCTTCACCTCCTGCACCTCGCGGGGCGGGGCGATGACCCGCTTGCCCTCTAGAATTGCGGTGATCTGCGCCTCGCTCAGGGTGTTGCCTTCGATGGCCAGCGAGCCGTGGATGGTGCGAATGCGGTTATGGACGCGGATGTCCGGTATGTCGCGGGCGCAGGGATGCGCAGGAGCGACGGATGGCCGCAGCCGCAAGGATCTGGCCTGATCGGTGAGCACGGTCAACCGCCCGATGGCCTCGCTGATCGCGGCGACCCGGTTCAGGATCTCGGGGGTGATGGTGTAGGGTGGCTGGTAGGTGGATTTCGTCATGCCGCCCTCACAGGTACTTTTTCATCACCGCCTCTTTGCGGGCGGGTGCGGCGTCGATGACGGCCTGGGCGGCGGCGATCTGTTTTTCCAGGGTCTCGACCTTGGCGACGAATTTCTTCTGCTCGGCCAGGGAAGGCACCGGCACCTTGATGTTTTTCATCTTGGTGGCGTTGATGTTGTTGGTGCCACCTGACTTCACGGCGAGTTGAACCATTCCCTTGCGGAAGGTCGGCGAGTTCATGATGCAGGCCAAGTACTGCGGCAACGCCTTGGACAACTCAGGGACAATTCTGACCAGATACGAGGCATAACAGTAATCCCCGTCGAGGTCGAACAGGCCGACCTTGCCAATGTGTTCGAGGCTTCCGTTGGAACGGATGAAAAGCAGGTCGCCCTTGTTGAGCCGGTACTTGGCGAACTCCTCGGCGCTGATGTCGGCGCACTTCATCGCGCCGTTGTCCACCATCCGCCCCTGGATGATTTCGTTCATGCGGAAGATCTTGTAGCCGATACCAGCCTCGTTCATCTTCTCGTTCAGGCCGTATTGGATGTTGGTGCTCAGCTTGGCGATTTCAATGCGCGGGGCGGTGGATGCATAGACCGCAGAAATATCAGAATCAATGGTTGCAAGGGTCTTTACTACAGTCTTGCTCGCAGCTTCGACCTCTGTGTCTATTTTCTCACATTCTGCAATAACCTCTTTCTGCTCCTTGATCGGCGGAAGGGGTATTTTCACTTCTTCACGTAGGATCTTGCTGTTCAAACTTTTTCCGAAAGCATTTAGCCCTTTCACATCAAGGTTTATGTGTCCGGAATTAAAAATTTGAAACAGGTACTCGTTGAGGACAACTTTGTTGTCTTTTGGTATTAAACCGGCAATGGCCTCGTTCGTGTAAAGATCGCATCCAGCAATTGCCGTCTTTCCTATCGACAGCTTGAAGCTTAACAAGGTAGTCCCTTTCGGAATCAATTTTACATTTGACTCTTTGACGGCCCTGTCTGTGATTTTTTCCTTTGTATCAGTTATCTAGAGTTTAGAGCGAAGCTGGTCATTCAACCTGTTTTTATCAGGCTGATTCCTGTTATAACTACTGCTCATTTGTCTTGCTTTATACGGTATTAAACGTATTTGTCTCAACATGTTCACTCCCTCGCCAATTTGGCGGTT
>JACDJA010003441.1_pt1 | contig 10249 bp, 14 predicted proteins | sample 7449241 | NCBI WGS metagenome assembly JACDJA01 (sample SAMN14253289, study PRJNA609438) | sludge metagenome | isolation source: initial anaerobic sludge | collected 2018-12-20 | reverse complement strand
GTGCGCCAGCTCAAGCCGGCCGTGGAGGGCAAATTGAAGGTGCTGGTTGGATTCACACTCAGTGACCTGAGCGCGGAATCCTTCACCCACAAGCACGGTGAAAAGGCCGGCCAGACCGGTGTCAGTCTGAAGGCCCGTTTGCTACGCATCTGGTGGGCCAAGGTCGACGGTCAGCCGTTCTTCAAGGAGCAAGAGAGCGCTGCTTGATTCCACTTGAGGCCGGATAACGCTGTTATCCGGCCACCTTCCAACCCATCGGGGAACCATTTCCCCGCGGGTTTGGTCTCCCGGTCAATTCGAGGAGATCAATCATGAACCCTACGGAAGATCGGTTCGCCGGTCTCAACCCGTCGCAGCTCAATGACGTTGAGAAGCAATCAGTGGTGATACTGGCGATGAAGGTATTGGCGGTTAGGCACCGTGCCGGAAGAACCTTGTGCAGCCCGGCGGAGACACGGGATTTTCTGCGTCTTCGACTGGCCGATTACCGCAATGAGGTATTTGGCGGACTGTTTCTGGATAACCGGCATCGGATCATTGCCGTGCGTGAGTTGTTTCAGGGCACTATCGACGGTGCGTCGGTCCACCCACGTGTTGTTGTACAGCAGGCCATGGAGGCGAATGCGGCCGCCATGGTCTTTTACCACAACCACCCCTCCGGGGTGGCGGAACCCAGCAGTGCGGACGAGATGATCACCCGCCGGCTGAAAGAGGCACTTGCACTGGTTGATGTACGAGTGCTCGACCACTTCGTGGTTACCGCGGGTGAGAGCGTCTCGTTTGCGGAACGCGGCTTACTCTGACAAGCAGTATCTTTATAAACTCTACCGGGAAGGCATCCTCTTTCCCGGTAGGGAAGGCGGTGTGACCCGGTGCCAATTCCACTAAGGAGAAACACTATGTCCAACACTTCAAATGATCGCAACGCCGATCCGTTTTTCGGCCAGGTCATCTCGACCTATACCCGAGCTCAGGCCATCGACGACGGTGTGCTGATCGACGTGAGTGATATGGCGCAGGAGGCCGGGTTTAAGCCGCCGGTGGCCATGACCGCCGCCGCCTGGTCCGAATGTGTGGACTGGTCAGCGGATGACAGCGACAGGCAGGTCCATCAGGATCAGTCCGGGCGGTTATGGGATGTGCTGTTTATGGCCTCCCATGCCATTCGTATCCATACGGGCGAGGCCAGTCGTCTGCCGTTCACGCTCTATCGGGTTCCCCGTGACGGGCATACCAGGAAGTCGCAACTCGCCCAGCTGAAGGTGGTCATCGGACCGGGTGATCGAGGCGAGCCGGTGATCACCATCATGTTGCCAAACGAGGACTGAGGCACGTTTCAGTACCCTCGTTTCATTTCATCGAGTCCATAACTCGAGCTCAAAGCCAAACCTACCGGGGAGATCTTCTCCCTGGTGGGGATGGTCTCTCCCCTTGGTCAATCATAAGGAGAGCCTTCATGAGATACATCTTTCAATACACCTTGCCCTACCAACACCGGGGCAGGGTCGGTATTGAAGCCGAAAGCCGTGGCGCGTCGAGGCCACCCTTGATGCACTACGCAACGGCCACGGCGTCTTGCTGGTGGATGATGAAGACCGCGAAAATGAGGGAGAACTCATCTTTCCCGCTGAAACAGTTACACCACAACAGATGGCTACGGTGATTCGCGAATGCAGCGGCATCGTTTGCCTCTGCCTCGATGATGACACTGTGCACCGCCTGCAACTGCCGATTATGGTCAGAGATAACAGCAGCCGCAACGGCACCGCCTTTACCGTCTCCATCGAAGCGCGTCACGGTGTCACCACCGGCGTCTCTGCCGCCGACCGCATCACCACCGTGCGCACCGATATTGCGCCCGACGCCAAATCGGACGACCTTGCACGCCCCGGCCACGTTTTCCCGCTACGCGCACAACCTGGCGGTGTGCTGACCCGATGTGGTCATACCGAGGGCACGGCGGACCTGATGATACTGGCCGGTTATAGGCCGGCCGGCGTGTTATGCGAGCTGACCAATCCCGACGGAACGATGACGCGGTTGCCGGAGATTGTCACGTTTGCCGAACGGCACGCCATGCCAGTACTGCGTATTGATGACCTAGTCGCCTACCGCACGGCCTTGCTGGACAAAACAGGATAAGTTGCCGTGCATAATTATGTATGGCGAGCCACTGTGGGTCAGGCTTCAGTTTGGCGACATGGCGCAGTTAACTGGCACAGTCAGTCTGAAGTCCGATCCACAGTTTCTCTGTATATGGGCGCACGCGACCCGACATTGGGTGTCACGATTTTATCGTGTATCACTTCAAATATGTGCTCATGACATTGGTCTGGAACCGGACTCATATCGGAAAGCGGCGCGAGAGATGAGAAGTGTATCAGCATTGATAGGCTTGAGTAATTCAGCATTGGTATTTGTCTTCTTGCTGGGTGATGCGTCGAGCGATATTGCCGGTCGAAGCACCAGTACAAAGCGGTCCTCCTCTATCAGAGGAAGACCGTCAGAATGCCTCAATCGACAGAATCAGCCTGGTTTTCAGGCAGGTTGATAAAAATCAGCGCGGCAAGGGTGATCAGCACTAACATCATATGTACGTTCTGAATCGGACCCTGGCGCATCCAGTAACCAAACCAGAGACCACCGCACAGAAAAAACAGCCAAAGACCACCAAAGAGTGACAGCGCATAGTTGGCCAGCCGCCGTGGGGTAGCGGCTGAAGTGCTACTTGTGCGCAGGCAGCGCAGATAACTGATGGCTGCGCGCCAAAGGCTCAGAGCCACAATAGCCTGCACGACAATGATGGTTTTCAGCACCAGGGCACCCCAGCCTTCTGGCCACGCACGCCAGATTAATCCCTGTCCGAATTGCGTGTTCTGCAAGAGCTTCATGCTGAGCATGTTATCAAGATGAAAGATATTGGTGCCCTGATCTGTCAGGTTATTAAACCAGGCAATACTCATCCATAGCGCAAGGCCAATAATGATTAGTGCTTCAGGCAGCAGTTTTGAGCGGGAAAACGTCATTGCACAGTTCCTTATTTATGCAGTGGATGAATCAGGTGACGGACGGTGTCCAGCTATACGTGACCATGTCGTTAGTATAAGTATCGCAAGGGATGGCAGGCTGCACAGTATCATCAAGGCACTCTGTAACCCATAGTTTTCCAGTGTGTTACTGAGAAAGGGCGCACTGCTGGCGCCACAGAAAAGTACGAAGGTATAGAGGGCAACTGCAGAACCACGATCAGCTTCGGGGGCTTTACTGCTGACGGCGACGATAAGCAGCGGCACGGCCAGCGCTACGCCGCCTGCCAGCAGAAGGTTGCCTAATATCAAACCTGTACTGGTGCTATCTGAAAGGCTGAGGCTGCTGTACAGCAGGCCCGATACCATCATTGCAAAACTGGCGAGTAAAACTCGCTGAGCACCGTACCGTTGGGCCAGGCGTGGGGCGAGGAATGTGATAGCCATGCCAGGTAAGGCGGCCCCGCGCAATGCCAGAGGCGATAGTTTGAGACTCGTCAGAGTTGCATTCGAGTCACTGGAAATCAACAAATAAAAGCTCACAAAGGCCAGCAATAGGGTGAAGGTTGCGAGGTAGTATGGGCAAAGAGTGCGGGACAAAATCAGAGCTGGCAACCGCCGAAAGCTATCCCGTACCGTGCCCTGTGGTGTGGCAGTGACGCGGGAATACGTCCGCATCGTCAGCAGCAGTGCACCGAGGGCGACCAGGTAGATCCCTGCAGCTATAGTTTCAGCCGTCTGCAGATTGCTGTCCGCCAGGGACAGTATGAATATCTGTGCCAGGACAGCGGCACTGAGGAAGGCGAAGGACATCCAGGCAATCGCAGTCATTCTGCGCGGTACCGGCAGAGTCTCGCCCAGATAGGCCAGGGCGACAGGCGGGAAGCTGGCAGCACAGAATCCTTGCAATGCCCGCGCTATGATCAGCTCTTTACCATCACGTGCCATAGTCACCAGCAGGGTAGCTGCGATCAGGCTGAGCATACCGTACAACAGTACCCTGCGGCGTCCCAGCCGATCGGAGAGGGGGCCAAACACAAGAAAGCCTGCGGCATACGCCAAACCGAAAGCAGAAAGCACCCAGCTGACAGGCCAGCCGGATGCGCCGTAGCTGTTGTCCAGCGGCTGCATGATGGGCAGCGGCAGGTATAGTTGACTGACAACCACGAGGCCGGTCAGGGCGAAGATCGCGATAACCAGCGAGGGTGAGGTTGATGATGCGTCTGATCTAATCATGGATGTTCCTTCTTGTTAAACCGCAGCTAGAGGCAGTGGCGTGGCTTCAGGGCGTTGAATGATGGGCCAACCTTGTTGCTGCGCCTGCTGTTCCAGTTGCGAATTCCCGCTGACGATTCGTGCCATGCCAACCAGCGAGAGGTACTCAGCATCGCTGCTGTGATCGCCAAAAGCGTAACAGTCGGATAGCGAGCTCTGGTGCTGGCTTGTGAAGTTGATCAGTGCTTGCCGTTTACCGGCGCCAATCATTGGCTGGGAAACGATTTTGCCGGTGTAGTGTCCGGCCTTATCTACCTTGAGCTGAGTGGCTAGAATATGGTTGACGTTGAGGTGATTTGCCAGTGGGACCAGGAAATCGACGGCTGAGCCCGAAAGAAATACCGGCGTGATGCCGTCAGCTTTCAGTTGCTGCAGCTGAGTGACCACAGGCTGAATAAGATAGGGGACCATGGCGTCATCCTGCAGTCGTTGACTAACATAATCTACAGCAATCTGCTGCACCTCACGACGGGGTAACCCGGCCAGCGCACGGTAGTAGGCCCGGTTGATCTCAGCACGTGCCTCTCCTGCTCTGGCCATTGTCTGCAACCTATGCCTGATATCAGAGGCGTAGATGCCACCCAGGTGCTTTTCTATCTCGTGTAACATGCTGAACATGCTTTTTTCCGTGATCAGGGTTTCATCAACGTCAAAAAATGCAAATGCAGGTGTAAGACTCATGCTGCAGACCCCTTCTCGGCTATCTGGCCTCGTTGCAGCAGGGCACTCGGGTGGGGCTGGCCAACTAGGCTGTCTTGCCATGTCTGATCCTGCAGGCTAGTTTTGAACTTGGCCAAGGCCTCTTGGGCTTTCTGGGTTTCCTTGGGCGCCAGTGTTGTGCTCTCAAACATGGTGTAGGACACATCGGCATCGGCTACGCAGACGCCGTTTTGAATTACTTCGATGAGTGCCTTGAAGGTTGCACGATCAGGCCGCTTCATATGGAAGCTATGCATGGTCTGACGGAGTATTGCTGAGGTGGGAAAAGCAAAGCTTTTGAAGCGAACATCAATGCCATTGAAGATGACATAGCCATTCTGAGGCACACCCTGCGCCTGATAGCCGGTTTCAGCTACGGCGATAAACATCTGGCGGATCGCTTCAATCAGTACCATGCCTTGTATATGGCAACCGGTTGCATGGTCTAGCAACAGTTCGCCCTGATCGTCTACCAGCAGTTCTGCTTCAAAAGTATTATCCGTAATAGATACAGGGGTCGAGATCAGGCCGTTCTGGTGGTTATGTTTGTGGGTCACGTTGCAACTAGCGCGGTTCGCCGGGTCCACTGCGGGTAACAATTCCAGGTTGTGCTGTGCACAATGTTGTTTCAGGCAATCCATCTGTTCAAGGTTGAGTCCCTGTCCAATAACGACCGTCTTGCTCGTAGGGCGAGGCAATTCCAGAAACTCGGTCAGGGTCATAGCTTCAGTAGTGGCAGCAAATGCCTGCATACGGTCTCCAACAATAACATTCATAACAATATCCTTTTGTGTGGTTTCAATTTAGTAGTGACTAATAAATCTTACATGATGTAAGATATTTAGCGCAAGCATATGTTGTGATGTTTCAAAACTACATGTTTATATTGATTATAATGTTTTTAGTTGTTGAGAATGAGGTACATTAATATGACACTATGTAAGAATAATGTTGTCGCTGCTGATCGTCTTCTGATCGGCGCGGCTTGCCTTTCGATCTGTCTGATCAGTGGGGAGGTGGCGCTGGCTGAGCCTGCGGATTACTTTAGACGCCTGAGTATGCCGGTGAAAGTCGATGGAAAAACGGCTGTGTTGACACGTTTTGAAAAGCGATCTGGTGAAAACAATGGTCTTTACGGTGAGCACATCAGCACGGTAACGACCGAAGATGGGAGACTCAAAGGTTTTGTCAGAATGGATCTGAAAAATGTAGTTGCTGATCCAAAGATACTTCCGAAGCCCGCCCGCGCAAAAGCAATTGCGGATGAGTATCTGGCAGAAGTTGCTTCTGATCTGCTGCAGGACCGTGAAATCCTGTGGGTGGATCTGCATGAAGAAACCTTGCGAATCAGCCATGGGGCTGACAGCTACCAAGATGTAAAGGTACAGGGGATGAAGGTAAAATCCCGTAATACCCGCACGGGGCTGTATTTCTGGGTTATTGTGGGTGCTGATGAAGAAGTGATGGTTTTCGAGCGAGATATCCGTTGGATTATTTTCCCGGGTAAGCGTGGAACCGAAAAGTGGCTGCATGATGCCTGGTTGGAGAAAAAACTGGGCGGTGAGCTACCACCTTCTGGATGAAACTGTTTTACTTTACTGATCGTGGGCTCTGGCTCACGATCAGCTAGTCTTTACGGAGGGGCACCCATTATGCAGGAAGATCTCAGCGCACAAGGTATCGGGCGAGATGAGTTGTTGACAATCGGTGAGCTGTCAAAATGTTGTGATATTACGCAGCGCACGATTCATTTGCACGAACAGCGTGGACTGATATCTTCTATTCGTCGTCAAGGTTCGGGTAACCGCTACTTTGCGGCCAGTACCATTGAGCGTATTACTAAGATCAAACAGTTGCAGGCTATCGGACTGAATCTGGAAGAAGTTGCCAGTGTGCTCGATCTGTATATGGATAAAGATGATCATGGCGCCAGTGGTAAACGGGCTGCGCTGGATATTTTGCGCGGCCACTTGAAAGAAGTAGATGGTAAATTGCAGGACATGACTCGTTTTCGAGAGGATCTGCTGCGCTCCATTGTGCGCTTGGAAGTGCTATTGGAAGACTCTGAGCGGCTTAATTCCATGCATGGCGAAATAGACTGACCAGGCAATCAGCCCGCCTCTGAACAGCAAGAATCAGCCAAACCTGAAATGCCATTTTCCCGTATGTGCTGCACACGAGACCGTGTACCCTCGACTCGAATCCGACCTGACGGAAATTTACACGTCGTCATCGGACGTACTCGAATTCTCCTGACGACATTCCAACAGTCAACCGGAGTGTTTGTCGTTACTCATTCATTTAAAGGTTGTTCCTCTGCCAATCCTTCGAACATCGGGCTGTCCGATCAAGGTGATATCTGACAGGGCTCGGTAGCAGTCCCGTGGCTATATGATGACTTTGAGGAATCCGATGATGCGGGTATTCCTCTGGAGTTTATCGTAGATGCTGAAATGGCAGGGGACTGGCCGGAGGTCGACGCCAGCATCAGGGCGATTCGTCGCCGGGATGTGGCTTTTCGGTCCGCTCGCCTGCTAGTCGAAGCTCACTGCCTCGGTGAAGAGCGTAGCGGAAGCATTGACTTGGATGATCTGGACCAGGCCTATTAGATGGCACTGGAAATATCGGGAGCAGGTGGTCGTGGTGCGGGTTGAGGCTGGCCCGTCCGGGTTAGAGTCGACTACGCCATCAATGGGTTCGAGACGGTGGGATAGATCACTTCACGCATTCGATGTAATTATGAACATAGCGCCCAGCTTGTTCGGGGCGTTTTCCTCTTCAGATCGTGTACTGGCGTGATCCTCAACGGGTGAGGATTGTTCGAGAGTGGAACAGCGAGCGCCTGCCGCGTCTTCCCGGGTCTGATCAGGAAGGCAGGCTAGGGTTGGTGGTTTGACAATTAAAGTGCGAGTGATGAGATGGATGCCTTAGCCAACCCGGGCGGTTAATGGGTGTCCCCTCTCTTCGGAGTGACGCCCATGGATGGAATGCATTCAGTGACCTCGGCCCTGTTTTATGCGGAAGCAGTTAAAAATAAGGTAATGCTTATCGCTTTAATTGGGCGGTTGCCAGCAGGAAAAGGCACTTTTGCTATCCCATAAGCTCCAATCTTCTGGCACAGTAAAGAAACTATTTCCCCTATCCCCATTGTCTGGTAGCCTGTTGAGCTATAGGAAATATCCTATTGGCAGGATGCTGAATACCCCACCAACCCAGTGTCCCAGCCGAGTCAGGTAGACTGAAATAGGCAGGATAATGCATAGGATGAAAGGTTGCTTTTTACAAATAATGCGGGAGCACATTATTCCGAATGTGCGCGAGACGTATAATCTGCGTTAAGCCTATTTAAGCACTGAGCAACATCATGGAAGCAGAGATACTTGATAGGCCACCTTTATCGGGAGATATTGAAGAACACAATTTTTCAAAGTCTGGTAATACTCTGTGGGTAAAGTTCTTTGACGAAGAATATGTAGAGTGGGTTGGCGTATTCAGCCAAAGTGGCTGGAGTTCCTATAATACTGTTCTTCGCGTTCCCAACGAGAAGCTATTTTTAGTCATCGCAGGCGGACAGGGATATTTTGTTGATCCAAATAAAAGAGAAATAGTTTCATTGACCGAATGGGATGGTATCGACAATATTATCTACAACGAAGAAACCGGGTTTCTAGTTGCAACAGATGGTCTTTGTTTAGCCTTATTCGAAGGGCCTCGCTTAGAGTGGTCTGGTCAAAGGGTATCGGCTGACGGCATTAGTTTTACCGGTCAATCAGGCCCTATAATAAAAGGAGTTTTAAATGACCTTACTGATGAAGGTTGTGAGTTTACATTTAATGCGAATACTCAAGAGTTCAATGCAGCATGGGTGTTTGCCGAAAACTGGAGTTAACAAGTCAAAGAACGCGGTGTTTGAGGCGTTATGACGAAGGAATAGCATGATTCCGACAATTGAGGAAGATGGAGTTCATATAGTTGCAATATACAAGGAACTGTATGAACTTTTGTCAAAAACAACCAAAGAAATTCTTAAGGATAATATGGCATGCCTTTCTTGCTCAAAGAGCTTTACAGTTGGCGGCTGCTCTTGTGGTGATGAAATCAATCATCCGCTACTAGAAAATTTTCATGAGCGTAACTTTGGTAATGGTGGAACATTTTGGGGTTTGTATGTAGTTGATGATGAAAATTTAAAAATAATTTCAGACGCGATCTATAAAGATATATTGCGGTATAAAGAATCAAGCCCATCACTTTTGCGTCATGAGTATATGGCGAGTAGTAGTGATGTGCAAAGCTGGATTGATTCGACATTTCCAGAAAACAATCTGATTGTGAAAGATATTTCAATCCCATGCGCCACACCGCCCAATTCACAACAGAAAATACTAAGTGAAATATTCAAATCGTGCTTCAGAGATAGCGAAACAACGTTGCACGGATATTTGAAGTGGTGTTCGTACTCTTACCTTTCTAAGGGAGAGAGCTTTTATTTTCAGAAATCTGTTACGTCTTTTGGGATCGCTTTTGAGGTGAAATATTCACTACCAGGCAATAGGCTAATTAAGCGATATGGGGGTGGTAAAGGCAGTATTGTTCCCAATAGCTGGTCATTGGAATGGGATTGGGGTTCTCGTGTTCAAAAAATAGCAGATGTTTACTTTGGAGGAGATAGGGTCATCGTTGAATGTGGGGCTACCGACTCTATGAGTTTAGTTGTACCTATCCAAGCAAAAGTCTCAAAACGAGTAATTTGGCTTCCTTATCCAAAAGGTATAAATAAGGATGAAAATTTACAAAATTTTGATGAAACTCTTCCTGCGTATTTGATACATACCAAGCAACCTAGGCAATTGCGCAATGCACGTCATAACAAAGAAAATTAACTCGGATTGCACTGGGACTGCCTATACTACGCTTCGGTAGTCCCAAAACAAGGCGTTGAGGCTGTCGAAAACCCCATTATTGGATAAAATAACAAGCACAATAATACCGGCAGGGAGAATGGATGATGACCCGCTATAAGGATTACAACTTCGATCAAATGAAGATGATCCCGGTCTTATTGCGCATCGCTTCGCCATTGTTGTGCAAACAGCTCTGCGCACTGAACGCCACTGACCTCAGCAGTTAGGACTCGAGAAAAGAAAATTAAATGCACATTCTTTTATCCTTCATACCTCTGCTCTTTCTCTTTGTGCTGCATGCTGCTTACGTCAAATTATCGGCGGCTGTGATGGGGCGTTCCCTAG
>JACDJA010003440.1_pt1 | contig 10250 bp, 8 predicted proteins | sample 7449241 | NCBI WGS metagenome assembly JACDJA01 (sample SAMN14253289, study PRJNA609438) | sludge metagenome | isolation source: initial anaerobic sludge | collected 2018-12-20 | reverse complement strand
CATAGGTGCGCTGATCAACTATTACCTGAACTATCGTTACACCTTCGCCAGTACAAAGAATCATACTGAAACACTGGCTAAATTCATGCTGGTGGCGGTTCTCGGTTTTGTCATCAATGGCGGAATTATGGCCCTGGGAACCGAATGGGCCCACTTCAATTACATTCTCGTACAGCTGGTGGCCACCGGCACTGTGTTATTGTTCGGTTTCAGCTTCAACAAATGGTGGACATTCGCTGTTGCCGGGCCACACCAAACCAAAAACCACAAGGGGCCCGCTCAGTGAGACAACCATCAAGCCACCGTGCGATCCTCTTGGAAATAGGATTTCTTCTGGCATTCGTCGGTGCGTATCTGATCTTTTTCAATGTCACCATCCCGCATGGTGATGCGCTACGCATAAGTCGGCAAATCGCCGCCAACCAACTTATCTGGAACCCCAATCACCTATTACTCGATGCTTTCGGCTACCTGTGGACCAAGTCAATCCAACTCACAGGAGTCGATATCTCGGTATTGAGCGGGTTCGAATTGATCAGCGCAATCGCAACGCTAGTTTCCATCATCATCTTCCATCGTATACTTCTCTTGCTCGACGTGAAGGCCACCTGGATCAGAGGCATAGCTGTAATCGGCCTGTTTTCATCGAAGAACTTCTTATCCATGGCAGTAAGCCAGTATTTCTTTATGCTGCAGATGCCCTTCCTTCTGGCAGCAGTCTATTGTGGAATCCGTTTTCACGAGAAGACACGAACAGGTCTTGGAGGCAGCGCCTGGCTCTATGTAATGGGGCTGTTTATGGCTATTGCAGTCGGTATCGAAATAAATAATGTCGTCCCAGTATTTTTTGTCGGCATAGCCTTGGCATTTATCTCTCCGAGCCTTAAACCGCCCAGCTATGGCAACACGTTCAAATTCTGGAGTGCGGCTGCGGCACTTGGATTCCCGATTTTCATCACCGGCTACCTGCTTTCCAGCAGCAGCAGCGACTTCATATCCTGGTTGCTGGCGTATCAGGGTGAGGCTGAAAGTTCACTGGATGCTTACTACGGTACCCCGATGACGTTGGCTGGTATTCTTTCCAGCGGCGCTACACTGCTATTCCATCTGTTCTTCGGCAACATGGTAGAGACAGCCGGACTGGGGACCATACTCAAAGTTGTGGTACTGCAAAAACCGTTAGAATTCGTACCAGACACCGGCAAAATCATTCTGGCGGGTCTCCTGATGCCCGTAATAGGTATTGGTTTGCTGTTGCTATTTGGCTGGGCATTCCGATATGGCCGGCCGGTCTTCCTGGTTCGCCTTAGCCTGATGTGGATCGGAGGTTACTTACTCTTCAATTTTTTCTGGCCTTACACAGCCGACCTGTTCTGGTTCCAGTTGCTACCATTCATATGGTTACTGCTCGTAGCCTACCTGGGTGTGACAGGGGAGCGAAACATTCTAGAGCCAGCGAAACGTCTATCAACAAAAGGACTGCTGGTGCTCGCATCTGCCACAGTTATCTGTTTGCTTGTCCTGAATACATCCCAAACCGTTGTTCCGCTCACGCTGGCCGATATTGATAACAACAGCATAAGGCACCGGGCATTGCTTCGAGACGGGGATCTGGAAATAATTCCCGGATGGGATAATTACAAATGGATGATGCAGGAGGACGCCGATGTGCCTGCCACAAAGCTGTTATTGATGAACATGGCACTCGAGCCTGAGAAGAGCGAACGGCATATCAGCAGGCTTCCCGCGCTTGTTTACGCTCAGTTACAGATGGGGCACCGCGTGATCGTAGGCCGGCTGTATGATCTCGACCGGGAATCGAACCCCTGGTATGGCCTCGCTGAACTTGGCTGGCCACGTAAGACGATTCAGGCAATGCTTGAAGGGTTCTGCAGCCGGCGTCTTGAGACTATTGACGATGTAGGTTTCCACGAGCTCTATGTCTGCGACCAGGGTACAGACAGGGGCAAGCCCTAGCTCCACGGGCCGACAACGGCGTGGAAAAGGCGCACAGCACGCGATGAGAGGACTGCTGCCATAAGCGCTCTTTGATGGGGTAGAAACGTTACAGCACTCTGACTATGCACGCCTATCCCTCCTGGAGATCAGCTGGTACCGGCCGAATCTGGACGGTAACAGACTGCCGCCAGACATCTGCCGATCAACGCGCGAAGTTTGGCACAGCGACCAGGATAGGTCGCAACCCGACGGGTGACCGGTCCTGCCGACGTCACCCCCGGATTGAGTAGCGCCGCGATTTAGAGTCCAATCCTAACCGGAAGGAGGTTGGACATGAAGAAGCGGTTTACAGAAGAACAGATCATCGGATTCTTGCGGGAGGCGGATGCGGGGATGAAGGTCAAGGACCTGTGCCGGCGTCACGGTTTCTCGGAAGCCAGTTACTACCTGTGGCGGAGCAAGTTCGGTGGTCTGGACGTCTCGGAGGCCAAGCGACTGAAGGCTCTGGAGCAGGAGAATGCGCGGCTGAAGAAGTTGCTGGCGGAGTCGCTGCTGGAGCAGGAGGTGACCCGCGAGGCGTTGCGAAAAAAGTGGTAGGCGCACCGGCTCGTCGCGAGATGGTGCGCTGGATGTGTGACCGGGGATTGTCGGAACGCCGTGCCTTGACGGTGGCGCGCATGAGCGCGAGCAGCCTGCGGTATCGGCCTGCCCTGGACCGGAATGTCGCGCTGCGGGAGGCGATCGTGACCCTGGCCCACCGCCATCGGCGCTACGGGGCGGGGATGATTTATCTCAAGCTGCGCCAGCAGGGGCAGGCGGTCAATCACAAGCGGGTGGAACGGCTCTACACCGAGGCCCGCTTGCAGGTGCGCCGGCGCAAGCGCAAGAAGGTGCCGGTAGGCGAGCGCCAGCCGCTGGTCGGGCCGGAGGTGGCCAATGAGGTCTGGTCCATGGACTTCGTGTTCGATCGCAGTGCGGAAGGCCGGGTCATCAAGTGCCTGACGATCGTCGATGATGCCACGCACGAGGCGGTCGCCATCATGCCGGAACGTGCGATCAGTAGCCAGCAGGTGACGCGGATCCTCGACCGGCTGGCGGTAACCCGTGGTGTGCCACGGGTGCTCCGAACCGACTACGGCAAGGAGTTCTGCGGCCGCGCCATGCTGACCTGGGCGCATGCCCACCAGGTGGCGCTGCGGCTGATCGAGCCCGGCAAGCCCAACCAGAACGCCTACGTCGAGTCGTTCAACGGGCGCTTTCGGGATGAATGTCTGAACGAGCATTGGTTCTTGACTCTGGCACATGCCCGAATCCTTATCGAAGCCTGGCGGCGTGAGTACAACGAGGAGCGACCGAAGAAGGCCTTGGGCGGACTGACACCCGCCGCCTATGCGAAATACCTGGCCGAAGAATCGGCTACGGTGGCAGCCAGACTCTAAATGAGGCTGCTACTCAAGATGGGGTGACGTCGCTGCCAGGCTAACTCGGAGGGCGTGTGAACACGGAGCCGTTACTGCCGAAGGTGGTGGGCTTTGTTTTTGCTATGATCCTCTTTGAGAGAAGGGGGCTCGGCGTCCTGCCGAAAGGCTTCGTGCAAGGGGGAAAGCGCACGGTACCTTGGTTTATTCTCAGTGCGCGTCGTGAGCACACCTCCGGCAGGAGCGTGCGGAGCATCCATACTCCGCATCCTAGGGGCAATCTTCTACTGCACGAACCTCAATACTTAGCGGTCAGTTGCCTCGTGGGACCACGGTGAGATTGTTGGGCGGCGAAGGCGGTGGGACTGCCCGTTCGTCATACACCGGCAACGAGTCTTCTGTTGTGGCCATAGCGAAGTCGTCCAGATAGATCCAGGAATCCGGGCCATCTATGGTGGTCGGCATACGAAACACCCTATGCCCACCAACAGAGCCTGCCGGGATTGTCCAAGAAAAATTGGGTGTTTGTCCATTGACCCAATCTGCGACCTTCACCCACTGTCCACCGAGCGGCTTCATCCATGCCTCGTAGGCACCCGATGTTGTGGAGGTGTCGTAATGGATCTTCACCAATGTCCAGCGATTGGGCCTGATGTTTTCCGAGACGTTAGTTTGGCCGATTTTGTACTGATCCCAATCAGGAGCCAGCTGGTAGTCGATCATATTTGTGTAGGGATCCACAGTCGTCATGAACAATTCTCTATTGTCCTGATTGGACCAATAAGGCTCTCCCGTTGTAGAGCCCAGCGTATTCAACCAGTTGATCTGACCCTGCTGACAAGGATAGGGACCATTGCATGGGTAAATGAACTTGAAGCGGCCGCCATAGGCACTGAGCTGATCATTCTGGTTGGTCGGGTCATCGTACCGATTAGAGTAAATCCAGAATTGGAACCAGACATTCGCAGGTACTGTACCCCTTGGGGCATTTTCATCCCCAAACTGGAGATAGAAGTCCGTCTGCCCACCCATTGAGGCGGGCCGTGATTCAATGGCCAGTACATTATTGGAGTTTCTACCGGGAAAGCTGCCTGCGTAGCCTGGGATCTCTCTCACCGTGTACAGATAGCCTCTGGAACTTCCGGTAATATTCACCGCCTTCACCCGGTCCCATCCCCCTTGGTTGGTAAACGGGTTGTTGAGTCCCGTAGGATCAGATGCGTTGCTGCGTCCCACAGAGTATTCAAAGTTATCAAAAAACACTAATTCGGCATTTGCAGGAGCGTTCGCCAACAACGTCACACTTGCGACAAGCGAAAGCAACGTACTTCTTATAGTGGGTGACTTGATGGCCTCGTAGGCAGACATGCTACTATCCTCTATAAAATTAACACCTTAAATATAGGTGGGGATTTTCTCTGGAATGGGTTCCCAGGACTCAGTATTGCGTCAGGCGGAGAAGCCATGATGCAGCTTGTCCAAGGCCGTCAACTCAGTTCCGAAAACCAAAAGTCGCTGCCGCCATACAGGGATCAAGACGCCCCCAACATTCCTATTGTGAAAAACCATGAGTGTTCAGTAACTCCTTACCAAATGTTACGCTTCCGCCGAAACTTTATCTGCGGATATTAGAAATATACCAAAACAGGGCGGGGAGCTATTGTGACCCAGGGCTCGCTGTTGTAATTGCCGAGTGAGGTGGTCTTCTCAAATATAGACGTGTAGTCTCTAACCACATCCCCGGGAACTGCGTGCTTCTGAGTTCACGGCCGGCCCACGTGATCGACCGCCAACCCAATGAACCTTCTCTCTTGGACTAGCCACCAATCGCATCTTCAATTAGTGTAACGCTATCATCGGCTCTTAGAGGGGGCATCTGGTTGCTGCAGTTCACAATTTACGGAACTACTCCTGGATACGTAAATTTAGCTGTGTAAATACAATATCTTGCGGAATGGGGCAGTCACCGGGCTTGGTTGTGTGGGGCGGCCGGGCGCCAAGTCAGAGCGACAACTTTTGTATCTAACGCACGGCTGCCAGAGGATCGACGTTCCGCTGACGACGAACCATCTGGAGGGGGCGCCGGCCATCCAGGGCATCTAGGCCACAGACCCTGACCAGATCAGCATTGCCGGCCTTTCCGGCACTCGCTCCGGCGAGTCGTCCCGATATCGTCAAAATGATCGCCCCGTTGCGACAAGGGGCACCCGGGGTGGCGGCCCTGGGCGCCCCGTCGGCCATGACCCGCCGCTAACGGCGTGCCGGCGACGGCGAGGGCCAGCCTCCGCCCGGGATGGCTGTGGTGGGGTTGAAGTGCGAAATGGATGTCGCATGAGCGGCTGCTGAACCGGGGACCGGGTCGCTGAGATGCTCGCGGGCAGGAGCAGTAGAAAGATCGACGCAGGCTTCCCGGAATCGTCAGAGTCACGTGTCTCAGACTACTTGCGAAAGATCATGCGTTGCTGCCCCTGAGGCGGCTTCAAGGGACCCAACATCGTTAACACATCTGTGCCGCAAGGAACGTGCAATCCGCCATGAATAATTATGTCAAAAACGTGTATGAACGGATGCCGGCTCTGGCACAGAATATTGTTTTGACGGGGTACAGCGCCCTCTTGGACCGGGAGCGATATGGGGCCGGCTTCCGCAATTTCCAAGAGTGGCTGGACAAGACCCAATGGTACAACCCGGAGGAATTGAGGTCCTATCAAGAAGAGCAGCTGGCGAGGCTCGTACAATACAGCTATAGGCACGTACCCTATTATCGGCGCGTTATGGATGAGTATGATGTGAAGCCCGGTGATATCACATCGACCGGCGATCTCACCAGGCTCCCGCTGCTCACCCGTCAGGATATAAAAGATAATTTTGTGGATCTTTTATCGGATAAATTTGATCTCACGAGGGTGAAAAAAGGGCACACCAGTGGCACCACTGGATCACCGCTCGAGATTTGTTATAGCGATCAGGTGATACAGATCACATATGCGTTGCTGGATCGGCATTATCGGTGGGCCGGCGTACGTATGAAGAAGAAGGGGGATCGTGTTGCCGTACTTAGGGGAAACCCTATCGTCCCCCTCAAACAAAACAAGCCACCATTCTGGCGATATAATTTTCTGCACAACCAACTTCTTTTGTCCTGTTTCCACATGTCGCCGCAGAATTTACCTTTTTATGTTGAGAAACTTCATCGTTACGCACCCAGGGTGCTGGATGGCTATCCGTCGACCCTCTATGTTCTTGCACGATATCTACAGGGCACAGGACAGAAACTCCCACTCCATGCAGTTGTGAGCTCTTCGGAGACTCTATACGATTTTCAGCGCGAAATCATCGAGGAAAGCTTCCAGTGCAAGGTATTCGACTATTTTGCCGCTGCTGAACGTGTTGTGTTTTCCAATGAGTGCGAATATCACGAAGGTCACCATATTGCTGACGAGTATGGAATTACAGAAATCATAGATAATTCCGGGCGCCACGTGGAGCTTGGCAATCTGGGGACACTGGTGGCCACCTCGCTGCATAATTACGCCATGCCCATGATCCGTTACGTAACCAATGATATGTCATCGGTAAGAATACATTCCTGCTCCTGCGGTCGGGGACTCCCACTTATGGACGATGTCACGACCAAGGCCGAAGATCTGTTGACGCTACGCGACGGGCGAATCATTTCACCCTCGGTCCTGACGCATCCGTTCAAGCCGCTGACCTCGATCGAGGCTTCTCAGATCATCCAGGAGGATCTCGACCATGTCCGGGTCAAGATCGTGCCTACGCCCGCGTACACCGATCACGACGGGGAGATCCTGATTAACGGCTTAAAGGAGCGCCTCGGTACCACGGTGGAAATCTGTGTTGAGAAGGTTGATGCGCTCGAGCGTACAAAAGCGGGGAAGTTCAAGTGGGTGATCTCGAATGTCAAGATGGGTATCTGACTTGGGCAGAAGGTATACCTGACCGAGGCAGGACCAGCACAGGATAGGGACGGGCAGGCCACAATCAAACCTGTACAGACATTGAGATTCAGGACAGTGCCCTGTCCTGGTATATAGCCTGCCACGGACTTGCCTATATTTGAGGCGGCACTTCATCCCAGCAACGCATACGAGCTGGGAAATAGGATATTATTTGCGGCTGGACGGGCCTTGCGGAGACCTGCCGTCGATAGGGAGGCGTTTCGCACCCCATGCCACCGATGGTGGAGACATTCAATGATAACGGCGGCCAAGCATCTACCCGTTGTCGTCTCAGGGCAGCGATGTCGGGCTCACGCCGGATCGTTGGTCATGCCAATTCTTAGGACATTGTAGGTGTTCGATAAAAATGCAAAATAATCGACTGAAGGTGGCAATTCTGGGCTGTGGGCGTATGGGGCTCCATCATGCCAAGGCGATTGACCTATTGGGTCTCGCTGATCTGGTGGGCGTGGCGGATCCCTACATCGATGAACCAGCGGTGAGGGATTCCCTGCCATCCACGACAAAATTTTTTTCTGACCCAGCCGTGATGCTGCAAGAGCTAAGGCCGGATATCGTACATATCGTCACGCCACCCGATACACACATCACCATGAGTCTGCTCGCACTTGAGCACGGCGCAAATATCTATGTCGAAAAACCATTTGCATTATCCGCTGCCGACGCACAGCAGATATTGGATTTTGCCGCCGAAAAAGGCCGAACGGTATGCGCAGGCCATCAGGTACTCTTTCAGCACTCTGGACAGAATTACAGGCGGTACCTGCCATTCATACGGAACATTGTCCACATCGAAAGTTACTTCTCCTTCAAGACGGTTCGCCGCGTGCAGGGGGGGCTTATGGGGCCGGTTGAGCAGGTGGTCGACATCTTGCCACACCCTGTCTATTTGATGCTCGATGTTCTGGAGGCATCCGCTAGTGGTGACACGCCGGCACCCTGCGAAATATTGGTCAATGACGTCAATGCGAAGGGTGAGGTTCGTGTTCTAACCAGAAGAGGCGAAACCTCTGCGCTACTAACGGTAACACTACGTGGCCGCCCTATCGAATCCTATTTGCGTATCGTCGGTACCAATGGATCACTGTGGGTCGATTTCGTCATCAGCGGAATCACACGTCTTCTCGGCCCCGGGGCATCGGCCATATCTGCAGTCTTAAACCCATTCATTCGTGCAAAGCAGATTATGGCGGGAACGATCGCCAATGTTTACCGCATGCTCACCCGCAAGCATAAGAGCTATGCGGGGCTCGCGGAGCTCATTGAGGCGTTTCATCGCAGCGTTGCGAATAATACAGCATCCCCCGTATCACCTTTTGCGATCGTCGAAACTGTCCGGCTGTGCGAACTGATCGGGGAAAAGCTGGAGGAAAAAGCAACTGAAGCAGAGCGTGAGGCAAGCAAGAGATTGGCGTCAACTGAAAGGGAGCTGCCCGCACCTCGCAGTGACTATGGAACAATCCTGGTAACAGGTGGAACCGGGTTTTTGGGCCGTGTTCTCGTGCAAGAATTACGCGGGCGTGGACGGCCGGTGCGGGTAGTCGCGCGGCGTATGCCTCCTGCTGCCGAGCGGATTCCCGGTATCGAATATGTACTGGGTGACGTGGGGGAGATGCTACCCGACGCGGTTTTCAACGATATCGTAGCAATCGCTCATCTGGCAGCAGAAACAGCGGGAGGCAAGGAAGCGCACGAACGTAATACCATCGGAGCAACCCGACTCCTGCTGGAGGCGGCAGCCCGAAATGGAATCAAGCAGTTTCTGCACACAAGCAGTATTGCAGTGCTGAAGCCGGGCCATGGAGGTGGGCGGCCATTAAACGAAAATTCGGCTGTGGACACTGCCAATCCTGCGCGTGGTCCCTACGTATGGGGTAAAGCGGAAGCTGAGCGTCTGGTTACGGAATTCTGCGCAGCGCACGGGCTCAGCCAGCGCCAGATCCGCCTCGGCCCGCTGGTCGATTTCGATAATTTTGTACCACCTGGCCGTTTAGGTCGTGAGGTGGGACCACTTTTTGTCGCGATGGGGCTGCCGCGCAACCACCTGAGTGTCTGCGACGTGCATACAGCTGCACAGGTAATTCGCTACTATATAGAACAATTCGCACAGGCGCCCGAGATGCTCAATTTGGTGGAAGCTCCCCAACCTACCCGTGGAGATCTTGCCAAACGGCTTCGAATGGCTCGGCCGGAACTGAAACTCATGTGGCTGCCGTTTCCCATCGTGTGGATCATCTCGGCAACTCTGAAGTTGATATTACGCCTCATGAAACCGGGTAAGTCGCCTTTAGACCTTTACTCTGCCTTTGTATCCGAAGAATACGACAGCAGTCTCGCCGAGAGGATAATCCGGGAGGCGAAGAACAAGCGAGCGTCGTAGCTACAGCGCATTGAGGATGTGTCGGACACCATTATTCGAGATGGAAGATGTTTACCTCCTGACCACTTAGTCGTGCGGACAAAAATACGCAATGAAAGCCAGGCGGATGAATCGAACTACCGTGAGGCAGTCAGGCGAGTGAGCGGGATGACGGCAAGCGACGAGTAGCAAGCACACGAACGTGCTCTAGCACGCGGCGCGCTTCGGTGCCTCACACCGCATGGCGTCCAATTTGATGTAGGCATGCCTGTCGTTGCGTGAAGGTGGATGTTGCGTCGCGGTAGTCCTGCAAGACCGACCATCGCATACGCCGCCCTTAGGCTTGGCTTATCGCGACTATCCTGAGAAGAGATGGTAGAGGCTTAGTAAGGTGACAAGACCTCGCACGCGATCCTGCGTGCGAGGTCTTACGGGATGCGGTCAAAACATTCTGCAAACCCCTAAAGACATCTTTTCAGATGGTTTGCAGAAAACACGCGGACTTCCTGTCTTGCGCAACCAACCTTCCCT
>JACDJA010003438.1_pt1 | contig 10253 bp, 4 predicted proteins | sample 7449241 | NCBI WGS metagenome assembly JACDJA01 (sample SAMN14253289, study PRJNA609438) | sludge metagenome | isolation source: initial anaerobic sludge | collected 2018-12-20 | reverse complement strand
ATTAAAAATTCAGGATAAATATAAGAGCTATGTCGGCTTTCAAACCATTGAGGGCGGCAATAGTCCGCTCGACAAACTACAGGAGTCTGACCTGGAAGAAGAGATCAAACGGGCCGTATTAAGTTTGCCTGAGAGAAGACGTAAAGTTTTTGAAATGAGCCGTCACGAAGGCTTGAAAAACAAACAGATAGCCGAGAAACTAAATATCTCGGTGAAAACTGTAGAGAACCAAATGACAAAAGCATTGGAGTTTCTGAGAAATAGCTTAAAAGATTATTTGCCTGTTGGGTTAATTTTTCTTGTTGCCTTCGGAGGTTTTTAAGTGATTAAGTGCCTGTAAAAATAAAAATTATTTTAGCCTGATAGGGGAAAGCGTAAAAGAGATTGTCTTAATAGCGTTAGAGTAAATTTAACTTAGCCGTGATTAACAACAAAAGATACGAAATATTGTCAGCGAAATATCTGACAGGAAACTGTTCCAAAGACGAAAAGCTTCGTCTAGAGCAGTGGCTTGCTGTATCTGACGTTAATCAGCGTTGGTTTCAACAAAGAGAGTTGGCCTGGAAACTGGCTGGCACTTCAAACGCAGTTGAGGCAATAGAAACCGAAGCTGCACTTGCCGTGGTTCATCAAAAAATTAGTGAAATTGCACAGCAGCAACAGTTTTTGCCAAGACAACGTTCCATTGCCCGCAGAGTAACTGCTTGGGCTGCTGGAGTGGCAGCAGTTTTAGTGCTTGGATTGGCCGTAATCTTTATGCTTAAAAAAGATAAGGCTGTTGACTTTGAGTCCTTCGTGGTGAACGAAAAATCTTCGGAAGCTCTTCAACTAGCCGATGGTAGCAAAGTATATATGAATATTGGATCTCAACTGCAATATGCTGCTGCTTTCGATGAAAGACGCTTTGTGACCAATTTTGAAGGTGAGGCACTTTTTGATGTGCAATCAAACCCTGACAAACCATTCAAAATCCTACTCGATCATTTAGGCGTTGAAGTTTTAGGTACCAGTTTTAACCTGCGTGCCATTCCCGGTTCGTCAACGTACTCCTTAGATTTGATTCACGGGAAAGTAAGACTATTTACTTTTGATGAAAACCCGGAAGAGCTTCTTGAGCAGCTGCTATTGTTGGCCGGCGAAACTGGAGTTTATGATACCGAAACTGGCAGACTATCCAGGGCCAAAACCACCGATAATAATTTTATGAGCTGGAAAACGGGTGTTCTAGAATTTGTTAATGCACCACTTCCCGAAGTGATAAAAACGCTAAACCGGGTTTATAACATCAATATCCAACTCGCTTCAAAGCACCATGCTTTGCGCCTTACAGCACGCTTTGAAGGTGAAACAGCCGATCAGTTGATCGAGTCTTTACAAACTATTTTTGAGTTTGAATTGCTCCGCGAAGGCAACCAAGTTTATTTCAATTAAATATTTCATTTCCTGCTTGTAGGTTTTTTGTACTTTAGCAACCGCTAATTATATGCGTGTTTGTTGAACTATGATACCAAAAGTATGACTAAATCTAAGGGCTTGTTTTCCCTTAACTCATTAATTTTAGCCTGTTTGTCCGCGAGTTTTTGCTTGTTGATTTGTGTCAACGCACTATCAGCGCAGCAAGATAGCAGCCAGCTGTTAGACCTTAAGGTAGAACAAAAAAGCCTTGGCGAAACTCTTGACCAACTTTTTGTAAATCATCAAATTAAGCTAGCGTTTAATGCCTCTGATCCTGCATTCGATCAACTTATTTCCTGTAATTTAAAAGCAAGTACACCCGAACAAATTTTAGAATCACTGCTCAATCAACGTGGCTATCGGTTTAAAAAAATTGGTGATCAATACATTGTCTTCAAGCATGGAGAATCAGAACCACAAGAAATAAAACCACAACTTGATGCAGACGAAAATTTATCAAAAGAAGTTACCGACACCATTTTTATCAACAAAAATGTGCTAAGATTGGATACTATCGTGCGCTTGGATACCATTTTTAGGGTAGATACGGTTGTAGTCAGAGATACCATCACCGTTTTTAAGCAAGCTGCTGAACATAAAAAGGCCAGGAAAAAGGGTGTGCGATCTGATGTTTTTAATCAGAATGCCCGTAAACAGCAAGGCCATGCTGTAGAAGTTTTTTACGGACGGGTGCTTCCTATGATTCAGTTTGATGTAGAGCAGCAGAGTAATTCTATCTTAAAAGATTACTGGGAAAATGCTATTAGTACTGGTTTTAGAGCGCAAACATTGGGATTCAAATACCATTTTAATGCCAATAAATGGACGTTTACGTCGGGTTTAGCACTTATGGGTTTTGCTGAAAAGTTTGACTACAAACGTAAAATTAGTACTGGCGGTTTTTTTGATATTGACACCCTTGACACCTATTACTCTATATCCAATATGGATACCACCTGGTTTCATATTACCGACTCAAGCTGGATTCCACTTGATGAAAGAAATTTTGAATATTCAGGAATCAACAAGACGGGTTATTTGGAATGGGATATTGCAGCAGCATATGAAATACTGCGCTTTCCGGGAGTGCGTATATTTGCTAAAACAGGTGTCGGGCTGTCGGTTTTGATATATAAATCAGGAACGGTAATTAGTGCAACGCCCGACTACGAAGCTATTCCCATGAAGGACTTTGAGATGGAAACGCTAAAGTTTTCGTGGATGCTAGGCTTAAATGCCCGCATGAGGCTTACGGATGCTTTTGATTTGGTGCCGGAGATTTATTACCGCAATTATAGCGGAAATATGTTTAAAAATTATCCGATTCAGCGCAAACAAGCTATGTTTGGCGTAAATCTGGGATTGATTTATTATTTTTAAAAGCTGTTGTAAATTGTGAAAAAGTCATTATTGACATATTTTATTGGCCTGTTAATGGTTTTTCTGAGTGGGTTTGCTACAAACAGCATTGCTCAGCCTATTGCCGTAGTGGGTGGCACCATTGCTGTTGATCGTTTTTTTACAAACGACTCCATATATATAGTCGCCGAAAATTTACGTGTTATAAATCATGCCCTGCTTAAAATAGAAGCAGGTACCAGGCTGCGGTTTAATCAGGGAAAAGGACTAGTGATTGAGGGTGGAAGGCTTGAGGCTATAGGCAATACTGAAAAAAGGGTCGATTCAATTTATTTTGAGTCTAATTATATTGATCCTGCCCAGGGCTGGAAATGGAAAGGCATACAGATTTTAAATGCCTCTGAAGAGAATAATGTTACACTCTCGTATGTGGTGGTAACAAATTCTGAAGTAGCAGTTGAGATTCTTAATAGCAGTCAGGTAATGATAGTGCATAGTTGTTTTAACAATAACTTCTGGCGGGGCATCAGCATTCAAAACTCAATAAATGTGCATTTAAAAAATAGTACTATTTATAATAATTATGTTGGTGTGGAAATTATAGCACGTGGCTTATTGAGCGTTTCAAGTGATAATGTGATACAAAACAATATGTTGCGTAACGCAGCTACTAATATTCTTATCATGAATGAGGCGGGTGGCAAGGCTTATCGAAATCTTATTGCTGAAAATGTTGTGCAAGAAGGCATTAACGGAATATGGATCGATAACAGTGGCGAAAGTGGATCGCGGAGAAATACAATAACAAAAAACATGATTTTGCTTACCGGAAATGGGTTTGGCTACGGTCTTTTTCTTGGTATGGATTCTACTTTGGTAACTCAAAACATTTTCTGGCAAAATTCAAGTGCGATCTGGTTTCGATTCTCCTCTAATAATACCATCCGCGGGAATAGTTTTTATCAAAATGGCAATTCGATGCCTTTGACGGCCGGATCCATGCGCAACACCATTACTAACAATACTTTTAGTCTGAATCGTAAGACTGCCGTGGTCATCAAAGAACCAGTAGGAAATGCCTTGTCGAAAAATAATTTTATGCATAGCATAACCGATACGCTGGTTAAACTGACAACTTCCCAAAATATTAACGCCACGGCAAACTATTGGGGTACAACCCTTGCTGAGGAAATTGATAAAAAGATTTTTGACGCGAATGACGATTCCGAGCTTGGTGAGTTGTTCTACGTTCCTTTTTTGGAAGAGGCCGATACCGTAGCGCCGCTTGCACCCCCTTTTGATGTGAAAAAACAATGGGTGAATAACCGGATGAAGCTAAGCTGGCGTGCTAACGAAGAAAGTGATTTAAAAAGTTATGTGGTTTACCTCAGAAATTTTGTCAACTACGGCTTTTCAGAAAGGCTTCCAGCTGTGTTAGATACTGTTTTTTATCTAAATGATGTTGCAATTACGGATACTATTGCTGTTACGGCATCAGAGCGTAATATGAGCGAACGACCGAAAACGTTTTGGGAGTTTGAAAGTCCTTATGCTTTTGCCCGTGCTGTGCCATACGCAGGAGGCGATACCGCTATATGTCAGAATGAACAGGTTTTTGTGATTCGCAATGCCAATGCGCCTTTTACTTATTTGCGGTCGGTCTGGTCTACATCTGGTGATGGTTTTTTTACAGCACCAAATAATCTCAGGACAAGTTATTTGCCCGGCGTTGAGGACTATAATAGGGGAGAGGTGAAGCTTTTATTGCAGGTGACTACTACTGATGAAGTTTTCGTGGAAAGCTTTATGTTATCTTTTTCTAGTGATCCGCTTGCTTATGCCGGCAATGATACCCTGATCGGAAGCGATAGTAATTTGCGGTTAAATATGGCAACAGCGGCTTATTTTGACCAAATCAATTGGCGATCTACTGGGGATGGTTTGTTTGAAAATCAGAACCTGATTAACACGACCTATACACCAGGCGACCAGGATAAATTGAACGGAGAAGTTTTTTTGATTTTGGATGCCACTTCAGAATGGGGTGTGGCGGCTGATACGCTAAAATTGATGTTACTCGACGAGTTTAGTCTTGCCGGTAAAGTATATGGAGAAAGTCAGCCTGTGCAAAACACAACAGTACTGGCTTTTCGATTGGCTGATAATGGCTATAGCTTTATTTCGCGCCAACATACGGCAGGCGACGGTCGTTTTTATTTTTAGAAATTATTCACGGGTGTTTACGTGTTGATTGCTGTGCCCGACACCCTCGACAAGTTAGTTGCTTCAGCCTACTATGCCGAGGCTCCGGGCTGGGAGGCGGCTTACAAGCTTAGGCTTACTGAGCCCACTTACGATGTGGATATAAAACTTGCCGACAGACTTGCTAATTTCCCGGCAGGAACTGCTGCTATCAAGGGTCACTTTGCCTGGCCCGAAAATGGATTTAACAATAGTGAGGTCTATTGTGCAGATTGGTTTAATCGTGGACAAAAACTGCAATATTGCGATGGAGGCCTTTCTAATGTGAGCATTACACTGTATAATACCGATTTTAAAGTGCTGCTGTCCTATACTTTAACAGATTATGGCGGGCGTTTTATGTTTGATAGCCTACCTTTTGGCAGCTACCGGATTCATGCCGAAATCCCAGGTTATCCGTTAAATGTGTCACCACTTATTAGCTTATCAGACGATCGGCCATTGGCTGAAGTGGAGCTGTATATCGAAAATCAAAAAATAAATATTTTCACAGAAAACAATCAACTGCCATCCACAGAAAAAATAATAGCCTATCCTAACCCTGTTTCAGATTATTTATTTTTGCAATACACGAATTTAAAAGAGATAACCATCTTTGATCACTTTGGGCGCCTGCTTGAAGTGTTGACTTTTGAAGCTAATACAGCAACATCAGGCTATACACTTGATTTGCAAGCCTACAAAGCGGGTTTTTATTTGCTTATTTTGCGGTCGGATAAACAACTTCAGACTCTAAAAGTTGTTAAATATTAGTTAAACATATTTTATTAGAGTTTGTAAATCAGAGCATTGCTAAAAATATTTCTCTCTTGATCTAAGAAAGGTTTCAATAGATGTAATTTTTTCTATTTTTGTCGGCTTAAAACAAGTACACCCCTATTTTAGAACAATTTTAAATAAGAGATAGGGGTATAACATAAAAACTTTGTCTTAATACTGTGGAAACATAAACCAACAATTTAGTGTTTGCACGAGATTTTTTAAATTTTTAAACCAATAAACAACCTAATAAACTGTTTAAAACTGCATTAAAACTTTTCTCTTTCGCCCTAAGGAATCTTACCCTTACCACGTTTGAATCAGTCACTACTATTTCAAACAGTTTTTTATGGCTGTTATTTTTAAAAACAAGCTAAGCCATGAATTACCCCGATCAACGAACTTATCAACGTCTTTTCTCAAACAAAGATTTACTGGCCGCGGCTTCTAACGGAGGCGTTCAGTCTCAACCTATTTTTCAATCAATTAATCATTATTTATTAACTAAATCAATTTTAACCATGAATAGAAAAACTACCTTTCTGCGATGGCTTATGTTGTTTGCTGCAGGATTATTTATCCTCAACACAACAACGTATGCCCAAAATCGTGAAATTGGAGGTGATGTTACCACAAGCAGTATGTACACTGCCGGTGCTACATCAGACCTGGATTTCACAATTTCAGCCTTTTCCCCCGATTGGGAATATATAGATGAATTTTCGCTTGTATTTCCTACCGGTGTAACCATAAATTCTGCGACTCAAATTGACGATGAAGATGCAGTTATTGCTGGTCAAACTATTAGCTGGGACACCTATTTTGACCCAGAAAATGGTGATGTTGACTTTTCGGTTAATGTTACTGTAGATGTTGCTTTTACAGGTAATATGAATATTAACTGGAACATTCAGGGAGATATTTGGGGTGACCCACCACATTCAGATGCCGGTACTGTTGTAGTACCTCCAGCTTCTCCACGCCTCGAAGTTACTCCATTGGTACTTGACCTTGGTGACCGTCCGATCAATTCCTGGACTGAACCTGCTTACTTCACCTTAACTAATTCAGGTACAGGTTCACTTACTGTGAATAATGTAGAACTGGATGCTCCTGACTTCTTTTCAGTAGTTGGTGATTTCCCAATTACACTTGCTGCAGGCGAATCAGCCCAAGTTGGTGTTTCTGCAACTGGTAATGCTACTCCTGGAATATTAACCGGTGATTTTGTAGCCCAATGGGGTGCAAGCCGTGCTGTTGTTGTAACAGAATTTACTGCAAATGCATACAGCCCAATTGATGATGACGTAGTTGAAACTGCCACTGAATTGGTTATTGTTCCTCCGATTGCAGGTCCAACAAGTTTACCAATGGCTTCTAACAGAGAAGATGGCGGAATCTACAAAAATTATATACTTCCCAATGATGTTGGATCAGGGCCTAATGACAATGATTATGTTTACTTGCTTCAACCTGCAACAGATGTTCTTTTAGACCTTTTTGTTACTTCGGGTACTGCTAATTTTGCAATCTATGCTGCTGACTTCGGTGGTGAAGAAGGCCCTATGGCTACCAACGCTTTAGTTCAAGGTGTTGATAATATCAATGGCTTCGAGCTTTTTGCCGGTTCCTACTACATGATTGGTAGCTCACTTAATACATGGAGTGGTGGCATTATTGTTACAGCTATGCCTGCTCCTGATGTAGTAACCAATCTTGCCCCGCTTGATGGCGCTGTTGATGTTGTTAATGGAAGCGATCTGGAATGGAGCTTTGGTGCAAACACCTTAGAATATCAACTTATCCTTGGAACTACCTATCCTCCGGCTAGTGTTGTTGTTGATTGGACAAGTGACCTTGCCGAAAGCTATACTTTGGTGAACACACAACCAAACTTGCAATATTTCTGGCAGGTTAACGTGCGTAATGGTAATGGTACTAAAGCTGGTCCTATCTGGGGCTTCACAACCACACTCACTCCTCCTTCAAACTTAACAGGTAATGCTCAAGTTCACGAAGGTGAAGACGTGGTTTTAACCTGGGAAAGCCCTGTTAACCGTTCATTCCTCGGATACAATGTGTATCGCGATGGCGTTATGCAGAATGGAGCAATGCTTACAGAAGCGACTTATACTGACGCAGCTCCAATGTATAACATGACGCCTGGTTATGTATATACCGTTACTGCTATCTACGACGAAGGCGAATCAGCTCCTTCAGCTCCTTTTACCGCTCAGGTAACAGGTGAAGGAACACTCATGGGCAATGTAAAAGACCTGAATACCGGTGCAAATATTGCCGGTGCTACTGTTACACTGGTCGGTGTTGATGAATTTGGCGATGACCATTCCTACACCACTACTACCTTTGCTACAGGAAATTATACTGCTGATGTTTATGCAGGAACTTATGATATCCGAGTAGCTGCCGAAGGTTATCTCAATGCCGAAGTAAATGGTGTAGCAGTTGCCTACAACACCAGTGTTACAACTAACTTCACACTCAACGAAACTCCTTATCCTGTTGCCGTTGTTACTGCCAGCGAATTTGGAGATAATATCCTGATCGAATGGAGCTTTGATGCCCCTAATTTTGCACCACAGGTATATCCTTTCGAAACAGCCGGTATGAGCGAAGAACGCATTGCCAAAATGTGGAATGAGTTTTTGAAAGAAAATAATTTCGATGCTAAAGCACAATCAAGTGATCGCGCACTGGTTGAATTCCAGGTTTGGCGTGAAAAAGCGTATCTACCAGGTACAATAGAACTGGTTGGAACAACTTCACAGTCGCAATTTGTTGATTTTGACTGGAGTGCTCAGGATTGGGGTGTTTACAAATGGTATGTGGTAGCAGTTTATGACTTGAATGAGTCAGATCCGGTAGCTTCAAATCCTATTGACAACGATATGAATACAGTTGTTGATGTAACTGTTGCCCTCAACTCAGGTGAAAACCCTGCCGGAACACTGGTTGAGTTTACCAATGTTGACGAATCACCCGCGCTGGTTTATTCTACATTACTTGCTGCAAGTGGTACAAATACCTGGAACGAATTCCGGAGAGGCACTTACGATATCATGGTAAGTTACCCAGGTTTTGGTGTTATTACTGAAACTGGTGTCGACATCTTTGATGCTACCTCCTTTGAGTGGTTGCTTGAAGAAACATTGGCTATGCCTTCAGATCTTTATGTTACACCTACAGGTTTCGCAACCTGGGAAGGCGGAACCGGCGGCAATGCTGGAGCTCCTTTCACACCGGTGATGGAAGCTTTTGATAATGGAATTCCTGCTGACTGGTCACAAGTTACCTATAGTGGAGATGGATATTGGGAATTCTGCGATAACTGTGGAGCTTCTCAGGATCCAATCAATTCAGATGGTAAATTTGCTGTTGCCGATAGTGATGGTAACAATACCCTTGTATATGATGTTGGCCTCTTTACAGCACCTTTTGATTTGACTGGTGAAACGACAATCTATTTGGATTATGACCGCGATTTCCAGGATTATAATGGTTCTGGTGAAATGGCCGTGCGTACTTATTCAGGTGGAACAGCTGCTGCAAACTTCGAACAAGAACTTGATTATGCAACAGATGATGATCCTTCGGGCGGAATCCATAAAACTTACATGTTTGATCCAAGCACATATGCCGATCCTTCAGAAGTGTATATCGAGTTTTGGTATTCCACTAATGGCGACACCTGGGTATGGGGTTTTGGAATTGACAACGTATTGGTTACCAATGCTGCGCCAGCTCCTCGTTCATTTGAAACCTACAAAGTATTTCTTGATGGTACACTGCTTGGCGAGGTAAACGATACAGAATACCAACATGGTGGTTTCGGTGAAGTGCTTGTTGATGGTGAAACTTATACAACCGGTGTTGCTGCCGTATTTACTACCGGTCAATCAGCTACTGCTGAATTTACATGGAAATATGTAGCTTGTGATAATTACGATGCTCCTTCTGCATTTACTGCCGAGCAAACAATTGGAACACTCGACGTAGTGCTTAATTGGACAAACGTTGACGCTGCTGCTTTGGATACTATCTCTGCTTTGAGAATATATCGCAATGGCGATGAATTAACTGAACTCGACTTTACTGCCGGTGCAGTTGAAACATACCAGGATGCAGCACTCGAATTTGGAACTTACAACTATTGCCTCACTTATATCTACGACAGCGGTGCAGAAACTTGTGTTGCCGGTGTTTGTTCAGACGATGTTGTTATCACAGGTGGTGGATACGTTAACGGTACAGTTACTGCCTTTGACGGTGGTGCTGCAATCGAAGGCGCTACTGTAACTATATTCAATGACGATTATAGCTTTGAATTCACAACCGATCTCAGTGGATACTACGAAGGAGAAGTGGTTGAAGGTGTTTATGATTACCTGGTAGAAGCT
>JACDJA010003437.1_pt1 | contig 10254 bp, 11 predicted proteins | sample 7449241 | NCBI WGS metagenome assembly JACDJA01 (sample SAMN14253289, study PRJNA609438) | sludge metagenome | isolation source: initial anaerobic sludge | collected 2018-12-20 | reverse complement strand
GGCTGTCTACACTTCCCTGGCTGGAATCCAATCCCTGTCAGTAACCAAGATGATGGATCTCGCGAGCCGATTGAAGGAACTCGCTGACGCCTGCCTGGAAGCGGCGGACCCGCCGGGGATCTGGTGCATCCAGCATGTGCGGCGTATGGACCCCGGACCCGGAAATCCGATGATGGTGCGTATCGACCAATTCCTCAGCGAAATCGTCGCATTCCGCGAAGACGCGCACCTTGCGGCCTGGCGCGACTACGATTGCAGCGGTCACGCATGGGATATCCTCACTATCCTATGGGTGGAACGGGAAGGATCGTTAGAGGGGCTCAACCGGGCGCTGCAACGGCGGGGACACTCAATTGACCAGACCTCAGAAGCACTCGATCTGCTGTGCTACAAGGAATGGGTCAAAACGGTGAAACACCGTTTACACATCACCCCGCTGGGGAGTGATATCCGGCACACCGCTGAATTGGTCACTGACCGGTATTTCCTCGAACCTTTCCAGCATTTTTCGGGGATCGAACTGGATCACACCCTGGACCTGGTGAAGCAGCACCGCAGAGGTCTGATAGCCTGACCGGTTCTGCCGTCAGTAAACAGAAGGAGGCAAAAATGAAAACGCGTTTTACCTGGTATGGTCACGCCACCCTGGGCGTTCAAACCGGAGAGTATCGATTGCTCATTGATCCGTTCTTTAGCGGTAACACCCAAACCAAACAGGACCCGGGGCAGATTGATGCGGACTATATATTGATCACACACGGACACGGTGACCACGTCGGCGACGCGCCGCAAATCGCGCGCCGCACCGGGGCAACAATCATTGCCAACGCCGAGATCAGCACATGGTTTGCCAAACAGGGATTCAAAACTCACGCCCAGCACCTGGGGGGTGGGTTTCCACATCCCTTCGGCTACCTCAAGATGACGATGGCGCTGCATGGTTCCGCCCTGCCGGATGGGTCATACGGCGGCAACCCGGGCGGTTTTCTGCTCACCACACTTGACGGAAAGAAGCTGTACCTTGCCGGTGACACCGGTCTATTTGGCGACATGCAGTTAATCGGTGATGAGGGGCTGGATCTGGCGGTGATCCCGATCGGCGATAATTACACCATGGGACCGGATGACGCTTTACGCGCGGTCAGGTTATTGCGACCAAAGGTGGTGGTTCCGATCCACTTCAACACCTTCCCCGTCATACAACAGGACGCCGTCGCCTGGGTGGAACGAGTGAACACGGACGCGACAAGCAAGGCATTTCTCCTGCAGCCGGGTGAAAGCCTGGAAGTTTAGAAACGCTGATTTTCTACCAGCTATTAGAAGTCCGCTTCAGTTGAGGCGGACTTTGGCATTATTCGTGCAACGTTAATTGAAATTGTGTATTTGCATGGAGGTATGGTTATGAATACGATTCTGGAGCTCCTTGTCACCGCCGCAAGATTCCTGGCAGGCATCTGGCCGGTAATGATCCTGGTCGTCTTTTTCGGTATCGTAAAACGCCGCGATGGTTTTAAGACCATGCTGCGCACTTCGATCAAGTCGCTTGTGATCACCTGGGTGTTCTTTGCCATTCTGCGCGCCGTGTTCCATTTCCTGGCAATGGATACTTTCCACCTCATCGCGGAACCCAAGGATACGCAATACTTTATGGTGACCGGTCTGTTCCTGCTGCCGCTGGCGCTCGCCATCGCGCTGGAGGAACACCGCAAGCATAATATGATCAAATCCATCGAGGATATGCAGCTACTCACCCCAACCGAGTTTGAAAAACTGGTCGCAAAAACCTACCGCGACCAGGGTAACCGCGTGGAAGAAGTTGGCTCCACGGGAGATCATGGCATCGACCTGGTGGTTCACACACGCAAAGGCGAAACCGTTCTGGTGCAGTGCAAAAAATATAAGGGGAAGGTTGGTGAACCCGTAGTGCGTGACTTCTACGGGGTCCTGCGCGCCTCAGAGGCAGACTCCGGTGCCATCATCACCACCGGACAGATCACCCCGCAAGCACGCCTGTGGGCTGAAGGTAAACCCATCTACCTGTACGACGGCAGAGCATTCCTCAAGATCATCGAATCCACCCGATTCCGCCGCAGCCTGCCATCTGAAGCGGTCAAAGAGGAGCCGGTGAAAAGCAACAAACCGGAAGCGATCAAACCAAGCCTGAAGCCGGTGGCTGTCACCGCCAGCGCTGCCCATTCCACATCAACATCCGTGCGACCGATGATCTACGATGATGAAGGCTCGCTGCCTGACAAGACCCCGTTCATGAACATGTCCGACGCGCCAGACTGTCCAGCCTGCGGGACACCGATGATCCTGAAAACGACCCCGCGCCTGTTTGGAAAACCTCGCAGGCAATACATTTGCTCTAACGCGCCGGAGTGCAAAGAGAAATTCCCGGCGGATTAGGGAAAACCAGATTGAACAAGTACGGCGCTCTTATAACAAGAGCGCCGTATTATTTTGTGTAGTGAGCAGGTCTGAAAAGAATTTTCCCCGCGGCGTGGTGTGAAAATGCCCGTACCCCCATTTCTCATAGGGGTACCCCCTGGCAGCGGCACGCCGGTGCGCCTCCTCTGGGAAAATGTAAGCGGTGACTGTCTCAGCGAAGTCCTCGAGCGCGTTGAAATTCTTATCAACACCGCATGGCGGAGGGGGACTGCCAACCCGATACCAGAAGAGCGACCAGCCCGGTCTGGCAAAGTGCAGCGGTTTGTTGAGAAACCCACTGCCCGTGTGCTTTTGCATAAGCTTTGACAACCGCCAGCCATGCGCAGAATCCAGCGAATGAGCCAGCTCGTGCGTCACTGTCCATGGGGTCAGATTAAGCGGGTTGAAGTGGATCCGGCTCTGTTTTTGAAAATTATTCCCCCCTTTTTCATCAAGGAAAACCGTGTACAACACTGGAGTGTTGCTTCCATCAAAAAGCGAACCGGTCACCGCATAGAATTGATTGATCGTCGCGATGAGCATCTCTTCCTGCGCAGGTTTGGTTGAACCAACGAACTGGAACTGCACTTCGCGAACCGATTGCGGCAGCCTGACGAGATGAACTGTCATTTAGAATTTAACCCATTCCACGTTGATAAAGCAGCCACATCCCGGAAATATAGATGACAAATAGAGCCAGCACATCCACCTCAATGAACCAGATGCGCCGTTCGAGGCGGGCGAGATTGCCAACAAGCGCAACCGCCGTCATCAGCAAGCCCAACATGCCAATTAGCGCGAATGAAGGATCGATCACTTCCAGGAAGCGTCCACCGGAATAAATGAAGTCGGTGAGACCGAGAGCAAAAATGTTGAACATATTGCTCCCAAACAGGTTGCCAATCGCCATGTCGCTTGCCCCGATACGAATCGCGGAAATAGTGGTTACCAGTTCGGGCAGCGAGGTGACCAGCGCGACCAGTGTGGTACCCACAAATGTGGCACCCAAACCTGTTACCACGGCGATTTCATTGCTGGTGCTCACAAGATTAGGCGTAACCACGATCAAAACCCCCGCCGCCACAAGAAAACCAACGATCCCAACCCACAATTTGGGTGTGCCCGCTGGTACTTCGTATGCTTCTGTGCTCTGGGGCTGGTTGTCACGGGAGATGAGGCGGACAGCCATGATATAGACCGCCACGATGATCATCGAATCCAGACCGACCCACAGAATCTTCACGTCAAGATCCACCAGCAGGAAGAACAAGCTTAAGGAAATGAGCAGGATCGCCAGACTGCCTGACAGCGCATGACGCCGCGCTGCCTTGCGCAGCAGGCGTTCACGCCGGTTCAACAGGTCAAGCACAGCAAGCAGGAGCATGTTGAAGGCATTGCTGCCCATCAGATTACCCGCGGCGATATTGGGAGTTCCCTGCCCAACCGCGCTGATTGAAGTGAGCACCTCGGGCAGCGATGTGGCTCCCGCCATCAGCAGGATCCCGACGAACATGCCGCCAAGGCCGGTGCGCACAGCGATGACATCACCGTATTTCGCGAGGAAATAAGCGGCTACTACGATTACCGCTGCGAATGCGATGAATTTAACCCAGATCATGCCTGCCCCTCATCCTCTATGTAATGCCGAACGCCTTTTACCAGGTCAAGCTCCCACGCGGCGAAGATGCCGGTATTCGGCTCATCCAGGTCGCCCACAACGCTTTCCACAATTTCCCGGCATCTTTCTGCAACCTGCCGGTTCGGAACGATGGCAAATAGCGTTATGTTATCGATTTCGCCGGGTTCCGGGCCGCCATAAGTGTAGCGCAATGGGATCCTCTTTTTCTGCTTGCGGTGAAGGCCGGTCGATTCAATGATCGTTGCCCCCCCGATCCCACCAGCTTTGAGTTGCTCCAGCACCTTGTCCACATTCGAAGGATCATCAATTACTATCAAAACAAAAAACATTTTTTACCCCTTTCTTCTACTCGATCACACTTGAGGTTTAGCCATCAACCGGATAATATCAGATCGGGAGAGAATTCCCACCAGCTGGTTATCGTCAACAACAGGTAATCTTGAGATCTGATGCGTGAACATGAGCGATGCCGCTTCTCCAACTTCTGCCTCCGGCGAAATTGTGATCACGGGCGAACTCATTACATCACTCGCGACATTCGCGTCAATATCAGCGTAAATGGCAGTGAGTTTTCGCGGCTCCACCCACTGATTAAAGATGTGCGGGATTTTGACAACGGAAAAGGGAATGCCTTTTTCCTTGATGAAAAGATCGGATTCCGTGATGATGCCGGCAAGCGCACCGGATTTATCAAGAACAGGAACAGCCCCGATGTTATTCTCTCCCAGAAGAGCCGCGACCTGGCGCACCTTTGTGTCAGTACGGACCGTGATCACATCCTTCGTCATGATCTCTTTTATCTTCATCTTTTAATCCCTCTCATATAATTCCGCTCTGCAACGCGGCAAAGGTTAGTGCGATGACCACACTAATAACCCCGATCAACACAGCGAAAATTGTGGACAATTTTTCCCTCATCGTTTCACCCTTTTATACCAGGTCAAACCGCTCATAATGATAATCGCCCGCCCAGATGCCCGCGTCGCGCACGATTTGATTGGCTGCGCGCATCATTGGCGGAGGTCCGCACAGGAACACCTCAACCTGGTTGCGCGGTAGTTCGGGCGGGATGACTTCTTCAAGCATTTCCCTGTTAAAGTAACCTGTTTTCCCCTCCCAGTTTTGGGGTGGCTTTTCAAGAATGTGGACCACCTTCAAATCCAATTTCTCCCGCAGCGCTTCAATTTCTTCTCGAAAAGTGATGCTTTCCCAGTCGCGGTTCGCGTAAAACAACACCAAGCTTCTCTCTTCACCACGGTCAGCCATGGTCCTGAGAATGCTCATGATCGGTGTGATGCCCACCCCGCCAGCGATGAAGATGAATTCCCGGGCGTGATCGTGCCTGTCAGTCGAAAAAGCGCCGTAAGGACCGTCCACATAAACGGTCTCGCCAACCCGGGTGTCCTTGATCGTCCTGGTGAAATCCCCCAGTTCCTTGATGGTAAAGCTGAGGCGGTCCTGCTTTTCAGCGCTGGAGGAGATGGAAAATGGATGCTCCCTGTCAGAGAACGGCGAAGAACGCAGGTTGATCCAGCAGAATTGCCCGGGGTGGAATTTCAACCCTTTGTGCCCGACCGGTTCCAGGGTCAATGTCCAGGTATTCCCCCGCTCCTCCCTGACTTCGACAACACGATAAGGGTGCCTCATCAGCCACCACGGACGAAGCAGCCGGGTGTAGAGCAACAGTCCAACCCAGAAAACAGCGTAGACGATCCACAAAGCTTTTTTGAACGGCGTGCTGACGTAGTAACCCGCCAACTCAACGTGCACCAGCGCCGCCCCAACGGCGACAACAGCAAGAACGCCATGCCAGACACGCCAGTTGTAATAGTCAATTTTGAGCTTTTTTCGATAAACCGAAAACACCACCAACCCGATCAGCGAGAGCACCGCAAGTACCGCGAAACGCGCACGCCATGGCGCGGTGAATACATTCAGCAGCTCCAGTGTTTGCGGTGAAAAGATGAACAGGATGAGGGGGTGGGAAAGGATGAGGATCAACGCGACAAACGAGATCTGGCGGTGAAAATGATACACAAGGTCGCTGCCGTAGGGCGCTTTGAGCCACTTGAACCTGGCGGTCAGGACAAATTGCAGCGCCATCATCGCCAGGCCAACAAACCCCAGGCTGACCGAGAAATCACGCCAGAACTCCCTGCCAACCGGGCGCGGGGCTGCCAGCATGACGAAAAGCGGGGTTAAAATTAGGAAGAGGTAGAGCAGCGCCCACAAAACACCCAGTAAAATTGATCTTGTTTTCATCAAGGTCTCCGATTTCGCATTTTCAGTCTATCATGTTTTTTTCCTTGTTCTTATATACACGGTGGAAATTAGAAATTCATTAATGAATACGGGGTTAATTGATTTTCTGAGGTATTAAATTGAATTCTGATAGGTTTTGCCAGTTTCAGGCTAGTACGATTGATTGGAAAATGCCGTAATCGGGAAACCAATGGGTAAATCACAACGAAAATTCTACGAACTCCCACTCTCTGCGCGCCTGGAACTCCTCGCCGCCGAAGCCGGGATATCCACTGACGAACTGACTGTGCTGGATGGCGCACATGGGCTTACGCCTGAGCAGGCTGATCACATGATCGAAAACGCGATCGGCGTTTACGGGCTGCCGCTTGGTATCGCGCGAAATTTCCAGATCAACGGTCGCGATGTGCTGGTACCAATGGCGATCGAAGAACCTTCTGTTGTGGCTGCAGTTTCTTTCATGGCGAAATTGGCTGCGGCTGGCGGGGGTTTTACCACTGAAGCGAGCGCACCCGAGATGATCGGTCAGCTCCAACTGCTCGATATATCCGACCTCGCGGCTGCCAGAAACGCCCTTCAGTCTCACCGCGAGGAACTGCTCGCCATGGCTGGCAGTGTCGATCCGGTGCTCTCCCGCTTCGGCGGAGGTCCGCGCGATATTGAATTCCGCGAGATCGAAGATTCGCCGATCGGACCCTTCCTTGTAATTCACCTGATCTACGATGTGCGCGACGCGATGGGCGCGAACGCGATCAACACCGCGCTCGAACAGCTTGCACCGCGCGTGGCTGAGATCAGCGGCGGGCGTCCGCACCTGCGCATCCTGTCGAACCTGGCTGACCGCCGCCTTGCCCGGGCGCAGTGCACGATTCCGCTGTCTGTGCTCGGTTTCGACCAGTACACGCCCGAAGCGGTGCGCGACGGCATCATCGAAGCGTGGGCATTTGCCGCGGCGGACCCTTATCGGGCTGCCACTCACAACAAGGGCATTATGAACGGGGTTGACGCGGTGGTGCTCGCCACCGGGAACGATTGGCGCGCGGTGGAAGCCGGCGCTCACGCCTACGCCGCCCGCGGCGGTCGCTACACCAGCCTATCTACGTGGTCAAAGGATGAAGACGGCAACCTCACTGGTTCGCTTGAGATGCCGATGGCGGTGGGTATCATCGGAGGCGCCACCCGCTCCCACCCGGTAGCAAAGGCTGTGCTCAAGTTAATGAATTTATCTTCCGCCGCTGAGCTGGCTCAAATCATCGTCGCGGTCGGGCTGGCGCAAAACCTCGCCGCCCTGCGCGCTCTCGCCACCGAGGGCATCCAACGAGGACACATGAGCCTGCACGCCCGCCAGATCGCGCTGGCGTCTGGTGCGATTGGCGACGAGGTGGAGAAACTCGCGCGACAAATGGTTATGGAGAACAACATCCGCTCTGAACGGGCGGTGCAGATCTTGAAGGAGTGGAGAAAGTAACATTATGACAGAAAATAAATCCGGAACATTACTGTTACGCACCGACCGCAAAACCGGCATCGTCGGATACGGCGCTTACATTCCGCGCTACCGCCTGCCCGGCAGCGAGATCTCGCTTTTATGGACCGGCTCCCCCAAGGGTTCACCGGTCAAGGAGAAATCGGTAGCAGGGCTGGACGAAGACGTGATCACCATGTCGATCGAAGCCGCCCGCAACGCCCTGGCGCGCGCCGGCATCTCCGCGGAGGAGCTGCGCGCGGTATGGGTGGGCTCTGAATCACACCCCTACGCGGTTAAACCCAGCGGCACCGTCGTGGCGGAAGCCATCGGCGCATCGAACCATATCCAGGCCGGCGATTGGGAGTTCGCGTGCAAGGCTGGCACGGAAGCCATGGTTGCCGCGATTGCGCTGGTGGGATCAGGCATGGGACAATACGCCCTCGCCATTGGTATGGATACCGCGCAGGGCAAACCCGGCGACGCGCTGGAATATACCGCAAGCTGCGGCGGCGCAGCTTTCATCATCGGTCCGGCGGAGGAATCCGCGGTGTTGATCGAAGCCACCTACTCGTATGTATCTGACACCCCGGATTTCTGGCGCAGACCGGAACGCAAATACCCGGAACACGGACAGCGTTTCACCGGCGACCCGGCGTATTTCAAACACGTGGAATCCGCTGGTCAGGTGATGATGGACGAACTCGGCATGAAAGCCTCCGACTTTACATACGCCGTTTTCCACCAGCCCAATCCCAAATTCCCGCTCAAGGCAGGCAAGATGTTGGGCTTCACCGAAGATCAGATCCTGCCGGGTCTGCTCGTGCCGGTCATTGGCAACACCTACGCCGGCGCATCGATGGTCGGGCTAACCGCCATACTGGATATCGCCAAGCCCGGTGACCGAATTCTGCAGGTCTCCTATGGGTCAGGCGCTGGTTCCGATGCCTTCTATTTTGAGGTGACCGATCGCATCGCAGAGCGCCGTGAGCTTGCTCCATCCATCGCGGAATACCTGGCGCGGCGCACCGAGATCAACTACGCCACCTATGCCCGCTACCGCGGCAAGATCGACATGGGTTAAGGAGCCGCCAATGAGTGATATCGTCATCGCGGGCATCGGTCAGATACCGGTCGGCGAACATTACACCCTCGACTTACGTTCCATGGGTGTGAAAGCGCTGATACAGGCAATGCACGACAGCGGCGACCTCAAGCCCGACGCCCTTTACATCGGCAACCTGCTTTCCTCTATGATCTCGCACCAATCCAACCTGGGCGCGCTGTTCACTGATTACGCCAGGCTGGACGGGATCGAGTCCTACACCACTGAAGCCGCGGGGGCTTCCGGCGCGGCCGCGCTGCGCCAGGCGGTGCTTGCCATCCGCAGCGGTTACGCCGACACGGTCGCCGTGCTGGGCGTGGAAAAATGGAGCGACCTTGTGCGCTCTGAAGCGGAAGCCGCGATCATGCAGGAGATGGACTACGATTACGAATCCATTCCCGGACTCACCAGCACGGGTCAGGCGGGGTTGATCATGCAGCGCTATTTATATGACTACGACCTGCCGCGCGACGCGCTGAGTGGATTCGCCATGCTGGCTCACACCAACGGCGCCAACAACCCGAACGGGATGTTCAAGAATAGAGTTACGCCCGAGTCCTACGCGCGCAGCGGCATGTTGTGCGACCCTTTGAATATGTACGACGGTGCCACATACGCCGACGGCGCCGCCGCGCTCGTCCTCACCCGGCGCGAAAAGCTGCCGAAAAATTTCCAGCACACCGTCATCCGCGTGACCGGTTCCGGCGCCAGCACCGATTCTCTCTCCTGGCACGACCGGCACGAACCGATGGCGTTCAGCGCCGCCGCCAGGGCGGTGAACAACGCTTCGGAAGAAGCGGGTATACCGCCAGGACACGTGAGCCTGTTCGAGGTGGATGATTCGTTTTCGATCTACGCCGCGCTCACGCTGGAAGCCTGCGGATTGGCTGATCGAGGCAAAGCCTGGCAGATGGCGCGCGACGGCGAGTTCGCCATTAACGGGCGCCTGCCCATCATGACCATGGGCGGATGCCTGGCACGCGGCAATCCCATTGGCGCGAAAGGCGTTTACCAGGTGGTGGAAGCGGTTACCCAACTGCGCGGAGAAGCCGGCGCCAACCAGGTGACGAACGCCCGTTCAGCCCTTACCCTTGCGTTGGGCGGTCCCGCATCCACTGCGATTGCGCATGTGTTGGAGATCAGTGATTAGTGAGTCGTGACTCACTAATCACTTATTTCAAACCTGATAGGATTTGATAGGATTCCCCTCCTAAACTTAGGCTTACAAGTACAAGAAAGTGGCAATAAGGAGTAAAAAATGGAAAACCCACGCTACTGGCGATTAAAGAAACAGCGCTACGGCCTCGTTGGAGAGGTCTGCCCGCATTGCAATGCAAAGATCTTCCCCCCGCG
>JACDJA010003436.1_pt1 | contig 10256 bp, 6 predicted proteins | sample 7449241 | NCBI WGS metagenome assembly JACDJA01 (sample SAMN14253289, study PRJNA609438) | sludge metagenome | isolation source: initial anaerobic sludge | collected 2018-12-20 | reverse complement strand
GTCGAAGCCAGCGGCACCTCTACCTGCGAAAACGCCGGGTTCGGGCTCGCCACCGTGCGCGCCCACAGCCAGGCGATGACGGTGAGTTCGCGGCCGACGTAGAGCGTGAGGTCCTTGCGCGCTTTTGCCATGTCGGCGGTGATCGCGACCTTGGGGTAAAGATGCCCGATGCGCTTTTCGGCTTCCTCGCGCATCCAGAGGCCCTAACGGCGCACGTCCTCGGCAAGGCCGCTTGCGCCCGGCCATTCGCGATCCATGCCGACCTGGCGCTCGCCGGCCGGCAGCGGGCCGACCGGTGCGCGGCCGGCGAACTTCGGCGGGATCTCGATCATCGCCTTGTTGATCAGCACCGCGACGGGGTTGAGATCGCTGGCATGGGCTTCCAGGCCAAGGCGCTGCGCTTCGAGCGGGATCGCGCCGCCGCCGGCGAAGGGGTCGTGGAAGGCGGGCAGGCGCTCGGGATCGAAGAGCTCCGCGGCCTGCGGATGCCTGCGGTTGAGTTCGCAGGTGTGGCGCCAGCTTGCGGCGATCTCCGCGCGGGCGGCGGCCAGCACCGCTTCGTTGTTGGTGCTCTCCCACTTCACCAGCGCGCGGATGATCCTGAACAGCCGCTCGCGCTCGGCTTCCACGCGGCGCTTCCATTCCGAGGTGCGGCGGTCGCCCGGCACGGTTTCCGACGGGTCGTTGACAAGCTGGGCAAAGAGCACCGCGCGCGCTGCGGCGAGCGGCCGGCGTGCCCACCACAGGTGCAGGGTGGAGGGGTGGCCGTGGCGGATCGACTTCTCGCGCGCCGCGGCGGCGTTGATGTCGTCCAGCGGCAGGGCGGTTTCGATCAGCTTGCGGGGGGATTTGATGTTGGTCATGTCCTGTCGCTTCACAGCCCGGCGCTAGAGGCCGAGGGATTGCTGGCGGGCGGTGGCGATCCGGTAGCGGACCGGACGGGTGAGCTTTTCCGCCTCACCCTGGTCCACTGCCTGCTTCAGCCAGTGGGCAAGCTGGTGCTTGCCGATCTGAAGCTTCTCCTGCAGCTCGGCGGGGGTCAGGGGGCCGTCGCTGGTCTCGTTTCGCAGTCTGTCGAGAAAATCCGGGTAGGGCTCCGTTTCCACGCGAGTGGCAGCGGGTGCTTGCGTTTGATCCTGCGGTTCCGGCGCATCGCCTTGCAGCAGGGTGTCAGGCTGTCCGTCCAGTTCGAAGTGTGGCGCGGGCTCGCCGACCCTCGACAGCTCCGCGGGGAAACCCGGTTGCTGGTCGGCGAGCGGAGCGCTGGTGAGCGCTGGTACGTCAAGGCGATCCAGCGGCGGCAGGGATAGCGCGCCCTTGCGCAGCAGCGCGGCGTTGCCCGGATGCGCGCTCTCCGGCTTGACCCAGAGCGGAACCCACCCATGCTTCAGGTTCTCGGTCGCACCGGCCCATGTGCCGCCCTTGTCTCGGGCGCTGGCGATGACCACCGCCGCATCGGACAGGCAGTACACATAGCGGTTGCGCGACATGGCATTGGCCACGGAGAAGCGCGCTTCCGGGTTGAATGGCGATACCAGAGCAAGGTTGCCGTCCATCAGGTGCTGGCGAAATTTCATGGAGGTGCCGGCTCGCAGGAGGCTGTCGGCCAGGACGCCCACGGCCGTGCCCTCTGCGGCGAGCGCGCCGAGCATGGCGGCCTCGTCCACCCCACGAGCGCCACCGGACACGAGGTTCGCCGCCTGGTGCGCGACCTCGGCCCCGAGGCGACGGGTGAACGCCAGCTCGGCATCGCTGACATCGCGGGCGCCGACCACCGCGACGCCACCGGCCTGAAGCAGGGCTTGGCTGCCGGCGCCAAACAGCACCGGCGGCGCGGTCAGGCCGCTCCGCGCGCGCAGGCGCTTCGGCCAGGCGGCATCGGAGCGACTGATGATCCAGAGGCCTGCGCGCTGCCAGCGCTCGACCGACATGGCCAGGGCAGCCGAGCGTTCGAGCAGGTGCTCGATCCGCCCCGCCGGCACTTGGGGATCGTCCCACTCGCCAAGCCGCGCGGGATCGGCCACGAACTGGGCCGGCGTCTGCCCGCATGCGTGCAGCCAGGCCGCGAACCGCCCCCACTCACCTGTGGTGAGCGGACGCGGCGCTCCGGCGCCTGCCTTGCCAAACCATGCCGTCAGCAGGAGCACGGCCCGGGTCTGTTCGCTGATCTGCATTCAATCTCCGGTTCCAGAGTCCGCCAGCGCAATGGGCCACACCGGTCCGGAACCCGCCCGACGCAGCAGCGCGGCCGCAATGGTCAAGGTCCAGCCCGAATCGACCACGTCATCGACGAGCAATACCGGCGTGGACGGAGGCGGACCTTCGATATCGAAGACGCCGTCCAGGTTGGTGCACTGATGGAAGCTGTTTTGCTGATGTTTCTGCGGCTCATTGTCGCGCAGTTTGACGATCACCGAGTGGAACGGCAGCCCCAGGCTCGCGGCAAGCCGGCTGGCGAAGTCTGGCACCAGCGTCGGGTGATTGCGGGACGGGATGCAGGTGACCCATGCCGGTGCCGGCTGCGGCCGCCAGCGCTGCCGGATCATCGCGGCCAGCGCATCCACCAGCTCGTCCGCGAACCGGCCCTCCTGCTTGCCTTCGGCGACCATGCCGCCCCAGCCCGCGTCGCGCCAGCGCGACAGGACGCGCCCGGTTTCGGCCCGCAACTCCAGCGGCAGGTTGCCTCGGAACCCGTAGGTCGGCAATGCGCCGGCCGCCACCTGCGCCTTGGGCCTGAGAGGGAACTCCGAGTGGCGAAGGAACAGCGCAGCCTCGATCACGCATTCCCTGCCTGGAAACGGAGTCAGTAGGGGCGCATCGGCACAGTTGGCACAGCGTCCGCAGTCCACCGGTTCCGGGTCGTCGAGCGCCTCGGCCAGAAAGCGCATCTTGCAGCCGGTTGCATCGACGTAATCCTGGATCTGCTGCCATTCGCGCTCCTTGCGATGCGTCAGGCGGTTGATGCGCTCCTGGTCGATCCGGTAGGGGACGGGAGTGCGCCTCCATGCAGCTCCAACCTTGATGATGGGCGCGGGATTCTCGACCGCCAGCAACTTGAGCGCGTGCTCGATGCGGCCACGGCGCACGTTCAAGCGCTCGGTGAGCTGGTTGATGGACAGTCCGTTGTCGGCGGCGGCCAGGGCATCGAGGATGTTTGCGACCTGGCGTTCGTCCGGGAAGGCGCTGCGACGGAAGAAATCCTGGATGGCATGGTCCTCCTCGCCGGCCAGGAGCACGCCGCAAGCGGAATCGATCGCACGCCCCGCGCGCCCGACCTGCTGGTAGTAATCGATGATGGATGCGGGCGCCTGGTAGTGGACGACGAACGCCAGGTCCGGCTTGTCATAGCCCATGCCCAGTGCCGAGGTCGCGACCACCGCCTTGATCTGGTTGGACAGCAGGCGGTCTTCCAGATGCAGCCGCCAGTCGTCGGAATTGTCAAAGCCCGGGCCGACCGCGCCGCTGTAGTAGGGATGCGCCTCTACGCCGTTCTGTCGCAGCCACGCGGCAACCTGCTCGGCGTCGCGGTGAGTCAACACATAGACGATGCCGGTGCCGGGCAGCCCGGGGAGGGTCTCGCTCAGCCAGGCAAGGCGCGAGGCCTGGTCGGGAAAGCGAAGGGTCTGCAGCCTGAGGCTCGTGCGCATCAGCGGGCCGCGGATGACCTGCAGGTTCCCGAGCTGCTCCGAGATGTCGTCGATCACGCGGTTGTTGGCGGTCGCGGTGGTGGCGAGCAGCGGGAGATTGGGCGGCAGCTGGCGGAGGATGTTCACCAGGCGGCGATAGTCGGGGCGGAAGTCGTGGCCCCAGTCGGAAATGCAATGCGCCTCGTCGACTGCGAGCAAGCCGATGCGCTGCGCCAGCGGCAGGAGCACGTCCTGCATAAACTCCTCGTTCGACAGCCGCTCCGGAGACACGATGAGTACGTCAGCCTGGTTGGCGCGGATCCGGCGCTGAAGATCCGGCCAGTCGTCGCGGTTGGTGGAATTGAGCGAGAGTGCGCGCACGCCGAACCGTTCGGCCGATGCGATCTGGTTGCGCATCAGCGCCAGCAATGGGGAGATGACCAGGCTGGGGCCGGCGCCTTCATCGCGCAGGAGTCTGGTGGCGATGAAGTAGACCGCGCTCTTTCCCCACCCGGTGCGCTGGACGACAAGCTGGCGGCCGCGCCGGTTCACCAACGCATCGATCGCTTCCCACTGCCCCTGGTGAAAATCCGCGCGTGCATCCCCCAATGCCTGGCGCAGGATGGCCAGGCCCCGTGAGCGTGTGCCCATGTTCCCCTCCTTCCCTAGACCCCTCGTTGAATTCCGCTCCCGTCCGCAACCTTGGTGAGCAGGGTGGAAAGCTTGAACGTCACCGCCGTCGCCCCCGGTTCCGGCTCCTGGGTGAACGGCTGCGGGATGTAGTGCGGGCCATCCACCACGTCGCCATCAACCAGCACGATCGCGAGCCAGAACTTGTCGCCCTGGTTCAGCGCGGTGCAGATCTCGTTCGCAGTGACGGTGATGACGTCGGCGCCGCGGGCACGGCCCTTGACCTCGATGTGACGGGCGTCCGGCAGCACGCCATCCGTGATGGGCGGCTGCGAGGTGATGTCCCAACCGCACTTCTGCGCGGACACATCCTTCACGCGGTGGCCGAGCGCTTCCTCCGCGGCGATGACAGCGCGCATGGCGGCCTGTTCGATGGCGGCGCGGGCGGCGGCATCGGCGGTGAAGCCGGCCGGGAGCTTTTCGCCGCGGAGCCGGGCCAGGAGGCCCGCCGGGACCACCAGCGCGCCGCCGCGCACGATCGGCGTGGCGGAGACGATGTGCCGCTGGGCGGCGAGTTCGCGCTCGCGACTGGCCAGGCGCGCGGTGAGTTCCTCCGCCCGTCGGCGCAGGTTGGCGGGTTGCAGGCGCGGCTGCTTGCCCCCTCGGACATCCAGATCCAGCTTGGCGGCACGCTCGGTGAGGTAGTTGATTTCCTTGATCAGCCGCGCGCGCACTGCGGCGTGCACCTTGTCGATGCGCTCCATGCGGCGGCGGCGGACTTCCTCGAAGTGCTCGGGCACCAGCAGGCTGGCGGCATGCGCAACCGCGCGCTGCTCCAGGCTCGCGGCCAGCCAGGGTTGGGCGAGGATTGGCGCGAGCAGCTCGCGCGCGGCTTCCGGGAAGGGCTCCAACCCGAGGTGCGGCGCGGCGTCGGCGCTGCGCATGCTGCCGTCGGCGTCCGCCAGCACGAACTGCAGGCGCTGGGAAAGGGTGCGCTCGGTGGCGCCGGAGCCCTCGCGCACGCTGTGCTCGAGCATCAGCAGCAGCGAGGGCCGGTCGCCGGGGTCGGTGGGGTCGACCAGCACCGCGCCCTGCTTCAGGAGCGGGCGCTTGCCGATCAGTACGGTGTCGATCAGCGCCGCCATGAGCGGGTGGCCGGGGTGCACGAGTTCCGCGTCCGGGCGGCCGTGCTGGTGGATTTCGGACTTGTCGAAGCAGATGCGCTGGTAGCGGGTGAGGACCGGCTTCCTGCCGCTGGCGATGCGCCGGTCGGCCTCGCGGAGCGCGGCCGGCACGTGCGGGAGTTCGTAACGGTCGCCTTCGCGGCGGCGCGCGTCACCGCCGATGCGCGCGAAGGCGGCGAGAAAGAAGCTGCGCAGGAAATACGGCTGGAGCTTGCGCGCCTCGGCGCGATCCATTTCTTCCTTGATGGTGTAGAGCTGCTCGATGGACAGCGCACTGTCAACCAGCGCGTTGCGTTCGCGGATGCCGTTGAGGTGGTCGTGGTCGAGCGCGCCGTCGATCACGCGCTGCATGAAGGCCTGCACTTCCGGATCCTCGCCACGGCGGATGGCGTCGATCAGGAGGTCGCGCAGCGAGACGTTGTCGAAGGCCTCGCCAAGGACATCGAACACCTGCCCGCCCAGGGCGCGGCTCTCGATTTCGAGCTTCTCGAACAGGCGCTGGAAGACCGCGCCCTCGCGCGTTTCGTTGGCGACCAGGTTCCAGAGATGGCAGACCTCGCGCTGGCCAATGCGGTGGATGCGGCCGAAGCGCTGCTCGATGCGGTTGGGGTTCCACGGCAGGTCGTAGTTGACCATGAGGTTGGCGTTCTGGAGGTTCACGCCTTCGCCGGCGGCGTCGGTCGCGACCAGCACCAGCACGCCCCGGTCCTGGCGGAACAGCGCCTGCGCCTTGGCGCGATCGTCACGGTTGACGGCGCCGTGGATGGTGACCACGGCGCCCGGGCCAAGCACGTCGATGATCCGCGCCTTGAGATAGTTCAGCGTGTCGCGGTGCTCGGTGAAGACGATCAGCTTGCGCCGCTCACCGGCGGCGTCGCGCATCTCCGGTTCGTCCTGCAGGAGCTTGGAGAACGCCTGCCACTTGCTGTCGCCCTTTGAGGCGACGACCTGGCGGGCCTGTTCTTCGAGGCGCTCGAGAATCGCGATCTCGGCCTGGAGCTCCTCGATGGTGCGGGCTGCGGTGGCCTGATCCACCACCTGGTCGGCATAGATCTCGTATTCCTCGGCGGACAGCTCGTCCTCCGCTTCGTCCAGGTTGTCCGGAACATCGATGCGGCGCACGACGTAGAGTTCGGCGTCTTCGCCGGCGCGGCGGCCGCGGGCAAGCAAGGTCTCTTCCTCGAGCCGTTGCTGGAGCTTGCGGTGGCGGCGCCGAAGCGACTGGTAGATGGCCTCGGGGCTCGAGGCGAGGCGGCGCTGCAACTGGGTCAAGGCGAAACCGACGGTGCCGCGACGCTTGCCGTCGAGGTCATCGGCGCGGTTCATCTCTTCGCGCACGTAGCTGGTCACCGCCTGGTAGAGCTTGTCCTCGAGCGGCGACAGGCGGTAATTGACGGTGTACGCGTAACGCGGCGGGAACAGCGGGCGGCCGTCGAACTTGACCATGCGCTCCTTGACCGTTCGCCGCAGCATGTCGCTGACGTCGATGCGGTGTGCGCCTTCGCGGAACTTGCCATAGAAACGGTCGCCGTCGAGGAGCGACAGGAAGAGCTGGAAGTCCTCTTCCTTGCCGTTGTGCGGCGTGGCCGTCATCAGCAGGAAGTGCCGGGTCAGGCCGCCGAGCTGCTCGCCAAGCTCGAAGCGTTGGGTCTTCTTGACCTCGTTGCCGTAGAAGTGGGCGGCGAGCTTGTGCGCTTCGTCGACGACGATGAGATCCCAGTGCGTCTGTGCGAGCCTGGCGCGGTAATCCTCGCTGCGGGCGAGCTGGTCCAGGCGCGCAATGAGGTGGTCCTGCTCGGCAAAATAGTTGCCGCTGATCGAAGCCTCCTGGCGCTCGCGGCTGAAGAGCTCGAAATCAAGGCCGAACTTCTGCTTGAGCTCGTCCTGCCACTGGCCGGTGAGCGAGCCGGGCGTTACGATCAGCACGCGCCCGGCGTCGGCGCGCATGATGAGTTCGCGGATCAGCAGCCCGGCCATGATGGTCTTGCCGGCGCCCGGGTCGTCCGCCAGCACGAAGCGCAGCGGCTGGCGCGGCAGCATGGCCTCGTACACGGCGGCAATCTGGTGCGGCAATGGCTCCACGTTCGAGGTGTGGATGGCCATCATGGGGTCGAAGAGGTGCGCGAGCTCGATGCGCAGCGCTTCGGTGGCGAGCTTGAAATCCTCGCCGTCGGCATCGAAGGACCAGGGCCTTCCAACGGTGGCGAGCCTCAGGTCGGCCTGGTCTTCGCGCAGCAGCAGGCGTTCATGGAGCGCGCCCTGGCCATCCTTGAAGACGACGGTGCACGCGTCCTCGCCGACCGGCTGCACCGCCACGACGGTCGCCAATCCCTGCGCGGCAATGCCGTTGACCACGGCACCCGGCGTGAGCTCTTCCAGTTTCACGATTCCCCCGTCCGATGCTGTCGGCGAGGATGCCATGCGGCTGTCTCGCGACGTGAGACGAAGTATGCCAGCCGGGTGCCTGGCCGGCACGCGGAGCGCGACCAGCGGCGGAGCTGGGGCTCCGCCACTCCCAGATAGGTACTCAAACGGCGGCTGCCTTTCCTGGGAGCGGCCGAGCCTCAGCTCGGCCCATTGGTGTCGCTCGCAGTGGCGCGGGGCTGCCCTTGGTTTGTCTCTTTAAAAGCTCCGCCCGTCCACCGGCACGCGCGGGATGGTGGCGAGGTCCACGTCTTCCAGGCAGCGGATGTTGATCGCGCGCGATTCCTTGCCCTCCGGCGTCCGGCCCTCGGCGAAGGACTGGGTGCCGCAGACCTCGCAGAAGCGGTGACGGATGAGGTGCGTGTTGAAGGTGTAGTCGGTGAGTCGGTCCGCGCCGGCGGTGATGTTGAACGCCTCGGGCTCGACGAACCAGAGCAGGAAGCCCTTGCGGCTGCAGTGCGAGCAGTTGCACTCGATGGCCTGGTCGATGTCGCCTTCGACGGTGAATTTCACGGTGCCGCAATGGCAACTGCCGGTGTGCATGGGGGTTCTCCGGGGTGGGTGCTGGAGGGATTCGCCGGATGAGGCCTGCGAATCGGAACAGACGAAGCTCGCCGGGTCAACGGAAAAGCGGCGGAGCTGGGGCTCCGCCACTCCCAGCACTGCGCTCTTGCCACACGCCTGGGAGCGGCCGAGCCCCAGCTCGGCCGCGGGAATCCGATCAGGCCGGCAGCGATTCCACCAGATCGATCATGCGCCTGCGCATCGCCGCATCCGGCAGCCGCCCGCGTCCGGCGCCAAGGTTGTCGACGAGATTCGCGACCTTGCTGGTGGCCGGGGTGATGGCGGTGACGTCCGGGTGGCTGGCGACGAACTTGAGGAAGAACTGCGCCCAGGAATGCGCGTCGAACTCGCTCGCCCAGTCGGGGAGCGGGCGGCCGGCGACGCGTTTCCAGAGCCGGGTGCGGCCGAAGGGCGCGTACACCAGCACGGCGATGCCGCGTTCCTTCGCCAGCGGCAGGAAGGTCTTCTCGGCCTCGCGGTCGTCGATGGCGTAGTTGGTGCCGATGAAGTCGAGCGGCTCCTCGCGCATTGCGCGGAGCAGGCCCTGGTACTGGTCGGGGAAGGTGGTGGTGATGCCGAGGTAGCGGATCTTTCCGGCCGCCTTGGCCTCGCGCAGGATCGGCAACTGGGTGGCGAGGTCGCCCATGTTGTGCACCTGCACCAGGTCCACCGGACGCTTGTCGATGCGCTCCAGCGAGGTGGCAAGCTGGGCGCGGGCCGCCTTCGCATCGGCCTTGCCGCCGCCGCGTGGGGCGACATTGAGCTTGGTGGCCCAGAACAGCCGGTCGGTGATGCCGCGCTCCCGCGCCAGGCGCCCGGCGACTTCCTCGGAGGAGCCATAGCCCGGGGCGGTGTCGAACACGGTGCCGCCGAGTTCGACCATGCGCTTCAGGACCGCGCCCAGCGCGGAGACGTCCTCCTGCCGCGCGACCTGGGCGAAGGTCGCCGAACTGCCGAGGCCGATCACCGGCAGGCGTTCGCCGCTGGCGGGAATGGCGCGCGTGAGCAGTGGGCCGGGCGCGGATTCGGCGGCGCGCAACCAGGCCGGTCCGATTGCCAGCGCGGTGCCGGCGGCGAGGCCGGTCTTCAGGAATTGCCGTCGTGTGGTCATGTCTTTGCTCCTTCCGCCTGCAGGGCGCCGCGCTGCTTCTGGGCATGGCCCAGCCACAGACCGAGCGCCATCCACACCAGGGCCAGCGGCAGCGCGAACGCGGCGAGCGCCGCCAGGCCCATGCCAAGGCGCGCCAGCAAGCCTTCGGTCTGCGCGCCGGTGAGGTCGCCGAACCGATAGACGACCGTGTCCATAAAGGCCTTGGCCTTGTAGCGGTCCTCCCGGCTCACCACCGTGAACAGGGTTTCCCGCGCCGGCCGCATCAGTCCGCGCTGGACGGCGCGGAAGCTCGCCTCCAGGGCGACCAGGGCAGCCAGCGAGCCGATGATGGCCAGGCCGAGGAAGCCGAGGATTGCGGTCAGCGGCAACAGCGCCAGCGTAACCGAGGTGCCGAGGCGTTTCATCAGGTGCCCGGCGACCAGCGCCTGCAGCAGCAGGGTGGCGGCTTGCGTCGCCATGTCGATGCGGGCGAACACGGTGGTGCGCAGGTCCAGGTCGCCGCCGAGCGCGGCCACCAGCTTCAGGCGCGTGAAGTAGATGAAGGTCGCCATCACGGCGAGGATCAGCACGTAGGCGCAGATGGCGAGGAGGTAGGGTGACCTGGCCACCGCGCCGAAGCCTTCCCAGGCGCTGCCGCCGATGGCCGCGTGTTCGTCGCGCAGTGGCTGCGCGCCGCCCTGAACCGGGTCGCGCGCTTCGGGCAGGCGCATCAGCCAG
>JACDJA010003435.1_pt1 | contig 10261 bp, 8 predicted proteins | sample 7449241 | NCBI WGS metagenome assembly JACDJA01 (sample SAMN14253289, study PRJNA609438) | sludge metagenome | isolation source: initial anaerobic sludge | collected 2018-12-20 | reverse complement strand
GCTCGTGCAGGTGGTCGACATATTCGATCACCCTGCCTTCCATGGTGCCCGACACCGCGATGTAGTCGATCATCTGCAGATGCTGGACATATTCGCACAGGCCGACACCGCCGGCATGCGGGCAGACCTTGAGGTCGTATTTCGCGGCCATGAGCATCACGGCGAGGACTTCGTTCAGCCCGCCCATGCGACAGGCATCAATCTGCACGACATCGACGGCGCCGCGCATGATGAGCTGTTTGAAGATGATACGGTTCTGGCACATCTCGCCGGTGGCCACCTGCACCGGGGCCACGCCTTCGCGGATCTTCCGGTGTCCCTCGATATCGTCAGGCGAGGTTGGCTCTTCGATGAACCAGGGGTTCACGAACGACAGCTGCCTGACCCAGTCGATGGCTTCATCGACCTCCCAGACCTGATTGGCGTCGATCATCAGTTGCACATCCGGCCCGCATTCGTCGCGGGCGATGGTCAGGCGGCGGATGTCGTCCTGCAGGTCGTGGCCGACCTTCAACTTGATATGGCGAAAGCCCGCATCCACAGCTTCGCGGCACAGACGGCGCAGCTTTGCGTCATCATAGCCCAGCCAGCCCGCCGAGGTGGTATAGCAGGGGTATCCCTCGCGCTGGAGCGTCGCGATGCGCTCGGACTTGCCCTCCTGCTGCCTGGTCAGGAAATCGAGCGCCCATTCCGGCGTGATGCAATCGGTGAGGTAGCGAAAGTCGATGAGCCGGACGATTTCCTCGGGCGTCATGTCGGCGACCAGTTGCCAGACCGGTTTGCCCGCCGTCTTTGCCCAGAGATCCCAGACTGCATTCACCACCGCGCCCGTCGCAAGATGGATCGCCCCCTTGTCCGGCCCGATCCAGCGCAGCTGGCTGTCGCCGGTCACATGTCGCCAGAACCGGCCCATATCTGCAGTGATCCAGTCAAGCTCAAGCCCGACCACCAGATGTTCCAGCGCCCGGATCGCAGCAATCGCAATTTCGTTGCCGCGACCGATGGTGAAGGTCAGCCCGTGGCCTTCATGCGCCCCGTCGGTTTCAAGCACCACATAGGCGGCGGAATAGTCCGGGTCGGGGTTCATAGCGTCCGAGCCGTCCAGCGCCTGACTGGTGGGAAAGCGCACATCCACAGTGCGCAAGCCGGTTATCCGCGTCATGCTATCCCCCACCAACCCGTTGGAAAAGAGAGCGTGTCTGACGCATCATCACCTCCAATCAAGTCGAGCCGTTAGCGCAATCAAGTTCACGCTTCGACTGATTCTGCAAGCGCCGGATGCGGCAGGGTCGGCGCCGGGACCGGCGCCCTTTGCCTGCTCAGCCGCAGCGCGTTCAGCGTCACGGTGATCGATGACAGCGACATCGCCAGCGCGGCCAGCAGTGGCGTTGCAAACCCCAGCAGCGCCACCGGCACGGCGATGATGTTGTAGCTGAACGAGACCGCAAAATTCTCGACTATCCTCCGCACCGCCTGTTTCGCGATCACCAGCGCCTCGGCAACCGGCGCGATATCCTGCCCCATGAGCACGATATCCGACGCCACCCGCGCGGCATCCAGCGCCGATGCGGGCGAGATTGATACATGCGCTCCCGCCAACGCCGCCGTATCGTTCAGCCCGTCCCCGACCATGAGCACACGCCGGCCCTGCGCCGTGAGATCGGCGATGAAGGCTGCCTTCTCTTCGGGCAGGACGCGCGCATGCCAGTCTTCGATGCCCAGCCGCCGGGCCAGGTCGGCAACCGGAGCCGGGGAATCTCCTGACAGCAGATTCACCGGCAACCCGCGCGCCTGCAGCGCCGCAACCAGCGCCGCCGCGCCGGGGCGCAGCCGGTCGGCAAAGGCGAATTCGACAGGCGCGCGGCCTTCCACCGCCAGCCATGTCGCGGTGCGCGCGCTCTCCCGGGTTCCGACCCAGTCGGCCCTTCCAAGGCGGACCTGCAACACTCCGGCCATGCCCTCGATGCCGTAGCCTGGGATCTCGCGCAGTCCGGTTACCTGAGCGGGAGCAACGCCTGCGCGCGCTGCCGCCTGCGCCAGCGCCCTTGCCAGCGGATGCGAGGACCCCGCCGCCAGCGCCGCCACCAGCGCCAGATTGCCCGGCGCATGTTCCGCAAGATCCAGCGGCTCGGGCGTGCCCATCGTCAGCGTACCGGTCTTGTCGAAGACGACGGAGTCGACCTCGGCCAGCCGTTCCAGCGCAGTGCCAGACTTGATAAGCAGCCCCAGCCGGAACAGCCGCCCCGAGGCTGCCGTGACAACCGCCGGCACGGCCAGACCCAGCGCGCAGGGGCAGGTGATGATGAGCACCGCAGCCGAAATGTTGATCGCAAAGCGGACATCGCCGCCCGTGACCCACATCCACACGGCAAATGCGCCAAAGGACAGCAGGTGAACGGCGGGCGAATAGATTCGCGCCGCCCGGTCGGCAAGGCTGGTGTAGCGGTTGCGTGCCTCTTCGGCGACGGCGACCAGATCGGCCATGCGCGCCAGCGAAGAATCGCGCCCAGCCGCGGTCACCCTCACGCTCAGCGGCCCGGTCAGGTTCACGACGCCCGCATTGATCGTCGTCCCCGGCGCCACGGCGACCGGCAGCGTTTCCCCCGACAGGAGCGAGGCATCAAGCTCGCTCTCCCCCGCCTCGATCAGACCATCGACCGGCACGCGCCCGCCCGCGCGGATCAGCACCAGATCGCCCGGTTCCAGGTCGGTCACGGCCACGGTCTCCTCGCCCTGCGCCGTCAGGCGCACCGCGCGCGGCACCTCGAGCGCGGCCAGTTCCTGCGCCGCCGATCGCGCCGCCGCGCGGCTGCGCTGGTCCAGATAGCGCCCGCCCAGCAGGAAGAAGACCAGCATCACCGCCGCGTCGAAATAGGCGTGATCGCCGGAATGGAACGTCTCGTAGATCGAGATGGACGAGGCGAGCACGATCGCGAGCGAGATCGGAAAATCCATCCCCAGCCGCCCAGCCCGCAGCCCGCGCCAGGCCGAGCGAAAGAACGGCTGTCCGCAGAAGATGACCGTCGGCAGTGCGATGGCGCCCGAAATGGCGTGGAACAGGTCGCGCGTTGCCCCGCCTGCCCCGGACCAGACCGCGACCGACAGCAGCATGATGTTCATCATGGCAAAGAACGCCACGCCCAGCCGCATGAGCAGATCGCGTCCCTCGCGATCCGCCGCTGTGGTCGAGAGTGCCACCATGTCCAGCGGCAACGCCTCATAGCCCAGCGCCTCGACCTGCTCGATCATCGCCTCGGGCGTGGTGCTGCCGTCATGACGGATGCGCAGCCGCTTCAGCGACAGGTTCACCCGCGCATCGGCCACCCCGGGCAACCCGGCCAGCCCGTGTTCGAGCGTGGCAATACAGCTCGCACAATGTACCCCCGGGACGGCAAGAAGGATTTCCTCGTTGCCCGCTGCCGTGCTGGCCCGTGAACCCGGTCCGCGTGCGGGCACCGCCATGCAGCCCGGACAGGCCGCACCGCCCTGATATTCGGCAATGCCCATAATGCCCCGCTCCTGCCACCCGGCCAGGGCCGGAACCCGTCCCGGGAATACCAGCCCCGCGCTGGCTCCACAACCATCGCCACCGCGCGGTTGAGAGGCATTGGCGCAGGCCAGACCATTTGTGCGCCCCGCAAGACCCAGCGTCCCGCCTTCCCGCCCTTGCTCTCTTTCCGGCCGCAGTGCTAGACGGGCTCAGCCACGATCCTGCAAGGGAAGAACGCCCGCATGGCCCTATATCCGAACCGTTTCGACCGGGAGGCCCTGCTCGCCTGTGCGCGCGGTGAACTGTTCGGACCGGGCAATGCGCAACTCCCCGAGCCGCCGATGCTCATGGTGGACCGCATCACCGGCATCAGCGGCGACGGCGGCCTACATGGCAAGGGCCATGTGGTGGCCGAATTCGACATCACCCCGGACCTGTGGTTCTTCGCCTGTCACTTTCCCGGCAATCCGATCATGCCGGGCTGCCTTGGCCTCGACGGGCTGTGGCAGCTGACCGGCTTCAACCTCGGTTGGCGCGGCTGGCAGGGGCGGGGCTATGCTCTGGGCGTGGGCGAGGTCAAGCTCACCGGCATGGTGCGTCCGGACCGCAAGATGCTTACCTATCGCGTTGATTTTACCAAGGCCTTGCAGTCACGCCGCCTGACCATGGGTGTCGCTGATGGCACTGTCGATGCCGATGGCGAGGTCATCTATCAGGTGCGCGACATGAAGGTTGCGCTCTCGTCGGGCTGACCGGCTGCACGAACGGAGGAATGCCCATGCATGAAGGCTCCATGCGCCGCGTTGTCATCACCGGAGCAGGCATCGTTTCGCCCATAGGCAACAGCCTGGCCGAGGTCACCGACGCCCTGCGCGCGGGTCGCTCGGGTGTGGAATTCGTGCCCCAGATGGAAGAGCACGGCTTTCGCAGCCGCGTGGCGGGTACGCTGAAGATCAACCCCGCCGAACATATCGACAAGCGCCGGATGCGCTTCATGGGGCCGGGCGCCGCCTATGCCCATATCGCACTGGAGCAGGCCATCGCCGATGCGGGCCTGACCCCTGATGAGGTCAGCAACGACCGCACCGGCGTGATCGCCGGATCGGGGGGGCCCTCGACCAGCGCCCTCTTTGCCGCGCATCAGGCAGTGTTGAAGACGGGCAGCCCCAAGCGTATCGGGCCTTTTGCCGTGCCCAAGGGCATGTGCTCGACGGTAGCGGCGAATCTCGCAACCGCCTTCAGCATCCGCGGCATTTCCTATTCGATCACCTCGGCCTGCTCGACCTCGCTGCACTGTATCGGTGCCGCGGCGGAACAGATCGCTTTCGGTCGCCAGGATGTGATGTTCGCAGGCGGCGGCGAGGAGCTCGACTGGACATTGTCCTGCCTGTTTGACGCGATGGGCGCGATGTCGTCGAAGTTCAACGACACGCCCGAACGCGCCAGCCGCGCCTTTGATGCCAGCCGCGACGGCTTCGTGATCGCCGGTGGCGCGGGGATGCTGGTGCTCGAGGAACTCACCCGTGCCCGCGCCCGTGGCGCCCGCATTCTGGCCGAAGTCACCGGCTTTGCTGCCACATCGGACGGGCACGATATGGTTGCCCCCTCGGGCGAAGGTGGCGAACGCGCCATGCGCCTCGCCCTCTCGCAGCTACCCGAGGGGCGCAGCGTCGGTTATATTAACGCCCATGGAACCTCGACGCCTGTGGGCGACGTGGGCGAGGTTGAGGCCGTGCGCCGTGCCTTTGTCGGCCGGCCAGAAGGGCAGCCGCCTATCTCGTCGACCAAGAGCATGACCGGCCACAGCCAGGGCGCGACGGGCGCGCAGGAAGCGATCTACTGCCTGATGATGCTCCAGAACGATTTCATCGCCCCCTCGATCAATGTCGAGCGGCTCGATGACGGCATCAATGAGGGCGAGATCGCAACAGCCCTCGTGGAACAGGCCGGGCTTGATACGGTAATGACCAATTCCTTTGGCTTCGGCGGCACCAACGGCTCTATGCTGCTGTCGCGGTTCCGGGACTGAAGGTGCTGGGGGAGGGCGGCGGCATGACATTCGATCTGACGGGCAAGCGTGCGCTGGTGATGGGCGTGGCCAACGACCATTCCATAGCCTGGGGCATCGCCCGTGAACTCCACGCTGCAGGCGCTGAACTCGCCTTCACCTACCAGGGTGACGCCTTCGGCCGCCGTGTGGGGCCGCTCGCTGCACAGGTTGACTCGGATATCCTGCTTGATGTCGATGTGACCGACGAGGCCAGCCTCGATGCCGCCTTCGCCACCCTGCAGGACCGCTGGGGGCGGCTGGATATCGTCGTCCATGCCATCGCGTTTTCCGACAAGGACGAACTCCACGGCCGCTTCATCAATACCACGCGCCAGAACTTCAAGCATTCGCTTGAAATCTCCTGCTACTCGCTCATCGATGTGGCCCGCCGCGCGCGGCCGCTGATGAAGGCGGGCGGCTCGATCATAACCCTCACCTATCAGGGCTCGACCCGCGTGACGCCGAATTACAACGTGATGGGCGTGGCCAAGGCGGCGCTGGAATCGGCGGTACGCTATCTGGCCAACGACCTCGGCCCCGATCACATCCGCGTGAATGCGATCAGCCCCGGCCCGATGAAGACACTGGCAGGGGCCGCCATCGGCGGCGCCCGTGCCACCTTCCGCCACACCGAGGCCAACGCCCCCCTGCGCTCCAACGCGACGCTCGAGGCTATTGGCGGCACCGCGGTCTGGCTCTGCTCGGACGCTGCCGCCAGCACCACCGGCACGATCACGCTGGTGGATGGCGGCTTCCATGTGCTGTCGATGCCGCAGCCGGGAAACCTCTAGACCCCCGCCCCCACCAGCTCCCGTGCGATCTCCCTGACAACCGGCGCAGCCTCGGCGGCGGTCATCCCGGGCCGCAGGCGCGAGTCATACAGGATGCGCAACAGCAATTCGTCATGCCGGGTCAGCCGCGAGAACTCCTCGTCATCGTTGAAGATCGAGGGTCGCACCTGCGGGTGGTCATTCGGCAGGCCCAGTCCCTGGGCGAGTTCCTCGTGAATGCAGGCCATGCGCAGCCCGTTGGGGTGTTCGCTGCGGATGATGGCCACCGCGCGGGTGATCGCCTCGCTGTCGGGTGCCGAAAAGGTCAGTACCACACAGAGCGTCGAGCGCGGCAGCCCCCGGATCGCGCGAAGCGAACGGTCGGTAATGCCCGGCACCAGCGCCCGCAGCCGGTCGGTGGCCGCGATTCTCTCGTCCTCGTCCAGGAACAGCACATGGAAATTCGCACTGGCCGGGTCGTCTGCCATTGCGATGTCATGCCTGGTCGCGCGCGCCAGACGGGTGACATAGGCAGAGACCTCGCTGCGGCGCCGCGCGTTCTGCGCGTCGGTGGTGGTGGGCCCGGTCCCGACCGCATAGCGCACCGGGATTTCCCAGCGCCGCAGCCGGCTCGGGCGCATCTCCTGCACGATGCTCACGCCGTCATCGGCATATTCGTCGAACAGCGCGATCCGAACGAAGTTGCGGGCGAGCATCTCGTCGGTAAAGGGCGTATCCGGTCCGCCGCCATCCTCGCGCATCAGCCCCTGCGCGAGCAGGTCGTTCTGCAGCCGCCGATAATAGACCCCCAGGGCCAGACTGTAGTCCGAGCGCGGCGTGACCTCGGGGCCGCTATCGGGCGCTTCTCTGGGCATGGTGGCGGAGGGAATTGCATCCTCGGCGGGCGGGGTGGGCGCACAGGCGACCAGCAACGCACCCGCCACCCCCGCCACCAGCAACCGCAACCCCCGCATCGCCCCGCCTTTCAACTGTTCACGACTACCTCGGTCCGCCGCCCGCCACTCCATTGGCACGCGGGACAGGCACGGTCGGGGCAGGGCGCCTCAGGCCTCGCCCTTGCTGTTGTCCGCCACTTCGGCAGGCGGCGCCTCGGCACGCGCCTTTGCCGCGGCCAATGTATCCTTCAGCTCGGATTCCATCTTCTGCAATTCCACCTCGGCGGCGGCGCGCTTGGCCTTGCCCTGATCGGCGATCTGCAGGCTCTCGTTGATGGTGGCGATCAGGTTCTCGTTCGCCGCCTTCACCGCCTCGATGTCGAACACGCCGCGTTCCATTTCTTCGCGAACCGTGCGGGTGGCCTCGCGCAGGTTCTCTGCATTGGCCTTGAGCAACTCGTTGGTCAGGTCGCTCGCCTCACGGACCGATTTCGCGGCCTCCGCGGAATGCTGGATCGTCACGGCCTGCGCCAGCTGCGTCTCCCACAGCGGCATCGTGTTCACGAGAGTCGAGTTGATCTTCGTGACCAGCGACTTGTCGTTCTCTTGCACCAGCCGGATCGATGGCAGCGCCTGCATCGTGACCTGTCGGGTGAGCTTGAGGTCATAGACCCGCCGCTCCAGATCGTCGCGCGCCGCACGCAGGTCGCGCAATTCCTGCGCCTTCAGCATGCCCTTTTCGTCGGGCGCGGCCTCGGTCTCGGCGGCCAGTGCCGGAATTGTGGTCGAGTCCAGCTCGGACAGCTTTTCTGTCCCGGCCGCGATATAAAGTGCCAGCTCGTCAAAAAAATCGAGCGTCTTGCCATATAGCAGATCGAGCGATTCGATATCCTTGAGCAGCACCTGCTCGTGTTTCAGAAGATCGGTCTCGATGTCGTCGATCTGCGTGCGCACCTCGTCAAAGCGTGCGGCAAAACGCGCGACTGGCGCCGCACGGCCCAACAGCCGGTCGAAGAATGACCGTTCGCGCCTCACATCCAGCTCTTCGGAGGAAAAGCCGCGAATTACCGTTACCATCTGCCGCAGGCTGTCGCCCGCAGGGCCGACATCCTTGTTCCGCACGCCCTCGAGCATGGCGCGGCTGATCGACTGCAATTCGCCCTGGGCGCGGTTGCCGAAGGCGACAATCGAATTGGTATTGCTCATGTCGATCTCGCCCATGCGGCGGCGTATTTCCTCCGACTGTGCGGGCGACGCCTTGGCCAGTGGCACCACCTCCTGTGCCGGTTCGGGCAGGATCGCGCCGGTCACGCGTTCAAGTTCGGCCATTCCTGTCGTTGCATCCGGTGCGTTGCTCATCTCGTTACGCTCCACTGTCGCTTGTTATGTTGTCTGTTGCAGGGTCCGGCCGCACGCCTTCCCGGGCCAGCCGGTCGCGCAAGACCTTGATCTCGATATCCATCGCCTCGCGTCCGCCTTCGAGCAGCCTCGACGTGCGGCTCTCGAAATTGCTCTCGAGGTCGGTAAGCAATGCCTCGTAATCGCGCCGCGCGCTCTCATCGCGATTGCGGGCATAGACGTCGGCAAAGCGCATGGTCGCATCGCGTGCGCCCATAAGATAGACGATGAGATATTTCTTCGCTTCGGGCAGTTCGCGCGGGTCCTGCTGGACCGAACGGATCATGCGCCGTGCCATGGCCTGAAATGCCATGACTCTCCCCTCCAGCTCGCGATCACCAAGCGCCTGGATCCGCTCGCGCATGGCGGAAAGATAATCCTCGGCCTCGTCCACAACGCGGGCAACCCGGTCCTGCTGGAATGTGTCGATACCCTCGATGCGTTTGTCATGAAGCGGGTCAGGGCCGAATGCACCCAGATGCAGCGCAAAGGCGATGACGCCGTAAAGGGCCGCACCCAGGGCCGGCGTCCCCGCCAGCGCGGCCAGGCCCACGCCCGCACCGATCAGCAACCCGCCCGCGATCTTGCGCGGGAAGGCCGGGCGCCGCGCGACTGAGCGGGCGTCATAGGCGGCATGCGCCCGCAGACCCTCGCGGGTGAGCCATGCCCCAAGGCCCATCGCCAGCGCCGCCACGAGCCCTAGCGCGAATCCGGTCGCCCCGCCCCAGAGCGACAGCACCGCCTCGATGATTGCCGGGATGAACAGCAGGTTTGACCGCGCACCGGCGGCATCAACGCGACGATCCTCGGCCACTGCCTGCCGGACGGGGTCGGCATCAGGGCGGGCATTGGCAGGCGAATGAGGGCCTCCGAAGCGTTCGGCCATTCAGAGCCCGCCCAGCCAGCCGGTCGTGATGCCGATCATCAGCGCCAGAAGCAGCGCATAGGCGACATTGCGCAGGATCGAGGGCATCGGGGTCTCCGTGGTTGGCCGGGCCGCAGAGGTCGGCGCGGTACTCTCGCGGAACAGGCCTAGCAGGCGCAGCACCGAGCCCGCCGCCATAACCAGCGCGGTGAAGAACACCAGAAAGATCACCAGCCGCACCATGCGCGCATTCCCGAATGGTTAACCATTTAACAATAGGGGATCGCAACGCAGGTTTCGAGAGGCAAGACATGAATTCCTGTCGATCTTCTTCCGGCGGTGCAGGCAAGGCCCCAGGCCGTGCCTGCAAATCGGCCCTCCCGTCCCGGCGCGACGCCCGTGCGACGGCCCCCGGGGCCGCGCCCGCGCTGAATCACCTTGCCTCCCGCGCTGCTTTGGGCCCACCTGCCCTCAGCAGAGGAGCGAGCGCAGCATGATCGCCGCACGCCGCCGTATCCGGGGCTGGATGTTCTTCGACTGGGCTCAACAGCCCTTCTACACGCTCGGCCTTACCATTGTCTTCGGCCCTTATTTCGCGTCGGTCGCCGCCACGCATTTTGCCGCGACCGGGCTCGACCCGGCGCTTGCCGATGCCCGTGCGCAAAGCCTGTGGACCGCCGGGCAGACGGTCTCGGGCATCGCCATTGCGCTGACGGCGCCATTCATCGGCGCTTGGGCCGACGCCTCTGGGCGCAAGATGCCCTGGATCGGGGCCTTCACTGCGCTTTATAT